>Ga0214471_10003588_pt1 | contig 12020 bp, 11 predicted proteins | sample RVTome_5_FD_207665 | JGI IMG/M metagenome (GOLD analysis project Ga0214471, IMG submission 207665) | Soil microbial communities from uranium-contaminated site in the Upper Colorado River Basin, Wyoming, United States - RVT142D155 | ecosystem: Environmental > Terrestrial > Soil > Contaminated >... | reverse complement strand
TGGGCGTGCGCTGGGAAGACGTCAGCCGGGCAGCATCCGCGGTGATAGCCGAAGGCTTGACCCGGATCGGGCTCATCGAAGCGCCGACAGCAACGTACGAGTGCGGCACCACGCAGCGCTCGCGGCGGTGCAGCCAGGTCTCACTCTATTACATGCACGGACTGGGACATGGAATCGGGCTTGCCGTGCACGACCCCGACCAGAAAGACCGGGAGGCCATCGGTGTCGGCAGCGCCTATACCATCGAACCCGGGGTCTACGTTCGCGGCGAACTGCTGGACATCATCCCCGGGACGCCGGCCAACGCGGCGCTGAAGGCACGGATCGCGCCCGCGGTGCGCAAGTACGCCAACATCGGGGTCCGGATCGAGGATGATTACCTTGTGACCGAAGCTGGTGTGCAGCGCGTGTCCTGCGTGGCGCGCGAACTCGACGAAATCGAAGCGCTGATGAAGGAGCCCGTGAAGGGTCCCCAGGTCCGGGACGCCGAATGGACCCGGTGGTACGGGGCTACCGTCGTCGATCCGCGCGCCGCGAAGCCGGGAGCCACGGCAGCGCCCAGCGTCTGCAACCCGAAAATGTAGCGAACCCGCCACCGTGATTTCTCCCATTCTCGGCGAACTCCGCCGGATGTATGAAGGCAACGCCTGGCACGGTCCTTCCGTGCTCGATGCCCTGCGTGGTGTTACCGCGGCACAAGCGGCTGCTCGCCCAGTAGCTGGCGCCCATACGATCCATGAACTCACGCACCACATGGCGGCATGGATCGGCGAGGTGAACTCGCGGCTTCGCGGCAATCGTGCGGGAAGTCCTGCCGACGGCGACTTTCCACCGCCAGCGACTCCGCTGGACGAGGCGACCTGGAGCGCAGTGCTCGCCAATCTCTCTCGGCGACACATGGAGCTGATGGAGACCGTCGCCGCGTTCGACGAATCACGCCTGGCCGATCCCGTCGATCCCGCCGAGCCGCCTGACGAGCAGCATCCGCGGACGTTTCATGCCCTGATTCAGGGCCTCGTACAGCACAACGCCTACCATGCGGGGCAGGTCATGCTGCTGCGCCGCGCGATCGAGCGATCGGAATGAGTCGGAAACCACGGCTCGCCGGTCGTTCTTTGCGCCCCACACCTGCCGGCTCGGACCGCGGACGCCGGCCTACGGTCCCGTCGTTCCTCGCAGGATCCCGGCCCTGATGCGCGCCGCCTTCGGCGACGCGCTCCGGTCGAACACCAGCGACTCGACCGTTCGTACGCGGTGGCGTACCCGCATCGATAGCGTCTGCCGGGATCCGGCTCTCATCACGATGACCGGCAGGACCTCGCCTTCCGTGCGGCCGTACCGCGCGCGGAAGCGCGCGCCGAACTCCGGATCGCTCACCGGAATGTCTCCGATCTGCACCAGATGGTCGCCGATCATGAAGCCGGCCTCGCTGGCGGCACTGCCGGAGTCCACCTGCGTGATGAAGATCCCGCTCGAGTCGGCGTTGGTGCCGATCCCGATCCACGGCTCACGAATCGAGTCCACGTTCATTCGCAACCCCGCCAGCGGTAGTATCGTGCTCCACGGATACGGCTCGCGACCGTCCACATACTGCCTGTTGAAGTCATCGAACGACTTGCCGCCCGCCGCACGCGACACGGCCCCCCACCAATCCTGCGCGGTGAAGCCGCGTCCCGCCTTCCAGGTGGACTGGTATACATTCCGCATCACGTCATCCAGCGACCGCTGGTTGTCGCTGGCATCGCGGATCAGGACGTCCAGCATGAATCCCGCGAGCGATCCCTTCGGATAGTAGATGTAGTGCGTCCCGTCGGTCGGGCTCAGCCAGGTCGAGAGGGATGCATCCTCCAGCGCGACCGGTGGCGTGGCCGTCACCTCCGCGATCTTGCCGCTCGTCAACGCCAGGAACTGGCTCGAGTCAATGACGCCGCCGCGCACCAGCGAGAGGTCCGCGTAGTAATCCGTAATGCCCTCGCTGACCCAGAGCCAGGTCGTCGGTTGCGCGCGATCGTAGCGGTATGGCGTCATATCCGCCGGCCGCATGCGCTTCACGTTCCACAGGTGGAAGATCTCGTGCGCGGTGATCGACGGGAGGAACTCGTGGCCCACGATGAACGGCGTGTAGATCCCCACGTGCGAGTTCGCATGCTCCAGGGCCGATGCCCCGGCCATGCTGGAGTCGAACAGGATCAGGTTGGTATAGACCGGCGCCGGCATCTCGCCGAAGACGCGCGTCATTGGCGGGATCATTCCTTCCACGTCCCGCCAGAACTGCTCCCGGGCCGGTCCACTCAGCACACCTCTCGGATACGTCGCCGTCCGGACCCATCGCTCGCCCATGGCCACGCTGTCCACCTCGAGTGCGCCGACGAAGAACGGCATGTCCACGAGGTCGTGGTAGTTGCCGGCCGTGTACGTGCGCGGGCTGCTTCCAGCCGACATTCCCGTGGCCACCTGCCAATCCGGCTCGGTCGTGATGGCCACCGACGCCGTGAATTCCGTGCTCCGTCCCTCCGGGTACGGCAGGAGGTTCGTCCCGTTGAAGAAGACGAAGTCCCCCTTGGCCCAGGCCATCGCGTTGTCCATCGAATCCGCCGCGTACGAAAACGACACCGTGATACCGCGCGCGCCCTCGGGAAACACCCGCCAGGTGTCGGGGTCGGCCTTGTCCCACCGCGGCGTGCCTCCCTCGCCGCTGACGGAAAAACGGCTCACCTTCCTGGCGAAATCCGAGATGTCGTACGCCCCTGGTGTCCACACCGGTACCGACAGCAACACCGGATCGCGGCCCGCTACCGTGAACACCATGCTCACGCCCAGCGAGCGCGTCGGCGCCGTGGTCCGGTCATAGCGAACCGTATACCGCACGTTGCTGATCGGCGCGGAGACGGCGGTCGCGGAACGCTCCGCGGCGCGTTGCCCGGGCGCGGCCGCGGGGAACAGCAGTACGGCGCCGATCGCACAGTTGAGGATTCGCATGCTGGATTGGTGGTGGTGCTGGAAACCTAACACGCGATCCCGGGACACTGCGCTCAGCAGGGACAGGACGCTGCCGGCGTCAATGCTCGACTCCGGATTCCCTTCTCCCGCTCCTTCACTCCACACTTTTGCCGTTCCCGCCTTTCCCGTTCCACCTGCCCTCTGCCCCGGCCTTCGTGCATACTGCACCTCACTCTTTCCCGCGCCAACCATGCTGACCCGTAGACTCGCTCTGGCCGCGGTCGTCGCCCTTGCCCCGGTCGCTTCAGCGCAGGACCTGGGGGCGCAGTCCGCCGACCTGATCGTGACCAATGCCCGCATCTATACGGTCGACGAGAACCGGCCGATGGTGGAAGCCATGGCCATTCGCGACGGACGCGTGGTCTTCACCGGCCCCGCCCGTGGCGCGATGACGCTGCGCGGCCCGGGAACCCAGGTGCTCGACCTGCATGGACGGACGGTCATCCCGGGGATGATCGATTCGCACGTGCACCTCCTGAACCTCGGGAACTCGCTCCGGAATGTCGACCTCGTGGGAACGACTTCGTACCAGGACGTCGTGGCCCGCGTCGCTGAACGTGCGAGGGATACGCCCGCGGGCGCGTGGGTTCTGGGACGCGGGTGGGATCAGAACGATTGGGGCGATACGCGGTTCCCCACACACGATGCCTTGTCCCGCGCCGTCCCGAATCACCCCGTTGTCCTCACCCGCATCGACGGTCATGCCACCCTGGTGAACGCGGCCGCCATGAAAGCCGCGAACCTCACGGCACAGACCCAGGATCCCTCAGGAGGCCGCGTCGAACGCGGCGCCGGCGGATCGCCCACCGGTGTCCTGGTGGATCGCGCCATGGGTCTGGTCTCGCGCGTCGTTCCCCCAATGAGTCGCGAGCAGACGAAGGAGGCCGTCCAGGCAGCCATCAAGGAAATGAACCGCTGGGGCCTCACCAGCGTCCACGACGCCGGTGTAGGACGCGGCGTCATTGACGTGTACGAGGAAGTCGCCAGGGAGGGACGCTTCGACATTCGCGACTACGTCATGGTCGCCAACGACGACGACGCAATCAACCACTACCTCCAACGCGGGCCGCAGTCGGGTCTGTACGAGGGCCGCCTCTGGATCAAGGCCATCAAGATCTCGGCGGACGGTGCGTTGGGGTCCCGAGGGGCCGCGCTGATCGAGCCCTACGCGGACGATCCGTCCAATACGGGTCTCGCGCTGGTCCCGTCCGGCAGGGTGAAGGACGTGGCTTCGCGCGCCCTCCGCGGCGGCTTTCAGTTGAACGTGCACGCCATCGGAGACCGGGCCAACCGGACGGTGCTCGACGAGTTCGAGCAGGCCCTCACGGACAACTCCGTCGCCGACCACCGCTTCCGCATCGAGCACGCGCAGATCATCCACCCTGACGACGTCCCCCGCTTCGCGATACTGGGTGTCATTCCGTCCATGCAGGCCAGTCACCAGACCAGCGACATGTACTGGGCGGTGAACCGGCTCGGTCCCACGCGTGTTCTCGGGGCGTACGCGTGGCGCTCACTGCTGAACTCCGGCGTCATCATCGCCAACGGAAGCGATCTCCCGGTCGAGCGCACCAATCCGCTCATCTCCTTCATGGCCTCCGTCTCGAGACAGGACGCCCGGGGATGGCCGGCGGGCGGGTGGCATCCGGAACAGCGCATGACGCGTGACGAGGCACTGAAGTCGATGACCATCTGGGCTGCCTATGCCTCGTTCATGGAGAACGACATCGGCTCTCTCTCCCCCGGCAAGCACGCGGATTTCGTGGTGCTCGACCAGGACATCATGCGGGTCCCGCCGGACCTCATCCTGAACACCAACGTGCTCGCCACGTACCTCGGCGGGCGCGCGGTGTACCAGAAGCCCTTGCCGTGACACCGCAGGTAGCCATCCGCATGGCCATGATGGCCGGCGTCCTCCTGTTCGGCGGCGCCTCGTGGTTCATTCATCGCGCGCCTGACTGGTCCGCCGTCGAACCTGCGATGGTCGAGTCGCTCGTGGGTGTGGCCCGCGTGATGTGGGTGCTCGTGGCCGCGGGACTCGCGGTGCTGTACTGGCGCGCCCGGGAAAACCGCTCTCCAGCGCAAACGGGTACGCTGGCCGTGCTGGCATGGGCGCTTGGCGAGACGCTCGCGCTCTTCGGGGGCGTGGTCTACTTCCTGTCAGCACGCTCCGGGTGGTACGTCGCCGGGGTACTGGCCCTGGCGCTGGCGTTCGTCGTGTTCCCCGGCCGGCAACAGGCGTGATGCGCGTGGCGGCGCTGTTTCCCGCCGCCGCGGACATCGTCGCCGCGCTCGGCGCAGCCGACCGTCTCGTGGCCATGACGCATGCGTGTATCCAGCCGCACGGAGTGCCGCTCGTTCCCAGGATCACACGCAACCGGATTGTCGCGCTGGAACCGGCCGCCATTGACCGCGAGGTCCGCGAGGTGTCGGGTACGGGCGCTCCACTCTTCGATCTCGACGACGCCCGGCTGGCCGCGACCGCGCCGGATGTCATCTTCGCGCAGGCGGTGTGCGACGTCTGTGCCGTGCGGGCCGAGGACGTGGCGGCGGTCGCGAACAGGCTGAGTCCACCGCCACGCCTGGTCACCCTGAGCGCGTCCAGCGTCGAGGGCGTCCTCCGGGACGTCGTTACGGTCGGCGAAGCCCTTGGCATTTCTGACGAGGCCGAGGAGCTCGCGTTGGGCCTGCGCGGACGATTGCGGCGGGTGCATGAGCGCCTTGAGTTGGCAGGCGCTCCGCGCCCGCGAGCCGCAGTGATCGAGTGGACCGATCCGCTCTTCGCGGCCGGTCACTGGGTCCCGGACATGGTGCACCGGGCTGGCGGCATCGAAGTGCTGGGCACGGAAGGCATCGCCTCCCGGCGCATGGAGGTATCCGACGTTCGCGCGTCGCGTCCTGAGGTCATCGTCATCGCCCCGTGCGGTGTGGGATTGGCCGACGCGAGCCGCGAGGGCCTGGCTCTCCTGCAGCGAAGCGACTGGACCTGGGCAGGAGACGTGCCGGCCTGGTCGATCGACGCCAATCGCCTCACGTCGACTCCCGGGCCGGGGGTGGTCCACGGCGTCGAGGTACTGGCCCGAATCCTCCACCCCGATTTGTTTGGTCCGCCGTCGGGCAGCGCCGCACAGGCGCTGCGTCCGGCCCATTGACCACCGATTCCCTCTGACCCCTGACCGCCAATGCTCGCTGATTCAGCGCTCGCCTTCCTGCATCGACTGCTGGACTCCCCGGGCCCGAGTGGTTTCGAGTCCCTGCCGGCGCGGGTCTGGCGCCAGGAAGCCAGCGCATTCGCCACGGTCACAGCGGACGTAGCCGGCAACAGCATCGCCGTCGTGAACGCGGACGCCCCGGTAATGATCATGCTCGCGGGTCACATCGACGAAATAGGAGTCATCGTGACCTGGATCGACGACGAGGGCTTTGCCTTCATCGCTCCGATCGGCGGCTGGGATCCCCAGGTCCTGGTCGGCCAGCGTATCCGGTTCATCGGGCGCGATGGGGATGTCTTCGGTGTGGTCGGGAGGAAGCCCATCCATCTCATCAAGGCCGACGCCCGCGACAAAGCCACGAAGTTCGAGGACCTCTGGGTGGACATCGGGGCGACGTCCCGACTGGATGCCGCATCGCGGCTGGCCGTTGGCGACGCGGGCGTGATCGACTCCCGGCTCGTCGAGCTGCCCAACGGTCGCATCGTTTCACGCGCCATAGACGACCGTATTGGTGCGTTCATCGTTCTGGAGGCGCTCCGCCGCTATGCCGCGCGGCCGGGACAGGCTGCGGTCGCGGCCGTGGCCACGACGCAGGAGGAGATCGGGTACCACGGCGGCGGCGCGCTGATCGCGGCCAGTCGCGTCGGCCCGCACATGGCGATCGCGGTGGACGTTACGCACGCCACCGATCACCCGACTGCGGAGAAGAAGGAAGGTGGCGATCACCGCCTGGGCGGCGGGCCGGTCATCGCGCGCGGCTCGGTGATCTCACCGGTCGTGTATCGGTTGCTGTCCGGCACCGCGACCCGGCTGGGGATTCCCTGGACGGTGCAGGCGGCGGGCCGCGGCACCAGCACCGATGCCGACTGCATTCACCTGGCGCGCGAGGGCATCGCCACTGCGCTGGTCTCGATTCCCAATCGCTACATGCACTCCCCGGGTGAGATGGTCGACCTGGAGGACGTGGATCGGGCGGCCGATCTCATCGCCGAGACGTGCCGGTCCGTCTCGGCGGACACCGACTTCACTGACCGCTGACGCCGGGGCCGGTCGCGCCACGGCGGCGGGCCTTCGGCCTGGGCCGCGGTCAGTCCTTCACGCCCAGGCGGCTCACCACCTGCTGCGCCGCCTCGCGCACCTCGCTGTCACGATCCTGCAGCAGCTCGCGGAGCGCATCCCTGGCCGCCGGAGTTCCCGCAACGCCCAGCGACTCGACGGCGCGCAGCCTGGCCGGCAGGGGCTTCCTCAGCAGGACGCCCCCGGGTTCGGCCGCGCGGATCAACCGGGCCACGGCATCCTCTGTGGGCGTTCGGCCCAGGGCCGCGAACAGCGCGGACTGCACGTCGGGATCCGCCTCGGCGTCCAGCGCCTCGACCAACCAGGGTACCGCCCGGGGGTTCCGCACGGCGCCCAGGCCGTGCGCCGCCTGCAGCCGGACGTCGGGAGACGGGTCGTTCATCGCCTGAAGCAACCCCAGCACCGATCGCTGTGTGCCCAGTCTGCCTAACGCTATCGCCGCGGCGCGGCGGACCCGCGGTTCGCGGTGCGACAATTGCTGGGCGACTCGCGCGTCCACGTTCGGAGGCGCCAGTTCACCCAGCAGCTCCACCGCGTTCCGGACCACGTACCACCGCTCGTCCGTGAGCAGATGCAGCAGCGCACCTACGCCGGCCGGACACAGTCCCAATGCATCGCGGAATGCGCGCCGCTCGGCGGCCAGGTCGCTGCTGATCAGGTTATCGATCAGGGCGTCCGCTCCCGCCTCGCCGGCCCGCGCCAGCAGGCGGCCGATCGTGTCCCGCAGGTCACGCCGGGAGGGGAGAAGGCGTGCAATCCCGTGCAACAGTGCCGGCCGCTGCAGCCGTCGGATCCCCATGAGGAATGCCCGCTTGATGTCGCCATCGTGCTGCCGGTCGTAATGCTCGTAGAGTCGGTCCAGGACGTCCACCAGCTCGTTCCATGCACCTTGGCGGGCCAGGTCCTCAGCCGCGCGCGCCACGTCATCCACCGCCGCGGTCGTGTTGCCGGCGTGCAACGCCTCGTCCAGTCGCTCAGCGAGCTTGCTGACCCCCTCCTGCGGCTTGGACAACGGCATCAATTGCTGCTGCATCATGTGCTGCGACTCGGTCGAGGCAGCGGGATTGGCGCGGAGGGCAACGGGTGTGGTTCGCGACAGCCGGAACACCCCGGCGGGCGTGGAGGAATACGCCCGCATCGGGAGGGCCGGTGTCTTGGTCGGTCCCGCCGACGCCGGCATCTCTGTGATCGCGCGGCGGACGAACCCCATCTGTCCAAGCTGGGCCGTCACGCCGGTCAGGGAGAGCGCCACCAGCTTCTCGTCGAATGCCTCTCCCCCGTCCCCCGGTACTGGTAAGGACGCCAGCGCCTGTGCCACGGCCATGACCTCGCGAGCCGGGGCAGCCACATCGAACTCCAGTGCGCGAACCGAGTGCGAAGACATCCGGACCGACAGCTCGCCGAACCAGACGAGCCACTCGGGCTCTTCCTCCTGGCTCACGGCGTTGGCTACCGACATCGAGACATCATGGAGCATGATGCTCTGGGGCTCCGAAGACAGCTGCGACAGTGCTTGCCGCAGCTGGTTCTTATGCTCCTCCTGATCATCGGGCTGCTGAGCGAGCAACCAGACCAGGCGGGCAAAGTGTGTAGCAAATGGGGAGAGATCGTCCATCACCGTTGCCCGCTGCCGGGGTGCGTTAACACTTGATACTCTAGTGAGATAGGACGCATCAGCACCTCCTGGCGAAACGAAACGGTCTGGCCGTGACTCGGCTCGCTCACCGGTCAGGGTCCCACGGGTGACGCAAGGGAACTCCCGACAGCGAGATGGGACACCGATCCGCCAGAGAGTGGAATCCAGCCGCCGCATCGCCCAACCTGGCGGCGTCGGCGCAGCCGGGATCGAGAAGCGGCGCCCAGGCATACCTGGGCACCATTCCCGACATGGGTGCCGGCGATGTTGCAGGGCTCCGCATCACCGGTGTGCGCGCCGGGTCTCCCGCGGACTCCGCCGGGCTGAAGGAAGGCGACGTGATCGTGGAGTTCGCCGGGAAACCGGTGACCGACCTGAACACGTACAGCGATGCGCTGTACTCCCGGAAACCGGGCGACACCGTGACAATCGCCTTCCTGCGCACCGGAAGCCGGCAGGTAACCCAGGCGACGCTCGGCCGCCGCGGTGGCTGATCCCCGGGCTAATCCCGGCCGCGGTCCCGCTGCACCGGCGCCACGCTCAGACGCTCGATGATCACATCCAGGTTGTGACTGGCGCGCAGGCCGAAGACGCCGTCCGTCGAGATGAGCTTCCCGGGACCGATCATGTCGCTCGTCGCCGCGCTGAACACCTCAGCGCCATTGACGGAGCACCCCACGCGCCCGTCCCGCACCCAGAGGGCGATCTCGTCGGTCGCGCTGTTGCCTCCGTCCCTGGAAATCGCCGGATTGGCCGTCTTTCCCAGGAGCGTCGCGGTCTCGGATCCCCCTCGGTGCCGGACCATCACCGTGCCGGTGCCGAAAACGACGCAATACAGATAGTTCCACCGGGGGCCGGTGAGGTCGTTGCCGCCAATGAACAGCCCATACGACTCTTCGTGCGTGGAGATGCTCTCCCGCGTCTTGCTGACGCGCGCCGTGACCGTGTAGTCGCCGCTCGCCCGGTTCGCCGGATTCCAGACGATGGCGTGCGGTCCGCTGGTCAGCCTGAATCCGCCGTTCCATTCGATGAACCGGATGTCGCCGATCTTCTGCTCCGACCGATCGGTCCTTCCCTGCCAGCCGTCGACCTGGATTCCCGACCCTGACACCACCCGATCCGGATCGGCCGAGGCCTGCGCCCAACCGTGAGCACCTGCGGACGCGAGCAGCACGAGAACGAATGCCAGGTACTTCATCCGGGACCTCCTCTGGACGGATGATGCCCAAGCGCGAACATACAGGATACCCCCGAGTCCCGGCCAGTCGCGTGTCGCCCTCCCTGCAGGCCGAGGCCGGCTCCGCTCTCCCTCTTCCCTCCCGCAGGTGACGCGATCCCGCGATTCCGGTCGCACGAGGACCACCTCCGTTCCGCTGTACTGGTGCGTGTATGGGCCGGACACCCCGGACCAACTGCTCGTCCTGCATGGGGGACCGGGCGCACATCACGACTACCTGCTGCCCCAGTTTCTCCGGCTCGCACAGGATCGCCAACTGGTCTTCTACGATCAGCGCGGTGGGGGGCGATCGAAGGCGACGGGCGTGGGCGACGTTGGCTGGCAGACACACGTCGAGGACTTGTCACACCTGATCGGCGAGCTGCAGCTCGACCCACTGACCATCGTCGGGTACTCCTGGGGCGCGCTGCTTGCGCTGCTGTTCACCCTCGAGGCCCACCGAAACACCCGGCTTCCAGAACCGTCCCGCCTCGTCCTCATCGATCCGGCTCCCCTCTCGCGTCCGTTTCGACAGGCGTTCGAGGACGAGTTCGCGAGGCGGCTGCGCTCCGAAGCGCTTCGGGAGATGCGCGAAGACCTGGCGGCATCCGGCCTTCGCGAATCAGACCCGGAGGCCTGGCGGCAGCGCCAGTTCGAACTGGGCGTGGCCCCGTATTTCGCCGACCCCGCCGCAGCCCGTGACCTCACCCCGTTCCGCGTGACCCAGAAGGTGCAGCAGTCGGTCTGGCACAGCCTGGGCGACTACGACCTGATCCCCGAGCTGGAGTCGGTTCACCTTCCCGCATTCTTCGTGCACGGCCGTCACGATCCGATCCCACTGGAATCCACCGAACTCGCGGCGCGGGCCATGCGGGCGCGCTTGCTCATTCTTGAACGAAGCGGACATGTTCCCTACGTGGAGCAACCCGACGCGCTCTTCGGCGCGATCGAGCAGTACCTGACCGAGACCTCCGGGAGCCACGGATAGTCCGATGCCGAACACGCATGAGGAGGAAGAGCTGTTCGTCACGACCGCAGACATCGACGGTCGCTCCTACACCGTTTCCGTCCGCATAGAGTTCGACGGCGTCGAACACGTGGGGCACCTGCTGTTCCGCGATGCCGATTGGGAGGAGGATGACGGCCTTCAGGATTTCGGGACCATTCCGGGAAAAAACCCCGGCGAGGTCGTCAGCAACGCCCGCGCCCTGACGGACCACGACCTGGCCCTGCGACACCGGCGCGCGGTGTCCGAGCGCCGGCGTTTCAACGGACTCAGACAGCTCACCCAGCAGGTGCTGGATCAGATCCGCTACCTGAACAAGGTGGCCACCTCCATGCGGGCCGGACTGCTGGACGTCGACGAAGCTGCCTCGGAGATCGCCAACACCGAGCAGCGGCTGCACGAAATGGTGGGACAGCTCCGGTCCTCCGCCGGCGTAGCGTCCTGATCGTCCGGTGGCGGCTATTATTCGTCGCCATGACACCGCAGGACGCCGCCGGCAGACTCGCCGAGATCGCTACGCTGCTCGAAGTGCGCGGCGAGAACCCGTTCAAGGCAAGGGCCTTCACGCACGCGGTACGCACGCTCCTTGGCCTGAGCGAGTCGGACATCACTCCCCTTGTACGGTCGGGCGCCATCGCTGCGCTGCCCGGAATCGGTCAGACCACGCTGGGTGTCCTGCGCGACCTGGTTGAAACGGGAGATTCGGAATACCTCGACCAGCTGCGGGAGAGCACCCCCGAAGGCCTCGTGGAAATGCTCCGGATTCCCGGCGTCGGCCCGACGCGAGTGCATCGGCTCCACACGGGCCTGGGAATCGAGAGCGTCGCCGAGCTCGAGGCGGCGGCCCGCGATGGCCGACTCTCCAGCCTGCAG
>Ga0214471_10003583_pt1 | contig 12030 bp, 5 predicted proteins | sample RVTome_5_FD_207665 | JGI IMG/M metagenome (GOLD analysis project Ga0214471, IMG submission 207665) | Soil microbial communities from uranium-contaminated site in the Upper Colorado River Basin, Wyoming, United States - RVT142D155 | ecosystem: Environmental > Terrestrial > Soil > Contaminated >... | reverse complement strand
GCCCGGCTGGATCCCATGCCGGATGAGGCGGAACGCATGACGCGGCGCCTCGGCGAGCCGACGCTGTGGGACGCATACTGCGCGCTGTTGTCCTCACGCGGCCTGCCGATGCCGGACGGCGATGCCCAGGCGCGCCGCGAGAGCCTTCTGCGGATGACGCGCGAACGCGACCGCTACGTGGACGAGCACGCGATCGGAGAAGCGCTGCTGACCCACGATGAGCTGTTCGCGCTGTGGCGGCATCGCCACGTGCTCATGGTCGAGCGCCAGATCGGCACCAAGAGCGGCACCGGCGGATCGGCCGGCGCGCCGTATCTGCGCAGCACGCTCGGCAAGCGCTTCTACCCCGAGTTGTGGGACCTGCGCAGCTACCTGTAGGCATCCGCCGGAAATGTCCGGGTCTTGGAATCGGGCCGGGCGCACGCTGTCTCAAGCGCATCGACCGGGGGTACGATGCGATCACTGATGATCATCGACGGATTCGCGCATCAAGTTCCCGACATCGACCCCGGCGAGACCGAGGAATGGCTCGCCGCATTCGACGGGACGCTGGACGCGCGCGGCAAGGCACGGGCCCGCTACCTGCTGATCAAGCTGCTGGAGCGCGCACGGGAGCGGGGCGTGGGCTTTCCCGCGACCATCTCGACCCACTACGTCAACACCATCCCGGCCCACCTTGAGCCCGAGTTCCCCGGCGACGAGCACATGGAGCGGCGAATCCGCGCGTTCATCCGGTGGAACGCGGCGATCATGGTCGTGCGCGCCAACCTGATCAGCGCCGGCATCGGCGGGCATCTGGCCACGTACGCATCCAGCGCGGCGCTCTACGAGGTCGGCTTCAATCATTTCTTCCACGGCAAGGACGGCGACCGGTTCGGCGATCAAGTCTTCATCCAGGGACACGCATCGCCCGGCATCTACGCGCGCGCATTCCTCGAGGGCCGCCTCTCGCAAGCCCAGCTCGACAACTTCCGGCGCGAGATCGGCGGCGCAGGCTTGTCGTCGTATCCGCACCCGCGGCTCATGCCCGACTTCTGGGAATTCCCGACGGTGTCGATGGGACTCGGGCCGCTCTGCGCGATCTATCAGGCTCGCTTCAACCGGTACCTCGAGCACCGCGGCATCGTGGACACGAGCGCATCGAAAGTTTGGTGCTTCCTCGGTGACGGCGAAACCGACGAGCCGGAATCGCTCGGCGCGCTGTCGATCGCCGCGCGCGAGAAGCTCGACAACCTGATCTTCGTCGTCAACTGCAATCTGCAACGGCTCGACGGTCCGGTTCGCGGCAACGGCAAGATCATCCAAGAGCTGGAGGCCGTCTTCCGCGGTGCCGGCTGGAACGTGATCAAGGTGATCTGGGGCCGCAAGTGGGACGAGTTGCTCGCCAAGGACCACGAGGGCGTGCTCGTGGCGAAGATGGACTCGACCGTCGACGGCGAGTTCCAGCGGTACGCGACCGAATCCGGCGCCTACATCCGCGAACATTTCTTCGGACCCGACCCCCGGCTGCGCGCGATGGTCGAGCATCTGTCCGACGAAGACTTGCGGCTGCTGCCGCGCGGCGGCCACGACTACCGCAAGCTGTATTCCGCCTACAAGCATGCCGTCGAACACGAAGGGACCCCGACGGTCATCCTGGCCAAGACGATCAAGGGCTGGACGCTCGGCCCCGATGTCGAAGGCCGCAACGTCACGCATCAAGTCAAGAAGCTCACGCAAGAGCAACTGTTCGAGTTGCGGGAGCGGCTGTTCCTGCGGGACGAGGTGCCGGAAGCCGCGCTGCAAGAGGAGCTTCCCCCGTACTACCGTCCCCAGACGGGATCCGACGAATACAACTATCTGATGGAGCGCCGCCGCATGCTCGGCGGGCCGCTGCCGAAGCGAGGCGCGGCGCCCGGCGATTCCCGGACCCCGGCGCCGAACCCGGAGATCTTCGAGGACCTCACCAAAGGATCGGGCGCCCAAGAGGCGTCGACGACGATGGCGTTCGGCCGGCTACTCCGCGACATGTTGCGCGACAAAGGGTTCGGCCGCTTCGTCGTCCCGATCATCCCCGACGAGGCGCGAACGTTCGGGCTGGACGCATTGTTCCGTCAGGTCGGCATCTACGCGCCGCTCGGACAGCTCTACGAGCCGGTGGACGCGCATCTGCTGCTGTCCTACATGGAGAGCAAGCAGGGTCAGATCCTGGAGGAGGGAATCACCGAGGCCGGATCGATGGCCTCGTTCATCGCGGCCGGCACGTCGTATTCGACGTGGGGCGAGCCGATGATTCCGTTCTTCATCTTCTATTCGATGTTCGGGTTCCAGCGAGTCGGCGACATGGTTTGGCAGGCCGGCGACGCGCGCGCGCGCGGATTCATGCTCGGCGCGACCGCGGGACGCACAACGCTCAACGGCGAAGGCCTGCAGCACGAGGACGGGCACTCGCTCGTGCTGGCCTCAACGGTGCCGAACGTGATGGCCTACGACCCGGCGTTCGCCTACGAGGTCGCCACGATCATCGGCGAAGGAATCCGCCGCATGAGCGGCGACGAGGCCGAGGATCTCATCTACTACCTGACGCTCTACAACGAGAACTACGCGCAACCGCCGATGCCGGACGGCGCAGCCGACGGAGTCGTGCGGGGCCTGTATCGATTCGCGACCGCACCCAACGGCGGCAAGAGGCAGGCGACGATCCTGTTCTCGGGCTCGGCCTGGCGCGCCGCGATGGACGCGCAGAAGATCCTGGCCGACGACTGGGACGTGGCCGCCGACTGCTTCAGCGCCACCTCCTACAAGGCGCTGCGCGAGGATGCGCTCGCCGCCGAACGGTGGAACCGTCTGCATCCCGACGAAACGCCGCGCGTGCCCTATGTCACCACCACGCTCGCCGCCGGTGCGGCCGGTCCGGTCGTCGCGGTGAGCGATTTCATGAAAGTCGTTCCCGATCAGATCGCGCGCTGGGCGCCGCAGCCGTTCACGCCGCTCGGCACCGACGGCTACGGCCGCTCGGACACGCGCGAGGCGCTCCGGCGCCACTTCGAGGTCGACGCCTCCCACGTCGTGGTCGCGGTGCTGCACGCGCTGGCGCAAACCGGCGAGGCCAAGCCGCAAGAGGTCCTCGACGCCATCGCGCGCTACGACATCGATCCCGACGCGATCGACCCGCTCCACGCCTGAATTCGCCCGGGCCCGACGGCATCCTGATATCCTGGCCGCGATCCGAAGGGGAGTATCCTCACGGCACTGCCCGTCACCACGGCGCATGCATCGGCAGGCGCCCGGGTTTGCCGGCCCACCAGGGTGGAGAGACCTTCGGCTGAACAGCGACGTTCGAGCCGGAGGAGCCAGCGCATATGCACGTCGAACCCTGGATGTGGATCGCCTTCACCGCGTTCATCTTGGCCATGCTCTGCGTGGACCTTCTGATGAACCGCGACGCGCACGAGGTCTCGATGCGCGAAGCCGGCATTTGGAGCGGCGTCTGGGTGACGCTCGGCCTGGCGTTCGGTGGTCTGCTCTGGGCGTGGCAGGGCAGCGTCGTCGCCGGCGAGTACATCGCCGGTTATCTGATCGAAAAGAGCCTCTCGGTCGACAACATCTTCGTCTTCGCGCTGCTGTTTTCCTATTTTGCGGTCCCGCCGCGGTATCAGCATCGCGTCTTGTTCTGGGGCGTTTTCGGCGCGCTGATCTTTCGCATCTTGTTCATCGCCGGGGGCGCCGCGCTGCTCGACAAGTTCCATTGGATGATCTTCGTCTTCGGCGGCTTCCTGGTCGTGACCGGCATCCGCATGGCCATGCACAAGGAAACCGAAGTTCATCCCGAGAAGAATCCGGTCTTGAAGATGCTTCGCCGGATCATCCCGATCACCGGCTCGTATCACGGCAAAGGGTTCTTCACGCGCGTGAACGGAAAGCGGATGGCCACCCCGCTGCTGGCCGTCCTGGTCGTCGTCGAGACGACCGACATCATCTTCGCCATCGATTCGATTCCGGCGATCTTCGCCGTCACGCGCGACACGTTCATCGTCTTCACTTCGAACGCGTTCGCGATCCTCGGGCTGCGCGCGATGTACTTCCTGCTGGCCGGCCTGATCGCCAAATTCCGGTTCCTCAGCGTCGGGCTCGCGTCCGTGCTGGTCTTCGTCGGCATCAAGATGCTGATCAGCGAGTGGTACCACATCCCGATCGCGCTCTCCTTGGCGTTCATCGCCACCGCAATCACCGCATCGGTCATCGCGTCGATGAAGTTCCCTGCCGAGGAACCGGCCGTGCCCGTCGGAGAAGGCCTCGAGACGATCGCGACCGATACTTAGTGGTTCCAGCAACCACTTAGGAAATGCCGCGATAGCGGCGCACCGACGCCGGCACGAAGACCAGCAGCAGTCCCGCGATCCAGGCGAGCGACTTGATCGCCGGCGTCAGCACCGGGCCGGCCACGAGCAGCCCGCGCATCGTGTCCACGGTGACGCTGACCGGGTTGACGCTCGCCCACGCCTGCAGCCACCCGGGCATCGACGCGACCGGCACGAACGCGCTGCTCGCGAACACCAGCGGGAACACCCACACAAACGAAGCGGCCTGCGTCGATTCGACGTCGCGGACGGTCAGACCAATGAACGCCGAGATCCACGAGAACGCGTGACCGAAGAGCACGGCCAGAGCGACGGCCGCGAGCGCCCGGATCGGTCCGGTGTGGATGCGGAAGCCGACGAGCGTTCCGATCATCATCATCAGCGACACCACGAAGACGTTGCGGCACGCATCCGATATCGTGCGGCCGGCGAGCACCGCGCTCCGTGCCATCGGCAACGACCGGAAGCGGTCGATCATCCCGTAGCTTAGGTCCTGCGCCAACCCGACACCGGTCTGCGTCGAGCCGAACACCACGACTTGGCCGAAGACGCCCGGCATCAAGTAGTCCACGTAGTTCACACCGCCACCCGGCGTGATCGCGCCGCCGAACACGTACCGGAACAGCAGCACGAACATCACCGGCTGGACCGTGGAGAACACCAGCAGGGTCGGCACCCGCACGTAGCGAATCAGGTTGCGCTTGGCGACCAAGAGCGCATCGGTGATCTTGAGCGTCAGCCGGTCGTGCCGGACGTCGATCCAGTCCTCGTGGGTGCTCATGCCCGTCTCCTTCGGCCGCGACGGCCGCCGGCCGCGGCGCGTTCCTCTTCTGCCTTGGTGGCCTCGTGTCCGGTCAGGCGAAGGAAGACGTCGTCGAGCGTTGGGCGACGCACCGCGAAGTCGGCCAGCTCGATGCGTGCGCGCGACAGGCGCCGGACGACCTCGGCGATGATCTTGGCCCCCTTTTCGGCGATCGGGATCGTGACGCGACCGGCCTGCTCGTCCACGATCGGCTCGCCCGATCCCAAGTCGGCCACCTTGCCGGCCGCCGCCTTCGCTTTCGATGCGTCGGCGAGATGCAACTCCAGCACGTCGCCGCCGGCGCGCTTTTTGAGCTCGTCGCTGGTGCCGTCGGCGATGACGCGGCCGTCGTCGATCACGGTGATCCGGTGCGCGAGCCGGTCGGCCTCCTCCAGGTTCTGCGTTGTGAGCAGCAGCGTCATGCCTTCACCGACGAGCTCTTCGATCATCGCCCACAACTCGATCCGGCTCCGCGGATCCAAGCCCGTGGTCGGCTCGTCGAGGAACAGGACGCGCGGCCGGCCGGCAAGGCTCGCCGCCAGGTCCAGACGGCGGCGCATCCCACCCGAATAGGTCTTGACGATCCGGTCGGCGGCGAAGGTCAGCGAGAACCGTTCCAGCAGCTCGCCGGCCCGGCGCTCCGCTTCGATGCGCCCCATGTGAAAGAGACGCCCGACGAGCACGATGTTCTCGCGTCCGGTGAGCGTTTCGTCGACGGCGGCGTACTGACCGGCCAATCCGAAGATCCCGCGGAGCCGGCCGGCGTCGCGCACGACGTCGAAGCCGGCCACGGTGGCTCGTCCCGCGTCGGGCTGTAGCAACGTCGTCAGGATCCGAACGGCGGTGGTCTTGCCGGCGCCGTTCGGACCGAGCAACCCCACGACGCTCCCCGCCGGCACCAGCAGATCCACGCCCTTGAGCGCCTCGACCTCCCCGAACCGCTTCGTCAAGCCTTCCGCGACGATCGCCGCCTCGCTCACCCGGGTGCGTTCCTTCCTCTCGCCGGATTTCCGGCGCAGCCTAACGGATAGCCGTCCGGCGGTTCGTTCGCTTTTCCCTGTTCGCGTTCCTCCCGGGCGCGTCCGCGGGAGGATCGCATACCCTGCGCATCGAAATCGTTCCAGAACAGGCGCAATGCCGCGGACCGATCGGTTCGCGGAGAAACGACTTTCGAGGGGGCGTCCCATGCTCGGCAAGCGGATCCCGATCCTGCTGACGGCGATCGTCGCGGTCGCGGCGTCGGCAACGTGGGCGGCGCCGGCCGCGCGGCCCGCGGCCGATCCGCTCGACGTGCTGGCGGCAAACGCGGGGGGACGGATCGCGGTGCATTTCGCCGACGAGACCGGGGCGCCCGACTTCATCCGCGCCTATCCGGGCGCGCTGATCGCGCGCGACGGCGGGAAGGGCTCACCGGAGGTGCGGGCGCGTCGTTTCCTGTCGACCTACGGCGCCGCGATCGGCATGAGCCCGGCGGAACGCCGCGTGGCCGCGCCGGGCGCCACTCCGTCGGGCACCGCAAGCGCGCTTCGCCTGACCGGCGTCGAACGTGACGCCACCGGCCGCTTCGACGTGCGCTTCGCGCAGACGAATCGGGGGCGCGATGTCTACGCCGCGCAGGTGCTCGTGCATCTGAGTCCGCGCGGCGTCACCGGCGTCAACGGTCACTTTGTTTCCGCGATCGACGGCGCGCCGAACGCCGGCGTCACCGACACCGACGCGCGTGCGATCGCGCTCACCGCCGTCGCCAAGGAAGCCGACCGTTCGTCCCTGCGGGTGGCCTCGACGTCGCTTCGGTGGTTCCGGACCGGCTTGATCCAGGGGACGGCCGGCGCGACACGTCTGGCGTGGGCGGTCGAGATCGAAGGCGGGCCGTCCGGGCGCGAGCACGTCTGGGTGGACGCGCAGGATCGGGCCGTTCTGTTGCGCGAACCGCTCCAGGCGCACGCGAAGGACCGCGTCGTCTACTCGCCGATCTACGATCGCAAGAACCCCGATCGGTTCGTGGTGCGCTCCGAAGGCGACCCTCCGACATACATCCCCACGGCCGACAACCTCTACGAGTTCACCGGGCAGGTCTACGATTTCTTCGCCAACGGGTTCGGCCGCGACTCCTACGACGGCAAAGGCGAGACGATGCGCACCGTCGCGCTGGTGAACAACGTCTGTCCGAACGCGTACTGGAACGGCGCGACCACGAACTACTGTCCCGGCTTCGACTTGGATGACGTCGTCGCGCACGAGTGGGGTCATGCCTATACCGAATACACCCACGGCCTGATCTACATGTGCCAGTCGGGTGCGCTCAACGAGTCCTACAGCGACATCTGGGGCGAGGCGATCGACCTGACCAACGACATGGACGGAGTCGGCGGCGCCGTCAACGACACGCCCTATCCGGACGGGCAGCGCTGGCTGGTCGGAGAGGATCTGACCGAGCCCGTGCACGAGGTGTTGCTGCGCGACATGTGGGATCCGGAGCGGCTCGGGGATCCGGCGAAGGTATCGAGTGCCGTCTACGTCTGCGCCAACTCCTCCGACAACGGAGGCGTGCACACGAATTCGGGGATCCCCAACCACGCGTTCGCGATGCTCGTCGACGGCAAGACCTTCAACGGCCACACCGTTCGCGCGATCGGGATGACGAAGGCCGCGCACATCTATTGGCGCGCGATGGTCGCCTATCAGCATCCGACCATCAAGTTCGCCGGACACGAGCAGGCGCTGCTCGCGGCCTGCGGCGACTTGCAGGGCGTGAACCTGCGCAGTCCCTTCACCGGTGCGCCGTCGGGCGAGCGGATCGCGGCCGGCGACTGCGCGCAGGTCGCGACCGCGATGAAGGCCGTCGAGATGAGCAAGCCGCCGTCGCAATGCCAGTTCTCGCCGATCCTCGCCAAGGGCGAGCCGGTGCTGTGTCCCGGCGCGACCACGCTGTTCGCCGAACGATTCGAGGGCGGGCTCGGCGGCTGGGAGCTGTCGGGAGCCGGCACGACGGAGGACTGGCCGGGCACCGAGTGGGCCGCGACCGCGCAGACTCCGCAGGGACACGGGACGCGCGTGGCCTACGCGAAGGACGCCGATGTGGGTACCTGCGAGACCGGCAACGATGCTTCCGGCAGCTTCGCGATGACGTCCAAGCCGATCGCGATCCCGGCATCGGCCGAAAACGCGCGGCTGCGATTCACGCATTACGTTGCGACCGAATCGGACGACGGCGGCAACGTGATGGCGTCGGTGGACGGCGGCGAGTTCACGCCGCTTCCGGCGCCGGCGTATCTGTTCAATCCGCCGCCGGGAGCGATCCCGGCGCCGCTGCCGGGGAGCACCAACAACGACAATCCCAAGGCCGGCGAACTCGGCTGGTTCGGGACCGACGGCGGCGAGTCGAAAGGCTCGTGGGGCGTGAGCATCGCCGATCTGTCGGCGATCGCGCAGCCGGGGCAGACGATCCGCTTGCGGTTCGACTTCGGCCTGGATTGCGGCGGCGGCTATGACGGCTGGTACATCGACGACGTGCTCGTCTACGACTGCCCGGTGCTGCCGTCCCCGGCGGCAGTGACGGTTCCGGAGGCTCCGGTGACCGGGCCGTTCACCGTGTCGTGGACGCGACCGGCCGGCGCCACCGGGCCGGATACGCTCGAAGAGTCGGCCGTGTCGTGCGCGCCGCTGCTTGCCGACGACGCCGAATCGGGGCTGGCGTTGTGGGACACCGCCGTCGAAGGAACCGGCGCGCAGGCGTGGACGACCGATGCGAACAAGCCCGAGCACGACGGGACGGCGTTCGCCGTGCGCGGAACGGAAGGTATGAGCGGCACCACCTCGGACCTGATCGTGAAAGAGCCGATCGCGCTGCCGCGCAGCGGGACCGCAACCCTTGCCTTCCGCGACTGGTTCATACACGAAGGCGACGACTCGGTCCGCGTGGACGTCTCACGCGATGCGGGCAAGACCTGGAAGGCGGTCTACACCAACGGCCGCTCCGACTACGCGCCGCTCCAACTCGCGGCGTTCGCGACCGAGCCGCTGACGCCGCGAACAGCGGACCTGACGCCGTTCATGGGCTCATCGATCCTGCTTCGCTTCCGGTTCGCGCAAGGACCCGACAACCGCGCCGGTTCGATTCCGTTCGGATGGTACGTGGACGACATCGCGGTCGCAGCCGATTCGTGGACGCCGGTGGCGACCACGACCGCAACGTCCTATCGGGTCGCGCGTCACGCGGCCGGGGCGGCCTGCTTCCGCGTTCGCAGCACCTATCGGGTCGCGGGTGCGCCCGCACCGGGTCTCTGGAGCGCGCCGAGCGCAACGGTTACGGTCTCGAAGGCGTTCGGCTCGGTGGTGCAAGGCATTCGCCGGACCACGCCCGGCGGGCCGCTTCCGGCGACCGGCACCGGCGACGGATTCGCCGGCGGCGCCGGATTGCTCATCGCCGCCGCGGCACTCGCAATCTATCGCCGGCGGGCCGCGGCATAGCAGCGCAAGAATCGGGGCCGGGTGCGGGGAGCCCCGAGCGCGGCCCGCTTTGCGTGATAGCGTACGGTTTGCCGATGAGCCGTCTCCTTGCGCCGCCTCGTCTTCGCGCTGTTGTGTGCATCTTCACCGCCGCCGCCCTGATGGTGCTGGGTGCCGCCGTTCAGGCACCGGCGGCCGGACGCACTCTGCGCGTCGGCGGCTATCACTTCTTCCTCTGGGCAAATCAAGCGTCGTGCACGGTCGACAATCCGCTCGGCGTCGGAACCTTCGCCGGCTTCTCGCGCACCCAGTGCGCCTACGTCGATTTCGTGGTGGACGGCGGCGGCGCGACGACGGCGGACGGGGAGGCGCCCGAACTTACCCCGGCGCCGTCCTTCGACGTGACGTTCCTCGACGAGGCGAACACGTTGCTAGAGACGCAACCGGCCGAGCACATCGGCGGCGACGTCTGGCGATTCGCGATCGACCCACTCGGCTGGACCGACCCCGAGCCCGGCACGATCCGCTTCTCGCTCGACTCGACCAGCGGGGACGCGCTGACCGGACAACCCTCGTTTCAGTTCACCTACAACGCGCTCGGAACCCGCACGCTCCTGGACCGGCCCGTCTACGAGGCTGCGGCCGGCGGTCTGGCGGCCGAGGATCTCATCGTGCGCGGCGTCACGTGGGAGCGCTTCACCAAGGCCGCGTTCGTCGCCTCGGATCCTACCGATGGGCCGCCGAACCCCGATCTGGTGGCCGCCGACGTGACCGTCACGCTCACGCGCAAAGACGGCACCACCATCGACAAGACCGCAACGGCCGATGCGACCGGACAGTTCGACGTGACCTTCACGCCGGCCGAGATCGGGGACGTGTCGGCCACGGCCGCAACCGGCTACCGCTGGCCGATCGAGATCTCCACCGACGGCGTCTACCTGGATCCTGCGACCGACGAATGGAAGACCGCATCGATCGACACAGAATCGACCGCGCACGCGATCTTCCGGTCTCCGGCGACGGGACCCGAGATCCTCGACTCGTTCGTCTCCGAGCGGGGATGGGTCGAGCCGGGCGAGCAGTACGTGCACGAGATCCGCTACCGAAACCGGTCGGCAGTTCCGGCGAGCGGCGTAACCATCACCGAGGTGCTGCCGCCGGATGTGGTGTTCGTGTCGGCGACCCCGGCGCCGTCGAGCGTGTCGGGAAACACGCTCACATGGACGATCGGCACCGTCGCACCCGACGGGGCGGTCGAAGATTCGGGAATCGGCGAGAAGTACTCGCACCAGATCCTGGTGACCGCGCGCGCAAAGACCGGCGCGGAGAATCCTCGGATCATGTATCAGAACCTGTCGTCCACCGCGACGCTCACGCATGCCGGCGGAAGCCTGTCATCCACCTCGCACGGCCCGCAGGTTCGCGATCAGGAGACGGCCCGCCTCGGCGACCGGCCCTTCCCGGTCGTGCTCGTGGACTATGCGGATTTCAAGCATTCGCCGGCCGCGAACGGATGGTCGTTCCATTACCGGATCTCCTCGCACGAGAATCCGGCGAGCCTGTGGACGCACTATCAGAACATGAGCTACACGCAACTGCATCCGCGCGGCGACGTCGCCAGTTTCGACGCGCCCGACGCCGCGACCTACTCCGACGACGGTCCGTTCAAGTGGTCGAACCCGTATCTGAAGGGCAACACCTGCACGGGCGCGACGCTGGTGCCGCCGGACGCAACGTCATCGTCCAGCGTCGAGTTCGCGCCGCCGGGCGCGCGCGTGACCGACGGCTGGTATCAGCTTCCCGGGCAACGGCAGTACTACGGTCAGGACGGAACGGTCAGCGGCATCGCGCCGGTCGGCGACATCGACAGCGGCTGCGGCCCGACCGGAAAGATGGCCTACGACTCGGCCTCGGCCTCGGATCCGGATGTGGATTTCAACGACTTCGACTCGGACCGGAACTGCCTTGTGGACTTCTTCGAAATCGCCTTCCAAGGCCGCGGCGGGAACGGCGATTCGCAGGCGCACGGCTACGACAACGTCTGGCCGCACTCGGGGAACCTGCAGGACTCCTACATCGACGAAAACGGACAGGTCGGCTACGTGTCCAACGATCAATGCCGCGACCGGCTGGAGCGGCCGCTGTGGTTCACCGACTCGACTCGCTCGGCCATGACCACGACCGACAAGGGTGACGACCTGAAGGCCCATTCGCGCGTCGGCCCCTACAACGTCAACCCGGAGAACGGCACGACGAGCGTGTTCGCGCACGAATACGGCCATTCGCTGGGCCTGCCCGACCTGTATTCGGGAGATCGCACCACGGTCGATTACTGGGATCTGATGTCGACCGACGGGTTCCAGTACATGGGCGTGTGGTCGCGCCAGGACCTGGGATGGATCGTTCCGCGCCGCACGCCGGCGGCGATCTCGACCTCGA
>Ga0214471_10003581_pt1 | contig 12031 bp, 11 predicted proteins | sample RVTome_5_FD_207665 | JGI IMG/M metagenome (GOLD analysis project Ga0214471, IMG submission 207665) | Soil microbial communities from uranium-contaminated site in the Upper Colorado River Basin, Wyoming, United States - RVT142D155 | ecosystem: Environmental > Terrestrial > Soil > Contaminated >... | reverse complement strand
TACCGGGCCGGAGGTGTCGACAACATCCTGGCGCTCGGCGGTGACCCACCGGCCGACGGGTCCAACCCGGGCGGGGATTTCGAGCACGCATCGGATCTCGTGGCCGCGGTCCGGGCGGCTGGCCACTTCGGCGTGGGTGTCGCCGCCCACCCCGAGCTGCACCCGCGCTCCAACGGAGACCGCCAGGCCGACCGCAAGAACCTGGCGGCCAAGCTCGAGGTGGCCGACTTCGCCATCACCCAGTTCTTCTTCGACGTCGACCACTTCCTCCGCATGCGGGATGAGCTGGCGAGCCTCGGCGCTGACAAGCCGGTGATCCCCGGCATCATGCCGTTCATCTCGGTGCCCGGCGTCCGTCGGATGGCGGCAATGAACGGCACCGCGATCCCTGCTCGCCTCGACGACGAGCTCGAGTCCGTCGACGGCGACTCCGACGCCACCAAGGCCCTCGGCGTCGAGGTGGCCGTCGAGCAGGCGGAGCGTCTCGTTCGGGAGGGTGTGGCCGGCATACATCTCTACGCCCTGAACAAGGCGGAGTCGGTCCGGGCCATCGTCGCCGCCCTCGGCCTGCGGCCCACGCCCGCCAGCCATCGGCCGCGACGCTAGCCAGTCGACCATCTGATCCGCCGTTCAGACGGATGGGCGCGTCGATCTTGGGGGCCGGTAGTCTCGCTCGACGTGGCAGACAAGATCACCCCCAACGACGACGGCACCCTCGGCGTCTCGGACAACCCGATCATTCCCTTCATCGAGGGGGACGGGACCGGCGTCGACATCTGGCCGGCAGCCCAGCTGGTGCTGGATGCGGCGGCCAAGAAGTACGGCCGCACCATCGAGTGGAAGGAGGTGCTGGCCGGCGAGAAGGCGTACAACGAGACCGGCGAGTGGCTTCCCCAAGTCACCGTTGACGTGTTCCGCGACTACCTCATCGGCATCAAGGGTCCACTCACCACGCCCGTTGGTGGGGGCATCCGTTCGCTCAACGTCGCTCTGCGTCAGATCCTCGACCTCTACGTCTGCCTGAGGCCGGTGCGCTGGTTCCAGGGTGTCCCCTCGCCGGTCAAGGCTCCCGAGAAGATCGACATGGTCATCTTCCGTGAGAACACCGAGGACGTGTACTCCGGCAAGGAGGTGCAGGCCGGGACACCCGAGGCGGCCAAGCTCATCGAGCTGCTGAAGGACAACTTCGGTTGGGACATCGGCGCGGACTCCGGCATCGGCATCAAGCCGATCTCCAAGACGGGGAGCCAGCGCCTCCAGCGCGCCGCGATCGACTACGCCCTCAAGAACGGCCGTAGGAGCGTCACCTGGGTGCACAAGGGCAACATCATGAAGTACACCGAGGGCGCCTTTCGCGACTGGGGCTATGATCTCGTCCGCGAGGAGTACTCCGAGCGCGCCGTGAGCTGGGACGACTGCGGAGGGGATCCTGGCGACAAGCTCCTGGTGAAGGACTCGATCGCCGACGCCTTCCTCCAGCAGATCCTCACCCGGGCCGACGAGTACGACGTGATCGGCACCATGAACCTCAACGGCGACTACATCTCCGACGCCCTCGCCGCTCAGGTTGGTGGGATCGGCATCGCCCCCGGCGCCAACATCAACTACGCCACCGGTCACGGCATCTTCGAGGCCACCCACGGCACCGCGCCCAAGTACGCCGGGCAGGACAAGGTCAACCCGGGTTCGCTGCTGCTGTCGGGTGTGCTCATGTTCGAGCACCTCGGCTGGAACGACGCCGCCGCCGATATCGTCACCGCGCTTGAGAAGTGCATCGCCGACAAGGTCGTCACCTACGACTTCGCCCGCATGATGGACGGTGCCACCCTGGTGAAGTGCTCGGAGTTCGCCTCCGCCATCGTCGACCGCCTGTAGGAAGACCTAGCCCAGCAGGCCCATCTCGGCCACGGCGTCGCGCTCCTCGCCGAGCTCGGCCACTGACGCTTCGATCTTGCCGCGCGAGAAGTCGTCGAGGTCGAGGCCACCCACGATCGAGTAGGTGCCGTCGCCGGCGCAGGTGCAGGGGTACGAACAGATGATGCCGGGCTCGATGCCGTAGGACCCGTCGGCCGGCACCGCCATCGACACCCAGTCACCGTCGGGGGTGCCGAGTGCCCAGCTGCGCATGTGGTCCACGGCGGCGTTGGCCGCCGAGGCAGCCGACGACGCGCCCCGGGCCTCGATGACTGCCGCGCCCCGCTTCTGCACGGTGGGGATGAACGTGTTCTCGATCCAGTCCTGGTCGCCCACGGCCTCGGCCGCGTTCTCGCCGTTGGCCTCGCAGTGGAAGAGGTCGGGGTACTGCGTGACCGAGTGGTTGCCCCAGATCGTCATCTTGGTGATGTCGTTGACGGTGAGCTCGAGCTTGGCGGCCAGCTGAGCCTTGGCCCGGTTGTGATCCAGGCGGGTCATGGCCGTGAACCGCTCGGAGGGGATTCCCGCCGCGCTCTCTTTGGCGATGAGGCAGTTGGTGTTGGCCGGGTTGCCGACCACCAGCACCCTGATGTCGTCGGCGGCCCCCGCCGCGAGGGCCCGACCCTGACCGGTGAAGATGGCGCCGTTGGCCTCCAGGAGGTCCTTGCGCTCCATACCCTTGGTTCGGGGCCGGGAGCCGACCAGTAGGGCGTAGCTCGCGCCATCGAACGCGGCGTTGGCGTCGTCGGTCTGGGTGATGCCGGCCAGCAGCGGGAAGGCGCAGTCATCGAGCTCCATGGCCACTCCCCGCAGCCCGTCGAGAGCCGGAGTGATCTCCACCAAGCTGAGGTGCACCGGCTGATCGGGGCCGAGCATCGAGCCGGAGGCGATGCGGAAGACGAGGCTGTAGCCGATCTGGCCGGCGGCTCCGGTGACGGCGACGCGGACGGGATCCTTCACGGTGATCTGCTCCGGGGAAGAGGGGTCGAGGGGTCGAATCCGACCCTAGGTCGCGGGGTGAACGAGAGCGAATAGGGCAGCCGAGGTACCGGCGGGTATCGTGTCCTCCGCCGGGAGCGACGACCGCAGGGAGGATCCCGACTCATGAAGACCTACGACACCATCTACGCCGACGGAGCATTCATCCCATCGGAGAGCACCGGAACGATCGAGGTCCGCAACCCCGTCACCGAACAGGTGATCGGATCGGTTCCCGAGGGTTCGTCGGCCGACGTCGACAAGGCCGTCGCCGCCGCCCGCAAGGCCTTCGAGACGTGGGGACAGAGCAACGTCGAGGACCGGGTGAAGTACCTGACCCTGCTCAACGAGCAGCTGATGGGACGCATGAACGAGCTGGCGTCGCTCATCACCGAGGAGCTCGGCATGCCCGAGAACCTCAGCCAGATGATCCAGGTCGGCCTCCCGATGGGGATGATCAGCAACTACGTGGAGATCGCCGACAGGTTCGAGTGGGAGGCGGACCTCAACGGTTCGCTGGTGGTCAAGGAGCCCATCGGCGTGGTGGGGGCCATCACCCCATGGAACTTCCCGCTCCACCAGATCACCTGCAAGATCATCCCCGGCCTGCTCGCCGGCTGCACCTTCGTGGTGAAGCCCTCGGAGGTCACCCCCCTCACCGCCTACTTCCTGGCCGAGGTGTTGAACGACATCGGCCTGCCGCCCGGCGTGTTCAACCTGGTGTCGGGCACCGGCCCCGTGGTGGGTGAGGCGCTCGCCGCCCATCCCGACGTGGACATGATCAGCTTCACCGGCTCCACTGCTGCCGGCCGTCGTGTCAGCGAGGTGGCCAGCAAGACGGTCAAGCGCGTCGCCCTCGAGCTGGGAGGCAAGTCGCCCTACGTCATCCTCGACGACGCACCGATCGACGAGGCGGTCACCGCCGGCATCGGTCAGTGCTACCTGAACTCGGGCCAGGCCTGTGTGGCCTGGAGTCGCATGCTGGTGCCCCAGGACAAGGTCGATGAGGTGGCCGCGAAGGCCAAGGAGATCGCCGAGGGCTATGGCGCCATGCTGGGCCCTCTCGTCTCTCAGACCCAGTGGGATCGCGTGCAGGGCTATCTCAACCTGGGCATCGAGGAAGGCGCTGAGGTGGTCACCGGTGGTCCGGGCAAGCCCGAGGGCCACGAGACCGGCTACTTCGTGAAGCCGACGATCTTCAAGGGCGTCACCAACGACATGACCATCGCCCAGGAGGAGATCTTCGGGCCGGTCATCTCGATCATCGGCTACGACGACGACGACGACGCCATCCGCATCGCCAATGACACCATCTACGGCCTACACGCCGGTGTCTACGGCGGCGACGTCGAGCGGGCCAAGAAGGTGGCGCGCCGGATCCGCGCCGGGAACGTCGACATCAACGGCCAGAAGGCCAACCTGAGTGCTCCCTTCGGCGGCTACAAGCAGTCGGGCAACGGGCGCGAGTGGGGCACCTACGGTCTCGAGGAGTACCTCGAGGTGAAAGCGCTCAACCTGTAGGGACGTCGTTGGAGAGCGCCTCGAGCACCCGCCGGTGATCTCGAAGGCTACGAGCCGACCCCGACACCTTCACCCGACCCTCGGCGAGGGCGGTCTGCAGCTCGAGCGATCCATCGGCCAGGGCATTCACCACGCCCCGTGTGTAGGTGATGACGACATCGGGCGACGGGGCGGGGCCCGATCCGGCCACGACCTCTCCCTGGCGCACACCAACGTGCCACACCACCTCTGACCGCTCGCCCTCCTCAGGGGGCCGGCGGTGCTCGACGACGATGTCGTCCTTCTGCTGCTCCTCCTCGTCCTCCTCCGCCTCGTCGACTGGCGGTGCCGGGGCACCGACATGCGGGAGCAGCACCGCCGCCACCCACTCCTCCGATCCGATCAGCACCGTCGTTGCCTACCATCTCCACCGTGACCGACGCCGCCTCGCCCCCGCCGCCTGTGGATCCCACCGACGAGTGGCTGCACCCCGATGGCGGTGACCGTTGGTGGAACGAGTCGTGGTACTTCGACTTCGCCTCCCCCGACGGCAGCATCGGGGGCTACGCCCGCATCGGCCGCTACCCCAACCAGGGCGTGGTCTGGTACTGGGCGGCCATCGCTCGACCTGATGAGCCGCTGGTGCTGGTGCGAGAGCACGAGGTCGTCCATCCCCGCCATGGCGGTCTCGAGATCCGCCACGAGGGACTCTGGGCCGATCATCACATCGAGGAGCCGCTCGACCGGTGGAGCCTCGGTCTGGAGGCGTTCGCGGTGACCCTCGACCAGCCGGCCGACGCCTTCCACGGTGAGCTCGGCCACAGAACGGCGCTCGGCTTCGATCTCGAGTGGGAGACCACCGGCGCGCCCTACCCCTATCCCGGCGTCGATCGTTACGAAATCCCGTGTCGTGTTCACGGTGAGGTGCTGGTGGGTGACGAGACGATCACCATCGACGCGCCGGGTGAGCGGGATCACTCGTGGGGCAGTCGCGACTGGTGGACCTTCGGCTGGTGGTGGACCACCTTCCACACCCCGACCCACGCCCGGCACGGGATGCGTCTCGACCACGCCGGCGTCGACTTCCATGCCGGGTTCGTCACGCCGACCGGCACCCGCGCCACGGCATCGGAACAGGAGACGATGGGCTTCACCGCCACCGAGGTGCTCGACGACGAGCAGCTCTTGGAACAAGCGACGATGACCTATGGCGACGAGGAGTGGACGGTGGAGCCGATCGCCCACGCGCCGGTGATCCTCGTCGACGACCAGGAAGGCCGGGTGTCGAGGTTCAGCCGTTGCTACGCCCGCTGGACCTCACCGGATGGTGACACCGGCACCGGTTGGTACGAGCGCAACCTGCCGCAGCGCTGATCCCGCCGTCCTTGGTTTGCCCAGCCGCCGTCGGCGAACGGCTGGGCAAACCAAGGGATCTCTGCTGGCCGCTCGGGGCGGTCAGCCGCCTGGCCGACGCGAGCGGCTCGAGGAGCCGATGTAGGGAACCCAGCGCCCGCGTCCCGCGACCAGCAGGACGACCGACACGACAAGGAGGGCGACGCTGACCACGACGGCAGCGTTGGGGTCGGATTCGAGGGCTAGAAGGACGAGCAGCGGGCCGGTCTGGGTGCGGCCGGGGAGATTGCCGGCCAGCGTGAGGGTGGCGCCGAGCTCGCCCATGGCCCGGGCCCAGCTCAGCACGACACCCGATCCGATGGCGCCACCGAGGCGAGGCAGGGTGATCGACCGCAGCCGGCGGGCGGGGCCGGCTCCGAGCGTGGCGGCGATCTCCTCAGGCTCCGGTGGAAGAGCCCGATCAGCCGCCTCCACCGTCACGACCACGAAGGGCATGGCGACGAACAGCTGGGCGACCACGACCGCGGCAATGGTGAAGGGAATCTCGATGCCAACACCCGCCAGTGGGCCTCCGAGCAGCCCGCGCCGACCGACGGTGAGGAGCAGGGCCACGCCTCCGGCGACGGGTGGCAGGACCAGAGGCAGAACGACGAGCCGTCGAAGCATCCCGGCCCACGGTCGCTGAGAACGCGCCAACACCAGAGCCAGCGGCACTCCCAGCACCGCGCTCAACGCGGCCACGCCAACAGCCACGCCGACCGATCGGGCCAGGGCTCCCCGAACACTGGCGTCGCCCAGGACATCGCCAAACGACGACCACGGCGTCTCGATGAGAAGCGCCGCCACCGGAGTGACGACCACCAGCGCACCCAGCGCCGCGAGCACCCAGACGACGCGCGGGAACTGACGAACCGGGTGGGTCACGACGGTGAGATCCCCCCGGCCTCCAGTACCGAATCGGCCGCGTCGTTGAGCAGCTCAGCCAGCAGCCGCTCGGCTTCAGCTCGCCGACCGTCCACCACTACGGCGGCCAGGTACTCCACGGGGTGGTCGATCTCGAAGCCGTCGAACCCGCCCGTTCGGTGGACGCCGAGGTCGGAGGCGTAGCCGATTCCGACGTCGGCCTCACCGAGGCGGAGCTGGATGGTCACGCCGGCGGCGCTGGTCACGGTGACTCGTGGTTGCACGGCGACGCCGGCCGCCTCGAGGGCGTCATGGCTGTACCGGCCGAGGGGTACCTCGGGCGCTGCCAGCACCACGTCGAGATCGCCTCGGGTCAGAGCATCGATCGACCTGATCCCACGATCGGAGGCCTGGGGGGCGATGAGCACGGCCAGCGAACCCTCTCCGAGCTCGACCGGCGTCCCCACCAGCCCCTCGCTGACCAGCCGCTGCATCGATGCCGCATCGGCGGTGATGACGAGATCGAGAGGTGCTCCCGCCTGGACCTGCGCCACGAGGGTCTGACTCCCGGCGAAGGACCAGCTCACGTCGCCCACCCCCGCCGCACTGGCCATGGCTGGCAGCAGGTCGCTCAGCGAGGAGGCAGCACCAACGGTCAGGCCCGACGGGCCCGACGTGCAGGCGAGGGGCGTGGCGAGGGCGACCGTGGTGAGCAACGAGGGGCCCACCCAGGCCGGCCGGAGTGGCGTCATGCCCATTGCCGCATCGTAGAAGCCGACGTTCCACCCGAGTCGGGTGGAACCCACCTCTCGGCCCTCGGGCTCCCCAGCCATCCACGGCCTACCGACACCGGTCGAGGACTCAGCAATCGCTTTCCGAGCGCCGAGGACTCACCTATCGGATTCCGACGGCTCAGTCCTCGGCCGCCAAGAAACGATCGCTGAGTCCTCGGGTTGGGCGGGACTCGCGCCGAGTCCGATCGCTGAGTCCTCGGGTTGGGCGGGACTTGACGGCCGAGCCTCGACGGGGGTCAGACGCGGTCGAAGAGGATGGCCCGCTTCACGTCCTGGATGGCTTCGGTGATCTTGATGTCACGCGGGCAGGCCTGGGTGCAGCTGAAGGCGGTGCGGCACCTCCAGACGCCCGACTTCTCGTTGAGGATGTCGAGGCGTTGGGCGGCGCCGTGGTCGCGGGTGTCGAAGATGAAGCGGTGGGCGTTCACGATGGCGGCCGGACCCACGTAGGAGCCGTTGCCCCAGAACACCGGACAGCTGGTGGTGCATGCCGCGCAGAGGATGCACTTGGTTGTGTCATCGAACCGCTGTTGGTCCTCGGCCGATTGGTAGCGCTCCTTGTAGCCGGGGTCGTCATCGTTGATGAGGAACGGCATCACCGAGCGGTACTGCGCGAAGAACGGCTCCATGTCGACCACGAGGTCCTTGATCACAGTGAGACCGCGGATGGGCTCGACGGTGATGTTGGAGCCGGCGTCGCGCATGAGCAACCCGCAGGCCAGGGCGTTCCGGCCGTTGATGACCATGGCGTCGGAACCACACACGCCGTGAGCACAGGAGCGGCGGAAGGTGAGCGTGCCGTCGTGCCGCCACTTCGCTTCGTGCAGTGCGTCGAGCACGCGGTCGGTCTCCTCGACCTCGACCTGGAACTCCTGCCAGTGCGGCTTGGTGTCGGTCTCGGGGTTGTATCGCTTGATCTTGAGGTTGACCTGCATCAGTACTTGCGCTCCATGGGTTCGTACTTGCCGCCGATCACCGGTTTGTAGCTCAGCGCGATGGACCCGTCGTCCTGGCGGGTGGCCAGCGTGTGCTTCATCCAGCTCTCGTCGTCGCGGACGGGGTGGTCGTCTCGGAAGTGGGCACCGCGGCTCTCGGTGCGGGCCTGCGCTCCCACCACCAGCGACTCAGCGAGATCGATGAGATACTCCATCTCCAACGCCTCTGTGAGGTCGTAGTTGAAGGTGTGGCCCTTGTCGTCGATCGTGATGTTCTTGTAGCGCTCGCGCACGTCGTCGATTGTGGACTGGGCCGAGGTCAGCGACGCTTCAGTGCGGAACACCGACGCGTGTTCCATCATCGAGTCCTGGAGCTGCTCGCGCAGCGGTGCCAGCTTCTCGTCACCATCGCGCCTCTTCATCTCGTCGATCCGTCGAACGACGTCACCCGCGACGTCCCCGACGGTGCCAGGGAGGTCGGGCATGTCGGAGGTGACGCTGAAGTCGGCCATGGCGCGCCCACCGCGGCGGCCGAACACGATGATGTCGAGCAGCGAGTTGGTTCCCAGTCGGTTGGCGCCGTGCACCGACACGCACGCGCACTCGCCGGCGGCGTAGAGACCGGGGAACACCGTGTTGTCAGCATCGACCACCACCTCGCCGTCGACGTTGGTGGGGATCCCACCCATGGCGTAGTGGGCGGTGGGTTGGATGGGGATGGGATCGGTCTTCGGTTCGAGGCCCTGGTATGTCCGCACGAACTCGGTGATGTCGGGCAGCTTCTCGTCGAGCTGCTCGGGCGGCAGGTGGGTGAGGTCGAGGTGGACGTAGTCCTTCCTGGTCCCGATTCCGCGACCTTCGCGGATCTCGGTGAGGATGGCCCGGGACACCATGTCGCGGGGGGCGAGGTCCTTCACCGTGGGGGCGTAGCGTTCCATGAACCGCTCGCCGTCAGCGTTTCGCAGGATGCCACCCTCGCCCCGTGCGCCCTCGGTGAGCAGGATGCCGAGCTTGTAGATGCCAGTGGGGTGGAACTGGAAGAACTCCATGTCCTGCATCGGGATGCCACGGCGGTAGAGCAGCCCGGGTCCGTCGCCGGTGAGGCTGTGCGCGTTCGAGGAGACCTTGAACATCTTCCCGAAGCCGCCGCTGGCGAACAGGGCGCCCTTGGTCTGGAACACGTGCATGTCGCCCGTGGCCAGCTCGTAGGCGATGACGGCGGCGAGCCGGCCGTCGCTGAAGGCCACGTCGAGCACCTGGAACTCGTTGAAGAAGTTGACCTCGCGCTTGACGCACTGCTGGTAGAGGGTCTGGAGGATCATGTGGCCGGTGCGGTCGGCGGAGTAGCAGGCCCGGCGCACCGGCGCTTCGCCATGAGCCCGGGTGTGGCCTCCGAAGCGACGCTGGTCGATCTTGCCCTCTGGGGTTCGGTTGAACGGCAGGCCGAACTGCTCGAGCTCGATCACCGCATCGATGGCCTCGTGGCACATGACGTCGATGGCCGGCTGGTCACCGAGGTAGTCGGATCCCTTCACCGTGTCGAAGGCGTGCCACTCGGCGCTGTCCTCCTCGACGTTGGCGAGCGCCGCACATACGCCTCCCTGTGCCGCGCCGGTGTGGGATCGGGTGGGGTACAGCTTCGTGAGCACCGCGACCCTGCACTTGCCGGCCACCTCGATGGCGGCCCGCAGCCCGGCGCCCCCTGCACCCACGATCACCGCGTCATAGCTGTGGTGATGGATCTTCACGCCGAGCATCCTGACATTCAGCCACCAGCAGGGGCGAACACGGTGCGACCAAGCCCGGAGCATCTAGTCGCCGAGGTGCGAAGAAGGCGGCCGTGGACAACGAGTCGTGAGATGGAAGTTAGATAGATGTGAGATGGATGGATGATGGATCGAGAATGGGATCTGAATGGTAGTGTGATGGCATGAAGACGGGGATCGACAAGGCGGGCCGGTTGGTGATCCCCAAGGCGTTACGAGATGCCATCGGGCTCGAGGAGGGCCTCGTCGAGGTGACGCTCGACGGCAGTGGTGTGCGCATCGAGCCCATCGCCGGACACGGACTCGCCGATCGAGGCGGCCGGCTCGTGATCCCGAGCAGCGGCGAACCGATCGACGACGACCTGGTGCGATCGTTGCGGGACGCCGACCGGCGATGATCTTGCTCGACACCAGTGCGGCTGTGGCCCTCGTAGTTGCCGACCACTCCGGCCACGACGCGGTGTCGCGGCGGGTTGGGCGGCGGCGCCTCGGTCTGGCCGGTCACGCCTGGTTCGAGACCATGTCAGTTCTGACCCGCCTGCCCGGTGCCGCCCGTCGTCCGGTCACCGAGGTCCATCGGTTGCTGGAGCATGACTTTCCCGAGACCGAGTTCCTCGGCGCGCGTGAAGCGCGCCGGCTGGCCGATCTCCTGCCCCACCTTGGCATCGCGGGTGGATCGGTCTACGACGCGCTCGTCGGCTACGCCGCCGCCGTACACGGTCGCCCGCTTCTCACCCGGGACCGCCGGGCCCTCGACACCGACCGGGCCCTCGACGTCGAGCTGATCGTGGTCGACGAGTGATCTGGTCGAGGACCGGAGCGATCGCTCCGAGGATCCCAGCCGACAGGCGTAGGCGACCAGAACCCACCTCGTCGCAGCCGCTCAGCCGGCGACGATGCGGGTGGTGTCGCGGTTGGAGGCGGTGATCTCGCCGGCGTCGAACGTGAGATCGAGCTGCAGGGTGCCCGATACGTCGGGTACCACCGCCTCGACTCGCCCGACGTGGCACACCGAGTCAATGTCGACGTCGCCTTCCCAGCCCCACGTGTGCTCGCCCCCGTCCCATGACAGGCGCGCCGTGCAGCGCCCACCGCTCAGCGGGGTCCGTAGATCCGACACCACATGGACATCGGCCACCAGTGTGTCGCCGGGCCGCACCAGCTCGGGTAGGCGGTCACACACCACGATCACCGGGCGGCACGCTTCGATCAGCGCCTCGTAGCCCGGCTTCGGTGCCCGCAGGTGATCAAGGACCGACCACGTCACCGACGGGTAGGCGTCGTTGAAGGAGAACTGGCAGAACCCGCCGGTGGGGCGGTACTTCAGCTTGCGCAGCGCCTCGATGTGATGGCGGATCACCGTGGCCTGGTACTCGCCAGTGGCGGCCTTCCACTCGGCGTAGGTGGCGAAGTCTCCGGGCGGCACCACGCGTTCGAACACGTTCTTCTGGAGGTTCCGCTTGTGTCGCAGCTGGTCCCAGTCGAGCTCGGGCCACGACGCCACATCGATGAAGTCGTCGTTGGGTGGGATGGCCTGCGCCCCGAACTCGGTGACGAAGCGCGCCATCCGTGGCGCGGCACGGAGGAAGGCGGGGAACTCCCGCTCGTGGCCGTGATACCAGCCGAAGTAAACGTGGGTGTCGGTGCCGTCGAACTGGGGGGCGTGAGGCCACACGCCCGAGTGGGCGATGACGGGCCGGGTGCCGTCGCCCTTCTCGAACGCCCGTTTGATCGATCGGTCGAGCACGCTCTTGTTCCAGGTGGGGAACAGCTGGTGGCGGGCCACCTTCACCGCCAGCTTGGCCATGTCGATCGTGCGCTCGGGGATCTCGGTCTCGCTGATCGCCATCGGCTCGTTGTGACCGCACCACATGGCGATGGAGGGATG
>Ga0214471_10003580_pt1 | contig 12034 bp, 9 predicted proteins | sample RVTome_5_FD_207665 | JGI IMG/M metagenome (GOLD analysis project Ga0214471, IMG submission 207665) | Soil microbial communities from uranium-contaminated site in the Upper Colorado River Basin, Wyoming, United States - RVT142D155 | ecosystem: Environmental > Terrestrial > Soil > Contaminated >... | reverse complement strand
CAGCCGGGCTCGCTGAGCAGCGCCGCGCAGGCGCGGCGCTATGCCACCGTGTTCACCGAGGCCGAGCTCGCGGCATGGCTCACGCGGCTCGCGCGGGCGCCTTTGTACGCCTTCGACACCGAGACCACCGACCTCGACGCCATGAACGCCGAGATCGTCGGCGTGTCGTTCACCGACGCCGCCGGCGAGGGCGCCTACGTGCCGCTGCGCCACGACTACCCCGGCGCGCCCGACCAGCTCGATCGCAGCGCGGTGCTCGAGAAGCTGCGGCCGCTGCTCGAGGACCCGGCGCCGCGCAAGGTCGGCCAGAACTTCAAGTACGACATGAGCGTGCTCGCCAATTACGGCATCGCGCTTACGGGCCTGGCCTACGACACCATGCTCGAGTCTTACGTCCTGGACAGCACCGCCTCGCGCCACGACATGGACTCGCTGGCGCTCAAGTACCTCGGTTACAAGACCATCAAATACGAGGAGGTCGCGGGCAAGGGCAAGAGCCAGATCAACTTCAGCGAGGTGCCAGTCGAGCAGGCCGCGGTCTACGCCGCCGAGGACGCCGACATCACCCTGCGCCTGCACGAGCAGCTGTGGCCGCGGCTCGAGCAGACGCCGGCGCTGGTCAAGCTGTTCCGCGAGATCGAGATGCCGCTGGTGCCGGTGCTGTCGCGCATCGAGCGCCACGGCGTGCGCATCGACGCTGACATGCTGCGCAAGCAGAGCAGCGAGCTGGCCAACCGCATGCTGGAGCTGGAGCACGAGGCCCACGCGCTCGCCGGCCAGCCGTTCAACCTGGCGTCGCCGGCGCAGATCCAGGAGATCCTGTTCGGCAAGCTCAAGCTGCCGGTGTTGAAAAAGACGCCCAAGGGCCAGCCGTCGACGGCCGAGGACGTCCTGCAGGACCTGGCGCTCGATTACCCGCTGCCGCGCGTGATCCTCGAGCACCGCGGCATCGCCAAGCTCAAGTCCACCTATGCCGACAAGCTGCCGGAGATGATCAATGCCCGCACCGGGCGCGTGCACACCTCTTATCATCAGGCGGTCGCGGCCACCGGGCGGTTGTCGTCGTCGGATCCGAACCTGCAGAACATCCCGGTGCGCACGCCGGAGGGCCGGCGCATCCGCCAGGCCTTCGTGCCGGCGCCCGGCTACAAGATGCTCTCGGCCGACTACTCGCAGATCGAGCTGCGCATCATGGCGCATCTGTCCGGCGACGCGGGCCTGCGCGCCGCCTTCGCCCAGGGCTCGGACGTGCACCGCGCCACCGCCGCCGAGGTGTTCGGCGTGGCGCCGGAGCTGGTCTCGGACGAGATGCGGCGCAACGCCAAGGCCATCAACTTCGGCCTGATCTACGGCATGTCGGCGTTCGGCCTCGCCCAGCAGCTCAAGATCGAGCGCGCCGCCGCCCAGGCGTATATCGATCTGTATTTCGCGCGCTACCCGGGCGTGAAGGAGTTCATGGATCGCACCCGCGCCGAGGCTCACGAGCGTGGTTACGTCGAGACCGTGTTCGGCCGGCGCCTGTATCTGCCCGAGATCAACGCCGCGAACCAGGCACGCCGCCAGTACGCCGAGCGCACCGCCATCAACGCGCCCATGCAAGGGACAGCCGCCGATCTCATCAAGCTCGCCATGCTGGCCGTCGACCGCTGGATCGGGGAATCGGCGGCCGACGTGCACATGATCATGCAGGTGCACGACGAGCTGGTGTTCGAGGTCGCGGAAGGGGCGGTCGCCGCGGCCAGCGAGCCGATCCGCGCGCACATGACCGGCGTGGCCGAGCTCGCCGTGCCGCTCACGGTCGACATCGGCGTCGGCGCCAATTGGGACGAGGCGCATTGACCATCCCGCGCCGTGCGCATGTAAAGTAGGGTGGTGCCCTGCCCCACCGAAACACTCGTGATTGGCACGGGACAATCGGTGGGGCAGGGCCCCACCCTACGTTCCTGCACGCGGGATAGCCTCGACATTCAATAGGGGTATTCGCCGCGCCGGCGACCTCGAACTTTGAACTTTTGAAATACCGGACAGTCTTTAGGATTGGACGTAGCGATACGTCCTACCCGCTCCTCCTCCCTGAGCGGGGAAGGTCCCGGCCCAATTCCGGGATTTTGTTACTAGCCCCGGACTCTCTCCCCTTGTTTCCGGGGCTTTTTTTATTCTCGCGGCCGGCCGCCCGGAGCTTCCAGCCCGAGCCAGCCGCTCAAGACCCGGCGCGCCGGCTCGACGCCGTCCTTTTTGAGCGCCGAGAAGAGCTGCGCCGAGCCGGCCAACCCGTGCTCGCGCAGGTGGCGTTCGACCCGGTGGAGCGCCGCCGTGGCGGGGCCGCGGCTCAGCTTGTCGGCCTTGGTCAGCAGCACATGCACCGGCAGCCGCGCCGCGCGGCACCAGCCCAGCATCTGCACGTCGAAATCCGTCAGCGGGTGACGCGCGTCCATGACCAGCACCAGGCCGGCGAGGCTTTCGCGGGTTTCCAGGTAGCGGCTCAGGAAGGCGTCCCAATGGCGTTTCAGCGCCGGCGGGACCTTGGCGTAGCCATAACCCGGCAGGTCGACCAGGCGGCGGTCGGCGTCGATGGCGAAGAAATTGATGAGCTGGGTGCGGCCCGGGGTCTTGCTGGTATGGGCCAGGCCGCGCTGGTCGACGATGGCATTGAGCGCGCTGGATTTGCCGGCGTTCGAGCGCCCGGCGAACGCCACTTCCCGGCCGGTGTCCGGCAGCAGCTGGGCGCTGTCATGGGCGCTGGCCTGGTAGCTGGCTTGGCGCAGCGGGTTCGGTGTGGCGGCTGGTGACAAAATTGACCTCGGGACGGGCTCTTGGTATATAAGGCGGCGCTTAACGGCTCCTGCCCCACATTTTCCGGCTGACATCGGGCAGGCGCGTCCCGGACTTCAGTGTCCCGCCGGACTGCCTGCGCATGCGAGTGTAACATTCCCTCGGGTGCGGCACGGTGGAACGCGACCCAAGGCCGCAGCCTCAAGTCCGCGTGTCCGCGAGCCGTTGTCGCGGGTGCCGGGTTTCTCTCTTTGCTTGAAGGGGGTGATATGAAAAAGATGTTGACGCTCGCGCTGGCCCTCGGGCTGGTCGCGACCCACGGCGCGTTGCGGGCGGAAGGCAGCATCGCCGCCGGCAAGGCCAAATCCGCGCCCTGCGCCGCCTGCCACGGAGTGGACGGGAACAGCGCCAACCCCCTGTGGCCCAAGCTCGCCGGCCAGGTCCCCGAGTACCTCGTCAAACAGCTCAAGGACTTCAAGAGCGGCGCGCGCAAGGACCCGCTGATGTCCGGTCAGGCCGCGGGCCTCGCGACGCAGGACATGCAGGACCTGGCGGCGTATTACTCCACCCAGAAGGTCGCCCTCGGCACCGCCCAGGCCGACAAGCAGACCATCGCGCGCGGCGAGCGCCTGTACCGCGGCGGCAACGCCAAGTTCGGGGTATCGGCCTGCATGAGCTGCCACGGTCCCTCGGGTCACGGCATCCCGCCGAAGTTCCCGCGCGTGTCGGCCCAGCATCCCGCCTACACCGAGAAGCAGATGTTGGCGTTCAAGAACGACGAGCGCACCAATGATGACGACATCATGACGCGCACTGCTTTCCGCATGTCCGCCGAGGAGATCAAGGCGGTTTCGCAATACATGTCCGGTCTGCACTAGTCATTCGAACCCGGCCCGGCGTTTCTGTCGGGCACAACCCACGCAATCGGGTAGGGTGGGCCTTTGGCCCACCAACCCGTAGGTGGGCCAAAGGCCCACCCTACCCCTCCGTTACAGCGCCTGGGAAAGACACCAGCGGCCCAGGTGTCGTTCTTCGGCAACTTTGGGCCTCCGCGGTTTTGCCCCTGCACGTCACCGGGCATGCCCCTGGCCGCTCACGGCAGCTCGTTCCGGCCTCCCCTGCAGCTACTAATACACCCGTTAATTCATACACTTAATCCACAAAGACAGACTGGCATAGCTATTGCTGTATTTATGGGGTAAGGCGACCGGGGTTGGGGCGCCGAGCCAAGAACGCCAAGAACCTGAAGAGCCCGAGCGGTAAGGGCAGGAGCGCCGAGATGCTGAGCTTCATCGTGAGTCTGGTGGACAATTACGAGCGGCACCACGGTGTGCGCCCGAATCTCGTCTACATGAACGAGATGCACTACGGCTATCTGCGCGAAGAGCTTCCTGGCGTCCGCGACCACGACGACGTCACCGCCATCCTCGGCGTCGACATCGCGCTCAACGACGAGACCCTGCGGCCGCACGTGGCCTCGGTCAAGTTCGGGTCCGACTATATTCTTTCGAGCTGAGTCAGCGTACGCAAAAGAATCACTACGACTCGGCTTAGTGTGGGGTGTGGGTCTGAGGTCGGGGGGTAACTCCCCCGGCCTTTCTTTTTTCCCCGGTGGATATCACTTGAGGCGCGCGAACACCCGTTCGGCCGCGTCCAGGGTTGCCTGGATCTCGGTCGGGCCGTGGGCCGCCGAGACGAAGCCGGCCTCGAAGGCGGACGGCGCCAGGTACACGCCCGCGTCCAGCATCCCGTGGAAGAAGCGCTTGAAGCGCTCGACGTCGCAGGCCATCACCTCGCTGAAGCGCGTGACCGGGGCTGTCTCGGTGAAGAACAGGCCGAACATGCCGCCCACCGCCGCGGTGCCGAAGGCGATCCCGGCCGATTTTGCGCGTTCCGCCAATCCGTCGCAGAGCTCGCGCGTGCGCAGCGCGAGCGCCTCGTGGAAGCCGGGCTTGGCGACCTCCTTGAGGGTGGCGAGGCCGGCGGCCATCGCCACCGGGTTGCCGGACAGCGTGCCGGCCTGGTAGACCGGTCCGTCCGGGGCGATGCGGTCCATGATCGCAGCGCGCCCGCCGAAGGCCCCGACCGGCAGGCCGCCGCCGATGACCTTGCCGAGCGTGGTGAGGTCCGGGGTCACGCCGTAGAGCGCCTGGGCGCCGCCCAGGGCGACGCGAAACCCCGTCATGACCTCGTCGAAAATCAGCACCGCGCCATGCGCGCTGCACTGCTGACGTAACCCCTCGAGGAAGCCGGGCACCGGCGGCACGCAATTCATGTTGCCGGCCACCGGCTCGACGATGACCGCGGCGATCTCGCCGCCCAGCCGGGCAAACAGCGCCTCGACCTGGGCGAGGTTGTTGTACTCCAGCGTCAGGGTGTGCTCGGCCAGCGCTTTCGGCACGCCCGGCGAGGTCGGCACGCCGAGCGTCAGCGCACCCGAGCCGGCCTTGACCAGCAGCGAGTCGGAATGGCCGTGGTAGCAGCCCTCGAACTTGACGATCTTGTCGCGCCCGGTGACGCCGCGCGCCAGGCGCAGCGCGCTCATGGTCGCCTCGGTGCCGGAGCTCACCATGCGCACCTTCTCGATCGCCGGCATCAGCCGGCACACGAGGTCCGCCATCTCGATCTCGATGCGGGTCGGCGCGCCGAAGCCCAGGCCCGCGCCGGCCGCCGCGCGCACCGCCGCGATCACCGCCGGGTGCGCATGCCCCAGGATCATCGGCCCCCAGGAGCCGACGTAATCGATGTACTCGCGGCCGTCCTCGTCCCACAGCCGGGCGCCCGCGCCGCGCGCGAAGAACACCGGATCGCCGCCCACGCCCTTGAAGGCGCGCACCGGCGAGTTCACGCCGCCGGGGATGTGGCGGCGGGCCTGTTGGAAGAGGTCGGCGGATTTCGACATGGTCAATTACCTAAAGAAAACGCGCCTGCCAAAAAAGACCCAACGCAAAGGCGCATCGAAAACATTCACAACTGTAGGCGGGGCATCCTGCCCCGCCGGTCCGTGGACGGGCCGTACTGGGCGGGGCTGGAAGCCCCGCCTACAATTTTTCATCGGCAAACAACGCCGCGTAACGCGCCGCCGCGGCGCGGACGTCGGCGGCGGCGAACACGCCGCTGATGACGGCCAGGGCGCCGGCGCCGGCGTCGATCAGCGCCGCGCCATTTTCCGGGGTGATGCCGCCGATGGCAACCAGCGGCACGGCGATGCGGCGCTTGGCCGCACGCAGCAGTTCGGGTTCGGCCCGCGCCGCCTGCGGCTTTACGCCCGAGGCGTAAAAACTGCCGAAGGCCACGTAGTCGGCGCCGAGCGCGGTGGCCGCTTCGGCGCGCGCCAGATCGTTGTAACACGACACGCCGATCAGGGCGCGCGGCCCGAGCGCGCGGCGCGCGCTCGCCAGGTCCGGATCGTCGCGGCCGAGGTGCACGCCGTCGGCGCCGACCGCGGCGGCCAGGTCGGGGTCGTCGTTGACGATGAAGGGCGCGCCCAGGCGCCGGCACAGTTCGGCGAGCCGTTCGGCCAGCCGCCGGCGTGTGCCGGCGTCGCTCAGCTTGTCGCGGTACTGGATCAGCGCCGCACCGCCGGCCAGCGCCTGCTCGACGGCGGCGGGCAGGGACTCCGCCGCAAGACAGCCGGGGTCGGCGATGGCATAGAGGCCGGCGACACGCCGCCCGCCGCCCGCCGAACGGTCAGTCATCGTCGTCGTGGCTGGTTTCGGCCTCGCGCGCCCAGTAGAGGCGGTCGGGCAGGTGCTGGCCCATGCCGATGCGGTGCGCGCGCCCGAGCGCGTGCCAGGTGAAATCCTGGGCCTCGGCGACCGCCTCGATCGGGTCGAAGCCGTGGGCGAAGGTGGCGGCGCAGGCGGCCGCCAGGGTGCAGCCCGAGCCGTGGTAGTTCTCCGGCAGGCGCTCCCAGGAGAAACTCTCCAGCAGGCGGCTGTTGCCGTAGAAGCGGTTGATCACCTCCGGGGTGTTCTCGTGGGTGCCGGTGACCAGCACGTACTGGCAGCCGCTCGCCAGCAGCTCCTGGGCGCAGGCATCCAGCGTGTCGCCGTCCGGCGCGAGCCGGCGCACCTCCTGGGAGTTCGGCGTCACCAGCGTCGCCTGCGGGATCAGCAGCGCGCGCAGCGCGTCCTCCAGCGGTTCCTCGGTGAGCGGATCGCCGGCGCCCGAGGCCAGCACCGGGTCGACGATCAGCGGGATGTCCGGGTAGTCCTCGAGGATGCCGGCCACCGCGGTCAGGTTCTCGATGCTGGCGAGCATGCCGGTCTTGAACGCCGCCACCGGCATGTCCTCCAGCACCGCGCGCGCCTGGGCGATCACCAGCCCGGCCTCGACCGTGGTGAAATGCTTGACCCCGACGGTGTCCTGCACGGTGATCGCCGTGACCACCGGCGCCGCGTGGCAGCCGAGGCTGGCGAGCGTCTGGATGTCGGCCTCGAGCCCGGCGCCGCCGGTCGGATCGTTGCCGGCGAACACGAGCACCACGGGCGGGTTAGTCGGTTTCATGGACCTGCACCAGGTTGGTGGTGAGATGCGCCAGCGCGCGGATGAGCAGCGGATGCTCGTTGAGCGCCGGGACCACCCGGTACTCGGCGATACCGGATTCGTGCGCCAGTTTACGGTATTCCATCCCCAGCTCGTAGAGCGTCTCGGAGTGGTCGGAGACGAAGGCGATGGGGTAGATCAGGATCTGCTTCGCGCCGGCCTTGGCCTTGGCGCGGATCACCTGGTCGGTATACGGCTGCAGCCACTTGAGCGGGCCGACCCGGCTCTGGTAGCAGAGCGTGGTGAGCGGCCAGCCGAGGCGCGCGCGCAGCGCCTCATAGGTCGCCTCGATCTGCTTCTGATAGGGATCGCCGCGGTCGACGATTTTCTGCGGCAGGCCGTGGGCGGAGAACAGCAGCTCGATGTGCGCCGGATCGCTGTCGGGAAGCTTCGCCGCCTCGGCCTGGATGGACTCGACGATGGCGCGCTGGTAGTCCTCCTGCTCGTACCAGTGCCGGATCAGCGACACCACCGGGTGGTAGTCCTGGCGCGCGCACTCGCGCATGAAGTCGTTGTAGGAGCTGCCGGTCGTGGTCAGCGAGTATTGTGGGTAGAGCGGCAGCAGCACGACGTTCTCGTAGCGCGCCTCCTTGAGGCGGCCGACCACCTCGGGCGACATCGGGTGCCAGTAGCGCATGCAGATGAACACGTGGTGGCTGCCGTTCGGGCGCAGCGCCGCCTGCAGGGCCTCGGCCTGCCGGCGAGTGTTCTCGAGCAGCGGCGAGCGCCCGCCGATCGCGGCATAGGCCGAGCGCGCCGCCGGCGTGCGCCGCTTCGACACGAAGCGCGCGAACCACTTCTGGGTGATGAAGCCGAGCGGGAACTTGAAGATGTCCGGGTCGGAAAACAGGTTATAAAGGAACGGCTGCACCGTTGCCAGCGAGTCGGGGCCGCCGAGGTTCAAGAGCACTACCGCTGTGCGTTTTTCCATGGAGGACGGGATGTTCCGGGCGCGGGTCCCGGGCATTCTACCCGGCAGCGGCGCATATTTCACGCGCGCGGGCAAAAATGCGAGAATGCGGCGCCTGACACGAGAACCGCGCCGCGGGGAGAGCAATGAAGTCGTATATGTGCGTCATCTGTGGTTTCGTCTACGAGGAAGAAAAGGGCCTGCCCGACCAGGGCATCGCGCCCGGCACCCGCTGGGAGGACATCCCCGAGAACTGGAAATGCCCCGATTGCGGCGCCAGCAAGGACGAATTCGAGATGATCGAGATTTGAGCCTGTTCCGGCGCGCCCCGCCCTTGCTTCCCGACTCCGACGAACTGCTGCTGGCCGGCGCGCCGCAATCCTACCGCATCGACGTCAGCCCGCGCCGCCGCACCCTGTGCCTGCAAGTCCATGCCGAGACCGGGTTGCGCGTGATTGCCCCGGCCTGGGCGACGCTCGACGATGTCCGCGGCTTCGTCGCCGGACATGCGGGCTGGATCGCGCGCAAGCGCGCGCTGTTCGCAAGCGCGCGGCCGGCGCATCGCGCCGAGCTTGCCGATGGGACGTTGCTGCCGTTCCTCGGGGGAGCGCTCACGCTGCGCTGGAGCGTGCGTCCCGGCGCCCGTCGCCGCATCGAGCGGCGCGGCGACGAGCTGCACGCCGCGGCCGGCGATGTCGCCGCCTTGCGCATCGCCGTGGAATCCTGGTACAAGACCGCCGCGCGCGACCACGCGGCGACGCGCATCGCGCACTTCGCGCCGCGCGTCGGCCGCGCCCCGCGGCGTTTGAGCATCCGCGCCCAGCGCAGCCGCTGGGGCAGCTGCTCGGCGCGCGGCACCGTGAGCCTCAACTGGCGGCTCATGCAGCTCGACGCCGCGCTCGTCGACTACGTCATCGTGCACGAGCTCTGCCACCTGCTGCACCCGAACCACTCGCCGCGCTTCTGGGCCGCGGTCGCGCGCGTGCTGCCGGAGTGCATGCAGCATCGCCGGGCGCTGCGGCGGGCGGGCGAGATCGTCGTGCTGTAAGAATGGGTTCCAGCCGGTGTTTCGCCTTTAGGCGGGGCTGGAAGCCCCGCCTACAGATTGATGAGGTTGTAGGCGGGGCTTCCAGCCCCGCCGAGCTCGCCCAAGAGTTCGACATCAATTCGCGTTTACCACCAAATCAGGTGTCGACTCGCATCCGACCACAGGGTGAAGAATTCAAATTATTGAATTTCGCCGTATTCAAAATTTTGAATACGGGATCAATCGTTGATTGCTGTTGGACGAATGCACGCTGTGCATCCGAACGTCGGCTCCGGAAATCTTTCCTCGCTGTCGCTATTGACAAGTCGCAGCAGTCGGTAGCAACATCTTTCGACGATCCGTCCGCACCGCCATCATGCCGTAGCCCGTCGGCGGCGTAGAAAGTTCGACAAGAATAATCAGCAGTGTCGTTTCACGCACTTCGCAAGCACCTGCATGCCGAAAAGTTGATGCGCGCCGACACCGGGCACCCGTCCGCCCCTGTCCGTACCGCGCCGAAGGGACGGTGAGCGTCATAGGGAGGCGGTGTCATGCATCGGTTCATCGCATCAGTACAGCACGATCGTCACGAAGGCAGCGCGCATCCTGAGCTTGCCCGATTCCGATCCGCGGCCTGTGGTGTCATGGCCCGCACCGAGGGCTCGACCATGCGCAAGCACTGGATCATGGAAATTCCGGCGTCGATCTTCGGAATCACCCTGCCGGCACTCGCCACCCTCCTGCTGGCGCTCGCGCCTCCCACCGCCCACGCCTCCAACACCTCCGTCATGCCCGACTTCTACTCCGAGCCGGGCCTGAATCCCTTCCGCGACCAGGTCAACGCCAACGTCACCGAGCACATCGATCCGTTCTCCGGGGGCCTCGCGCTGTCCTACGTCGACCTGTTCATTCCCGGCAACGGCGGCCTGGATATCGCCATCCGCCGGACCTACAACTCCAACAACGTCTACGCCTCGCGCAGCCTCAACTTCGGCCCGCCCTACCTCCAGGAGCTTCTCTATCGCACCCCGACGGGCATGGGCTGGACGATGCACTTCGGGCGGGTGATCCGCTCGGGCACGGTGCCGATCTGCCAGTGGACCACCACCACCGCCGACAACCCGGTGCTGGAGTTGCCGGACGGCTCCAAGCACATCCTTTACCAGGACGCTACGTCGTTCAACGCGCTGTTCATCACCAAGACCAACTGGGTGGCCTACTGCATCGGCGGCACGGGCGGTATGCTGGTGATCTCGCCGGACGGCATCAAGTACACGATGAATTACTACCGCAACGGCGGCAGCACCTACACCTCGCTGATCGACAATGCCTATTACACCACGCGCATCGAGGACCCGAACGGCAATTACATCACCATCAACTACAACTCCTCGGCGGTTGCCAACGGCGCCAACGCAATCTTCTCCAGCATTTCCGCGAGCGACGGCCGCTCGGTGTCCTTCACCTACACCGACACCACCAATCCCAGCGCGATCCGCCTGACCCGCATCAGCGCCAACGGCCAGAACTGGAACTACAGCTACACCCAGGTGAGCGATTCGTCCTCCGGCCACTGGCAGCTTACCCGCGTGACCCGTCCGGACGGACGTACCTGGAACTACACCTACCACGTCAAGACCAGCTACCTCCAGGCCGGCCACCGCGTGCTGGATCGGGTCACCTACCCGTACGGGGCGACCGTTTCGTACGACTACGATTACATATGCTTCAACGACCTCGGTTATGGTTGCGGGACTTCGGGGACCTATTACACCCTGGCCGTCCGGTCCAAGGCCAACGGCGGGCGCGACGTCACCGGCGGGACCTGGAACTACAGCTACTCGCCGTCGACATCCGAGGACACCACCACCGTTACCTTCCCGGGCGGCAAACACGTCTACAAGCACTTCGGCAGTCAGCTCAGCGCGTCCAGTTCCATCACCAACGCCGGCCTGTGGCGCATCGGGCTGCTCAAGGAGAAGCTGACCTACGACGGCTCCAGCCTCGTGCACCGCGAGGTCTACACCTGGGACAACCCCTATGTGATCTCGAACGAGCAGGAGATCCGCGCGCCCTACGGCTTCTCCGATCCGCGCATCTACGTGCCGGTGCTCACCCGCCGCGACATCGTCCGCGACGGGACGACCTATACCACCACCTACGGCAACTTCGATGCCAGCTTCAACCCCCGAACGATCAGCGAGTCCGGCCAGGACAACCGCACCACCAATCTGACGTACTTCCCGCGCAACGCCAACCAGAACATCGTCAGCCGCGTGAAGGACGAGGTGCTGTCGAGCGAGAGCTCGAGCAAGAGCATCTATCGGACCTTCGATACCGACGGTAACCTGATGCAGATCGAGCGTCACGGCGTCAAGGAGAACTACAGCTACTTCACCACCGGCGACCTGGCCCGGCGCACCAATGCCCGCAGCCAGAACTGGACCTACGGCAGCTACCACCGCGGCATCCCGCGTTCCGAGAGCCATCCCGCCGGGGTCTCGATCTCGCGCAGCGTCAACAATACCGGCACCATCGCCTCCGAGACCAACGGCCGCGGCAAGACCACCTCGTACAGCTACAACGGCATGAACCAGCTCACCGGCATCAACCCACCGGCCGGGTCGAGCGTCAGCATCTCCTGGAGCAGCTCCGGGCGGACCCTGACGCGCGGCGGCTATTCCCAGGCCATCACCTTCGATGGCTTCGGGCGGCCGAGCCTGATCACCACCGAGGGCATTGCGCAGAACATCAACTACAACGCGCTGGGACACAAA
>Ga0214471_10003578_pt1 | contig 12036 bp, 9 predicted proteins | sample RVTome_5_FD_207665 | JGI IMG/M metagenome (GOLD analysis project Ga0214471, IMG submission 207665) | Soil microbial communities from uranium-contaminated site in the Upper Colorado River Basin, Wyoming, United States - RVT142D155 | ecosystem: Environmental > Terrestrial > Soil > Contaminated >... | reverse complement strand
ACGAAGAGGGCGACTCCGACCAGGATTCCCGGAACCATGGCCACCCACATCCCCGCAAGCCCCGACCGAGCCACCAGAGCCACCGCCACCAGGGGCCCGAGCGCGAAGCCCATGGCTCCGCCAAAGGCGAACAGCGAAAGTCGGGTCCCGCTCCCCCTCCCCTGCCCCACGGCCGCGGCAAAGGAAGCCCCCGGAGGGTGGAACGAGGCGCTGCCCAGGCCCCCCAGGATGAGCAGGATGACCAGGACCGTGAAGGTGGGAGCCACGCCGATGAGGGAAAGAAAGACGCCGGACAGAATGGGCCCCATCGCCACGAAGAGCCGCCGTCCGTAGCGATCCGCAAGATAGCCGAATAGGGGCTGTAGAACCGACGCGGCGAGGGAGAACGCCATGGCCAGCGTGGCCGCCAGCGTGATGGACAGGCCCAACTCTCCCATGATCCTCGGGAGCAGCGGATTCAGGAACGACGAGTAGAGGTCGTTGACCGTGTGGCCCAGGGCCACGACGAGCACCACCGAGAGGCTGGCGTTCGCCGCGCGGGAGGGGCCCTGCTCGGCTGCGACGGCGGTCCCGGACAACGCGGGATCCCTTGGTTGGAGGGGTGGCGGACCGAACGATAGGCCAACGTCCTCACCCGGCCAAGAGCGACAAGGCGCCGCGCCCGAACCCTGGCGCCAGCCGATTCGTGGGGCCATGCTCCCTCGTGACGACTTACGCGACCTCCACCACGGGCTGACACGCCCACCGCCCATGACACGAGATCCCCGGCGATGCCTCGGCCGGGTCCGCCTCCGCGGGCCGGCGACTCTGTGCCTCCTGGCCGTGGGCTGCGCGCCACCCGACGGCTCCCCGGCCGGATCGGCGGAAGGCGGAGCCGGCGCGCCTTCCCCGCCGCACTTTCCGGCGCAGAACCGTCCCGATGTGCGGGGCACCCACGGCGCGGTGTCGTCGGACCATCCGCTGGCCTCGGCGGCCGGCTACGATGTCCTCCGCCGGGGCGGCAACGCCGTGGACGCCGCGGTCGCGATGGCCGGCGTGCTCGCGGTGGTACGGCCCCACATGAACGGCGTGGGCGGAGACGCCTTCGCGCTGTTCTACGACGGCAGGACCGGCCAGGTGAGCGCGCTCAACGGGAGCGGGCGCGCTGGAGCCCTCGGCACGCCGGGCTTCTTCGCCGAGCGGGACATGGACTCCATCCCCCAGACGGGACCCCTGAGCGTTTCGATGCCGGGGGCCGTCGCGGCCTGGGCGGACGCGCTGGAGCGCTTCGGAACCCGAACCCTGGCCGAGCTCCTGGAACCCGCTATCGGCTACGCGCGGGACGGCTTTCCGGTGTCCACGCGGCTGGCGTCGGACTTCGAGGCCCAGGGCGCCGACCTGAACGAGCCCGGACGCGCCCTCTACCTCCCCGGCGGCCACGCGCCGCCCGTCGGCTCGCTGCTGCGCAACCCCGAGCTGGCTCGAACCCTTGAGGCCATCGCGCGGGAAGGCAAAGCGGGCTTCTACGGGGGGGCCGTGGCCGAGCGCTTGTCCGAGTTCATCGAGGCGCAGGGGGGGATGCTGAGGGTCCCGGACTTCGGGGTCCACGCCTCCACATGGGTGGAGCCCCTGCGAGGCGAGTACCTGGAGCACACGTTTCTGGTGATGCCTCCAAATACGCAGGGTCTCGCACAAATCCAGATGATGGAGATGGCTAAAGCACAATCCATGAACGAGTTAGGCCACAACACCTCACGTTATCTCCACACGATGGTCGAGCTCAAGAAGCTGGCCTTCGCCGACCGTGATCGGTGGGTGGCGGACCCCGAACACGCCGAGGTGCCCGTGGCCGAGTTGCTGGATCCCGGATACCTCGCCGGGCGAGCGGCTCTGGTCGACCCATCCATGGCCGCGCCGAGCGTCACATCCGGTATCGGGACGCCCGCCACGGCCCCGGGCGAGGTGGACGACGGGGGCGACACGGTATACCTCACGGTGGTGGACGCCAACGGCAATGCCGTGAGTTGGATCCAGAGCCTCTTCAGCGGTTTCGGATCCGGCCTGCTGGAGCCCGTCACGGGCGTGGTCCTTCAGAACCGGGGCGCCCTCTTCACCCTGGACGAAGGGCACCCCAACCTCATCGCCCCTGGCAAACGCCCCTATCACACCCTCACCCCCACGCTGGCCCTCCGCGACGGACGGCTGGCCTTCACCCTGGGCACGCCAGGCGGCGACAGCCAGATCCAATCGATCCTCCAGGTCGTCCAACAACCTCCTGCTCTTCGGCATGACGCCCCAGGAAGCCGTCGAGGCGCCCCGCTTCCGGAGCAACGAGGGTACGGCCCTGTCCATCGAGGACCGGATTCCCGGCGCGGTCCGGGGGGAACTCGAGGCTCTCGGACACGATATCCGGGTGATCGAGGGATGGACGGCCATCTTCGGCGGGGCGCAGATGATCCACATCGACCCCGGGAGCGGAACCCTCACGGCCGCCGCGGACCCGAGGAGGGAGGCCTATGCCATCGCCTGGTAGGACGAGGGTGCGCGGGGGGACGACCTGATGGAGCGGACGTTCGCCGTGGCGGGCGCGGCTCTGGCCTTTGCCGGCGTGGCTCTCGGAGCCTTCGGTGCGCACGCTCTCCAGGGACGCCTGACGCCCGCCGACGCCGCCACCTATGAGACCGCCGTCCGGTATCAGATGTACCACGCTCTGGCGCTCCTCTTCGTGGCGTGGGCCGCGACCCGCTGGCCCGGAGCCGCGCTGGCGGTGGCCGGATGGAGCTTCGTGGTAGGCACCGTGGTCTTCTCGGGAAGCCTCTACCTGGTGGTGTTGGCGGGAACGCGTTGGATGGGAGCCGTGACGCCCCTGGGTGGGGTGGCGTTCCTGGTGGGTTGGGTCGCTCTGGCCTGGGCCGCGCTGCGGAGCTGACGGTGACGGTGACGGAGCATCCCTTCGACTCCGACGCCATGGATGGAGTCCGGGCCCTCCTGCGGGACGCCTCGTCGGTCGTGATCCTGAGCGGCGCCGGCGTCAGCGCGGAGTCGGGCGTGCCCACCTTCCGCGGCCCCGGGGGCCTGTGGAGAAGCCATCGGCCCGAGGAGCTGGCCACCCCCGGCGCGTTTCGCGGGGATCCGCGCCTGGTGTGGGAGTGGTACGCCTGGCGCAGGGAGCGGGTCAGCGAGTGCGCTCCCAATCCTGGGCACCGCGCCGTGGCGGCCTGGCAGCTAGCGCGCTCCGGCGTCTACGTGGTGACGCAGAACGTCGACGGCCTCCACGAGAGGGCTATGCTGGAGGCCCTCGGGGAAACGGACGGAGGAGGCGCGCCACGCCCCGAGGTGCTTCCCCTGGAGCTGCACGGGTCCCTCTTCCGGGTGCGCTGCACGCAGTGTTCCTACCGCCAGCCCCACCGTGGCCCGGTGGACGCTTCCTCCCTGTCGACCTTGCCGACCTGCCCGAGGTGTGCGAGCCTGCTCCGTCCGGACGTCGTATGGTTTGGAGAGGCACTGGATCCGAGGGTCCTGAGTCGCGCCTTCGAGCTTGCGCGGCGCGCCGACGTGTGCCTCGTCGTGGGGACCAGCGCCGTGGTGCATCCCGCGGCGTCGGTCCCGTTGGCAACACTCGAGGGCGGCGGTCGTATCGTTGAGGTGAACCCCGACCCCACGCCGCTGTCCGAGTCCGCCTGGGTGGCGATTCGAGGACCCTCGGGCGAGGTTCTTCCCGCGCTCCTCTCGTCCGACGCGCGGGGTGGATGACGACGCGACGCCGCTCGAACGCTGGGAACAAGCCCTGGCGCGTTCAGGGTTTCAATAGACGTCCCGCACTCGCTCCGAGGTGACATCCAATGCAGAAGCTCCGCACCCTCGCCGTCGCCGTCGCGGTCGTGCTCACCGCCGTGTGCGGCGGCTCCGGCGGAGGCCCTACCCCCCCGCCCGCCGTGGCGACCGTCCTCGTGACGCCGAGCAACCCGGTCCTTCCCGGCGTTGGGGCGACCCAGCAGTTCGCGGCCCAGCCTCTCGATGCCAGCGGTACGCAGGTCACGGGGGTGACGGTGACCTGGGCGAGCTCGGACCCGCTGGTGGCGACGATCACCTCATCGGGGCTAGCCACGGCCCAGGGCGTGGGCACGGCGTTCATCAGCGCCACGGCCGAGGGCAAGTCCGGGACGGCCATGCTCACCGTGGAGGGCGACCTCACCATCACCACCCGCATCCTCAACAACGCGCGTCTGACGCTGGGTTACGACGAGACCGTCGTCGTCACGGGGGCGGCGTCCTTGACGTTCACCCTCGCCAGCGGCTCACTCCCGGCGGGAGTCAGCCTCGGGGCCACCACGGGCCGCCTGACGGGGACGCCCACCGCCCTGGGCTCGTCCGCGTTCACGGTCCGGGTGGAAGATTCCGAAGGGAACTCCGCCTCTCAGCCGCTCACGCTCACGGTGTGTGAGGCTCCGGTCGCCCTCGCGGTGGGCGAAAGCTGGATCGGCGCGGCCGCACCCGCGGGCGGGTGCGGGTACTTCATCCCCTCCGGGGCCGCGAGTGACTATTACCGGGTGGCCGTGTTGCGCACCGGGAGCAGCCAGAGCACCGGCGACGTGCAGTCGGTGGACCTCACGATCACCGGCATCGGGGGAGTGGCGGCCCTGGCGCCGCCACCCACGTCGGCGCCGTTCCTGGCGCGGTCCCCCGCCGGTCGCGGCCTGCCCCGCATCGCCACGGCGGCCCTGCGCCGGCGCCTGGACATGGCCAGGGGCACGGCAGCCGCCCACGCGGCCCGACGGGAGAGCGAGGCCCGCATGCTCGCGGACCTGGGGACTCGAGGGCTCCTTCCCGACCGGCGCGCCTTCGGCGGGCAGGCCGTCCTGGCCAGGGTGGACCTGCCCAACGAGATCCAGATCGACCCGTCCACCCCTACCAGCGGCTGCGCGGCCGGAACGCCCGTGACCGCCGTGAAGCTGGCGGAGGACGACCACCTCGCCGTCTTCCAGGACAAGACCCAGAACGAGAACGCCTCCACCAAGGTCTTGCCCGCTCAGGCCCAGCTCCTCGTGGACTACTACGCGGACTATGGCAAGGAGATCATCGACGGCTATTTCGGGGGCGTCCCGGACATCAACAGCGACGGCAAGGTCATCGTCTTCATCACGCCGACCGTGGGGGGCAACACGGCCGCCTACGTGTGGAGCGGGGACTTCTTCGAACAGTCGGTCTGTGCCGCCTCCAACGAGAAAGAGATCATCTACTTCAACCACGCCGTCGTGGAGCACCTCGGGGACTTCGGGGAGGAGGGCTTCCTCTCGCAGGGGCTCGAGACCCTGGTCCACGAGATGAAGCACGTGAGCTCCCTCTACCAGCGCCTCGAACGAGGCTCGTACCACCCGACGTGGGTCGAGGAGAGCACGGCCGAGATCGCGGGCGGGATGTCCTCCCGGCTGGCGTGGTCCCGACTGGGCGGGCCCCAGGTCAACGCGATGCTCGTCGAGAACGACTGGCGCGACTTCGGTGACGTGATCGACGAGACCTATGGCGTCCTCGTTCGCCTCTTCCGGACCCAGGAGTACCTGGGAAGCCAGCCCAACGGACTCACCGCCGTTCCCACCGGGGCGCGTCCCAACGCTTCGATCTACGGTTCGTGGACGTTCTTCCGTTGGCTGGGGGACGCGTACGGAGACGCGGCCTCGGCGCCCCTCGCGGACGGGGACTTCTTCAAGGGGATGAACGACGCCGACGCCCCCAGCGGCATCGACGGGATCACCGAGGCCACCGGACGGACCTGGGAGCAGCTCCTGGAGGAGTTCGTCCAGGCCCTCATGACCAACGGCCTGGACACGCCCCAGCCCGAGCGAGCCATCACGACCTACGACTTCATCAGCGGCCTCGAGCTCTTCTGCTTCGCCGTGGGACCGGGCGAGAACCAATGCCCGGACCAGGACGACTTCCCGGGGGTGTCGGGCTTCTTCCCGTGGCCGGTGACCGCCAGCACGCTGGACGGATCGATGTCGCGCTCCTTCGTGACGGCCGAGTTCGAGGGTAGCGCGGGGCCCGCGGGGATACGCTTCTACGACTTCCGCTCCAACGGTACCGGCCAGGGCGCCGAGATCAACGTGGACGCCCCGGGTCTGAGCCGCGTCATCGTGCGACGCCTCAATTGAGGGGGACGCCCGGGGCGGTCCGCGCGCTGACGGTCGCCGTCGTCCTCCTGGGCACGGCGGCTCAGGGCCTCGTCGCCCAGGGGACGTCCAACTCCGGCCTCGTCGCGGCGCGCGGCACCACCGGAATGGTGAGCAGTGCCCACCCCGCCGCCACCGAGGTGGGGCTCCGCATGCTGGCCCGGGGCGGCACGGCTTTCGACGCCGCCGTGGCCGTGGCGGCCGCGCTGAACGTCGTGGAGCCCATGATGTCCGGGATGGGCGGCTATGGCACCATCCTGGTCTACAGCGCCCGAGAGGAGCGCTCCCGCTTCCTGAACCCCAGTGGGCGCATCCCGAGGGCCGTGGATTCGGACCAGTATCGCGCGCCCACCCCCGGGTACATGGAGAACCGCCGCGGGGCCAAGGCGGTCTCGACGCCGGGCAACGTCAACGCCTGGGCGGCGATGCACGAGGCCTACGGCGCCCTGCCCTGGGAGGATCTGTTCCGACCCGCTATCGCCCTGGCGGAGGAAGGCTTCGTGGTGGACGAGCGGATCGCCGGCCTCATCGCCGAGGCGTTCGACGACTTCCCGGAGCACGCCCGGGCCTTCTACGGACGGGACGGCCGGCCGCTGACGCCGGGCGACCGACTCATCCAGTTGGACCTGGCGCGCTCGTTCGGAGTCGTGGCGGCGGAGGGGCCTGAGGCGTTCCACGGAGGTCGACTGGGCCGCGCCATCGAACAGGCCATGCGGGAGGCGGACGGCTTCCTGCGCCTGGCCGACCTCGAGCAGAACGAGGCGGAGTGGTGGGAGCCCATCACGATCGAGTATCGGGGCCACACCGTGGTCACCGCCCCGCCGCCCGCCAACTCGTTCCCGGCCCTGGTGCGCCTCGGCCTCATGAGCCGCTTCGACGTCGCCTCCATGGGACATAACTCTGCGGACTACCTCCACACCTTCGCGGAGACGACCAAGCACGCATTCTGGACGCGGCTACGCTGGGCGGGAGATCCGGAGGTGGCACCCCCTCCTCTTGGCCGCCTCCTGTCGACGGAGTACTGGGAGGAGATCGCGGCGGGCATCGACCCGGAGCGGGCGAAGGACTTCGAGCCGCCGGGCGTGAGCGGCTCGACCGGCCAGCACACCACGCACTTCGTGGTGGCGGATCGCTGGGGCAACGTGGTGTCCGCCACGCAGACCCTGGGCAACTCCTTCGGCAGCCGTATCATGCCGCCCGGCACGGGCATCTGGCTCAACAACTCCCTGGCCTACTCCACATTCGAGCCTGCGGGCAACCCGATGGACGCCCACCCGGGCCGACGGAAGCTGTCGGGGGACGTGCCCCTCTTCGTCCTTCGGGACGGCCGGCCCTGGATCGCGGTGGGCACTCCGGGCGGCCATTCCATCGGCCAGACGATTCCCCAGATCGTCATGAACCTCCTGGACTTCGGGATGGACATCCAGGCGGCCATAGCGGTGCCCCGCGTGTCGTTCGCGGAGCCCAATCAGTTGCTGGTGGAGTCCGGGATCGATCCCGCCGCGCGCGCGGAGCTGGAGCGCCGCGGGCACGACGTACGCGTCGTGCGGGCCCTCGGAAACGCCCACGGGCTGGTCGTCGAGTGGGGGGCCACGGGGGCGCCGACCGGGTTCTACGGCGGCGCGGATCCACGTGGCGCGGGGCTGGCGCGCGGGCACTGAGCCACGCGGGACGGACTTCCTCGCGTCATCTCGTCGCCTCGGACGTCGAGCGGCGCACGGATCCTACCTCCTGCTCCCCCGCGTTCCGCGAAGTCTGGACCTCCATCAACACCCCTGCCGACACGTTCCCTCCGCTGACGACGACCACGACCGGTCGAGCGTCCGACACGGACAGCGCCCCCTCCAGCACGGCCGCGATGCCCACGGCCCCTCCTCCCTCCACGACCACCCTCAGCGACCGAATCGCATAGGCCATCGCGGCCCGGATCGCCGACTCCTCCACGACCACGTGCTCGTCGACCCAGTCCCGCACCAACCCGAACGTCAGCGCGTTCCGCAGCCCGATCCCCCCGGCAAGCGCGCTCGCCACCGTCTCCTCCTCAGGTAGGTCCACGGGCCGGCCCAGAACCAGGCTTTCGAGCATGACCCGGGCCCGACGGGCGGAGACCGCCACCGTGCGGACCGCGCGCCCTCGCGTGCCCAGGACCCAGGCCATGCCTCCCGCCAGCCCCCCGCCCGACAGCGGAATCACCACCGTGCCCACGTCGGGCAGGGTCTCCAGGATCTCGAGCGCAACGGTGCCCTGCCCCGCCGCCACCCAGGGGTCGTCGAAGGGGTGCACCACGGTGAGGCCGCGTTCCCGGGCCAGGCGCTCGGACACGGCGGCGGCCTGGTCGTAGGTCGCGCCCTCGACCACGGCCTCGGCGCCGTGGTCACGGATGGCCTGGAGCTTGACCGGATCAACCCATCGGGGCACGCACACGACCGCATGGGCGCCAACGCGCTCGGCCACGTAGGCCACGGCAAGGCCGTGATTGCCGCTGGAGCACGCGATCACACCCCGCCGCAGCTCCGCCTCCCCCAGGGACAGGATGCGCGCGGCGGCGCCACGGACCTTGAAGGAGCCCGTCGCCTGGAGGCTCTCGAGCTTGAGGTGGACGGGAACGCCCAGGCGCCGGGACAGGTCCGGGGCCTCCACCAGGGGCGAGGGCGGCACCACCTGGCGCACCGCGGCCAGGGCGGCGTCCAGCGGAAGCACGACTTCTTCGGCGCTCATGGGACGGCCCCACCCGCTCAATGGGAACGAGCGATGTCCGCCTCGGCGGCGATGAAGCCGAAGGCCGCCCACTGCGCCTCGCGCTCGAGGATGGCGTGCCACGCCGCCATGGCCTCATCCGTGCGCCCGTGCGCATAGTGCCAGTTGCCGACCCCGTACGCCGCGGTCACGTTCTCCAGCGCGGCGTCACCGGAGCCCGCCCCACCTCCCACCTGCTCGAGCGTCCGCTCTCCCTTGTGGAGGAGGAGGATGTCCAGGTAAGCCGTGCTCTCAATGATGTCCATGTCCGCGTCGATGTCCGCCAGGACCTCCCGGGCGCGGTCCTCCAGGCCGGACCTGAGGGCGGTGTTTACGAGCCAGTACGAGGTGGCCACTACGCTGTCAGGGTGCTTCGACGCGGCCAGGCACGCTTCGTAGGCGGCCAGGGCCTGTTCCATCTCTCCCTTCAGGTAGTGGGCCAGGCCCAGGTGGTACCAGATGTTGAAGTGGAGCGTGCTCGTGGGGATCGCGAGGGCGTTGGGCTGCCCGTCGGGCTCCGTCTCGTCTTCGGTGTCCCGGATGAGATCCACGGCCCTCCGGAAGTCGGCGATCGCCCGGTCCAGCTCCCGCACGGAGACGTATCTGTGTCCCCGATGGCGGAGGAAACGGGCGTCGTCGGGGTGCAGGTCCACGCCCCGGGTGAAGAGGTCGATGGCCTCCCGGTATCGGCCCAGGTAGGCCGCGCGCCGGCCGGCCCAGATGAGGGCGTCAGGGTCCCCGGGCGCGGCCTCCAGCGCGGTCATCGCGGCGGCGTAGTCAGCCTCGCGGGCCTCCTGGACATCGGGTGCCGCCGCGACCGGGAAGAGAGGCTGACCCAGCAGGGACAGCGCCTGGGCGCCATCCGGTAGGGGCGTCGGCGTGACGGTCGCGGAGGGTGGGGTCTCGGGCGGCGTCCCCGACCCGGCCTCGCCGGAGTCGCTGGGCCCGCAGGCCAGGACCAGGAGGAGCGGGGCGAGGACCGAGCGTGGGTACGGTGGGGGCATGGGGCGCTCCTGGACGGCAGTGAGGGGACCCGGGAGAATGGACGCCCGGGAAAGGGCGGGCGCAAGTCGGTGGCCGCTGCGGACCTCCCTCGACCTCGTCGGCGCGGATCCGGCGGCCCCCGCCCGGGTTCTGAGAGGCCATGAAGAAGGAATGCTGCCTGCGATTCCAGCGCGTCACCGCCGAGGGCGCCGAACGAGCCGACGCCGCCGAACCCGGAAGCTGGCTCTTCGTGCTCCACGGCATCTATGGGGCGGGCCGGAACTGGCGCTCGGTGGCGAACCGACTGGTCGGGGCTCGCCCGGACTGGGGGGTCGTGCTCGTCGACCTGCGTCAGCACGGCGGCTCCACCGGCTTCCCCCCACCCCACACCCTCGAGGCCGCGGCGGAAGACATCCAGCGGCTTGTCGACGCGGAGGGCCACTATCCGCGCGCCATCCTGGGACACTCCTTCGGGGGCAAGGTGGCGCTGGTGTACGCGCGGGAAGCGCATCCGGCCCCGGAGCAGGTGTGGGTCGTCGACTCCACCCCGGCGAGCCGCCCCCCCGGCGGAACGGCGTGGACGATGCTGGACGTTCTCCGCGACCACCCCGGCCCCTTCCCGGACCGCGCGACGGCCCGTGCGGCCCTGGAGGCGCGGAGCCTCCCCGGGGCCGTGGCCCGCTGGATGACCACGAACCTCGACCGCGCCACGGACGGATCGTACGCGTGGCGCATCGACCCGCTCGACATGGAGTGGCTCCTCCTGGACTTCTTCGAGACCGACGCCTGGGACGTGGTGGAAGCACCGCCGGCCGGGGCCGCCATCCACGTCGTGAAGGCCAACGAGTCATCCGTGCTGGACAGCGAGGCCATGGAACGCATCGTCCTCGCCGCCGACGCCAACGGCCGCGTCCACCTCCATCACCTGGAGGGAGGGCACTGGGTCAACTCGGACAACCCCGACGGGCTGCTCCGTCTCCTGTCCACGGAGCTGTAGCGGGACCCGGCGCGCCGGGAGGAACGCGCTTCGCCCGCGGCTACCTTCCGCCGGTGTCCTCCTGGGTGACGGGCCTGGACCTCCACAGCGTGCCGTCCCGCATCACGCGGGGGTTGGCGTAGTCCTTCTCCAGAAAGGGCACCCCGTCCACCATCCACAGAGCGGGCTGCTCGCCCTTCAGGTGGTGGTCGAAGAACTGCATCATGCGGATCTGAAAGTCGATGCGGTTCTCCTTGCGGGTCAGGTGGTGCTCTTCGTCCGGGTAGGACAGCAGGATGACCTCCTTGCCCTGGCGCCGGGCCATGTTGAAGTACTCCAGGCCCTGTCCGTAGTCCACCGCCCCGTCCGCCGTGCCGTGGAGGATCAGGAACGGCGTCGTGATGTTGGCGGTGTGGTGGATGGGGGACTGGCTCACGAAGAGGTCGAAGTCCTCGAAGGGGGTGGTGCCCATGCGCACCTGTCCCACCTCGGTGATGCCCTGCTGCACGCTGCCGCTGCTCCGGTACAGCGTGTTGTAGAAGGAGATGAGGTTGGTGGGCGGGGCGCCCGTGACCACCGCCGCGAACAGGTCCGTGTGCGTGACCACGAAGGACGACTGGTAGCCTCCCCAGGAGTGCCCCTGGAGGCCGATCCGTGCGGGGTCGGCGTAGCCCAGCTCGATGACCTTCTCCACCGCCGCCGTGAGATCGTCCAGCGCGGACGTGCCCGGTTCGCCGATGGTGTAGACGATGTCGGGCTGGAGCACCAGATAGCCGTTGCTGGCGTACGTGGCCATGTGGGGCCGGTCGTCGTACGTGGGCCCCTGGTAGGCGTGGTGCCGGTCGCTCATGAGCTCGTAGAAGTACACGAGCATGGGGTAGCTTTGGCCCTCCTGGTAGTTGGCCGGCAGGGCTAGCGTGCCCTGGAGCTCGTTGCCCCGGCTGTCGGTGTAGTCGATGAGGATCCGGCCGGGACTCCAGGCGAAGTCCGCCTGTTGGGGGTTGGCGTCCGTGATCTTGCGCGGGTTCCTGAACGCGCTGTCGCTCACCCAGTAGTCCGGGAACTCGACGAACGTCTGCTGGGTGAAGACCATGCGGTCGGCGGACTCGGCTTTGACGGGGCGCCCGATGGACCGGTCCATCCAGATGAGGGGCTCGGGATCGCTCCCCTTGTCCACCTCCCAGTAGCCGGACC
>Ga0214471_10003576_pt1 | contig 12040 bp, 12 predicted proteins | sample RVTome_5_FD_207665 | JGI IMG/M metagenome (GOLD analysis project Ga0214471, IMG submission 207665) | Soil microbial communities from uranium-contaminated site in the Upper Colorado River Basin, Wyoming, United States - RVT142D155 | ecosystem: Environmental > Terrestrial > Soil > Contaminated >... | reverse complement strand
GATGTTTATAATTTTAATGCATCATGGAACCAAATGTTGGAAGGTTCAAAACCGGGTACTTATTTTGACAATAATCCAATGAAAAACAGATTATCTATGCAAGAAAAACACCAATTAGCTACAAAAATCAATGAATACAAAATTATTATAATAGGAGATATAAATAATAATTTAGATAATATACCAAATTTTTTCGGAAAAACTTTTTATGGAAAAACATTACAACCTACATGTTGTGATAGTACATTAATTCTTCCGAATAACATTCATTCAAATTTTGATCATATTCTTTATACTCAGCTAAATAGTCATGTAACACAAATCTTACAACCCGGAAAATTACATTCTGATCATTTGCCAGTCATGGCAGAAATTAAATTATAAAATTTAAGTAAAACATTTGATATCTTCTTCATCCTCTAAATAAACATTTGCATTTTTATTTAATTCACAATCTACTGCAGTTTCTTTAATAGCTAATTCAAATTGCTCAATTAAGTTATTTTTTTGTTTAGCCAATTTAACAATGTATTGGTCAATTGTTTCATTTTCATTTGGATGTACTGCCATATAAATATAGACTTTAACATTTCTATCTTCTTCAGGTAAGAATTTATGACTACAAAACCTCGATCCGCGACCTATAATTTGTTGAATTTTAGATGAATTCCAATATGGTTCTAATATATGTATCTGTCGAACGTTCATAAAAGAAATACCAGCAGTCATCGCTGGACTAATTAAAAGAACTCTTAATTTACTACCATTAATATTACTTAATTGATTATAAACCGCTCTAATTTCATCTTTCAATTCTTTACTTTCATCACCTGACATAATGGCATAGCGTCGGCGTCCTTCCCCAAATTTAGTATAATTTCGATATCCTTGTGCTTCTAAGACTTTAGCTAAACTTTTTAATCCACCATATTCTAAAAAATTACTATATACATAAACTGGTCCAGGACTTGTATTTATTTTTTTGATTATTTTAAAGAATTTAATTGAATAATCTTCTAAATTATCTAATTTCAAATGCTTACCGGAAAATGATTTAAATCCTTCTTCTCCAATACCTTTATTTGGAAATGCAACATTAGATATTAATCGTGTTCCAATAAAAAAATTATTAGGGAGATCTAATATTTCTCCTTTTTTAAATGCTCTAATGGTTTTTATTCTATCATCTTTTTTATTTCTTTCTTCTTGTTGCAAAACAGTAACATAACTCTTATATTGAAAATCGCTCATTTCGCATTTAACATATTTCATTTTAGTTTCAGGAAAAACATATGGAGGCGCGCCTCTAAAATACGATATATATCCTTTAACCATTTCCTTGAACATATCTAGATTCTTAGCTTCATAACGATACTGACCTGTTTTTTTATTTTTAATTGTTTTAATGAAAGTTTTTTCGAACTCTATACCGGTTGGTAATTCATAAGGTAATCTTAATAAATTCATTGTTAATGCAATTTCTACTGGTCTGTCAAACATGGGTGTTGCAGATAATAATACTATTCTCAAATCTTTTGGTGCATTATGTAATACATCATATAATACATTGTAAAATGTACCATCTTCGGAAACCATATTTTGAATTTCATCAACTATAATTAATGAATTTCTTAAATTAATACTATTTTTTTGAGCAAGTTGAACAAATTTATTATAAGAATAAATTTTATAATATTTATCAATTTTGTTATTACTTTTATCAATAATTTCTTTATATTCTTCATCTGAAGGATGTAATATTCGTAATTTATCCCTATCATTTTCACTGATATAAGTATTACCGGCACAAGGACTTCTTAACTCACCTCGAAAATTACCGATTAATGATGCAGGTAAAATGACAATAATTTTCCGTTCTTTTTTCCATTGTTCGGCGATAGTAATAGCAGTACATGTTTTTCCAGCCCCTATTCGATGATAAACTAATAAACCCTTGTAAGGAGCTTTAGGATTAATATACTTAGCTAAAAATTCTTGAGGTAATTGTAGTTCATATTTTTTTGGAAAACATATTGCTTCAAATGACTTTTTTTTCTTTGAAATTTTATATTTTTCGAATTTTTTATTTATTTTCTCACTAAAATTTGGATCATTTATATTTGGATATGACATTCTTACTTATTATTTAGAAATAATATTCTAAATAATTAACTAATAAAAAAAACTAATTTATTGTGTCGGTAGAACTGTGGAATTATTATTTTCTCGAAATCCCATATGATTTCCATATCCATTACCATTACCGCGATATCCGCCACGATAACCACCACGGAATCCACCACGATACCCTCCACGATAAGCATTATGCCGAACTTCTACAAATTCATCCGAGGGGGGCTGTGGCGCTTGAACATGCATTTGCGAGGGATGTGTAGTTTGAAATTGCTGAGGGCGATAATGATTATATCGCAATCTTTCACCATTTAATTTTTTCAATAAAACACCACATTCTTTTCGTACGGTGATATTTTCCTGATCTTCACCGCGCCGAATGAGTACTTTCAAAAGGTCACTAATATTTAGCTCAGATACTTTTTTTTCTTCTAATTTGGCAACATCATTACGATCAAAATCCAACACACTTGCACGTCGAGAATGCTGCTGATTTTGAACCTGATTATCGCCTTCAGAATTTGATTCGGAATCATTTCCTTTGTCATTTTCATTTATATTCCGCCCTCTTGACCAATCTTTGACAACAGGTACCGATTCTGGACTTTGATTTGGTACTGGCTCATCTGATGATTTTTTACGTTGCCCAATCGCTTTTTTATTTGTTGATGACATTGTGATTATTTTATTATTATTTATAAATAACTATAGCCTTATGTAGTATTCTTTATATTATTCAATTTTTTATTCGTTAGGTAATGTTATTTTCATATATGTATATATATTATATGAAAATTGATATAGTAATAAATTGTCATTCAAGCAATATTCAAGACGCTGGTGATTGTAAAACAAGATCGGAATACTTTGCATATATGTTAAAAAATTATTTGATAAAACATGATGATATAAATGTTAATATACATAGATGTTACCCATTTGTTAAAATTACTAAAATGTTTAAAAATATAACAATAAATAATTTTGAAAAACCTGATCATATAATTTATATAGACGATGGTGGATTTTATAAAACAGAACAAACATTCTTAACACAATTAAAAAATGTAACAAATAATTCCGTAACATCCCTCGGGAAACATTATAAGTATTATGGTAATGAAGATTTAATGTTCATATATACACCAAACAATAATTATCCGAAAACTTGTTATATTAAACCACCCCTCGATATCAATAAAAATTTACCAAAAAAGAAAAAAGATATAATATATATATTAATTAGTAAACCTGAATCCGATATAAGAGATTATAATATAGAGAATACCATTCACGTTCTTAATGCAATTGAAATTCTTTTAAATAACAATCAATATGAGCGAATTGAATTTAAAATCGCATTGATAAATAAAAAGACAATTAATATTATTGATATTAATGGTAATATTATTAAAACAAAAGAATTTAAATCATATTGTGAATATTTAAATGAATTGAATAGTGCAAATATGTATTTTCAATTAATTCCCTGTGATGACATTTATAAACTTTATGAATTAGCAATGGCAAATACTTTAATAATTACAACTAATATCTACATACCCACAAGTATAATATCGGAATTAAATATTTATAAATATGATACTGAACTAAATTGGACTGATATTTTTTTCAAAATGAATTCATATAATCAGAGACAAATTTTAATTAAAAATGATTATTTATGGGAAAATGTAGTTAATACTATCATAGATAAATTAAAAGATTTTGAATTAGTTATTAAATCAGAAAATAATTTACAGTCCAACTTACATTCTACAAAACTAGGTTATTATCTTGATATTAATAACAAGTCAAGATCACAGAATAAAATGAAGACAAATATAACCCAAACTCCAATCACAAATAAACAAACTGAAAAAACGATTAAGAATCGTAAAATTCCAATCTTGTTACAATCACAATTATAATAAAATATTAATATTATCATTATTTCGCATAGTATTTCTTTCATTGATGGTCGATGTCAAAACATCATGAGGAACATTTAATTTTTCCATAAAAAAATTCAATGCCATAGTATCTTTTGGAAAACATAAACCACTATAACTTATGTTACCATCCGGACCAGGAATTTGAGTATGCATTTGATTAATCCATCCATTTTTAAGCATGAGATCTTTAATAGTATTATAATCAATATTTATTTTTTGACATAAGAGATATAATTCAGTAAAAAATTGTACCTTAACAGCATAAAAATTATTAAGAAATAACTTCATTGATTCTGATTCCATCGATTCGCATAAAGATAATTCTGCATTAGGGAAATGCATTTTATAAAAATCAACTAATTTATCAAATTTATATTGATTATGAATGATACATTTTCCTAAAACAATATGTTTTTGATTTTTGAAATCATCAATTGCCGTTCTGGCTGTTAAAAACTCAGGATTATGAACAAGATCTAAATTATATCTTTCCGATAATAATTTAGTTGTACCTGGTTCCAATGTACTTTTAATAACGATAATACCATTATATTTATAATGGATAAGTTGATTAAGAGTATCTGTTATACAAGAAATATCATAACTTTGTTCTTTAAGATTATATTTCGTTGGTAATGACAGAAATAATATATCTGTTTCCAATATATCTTCGAATTGTCCAATACCGCCATTTTTATATTTATCATAAACAAATAGATCTTGATGTAATTTATAACCATAACTTATAAAATTTTCCATCATGGCATTACCAACAAATCCGATACCGATGATACCTAATTTAATACTCATATGTATATATATTCAATTAAAATCTTTAACTACTTTTATGGTTACTAATCCAAAAAATCTTTAACAACACTACAATTTCCATTATTTGTTATCATAAAATTATTATCAGTATTATCATCAATACTAATCTCACTTATGAAAATATCTTCAGGTTGATTAAATATTTCATCATCAAGAGAAACACTATCCTCAAATTTGGAACATTTTATTTCATCAATATTATTAACAGTTGTCGATATCGAAGGAAATTTTTCAGTATTCATTAAATCGAATCTTGTTTTTCTCTGTTGTTCCTCTTGATTTTTAATTATATTAATATTTATTTTATTTTTGAAAAGTAAACATAGTTCTTTAAAGAATTTCATAATTCTATCTAAATTGAAATAATAATTTATTATTAATTTAATTTTAAAAATAACTGGATCACTTAAAAACCCAGTTGTTATATAAAGTATCCCACTATTTAAGATAATATGTATAATATTATAATTTGATATATTTGTTGATATGAGTAAAAGACCAAAAATCACTTGTTTTTTAATTTCAATACTCATCATGATATTGGCACATAGATTTAATATTATAATATAATAGACGTCCTTGATATTAAAGAATTTTAGTATTAAAATATACATAATAGTTACAAAATATGATATCGTTAAATCATTATTATTTGAAAAAATATTATATATATCTGTCTTTGATTTCATGTAAATATTATCAATTAGAATGTAACTAAAGTTATTAACCAATATTTTTGGTACATATTGACAAAAAATACTCATAAGCAAATAGCTTTTTGTAAAATAACACAAAATAGACGAACCGCCTAATATTACAGATTCGCCTAATAACATTTTATAATCTATTTTACCAATAAATTTTTGATATATTAATACCACAAATGAAATTATTGGAACGGCATATATAGTACTCATTACTGAAGATAATGTGCAAATAGCGGACGTCATAATGAGTGAAAAGTTAAATTCATTAATTATTTTTTTTACTATATCAGTATTATCAGTATTGGCCTGATACAGGCACAACATGGCTTTATATGCATTCGCTTTTTTTAATTTATGCCATTTCTTATAAGTAATGATATCTAATAAATATTGTTTAGCTGTTTGGACATTATAACTTGAAATTGCATTCCCTGTTTTATAATTATAACCATATTTAATGAGGATATAATATATTCTATCTGAATATTCTTTTACATAGGCCAAACCTAAAATAACTGCACAATTTTTTAAAACTTCTAAAAAATAATTAAGTGTATCCCTATAATCTTTGAATAAATTCAAAATCTCCGGATATTCTAATTTAATATCTTTTTCTAAATATATTTTAGATCCGTATTTAATTAAATGTGTTAATATTTGAGCAATTATTTTTTTAATAAGTTCTTCCTTTTTCCGTCTAATTATCTGAAATAATGCACTATTTAATATTTTATTTAAAATAGGTGGTATAATTGTTATTAATAAAATATAACTTAATATCGAGGAACTATTTAACCATAAAAAAGTACATACAATTTTATAAAAGATTTGACAAAAAAGATAATATATATATCTCTCTAACCAAAAATAATCATATAGAGAATTAGATTTAACTACTATTTGACTTTCCGTTAAATTTTGATTGATTAATACTTTAATTGTATATATTGCACTAAATAAACTATCACACGTTATCATTGTCATTAAAAGATTGTATCCATATAATTTTGATATTAAAAAATTATAATTATAAATATTGGATAAAATATTTGCAAGCCCATTGAATATCCAACTAAGCATAAATTTATATTTATCTAAGATAAAATAGTTCGAAGAAATAAAAAAATCAACTTTTTTCAATAATAAATTTACCATAAACACCAAAATGATCAGATGGTTCAATACAACCTATATCTGCTTTCAATATATTAAATTCTTCAGCGTAACAATTTTTTGTTTTATATATAATTCGGTCGATTCTTGATTTATATTTAAATTTAGGTAATTTAGTTGCGAGATGTACATTCTCATAACTATCATATGTATATTTATTTAAATTTGATCCTTTCATTTTCCATAAATCTTTCCATGAAGTTTCATCAAATATCTTATCAAAATATTCTTCTTCATGATCCATTAAATTTGTGTCTGTACACAAAATAATATTTTTAAAAGTACCATACAATTTATTCAAAAGGATAGCAGATAGTTCATATTGTTTCAACTTTGTATCATTGACAATATTTTTTTTAAATATACTTTCAAAATGCGAATTAGCTACTACTATATCTATTTTATCTATTGTAATCTCATTTTTATCGTCTTCTGTATTTTTGTATGGATATTCGATTTTGGTAACAATTAAAGATCTCCCCATATCAGAATTTGTGAATTCATAATCCAGACATTTCGTTATTGGATATCTAGAAAAAGTTACACAACCATATGATTTATTAATTTTTTTTGGAAAACGATATCTATAATTATTTAAATGGCCAATCAAAAAATTATATATTTCTGGACGAACTTCTTGTAAACATATGACATCCGGATCAAGAATTAGGAGTATTTCTATAAGTGAAATTAGCCGCTCAATACACAGTGTCGTATCAAACCAAATATTATAACTAACAAATGTTATTACATTATTCATAATCTAATAAGCATATATTAAACACATTTAATTATATTAATTAAATTTCAAATTTTTAAAAATAAAATACAACTGAGTCAAGAAACTATGGAAATACTGGTTAACTTAAGCACAAAGTGAATGTACTAGTACCCGATCCATTATCTTTCGGAATCATATTTGCAAATGAAATGAGCGTTAGCAAAATAAAATTTTATGATTTTATTCGCATTTTTTACATTTTTTAGTTAATACTAATTCCCGAACACCGATTTTAGGTTGCGGGGTTCTAATATTAGGCATTTTTTTAATTGATTGTCCCGTAACATTTGGAACTTGTTGATTTATGGCTCTATCTCTAATATTATTAATACCTAATATATTTTTTGGGATCATTTTACTTTTTGGTGGTTGTGGAGGAGGAGGCAATGCCTTTGGTTGGGATATCATTTGAATTGGATGCATCTTTTTTTCTTGTTTAGCAACACCAAAATGACGATTATTTTTATTATCTATCTGATAAGTTTTACTTTGTTTTGGAGTGGCGGGTTCTTTAGGAATAGGTATTGCTTTTGTTTCTTTATTAATAACTGCATTCCTCACTTTGGTTAATTGTTCTTCCATTGGATTTGGTCGAGATTTATAAATAATTCTCACCGGCTCAATTTCATCTCTTTCATCTTCAAAAATATCTAAAATTTTAACTCTTTTATCCTGGATTACTTTCTTTGTTTCTTGATATATTGTTTCGACCCAATCTATCAATTTAGTTCTTCCCGCCAAACCTTGTTCAATAGGATGTTTATTAAGATGCTGACGAAATGTATATTTACAAATTTCACATGGTAAAACATGTTGCAATTTTGTAAAAAAAATTTTAATATGATTTGCATCTTCGGAAGAAGGATTTATTGGATAATTATGAGCAATACATCGTAATATAAACCAAAAATGTGGCCCCCATATTGCAGGTGAAGAATATTGTGACATTTATATTGTTTATATAAGATAAAAAATCTAAACAACTATATTCATAACTTTTCCGGTTATAGTAACTCGTCCAGGTATATCTGTTTTTTTAACATTTTTAATTGTAGTATAATTTACTTTCAAGTTTGGCATATTTTTATATTTTGTATTCTCTTTAACTAAATTTGCACAATAAAATATCATTTGTTTTGTAATTGGATATTCTTTAGAGCATGATATGATAACATGACATGATGAAAAACTTGCTAAATGAAACCATGTGTCTGTTTGTTTAGCTTCTGAAATAATTTTATCATTATCTTCAGCATTTTCTCCTATTCTAATAAGATTATTTTCAAAATGATTATCTTGTTTAACCATACTATAAATTTTTTATATTATAATATTTTAAGTAAGACAAATGAATTTCAAAATTTCTGAGAACAATGAATTTCGAGAACTCAATACAGATAGAGAAATCATCGAACAAAATAAGCAAGAATGGATAAAACTAGAACAAAATTTATTAGATCTAAAAGATTCAATGGATTTTATAAAAGAATATATATTAATTGAAGGTGTACAAATAGAGAAAATAGATATCAATGTTGCCGAGACAAGACAAAATACAGAAAGTTCCATAGATAATTTAAATGAAATTACAATTTTAAAAAAAAATCATAATAGTAAAATTATTAAAATCGTTATAGGATCAATTATTTGTGGAACTCTTTTTGGAGGTGTTGGAGCGTGTTTCGGTATTCTTCCTGCTCTTGGAGGAACTTGTATTGGTTGTGGAACAGGAAGTATAATTGGAAACTTTTATCAATAATTTTCATGTTCATAAATTTCATCTACAAGACCAGCTTCAATACATTTATCGGCCCTCCACCAAAGATCATGAGATAAATATTCTTTTAATTCATGTTCTTGCATTTTTGTATTGTTAATATATATATTATAGATATCTTGCATCCATGTTCCACAATTATCATATTCGTCTTTTATTTCCCAATATTTTCCAATAGCGCCTGCTGATAATTGATGAATCAAGATATAAGAATTTGGTGTCATAAAACGTTTTTTTCCAACTACACTCATTAAACTTGCTGCACTTGCCGCATGTCCATCAACAACAGTATAAATTGGTATTTCCGATCGCTTGATCGCATCAATTGCACGAAAACAAGATAATAAACATCCGCCATAACTTGTAATGTGCAAATATAATGGTTTGGCTGTTGCAGATGCAATCATTTGATGAGTTGCTATTTTCTTAAATTTTTTGTTCTTACATTCAATTATTTTAATTAATTTTTCAACACTATCTTCATTTACCATTGTTTTAAAATAAATCTTATTATCTTTACATGATACATCATCATCATGATAGCATTCTTCATCACTAAATTCAGTTCCGGAACCATCACTATCTGAGTCATCATTTATTGCTTTATCAATAAGTTTTTCTATTTTCCTTTTCTTATGTGAACGACGACGAGGTTTTAATTTATAATTGTGATTTTTATATAAATATTCAGGACCGGATATTGACAACATTCTTTTATTCTCTTATACTTTTCAATAGTTGTATATCTTTATATCTTTTTTACAATTAATCTTTAAAGAATAACACCAACAACATCATTCATTTTAATATATGATGCTATTCGCTTTTGAAGTGATGAATAATGTTTTATATCCGATGTAAATTCAATAGGTCTATTTACAAGAACTAATATATTACCAATTGTACAACTAAATGTTGCCAATTCTTCACCTTTTTCGAACCATTTAGGCATAGGTTTATAAAGTGTATTCGGATTAACTATATTTTTTATATTTACTAATTTACCATTTGTCATATGAACTGTATTAGATTCCTGACCACCAAAAATAATGACATAAAATACTAGACTTGTATTAGGTTGTATTTCAACTAATTCGGGATAAGCTCTAGACATTTGAATATTATGTCCATAAATAACCGAAATATATTCTCTTTCATGGACATCTGGGGGCATAAAATAATCACTTTCAAACCTTAAAGTTATACAATAAGAATCTAAATGAAATATTCCAATCTCTGTTAAATAGCCAGCATAAGGCATATGGATTCTTTGATAATCTTGTGGTAAAACGGTAGTTAAATATCCTCCACCATTCATAAGTTGATAAGGTTTGGTCACTAGATCTTTGAAATGATATTGTTTATCCTTAATATTAAATTTAGTCGCACTATTAATTTTACTTATCCCGACTAATCTTCCATCAATAGCAGCTGTTAAAATATTATTAAGAAATGGAGCATATTTCAGTTTTCTAAATTGCGGATTTATTTTTCTCATATACATACTTTTAAAAGTATCTTGTTTTTTATCATGATATCTATTAACATCAATATCATATAATCCTATTAATTTTAAATAATCATTAAAAGTATTACCTTCGCATAATTTATCAATTGTAACAACATGATGTTCTTTTATTAAATTTTGGTGATACCGGTTATAAACATATTTATTATCGTCTTGGTTTGATATAATGATTGGTTTAATTATTACCTTATCTGAATTTTTTTTTCTTAATCGAGTATAAAATAAAAGACATTTATTTTCCGGCATTATTGATTCATAATTGAAAAACTTTTCTGATAAAAAACTAGTATCATTTTCATTTTTTCCTGACCTTAATTTTCCTAAGACTTGACTCGGAGCAAATAATTTTGTTATTTGAATTCCATTAAATTCTATATTATTAAGATTTATTTCTCCTGTAAATAATAAATTTAAATTATTATTAGCTTTATTATGTTCGAATAATCTGATTGAATAAAAAGGATATTGTAATTTTGATTGTAGTTGCACGGCTTTGTTTATAGAATAGCCTCTTGTTTGATCATTTACATTTCCTATATCTAATAATTGAATTTTATTAATAAATGTTTTGTTATTTATACCACTATTAATTAATACTAAATAATAATTATTAGCATCCTTATTGAATGTATATTTACTTATGGGTGAAATATAATTTAATTCAATGATATCATTCATTTATATTATAATAATACAAAGAAAATTTATAATAATTATGCCTGAATAGTTAATAAATTGGTTGCTAAAACAGCACCTAATAATTGAGCAACAACATAACCAACAGTATCCGCAGCACTCATTTGACCACGGAAAAATTGCATGAAAGAAATAGCAGGGTTAAAATGTCCACCAGAAACATCTCCCATAAGTAGAATTGCGGCCAATAAACCAGCAACAATAACATATTTATCACCTCCAGATTTGAGGATAATGGCAAGGAACACAGCAGTTCCAATAAGTTCAGCAACATATTTCATCATTTTTATATATATATTAGTATCAAGAAAAAAATTATCCTCGATTACTATTTTGAATTAATTTTTGAAATTCATTATCGGTAATTTCTAATATTGCATTTATAGTTTTTAAAGATCCCTCAATATGAGCATCTTTCTCTGTATTTGCCAACTCAATATCATTATATACATTAAAACA
>Ga0214471_10003575_pt1 | contig 12041 bp, 5 predicted proteins | sample RVTome_5_FD_207665 | JGI IMG/M metagenome (GOLD analysis project Ga0214471, IMG submission 207665) | Soil microbial communities from uranium-contaminated site in the Upper Colorado River Basin, Wyoming, United States - RVT142D155 | ecosystem: Environmental > Terrestrial > Soil > Contaminated >... | reverse complement strand
GGAGAGCACACCAAGCCGGAGCTCCTCGACTTCATGCGGCGATTCGCCTCCGAGCGGCTGGGGAAGGGGGTGATCCTGTGCAAGGACACCCCCAATTTCATTGCGAACCGCCTCTTCAGCATTATGAACGCGTTTACCCTCAACTACGCTCTGAAGAACGGCTACACCATCGAAGAGGTCGATCAGCTCACCGGTGAGTTGATCGGGAACCCGAAGACTGCGACTTTCCGGCTGCTGGACCTGGTCGGCATCGACGTCATGGCCGACGTAGGCAACCACCTATACCCCAGCCTGTCCGGTGATCCCTTCCGGGAGGTCCTGCGAAGTGAGAGCGTAGGGCAGGTCGCCGCCGCCATGATCGAGCACGGTTGGCTGGGCCGCAAGAGCGGTCAGGGATTCTACCGGCGGGTTGAGACTGAGGCTGGGGCCGAGTTCTGGTGGCTCGACCCGCGCAGCCTGCAGTACCGAGCCCCGACCCGACCCCGATTTGACTCGGTCAGTAAGCACAAGGATGTCGCCGAGGTTGGAGAGCGGCTTAGGCGACTCGTCGGGGAACGGGACCGAGCGGCAGATTTCCTCTGGACAACGACCGGGTTCGGGTTGCGCTACGCGGCCAGCTTGGTGCCAGAGGTCTCGCCGGACTTGGTTTCGATCGACAACGCCATGAAGTGGGGATTCATGCAGGAGCTCGGGCCGTTTGAGCGATGGGACGCCTTGGGAGTGGCCGAGTCGGTGGGGCGAATGGAATTGGAGGGCAATGCCGTGGCTCCCTGGGTGAAGGAGATGCTTGCGGCCGGGATTGGGGACTTCTATCAACGGGACGGCGTGCGGACCGTGGGTTGTTACGATCCCCTCTCTCGAAAAGTCGAACCTTTGGTCCGCGATCCGCGGGTGATCGCAATTCGGGATCTCAAGGCAGAGGGGAAAGAGCTCCAGGGTAACTCCAGCGCCAGCCTGGTCGACCTCGGCGATGGAGTGCTGCTCTTGGAGTTTCACAGCCCGGCCAACTCGTTGGACGGAGAGGTTCTGGCTATGGCTGAACTCGCGCTGCAGGAACTTGCCCAGGAGCGATGGTTGACCCTGGTGATCGGCAACCAGGGCACCCACTTCTCGGCCGGCGCCAACCTGTTCGCCATGGCAGTCGCCGCCCAGCAAGGAGAGCGGGACCTGATCGAGCAGGGCGCCCGGAGCTTGCAATCCCTCTTGCAGCGGATGCGGACCAGTGCCAAGCCGATTGTGGCAGCGGTCCACGGGATGGCGTTGGCAGGCGGCGCGGAAATCTTAATGGGAGCCGCCAGGGTCGTTGCAGCCGCCGAGAGCTACATAGGCCTGGTGGAGGCGGGGGTGGGCCTCATCCCGGCCGGATCGGGGAGCAAGGAATTGCTGCGGCGGGTGCTCGGCCCGGTGATGACCACTCCGAACGCCGACGGCCTGCCGCATTTGCAGAAGGTATTCGAGCTGATCGCCCTCGCCAAAGTTTCCGAGAGCGCCGAGCAGGCCCGCGAGATGGGCTTCCTAGGGCCGGCCGACCGGATCGTGATGAATTCAGAACACCTGCTGGCGGAAGCCAAGCGGGAGGCCCTGGCCATGGTCTCGGCCGGCTACCGCCCGGAGCCGGCCGGAAAGGTGTGGGCCGCCGGGCGGGATGCACTGGCGAACCTCAAACAAATGATCTGGAGTATGCGGGAGGCTGGATACGCCACCGAACACGATGCAGTCGTCGCCGGCCGATTGGCACACGTGCTCACCGGCGGAGACTTGAGCCGGCCGGGCTGGGTTCCGGAGCAGCACATCTTGGACCTGGAACGCGAGGCATTCCTGGCCCTCAGCGCCGAGCCCAAAACCCACGCCCGGATGTGGCACATGCTCCAGCATCGCAAGCCGCTACGCAATTGACGATGGTCGCTGCCCCGCGCATAGCCCAATGTTGGAAGTCAGGTCGTCTCGAAAGGGAGGGAGTAAGTAGATGACTCGGGAAGCCATGATTGTCGGCGCAGTACGAACCGCAGTCGGGCGAGCACAGAAGGGAACCACCCGGGATGTGCGTCCAGATGACCTGGCTGCGGCGGTCATCCGCGAGCTGCTAAGCCGCACCGAGGGCAAGCTGGATCCGGCTCGGATTGATGATGTCGTCCTCGGCTGCGCCTACCCGGAGGGGGCCCAGGGTCTCAACCCGGCCCGCCCGATCGGGCTGTTGGCCGGCCTGCCCGTCGACGTGCCTGCCCAAACCATCAACCGGTTCTGCTCCAGCGGCCTGCAGGCGATTGCGATCGGAGCGGAGCGAATCCTCGCTAATGGGGCAGATATCGTGATCGCGGGCGGAGTCGAATCGATGAGCGCCGTTCCGATGATCGGATACCACCTCAGTCTGAATCCGTGGATCGTCGAAAACAACCCCGAGGTCTACATGAGCATGGGCCTGACCGCTGAGCGGGTGGCCGAGGAGTTCAAGATCTCCCGCGAAGCCCAGGATGAATTTGCCTTCCACAGCCACCGCAAAGCGAGCCGGGCCGTGGATGCTGGCGTTTTCGACCAAGAGATTGTGCCCTTCGAGTTCGAGCAGGTTTCTCTCGGAGAGAGTGGAGCCTTGGAGCGGGAACCGCGAGTACTGAGACAGGATGAACATCTGCGCCGAGAGACCAGCCTGGAGGGTCTGGCTGAGCTCAAGCCGGTGTTCAAGCGGGGAGGCAGCGTAACCGCCGGAAACTCTTCACCTCTCAGTGACGGCGCGGCCGCGGTGTTATTAATGGAGGGGCGCACTGCAGTCCAACTTGGGCTGCAGCCGCTCGCCCGATTCGTCGGCTTCAACGTTGCGGGCGTTCGGCCGGAGATCATGGGCGTCGGCCCGGTGAAGGCGGTCCCCCGGGTCCTGCAGCGGACCGGTCTGCGGCTGGAGGATATGGAGCTGATCGAGCTCAATGAGGCTTTTGCCTCCCAGACTGTAGCGGTGATGCGCGAGCTCGAGTTTGATCCGGAGCGGGTGAACGTCAACGGCGGCGCAATCGCCCTCGGTCATCCGCTGGGCTGTACTGGGGCCAAGCTGACGACCCAACTGGTGCATGAGTTCGGGCGCCGCCAGGCGCGCTATGGCCTGGTGACCATGTGCATCGGCGGAGGGATGGGCGCGGCGGGGATCTTCGAAAACCTGAACTAACCGCCGGCCCGGCGAGAGAACCAGAGGAGAGAGGATGCCAGACGAACTCACGATCGAGAAACTGATGGAGTTGATGCCCAGCGCGTTCTTGCCCGAGAAGGCCGCCGGGGTGACCGCCGAGGTCCAGTTTCATTTGAAGGGTGCAGGAGGTGGAGACTGGATTCTGGGAATTCGGGACGGTAGCTGCGCCGTTCGACCCGGGGTGATGGAAGCCGCCCGCCTCACCCTCACGGCCGAGGCCGCCGACTACCTGGCAATCGTGACCGGAAAGCTGGACGCGATGTCCGGCTTCGCCCAAGGGAAGATCAAGTTGAAGGGGGATCTATCGCTGGCGATGAAGTTGATGGGGTTCTTCAAGATCCCTGAGTGAGGTTCGGCGGTGATACAATCCGCCCGGTTCGCCCCCATCGTCTAGGGGCCCAGGACGCGGCCCTCTCAAGGCCGAAACCGGGGTTCGAATCCCCGTGGGGGCACTCCGCCGTATTCGCATACGCTTCCCGTCCTAAGCCGGGAAGTTCCACTTAATCAGGGAGTGCGCCTACCGGGCAGGCAGTCCTAGCGTCGCATTGCGGCCGGTTTCGGTTTGACAGTATACTCGGCCGGTTCTACCCACCGAGCCACGACCATGCCACCCCTTGACCCGACCATTCTGGCGAACGAGCTCCATGACGGAGTAATCCAGGAGCTTTCCGCCCTCTTGCTGCAGATGGAAACCTATGAGAGGCGCCTGCAGAAAGACCCCGAAGCCGCAAGCCACGACCTGAGGCGAATGAAGGACCAAACTCGCTCCACCTTGAACCAGCTGCGGCAGCTGGTAACCCGGCTCCGTGACGGCGGACCGCCATCCCCCCGATGACCGACAGGACTTACCGCATCATTATTGCCGACGATCATCTGGTCGTCCGCGAGGCAATCCGGGTCATGTTGGAAATGGAGCCGGAGTTCGAGGTCGTCGGAGAAGCATCTGACGGCAAGCGGGCACTGGAGCTGGCGGCCCAGCTCGAGCCCGATCTGGTATTGATGGACATCCGCATGGAGGGGATGGACGGGGTCGAGGCCACCCGCCTGCTTCGCCAGAGTCAGCCGAAAATGGGCGTCCTCATTCTGACCGGGTTCGGCGATGACGAAGTGCTACTCAATGCCGTGGAAGCCGGAGCCCAAGGATTCCTGCTGAAAGACGCGAGCGCAGATGAGGTCAAGAGTGCGATTCTGCGGGTCGTGCAGGGGGAGTCGCACATGACTCCTTCACTCCTGCGCAAGCTGCTCGATGAGCTGGCTGAGCGCGAGCAGCGGCCGGAGCCGGCTCACTCCGAGTTGACCCCCCGCGAAAAAGAGGTCCTGCTCGCATTATCGCGTGGACTGTCGAATGACGAGATCGCCAAGGAGTTGGTGATCTCAGAAAAGACTGTCAAGACTCATCTGGGCAGCATCTTCGGCAAGCTCCAGGTGGGGGGCCGGGCCCAAGCGATGCTTTATGCCATCCGGGAAGGATTGGTAGAGCTGCACTAAGTCCTAGGACCTAAGCCCGATCCGACCAGCCCGATTCTCAGACCAAAGGCCGAACACAGTTCGGCCTTTGTGCTTCCCAGGTTCAGTTCGGCCTGTGGATGCCGGGAACCATTGCTCGTGGAATAATCTACATACGTTTCGAGTGGAAACGCCTTCAGACGGACATCCGTCTGTTTGGCGTTTTTTTATTCCAGGTGCAGATGAGCGCTTGATCGGGAAGGGAAGGCAGATGGCAGACGCGGGAACTCTCTCCAATTGTAAGTTGACTGAAGACTCGTTCGACTGGGCCAAGTTCTATGATGACCTGGATATACGCGTAGTCGGAACTCTTTCGAAAGGCAGGCACGGACGGCTTTCGCTGGCCGTTCTTTCTTCCAGCGGAAGCCGTCTGTATGCGTTTATGCGCGAATCGGATCTCGGACGTCTGGAGGACTGTACCCGACTAGACGACGCATGAGGTCAACCATCATCTCTTCCCGGGCGCACGGCACGGACTGGTCCTGGTTTAACTCCACCGCGCTGGCGCTCATGCCCGTATTGCTGGTTGAACCGCCATCAGCCTCGAAGCTGTTGGCATTCGTCGCGCTGTTCTTCGGGGCGATGTTTTTCCTCTACGCCCTCAAGTATTACGCCAGCATGGCGCTGATCCTGATCGCAAACGGGAACAGCAACGGCAACGGGAATGGCAATGGCCACAAGAACGGGAATGGCCACAAGAATGGCAACGGGAACGGCCACGGCCTGAAGGGCCTGTCCCGCAACGGCGGCGACAAGAATAAGCTGCCTTACCACCCCTTCATTTCCATCCACCTGCCGATGTACAACGAAACGGCAGTCGTCGATCGCCTGCTCCAATCCTGCACCTCGCTCGCCTACGACAACTACGAAGTGGTGGTCGCCGATGACTCGACCGACGAGACCTCCCGCATCCTGGACCAGCGCTGGGCCAGCCACAGCCGGGTGAAGATCTCCCGCCGCAAGAGCAGGGCCGGCTTCAAGGGTGGGGCGCTGCAGAAGGCCCTCCAGGTCACCGATCCGCGGGCCGAGTTCATCGCGGTGTTCGATGCCGACTTCATCCCACCCCCGGACATCCTGCAGCAATTCCTGTCCTACTTCTACGGCATTAATGGCAACGGCAACGGCCAGCCGGAAACCGAGCGGCCGACGCTGATCGATGATCGGCTGGCGGTGGTCCAGGGCTACCAGTGGCATATCCTTAACGCTTCAGAAAACTGGATCACCCGGGGCATCCGGACCGAGTTTGCCGGCTCCTACGTGATTGAGCGCTCCAGCCAGCAACTGACCGGCGCGATGAAGATGATTTCCGGTTCGGTATTCATGGTCCGGGCCGACGTCATGCGCCAGCATGGCTGGGGGACCTCGATCACCGAGGACTGGGAGCTCACCCTGCGGCTCTATCTCAGCGGCTACAAGGTGCTCTACACCCCGTTCATTCAAGCCCCCTCGGAATGCGTGGCGACTTTCAAGCAGCTGGCTCGCCAGCGCATGCGGTGGGCCGAAGGGCACACCTTCAACGTCAAGAAGTACTTCTTCCAGATCATGTCCAGCCCCAACATCAGCCTCCCCGAAAAGCTCGAGTTCATTTACTTCGCCCCGTATTACCTGCAATCCATCTTCTTCATCCTGGGTACCGTCTGCTGGCTGCTTTCCGAAATGGTTTTCCGCTACCGGCTGCCGATGCTGCCGGCCACCTTGGGTTGGACGCTGGTCTTCACCAATGCCATCTCGCTGGTCCTGATGAATCTGACCGGCCTGTTCATGGAGCGCGGCGTCCGGCGCAACTGGACCGGGTTGCTCTCGTTCGTTCTGCTCACCTTTATGCTGGTGCCTTATCAGGCCTACGCCGCGTTGAAGGGTCTAATCGAGCCGCACGAGGGCGGCTGGCACCGAACCCAGAAGACCGGGGTCATCACCGACATCGTGGACAAGCTGGGCCTGGGCAAGCGAATGCGCCGGCTGCTGCCCAAGCAGAAGAACACCAAGGCTGGCGGGATTGACCTGGCCCGGCGGCTCGGGCTGCCGGTGGCCAAGATCGCGGCCCGGCTGCCGGAGCCCATCCGCCGGCGGGCGCGTGGGATCAGCCTGGGCGTGCGGGTTGCCTCTGGATTGGCCGCGCTGCTGGTATTGCTGGCCATCCTGGCCGGCGGGATCTCGGTAGTCTCCGCCGCGCCGGATGCCTTTTACCTGCACACTCCGCCGCTCAACGGCGGCGAGTCTATGGACACCGCCACCGGTTCGGGGGCGGCCTCGCTCGTGTTCGACACACCCGGGCAGTCTGCCCGCTGGTATTCGAGTCTTAACTACCCGGGCGGGGGCGGCGACTCCACCCTGGACGCCGGGGCCTACACAATGAACCTGTACTTCGACGCCCTGCCTGGCAGTGGCTGGTGGGATGCGAATTATGGACTCAGGCAGCAGTTCACGATCTCGACCGGCTCGGTGGGGGTATCGACTGGGCACGAGATCGCCATCACTTTTGACCACGCTGCGCTCGTGGCAGCCGGGAAATCTCTCAGCTCCGGCGATGACGTACGGCTCGCCTTCTTCAACGGGTCTTCCTGGGTGGAGCTCGATCGGGTGCGCGACCCGCTGACCAGCTGGGATTCGGCGAATACCAAACTGTGGTTTGCCCTGGCGGACGCGATCCTGCCCAGCAGCAGCGACCCCAACTACTATCTGCACTACGACAATCCGGCGGCCGGCGCGCCGCCCGCTGACCTGAACGCGGTCTTCAATCTGGCCGACGATTTCGAAGACGGAACGCTCTCGGTCGAGTTCTTGGTCTCTACAGGCGGGGCGGCGTCGGTTTATGAGGCCTTTGGGGAGGCCATCATCGATGGCGGGTGGGACGACGGGGATGCAGCCATCATCATCCCCGAAAGTGGACTGCCCTTCAACCGCCGCTTCGCGATCCGAACCATCACCAAACTGGAAAGCGGGGACTCCGGCTGCTGCGCGCCCTCCGAGACCAAGTTGCTTGGCGTGGTCGAAAGCGTATTTGACCCGCAGGTGACCTCGAGTGCGACCGAAGATGCACGCCGCCGGATCATGGTCACCCACCAGGCGAACACTGGCGACGTCTTCATCTTCTACCTCGACCCAACCGACACTCTGCATTATTGGACCGGCGCGGTCTGGACGACAACTCCGACCAGCTGGACCAACTGGACTCTCAACACCTACCATGTGGTCGAGCTAATCAGCGGCGGCGCCAGCTGGCAGATCGTGGCCCGCGACATGGGTGGGTCGGTGCTGACTCAGACAACTCCGGTCGCCTGGACATCGGTCCAGGACGGCGGAGACGACTTCTGGTCATACTGGGGAGAGGTCTACACCGATCAGCACTGGGCCTTCCAGAGCACGGACTGGCTCGATATCCGGGACTATGTAACCCCGGAGCCCAGCCTCGTGGCCGGATCGGAAGAAGGGATTCCTTCGGTAGACGTGACGGTACGCGTCCACCACACTCGGCCAGACGGCACCGATCCACAGCTGATTGTGACCAATTCGAACACGATCACTCCTGGCACCGCCGATCCGCTGGTGTTCTCGCTGGGCAGCGCCGCCGCCCAGAATTTCACCTCGACCGATCCGCGCAAGCTTCGAGTAGAGATCCAGGTCAACAGTGTCACCAACGGCGGCAGCTTCACCTTGGCTTACGACTCGGCCGCCGACCAGTCTCGCCTGGAGACCCCCAGTATCACCGTGCTCGACGTCGCCTTGATCCTGGCGATCGCTGGAGTCTTCATCCCGATCATCACCGCGCTGGCCACCGAGCGGCGCCGCATGGCGACCCGGTTAATCAGTGTGATCCTGGCCCTCTTCCTGGCGCTGGCGGTGCTTGCCTCCCAGGTTATTCCGGTCACCGCCAATCCGGATTCGTTCTACCTGCATAACAGCAGCCCCGGGGTCGTCTTTGAGGAGGTCGAGCCCGGCGGGGACGGAAAGGACTACATCGCCCCGGACGGCGATATCGCGGCAACGAACTGGTCCGACCTTGGTGGCAACAGCATCCACTTCGATGAGCTCGATGAGACAACCACCGACGATGACACCACCTACACCCAAACCAGCTCGGCCAGCGGGGGCACCGGAGATGATCTGACCGTCAGCCTGACCAATTTCGCCGACCCACTGACCAACGTCTATCATGTCGTCGAATACCGCTGGCGCAACGCGGGGAACAGCACCGGCGACGCGGCCATCGCCTTCAGCGCGGAACTGCTGCAAGGGAATACCCTCATTGCATCCCAATCGCAGTCCGCCGCCACGGTGACGGCTCAGCTGGCCTATGCCACCAGCACCTTCACCCTTTCGGGGGCCCAGGCCGACAGCATCACCGACTACAACGATCTGCGGGTCCGCTTCAATGTGACCACCAAGAGCGCCGGAAGCTCCGGCTCGCGCATCCTGCGGGTCAGCTGGACCGCGTTTACGTACAACTATCCGCTCTCGGTTTCCACCTCTGCCGATCTGACCGCTGAGCCCAATCAGCTGTACCTGGCCGCTATCTCCACTAAGAACGGCGGCCCGGTGGTGCAGTCGGTCAGCGGCCTGGGGCTCACCTGGAGCTTCGTGGACCGCCAGTGCGGCGGTCGCAATCAGACCATGGTGGAGGTCTGGAGCGCTATGGGGTGGCCGACCGGCGATGGAATCGTCACCGCCAACTTCGATTCGGCCGAGCACAACGCAGTCATCTCGGTCTCCCGCTATTCGGGTGTGAATGCAGCCGACCCCATCGGCGCCAATTCCTCGGCCAACAGCAACGGCGTGAACGGAGCGTGCAGCGGTGGAACGGACGCGCTGAGCGGATCGGTCAACCTCACCACCACCGCGGCGAACTCCTACGCCTACGGGGCCTTCGCCCTGCGCAGCCGGGATATGACCGCCGGGTCCGGATACCTGGTGCGAAACGAAACTTATTTCGGCGTCGCGAGCGGGGAGATGGCGGGAGTAGGCACCGAGGACAAGCTGGTGGCGAGTCCTTCCGCGGTGGCGGTGAATGCGACTTTCAACACGACCCTCGATTGGGCGGTCGTGGCGGTCGAGATCAAGGCGATGGACCCGAGCCCCGCCGGCAAGACCATGGATACCAATGTCGGCTCCGGCGCGGCGACCCAAACCTTCAATACCCCGGGACAAAACGCCTACTGGTACTCGGACATCAGTTACCCGACCGGCTCTGGTGACGCCACGATCGCGGCCGGCAACTACACCCTCAACATGTACTTCAACGCGCTGCCCGCCGCGGGCTTCCCGCAGGTCGCTGCTACCAACACCTCGGTCGATAACACCAACGACACCTCAAACACGGTGAACCTACCCTCCGGCATTCAGTCTGGGGATCTACTCATCGTCATCTTCGGGTTCAAGGTTGACACCAACGTTGTCACCTGGCCGAGTGGCTGGACCTCATTCTTCCGCGCGACCCAAGGGCCCAACGCCGTCGTCGAAGCGGCATGGAGGAATGCCGATGGAAGCGAAGGGTCGACCATCGCGGTTGGCACCTCGGCTAACTCAAGGACCTCGCACAACAGCTACCGGATCACCGGAGCGGAAGATCCGGCGATCCAGCCCCCCCAGGGCGCCGAAGCGATCGGCAATAGTGCCACTCCAAACCCGCCGAGCTTGACCCCCACAGGCGGGGCGAAGGACTACCTCTGGATCGCGGTCGAGACCAATAACCACCCCGGTGCTGCGACCACGATCACCGCCTATCCGAGCAGCTACACGGGCGGAATCAAGGCCGACGGAGACACCTCTAACTCGACCACCGGCTCGGCAACTCGCCAGCTCAATGCAGCCTCGGAGGACCCAGGAACCTTCACAATTCAGTCGGCTGTCGCCTGGGCGGCTGGGACCCTGGTGGTGCACCCGGCTTCCAACCCGTCGGTGGATGTCCAGGTAACGGTCTCCCATACGGCCCTGGATGGTTCGGGCGCCACGACCATCGTCCAGTCCTCGACGACCACCATCAATTCCGGCACGACCGATCCCTTGGCGATCTCGATCGGTTCCGGTGCGCTGCAGACCTTCACCGCCGCTGATCCGCGGCTGCTGCGGGTCAATGTTCAGGTGACGGCAGTGAGTGGCTCGGGCTTTGTGCTGGATTACGACGGCACCTGCGCCACGAATCGTTGCAGCAGCCTGGACACCCCGGTAGTGACGGTGCCAGACGTGACGCCGCTGCTGGCAGCGGTCGTCATCCTCATCCCCATCCTCACCTATATCCTGACTGAGAAGCGGCGTCGGCGCATTGCGGCTCGCCTTATCAGCGTCGTAGTCTCTCTGCTGCTAGCCCTCGGCCTGCTCTCCCGCGACGTGCTGGTGGCGATCGCCGCGCCGGATTCCTTCTACCTGCACGATACCGATACCAGCGGAATCACGCCGGCAGGCGAGTACATGAACACCACGGCGCCGACCGACCCGACGCCGCCGGCAGAGTTCCCGGCTGGGCCAAGCTACCGCTCGCTCGGCACCAACACAGGCACGCTCTACAGCACAGGCAACGCCTCGATCAATGTCGGCCAGACAACTGTCTCCTTTGCTGGCGGAGCGAGCCTACCGTCGCCGACAGCCGTGGGGGCGGTTGGGGTAGGGGACAAGCTGGTCATTGGATCGGAGACCTTCTTCATACTTTCCCGGGTGAGCGGCACCCAGCTCACCGTGCAAACCGCCGCCAGCTCGACCCATACCGACGAGAGCTACACCATCACCCGGGCCTACAACAGCTTCCAGGCCTGGGAGGACCCCTGCGGGGCTACACCTTGTCTGCCGACCTCAACCGGTGGCCGGGGAGGCAACCTGGTCGGGGAGACTCGGATCGAAGTTGGGGTGGCTTACAAGGATGGGGTCTTCTCCCCGACGGCTACCACGCTTGTCAACGGCTCGACCACCGATGCCAACTACTACATGCGGCTGACGGTAGCCGTTGGCCAACGCCACAGCGGGGTGGCAGGCACCGGGGTGGTTGTCGATGGGACTTCCATCGCCACCAGCCATCTCTTCCAGATTCGGGACGCCTCATTCCGCATGGAATGGCTGGAGATCCGCAACTACCCCGGCGATACCGTTCTTGGCAATCCGATCATCGTGCAAGAGGCCGAGGCCCCCGGCACCTATCTCTCTCACCTGCTGATCCACGACTATACGGACAACGGCAGGGGCGCGATCAACATCTACGACGACACCACGGTCCGCAACAGCATCATCTACAACGGGCCCACTGGGATACGGACCTTTGGAAACGACAGCCCGCAGGTCATGATCGAAAACGTGACGATTTATGGAATGACTGGTGATGGAGTACGGGCGCAGACTGCCGGGACGTATTTCATCAAGAACACCATTTCGGTCG
>Ga0214471_10003574_pt1 | contig 12041 bp, 10 predicted proteins | sample RVTome_5_FD_207665 | JGI IMG/M metagenome (GOLD analysis project Ga0214471, IMG submission 207665) | Soil microbial communities from uranium-contaminated site in the Upper Colorado River Basin, Wyoming, United States - RVT142D155 | ecosystem: Environmental > Terrestrial > Soil > Contaminated >... | reverse complement strand
CAAAATCGGGGCGCGTCGACGGGCGGAAGAGGGGCCCCTTTGGGGATCTGACCCCGGAGACGCGCATGGGATCGGCATTAGAACGACGCGCCCTCGATCGGCTCCACGGTCGCATCCCGCAAGCGGGGCGGCTGACGAGGTGGAGCAGGGGCCCCAATGCTTCCTGGGGATGCGACCCGAGTCAGACGCGAAGGATCGCCGCCCACGATCGCCTGCGAGGTCAGATCCCCGAACATCACCGGGGCCCCTCTTCCGCTCTCCGGCGATCCTGCTCCGCGTTCCGCCGATCCCTGCTCCACGTTTCGGCGCCCCCCTTGCGGGGGAAGGTAGGATGGGGGGTGAGGCGCCTGGACTCCCGCCTCCGCGGGAGTGACGAGCGTTTTTTAGCGGCGTTCTAACGTGCACAAGATCCTGATAGTGGGTCCGTCATGGGTCGGCGACACCGTGCTGGCGCAGCCGCTTTTCAAGCTGCTGCACGCGCGCCACACCGGCCTCGCGCTCGACGTGCTCGCTCCGCGCTGGACGTTCTCCCTCCTCGAGCGCATGCCCGAGGTGCGGCGGGCGATCGACAGTCCGTTCGCCCACGGCGATCTCAAGCTCGGCGAGCGCCGCCGGCTCGGGCGCGCCCTGGCCGCGGAAGGCTACGACCAGGCGATCGTCCTGCCCACGACCTTCAAGTCCGCCCTGGTCCCGTTCTTCGCCGGCATCCCGAGCCGCACCGGCTATATCGGGGAGCTGCGGCACTGGATATTGACCGACGCGCGGAGGCTCGACCGGGAACGCCTGCCGCAGATGGCGCAGCGCTACGCGGCGCTCGGCCTGCCGCGGGGGGAGCCATTGCGGCAGCCGTTGCCCGCGCTGGCGCTGCGGGTGGACGATTCGGTGCGGCGCGCGCTGCTCGCCCGGCTCGGGCTCGATCGCGGCCGGCCCGCGGCGGCGCTGTGTCCGGGCGCGGAATACGGGCCGTCCAAGCGCTGGCCCGCGCGCTACTTCGGGGAATTGGCGCAGGGGATCGCCGCGCGTGGCTGCGCGGTGTGGCTGATCGGCTCGAAGAACGACCGCGAGGCGGGCGCGGAGATCGAGCGGCATTCGGGCGGTGTCTGCCGCAACCTGTGCGGCGAGACGACGCTGGCCGAGGCCATCGATCTGCTTGCATCCACCGCGCTCGTCGTCAGCAACGACTCCGGCCTGATGCACGTGGCGGCGGCGGTCGGCAAGCCCCTCGTCGCCCTCTACGGCTCCACCAGCCCGGGCTTCACCCCCCCGCTTTCGCCCAACGCCCGCATCCTCAGGCTCGACCTGCCGTGCAGCCCGTGCTTCCAGCGCGAGTGCCCGCTCGGGCACTTCAACTGCATGATGCAGTTGACGCCCGACCGCGTTCTCGCCGCGATCGATTTTGATAGAATTTGAGAATGAAAAAAACACTGTTCGCGAGCGCGCAGGACGCGGAATCCGCGTTCTACGAGGCCCTCACCAAGGCCGACCTGGATGGAATGATGGCGGTCTGGGCCGATGACGACGACATCTACTGCGTGCACCCCAACGGCGCGCGCGTTTCGGGCGTCGAGAGAGTGCGGGAATCCTGGCGCCAGATTTTCTCCAGCGGCCAGACGCTGCGCTTCCAGCTGCGCGAGAGCCAGGTGGTGCAAGGCATGATGCTGGCGGTGCACAGCGTCTACGAGCACATCACGCTCGCGGGGGAAACGCGCCCGCGCCCCCCGATGATCGCCACCAATGTGTACCTCAGGACCGAGCGCGGCTGGCGCATGGTCGCGCACCACGCTTCCCCGGTGCCCGCGCCTACCACGGCCGAACCCGAGCCGCGGCGCGCGGTGCCGCCCAAGACGCTGCACTGACCTGAAAGGAACGCAATGAGCAGCACCGATTTTGCAAAGCCCGACGTCATCGTCGTCGGCGCCGGCAACGCCGCCTGCAGCGCGGCGCTCGCCGCGCGCGAAGGCGGCGCGTCCGTCATCCTGCTGGAGGCCGCGCCGATCGCGGACTGCGGCGGCAACAGCCGCTACACCGCGGGGCTCATGCGCGTGGTCTACAACGGCGTCGAGGACCTCGCGCAGCTGATACCCGACCTCACCGCGGAGGAGAAGAAGACCCACGATTTCGGCGCCTACACCGCCGAGCACTACTACGACGACATGGGCCGCATCACCCAGTACCGCACGGATCCCGATCTGTGCGAAATCCTGATCTCGCGCAGCTTCGAGACGCTGGTGTGGCTGCGCAAGAAGGGCGTGCGCTTCCAGGCGAGCTACGGCCGCCAGTCCTACAAGGTCGACGGCAACCGCTACAAGTTCTGGGGCGGGCTCGCGGCGGAGACCTGGGGCGGCGGGCCCGGGCTGATCGAGAACGAGCACAAGGCGTGCGAGCGCGAGGGCGCCCGGATCTTCTACGACACCCCCGCGACCGGTCTCCTCACCGACGACGACGGCGTGGTGCTGGGCGTGCGCGCGCGGCACCAGGGCCGCAACGTGGAAATCCGCGCGCGAGCGGTCGTGCTGGCGTGCGGGGGCTTCGAGTCGAACGCCGAGATGCGCGCGCGCTACCTCGGCCCGGGCTGGGACCTCGCCAAGGTGCGCGGCACGCGCTACAACACGGGTCTCGGCATCCGCATGGCGCTCGAGGCGGGCGCCATGCCCTACGGTCACTGGTCCGGCTGCCACGCGGTGGGGTGGGACATGAACGCGCCGCCCTTCGGCGATCTCGCGGTCGGCGACCAGTTCCAGAAGCACAGCTACCCGTGGGGCATCATGGTGAACGCGCGCGGCGAGCGCTTCGTGGACGAGGGCGCGGACTTCCGCAACTACACCTACGCCAAGTACGGCCGCGTGGTGCTCGAGCAGCCGGGCATGTTCGCCTGGCAGATCTTCGACGCCAAGATCATTCCCATGCTGCGCGACGAGTACCGCATCAAGCAAGTGACGAAAGTCCGCGCCGACACGCTCGAGGCGTTCGTGAAGAAGCTCGAAGGCGTGGACGCCGCCCGCTGCCTGCAGGAGATCCGCGAATACAATAAGGCGGTGCGCACCGACGTGCCCTTCAACATGGCGGTGAAGGACGGGCGCTGCACGGTGGGCCTGCGCATCAACAAATCGAACTGGGCCAACACGATCGACCAGCCGCCGTTCGAGGCCTATGGCGTGACCTGCGGCGTCACGTTCAGCTTCGGGGGAGTCAAGATCAGCCAGCACGGCGAGGTCGAGGATACCGCCGGCAAGGCCATCCCCGGCCTCTTCGCCGCGGGTGAGCTGGTGGGAGGCATCTTCTACCACAATTACCCCGGGGGCACGGGACTCACCTCCGGCGCGGTGTTCGGCCGGCTCTCGGGCGCGAGCGCTGCCGCCTACGTCAAGCGGAAATAGGAAATCGGGAGCTTGCCCTCATCCCTCGATGGCGCGCCCTACAGCGCGCCATGGTGGCTTCCCGGCGGTCACGCGCAGACCGTGTATGCCGTGCTCGCCGGCCCGCGGCCACGCGTCGCCTACCGGCGAGAGCGGTGGGATACTCCGGACGGTGATTTCATCGATCTTGACTGGCTGGACGCACCGCCAGTCGCCAGTCCCTTCGACTCCGCTCAGGACGGGCATCAGCCGTCACTCGAAGAGCGGCCACTGGTGGTGCTGTTCCACGGGCTGGAGGGGAGCTCCCGAAGTCATTACGCCCTCGCGCTCATGGCGGAAGTCGCGCGGCGCGGCTGGCGCGGGGTCGTCGTCCACTTTCGCGGCTGCAGCGGTGAACTCAACCGCCTGCCACGCGCCTATCACTCCGGAGACAGCGCCGAGGTGGACTGGGTGCTCAAGCGCCTGCGGCCGCGGAACCCCGGGCTCTTTGCCCTCGGCGTCTCGCTCGGCGGGAATGCACTCCTCAAGTGGCTCGGTGAATCCGGGGCGTCCGCGCGGGCAGTCGTCGATCGGGCTGCTGCGATATCGGCGCCGGTCGACCTGATGGCGGCCGGCAATGCCCTCGACCGTGGCTTCAATCTGATATACGTGCGCAATTTCCTCTCCTCAATGAAGAGGAAATCGCTCGCGAAGCTCTCGCGCTACCCCGGTTTGTTTGATGCCGGACGCGTGCGCGCAGCCCGCACGCTGCGCGAGTTCGACGACGCGGTCACGGCGCCGCTGCACGGCTTCAGGAACACCGATGATTACTGGACGCGCGCGAGCGCGAAGCCGTGGCTGCGGCGTATCGAGGTGCCCATCCTGATGGTGAACGCCCGCAATGACCCGTTCCTGCCCGGTAGCGCGCTCCCCGCGCCGCACGAAGCAGCGCCCTCCGTCCTGCTCGAGCAGCCTTCGACCGGCGGCCACGTCGGTTTTGTCAGCGGGCCCTTTCCGGGCAATCTTGGCTGGCTGCCTGCGCGCGTGCTGGAATTTTTCGGACACGTGACATAATCGCAGCCATGACCGGGCGCGTGCAGATTCCCAGGGAAATCTTCAAGGCCTACGACATCCGCGGCATCGTCGGGAAGACGCTCACGGTCCCGGTCGTCGAGCGGATCGGCCAGGCCATCGGCTCGGAAGCGCTGGCCCGCGGGCGAAGGACGGTCGCCATCGGACGCGACGGCCGCCACTCCGGCCCCGAGCTCGCGGCCGCGCTCGCACGCGGCCTGCAGGCGAGCGGCGCGGACGTGATCGACATCGGCCAGGTGACCACTCCGATGCTGTATTTCGCCGCACACCATCTCGGCATGCTCTCAGGCGTGGCGGTCACGGGGTCCCATAACCCGCCCGACTACAACGGCCTCAAGATCATGGTGGATGGCGAGACCCTCGCCGGCGAGGCGATCCAGGACTTGAGGGCGCGCATCGAGCAGGGACGGCTCGCGCGCGGCGCCGGCACGCTGCGCACGCAGAGCATCCGCGAGGACTATCTCCGGCGCATCACGTCCGACGTCAGGCTCGCGCGACCGATTAGGCTGGTGGTGGACTGCGGCAACGGCGTTGCGGGCGCGACCGCGCCCGAGCTCTACCGCCGCCTCGGGTGCGAGGTCACCGAACTTTTCTGCGAGGTGGACGGCAGCTTTCCCAACCATCATCCCGACCCGTCGCACCCGGAAAACCTGGCCGACACGCAGCGCGCGCTCGCGCAGGGCAAGGGAGATCTCGGCTTCGCCTTCGACGGCGACGGCGACCGGCTGGGAGTGGTTACGAAGAACGGCCGGATCATCTATCCGGACCGTCAATTGATGCTGTTCGCCGCCGACGTGCTCGAGCGCAATCCGGGCGCAGAAGTGATTTTCGACGTCAAATCGACGCGGAATCTCTTCCCGTGGATCCGGGAACACGGCGGCAGGCCGGTGATGTGGAAGACCGGGCATTCCTTCATCAAGCAGAAATTGCGGGAGTCCGGGGCGCCGCTCGCCGGCGAGATGAGCGGCCATATCTTCTTCCAGGAGCGCTGGTACGGATTCGACGACGCGCTCTACGCGGGCGCGCGGCTGCTCGAGATCCTGTCGCGCGCGCCGGACCCGAGCGCGGTGCTCGAGGGGCTGCCCGACGCGGTGAGCACCCCCGAGCTGCATCTCAAGCTGGCCGAGGGCGAGAATTACGCGCTGATGGACCAGCTCAAGGCCAGCGCGCGCTTCGACGGCGCGCGCGAGGTGATCACCATCGACGGATTGCGCGTCGAATACGCCGACGGCTTCGGCCTGGCGCGGCCATCGAATACCACGCCGGTGGTGGTGCTGCGCTTCGAAGCGGACAGTGAAGCCGCCCTCACGCGCATTCAGGGCGAATTCCGCCGCGCAATTCTCGCGGTCAAGTCCGATGCCGCGTTGCCCTTCTGACCGGCCCGCAAGGCTGTAACGACGATCAGCATCGCTCGCGTAACGGCAAGCGATTTCACCGCTGCGTGCCTCCTTGCCGATCCGTTGAGAACCGCGTCATGATTCCGGCATAATCGCGGAAACGAGCGGGAACGCGCTCCCGCAACAGCGCTCTAACCTTGCTCGACCGCTCACAACATCAGTCTTATGAATGCATACTGCTCGGGCTCGCGCGCGCTTCGATCAGCCCCCGGTTTTACGCTGGTGGAGCTGATTCTCGTCATCGTGCTGGTCGGAATCATGTCCGCCATCGCGCTGCCCAGATTTCTGGATTTACGGGAGGAGGCGCACCAGAGTTCGGTGGCCGCGACCGCGGCGAGCTTCAGGGAAGCCGTGATCCTCGCCAATACGGCCTGCGTCTACGACGAGCACGAGGGGCTCGACAACCTGGCCAGCTTCGGCGCGGGCAATGTGGACTTCAACGCGAACTGCTTTCCCTCGTCCACGAATGGGAGGAACGACCTGAATGTCAACGGCAACCGCTGCAGGCAGGTCTGGATCGGCCTCCTGTCTCCCGCCCCTTCGATCAGCACGCTGGCAGTCGACGAGACCGATTACCGCGCACAGGGCGGCGGCACGACCTGCCGCTATACCTACCGGCACGATACCGCCGTCCTGCGTCGCATTTTCTACAACGCGGCCACGGGCGCGATCAGCGAGACCAATCCCTAGAGTCGCCGCTCGACCCAGCCGCGCACCGAGGCCAGCGCATCCGGGAGCTTCTCCGGGCTGGTACCCCCTGCCTGTGCCATGTCCGGCCTCCCTCCGCCCTTGCCTCCCACCTGCTGCGCGACGTAATTGACGAGGTCGCCGGCCTTGACCTTCGAGGTGAGGTCGGCGGTCACCCCTGCGATCAGCGCGACCTTGCCGCCCTCGACGGCGGCAAGCACGACTACGGCGGAATTCAGCCGGTCCTTCAGCTTGTCCATCGTCTCGCGCAACGCCTTCGCATCGGCGCCGTCGAGTGTCGCCGCGAGCACCTTTGCCCCTTTCACCACGACGGCCCGGTCGGCCAGCTCGTCGCCCTGCGAGGACGCCAGCTTTGACTTGAGCCGCGCCAGCTCCTTCTCGAGATTCTTAACGCTGTCGAGGATCTGTGCGATCTTCTGTGCCACTTCCTGGGGCGGCGCCTTGAGCGCGGCGGCCGCCTCGTTCAACCGCGCTTCCTGCCCCTGCACCCAGGCGAGCGCGCCCTCGCCGGTCGTCGCCTCGATGCGGCGCACGCCCGCGGCGATGCCCCCCTCGGAGATCACCTTGAAGAATCCGATGTCGCCGGTGCGCGCGACATGCGTGCCCCCGCACAATTCCCGCGACGTGCCGATGTCGAGCACGCGCACTTCGTCTCCGTACTTGTCCCCGAAGAAGGCGAGCGCGCCGGCTTTCAGCGCCGCGTCGTGCTTCATGATGCGGGCGCTGGTCGCGGCGTTGGCGAGGATCTCGGCGTTGACGATCGCCTCTACGCGCCGGATCTGTGAGTCCGTCATCGGCTCGTTGTGCGAGAAGTCGAAGCGGGTGCGCTCGGCGTCGACCAGCGAACCCTTCTGCTGCACGTGGGGTCCCAGCACCTCGCGCAGCGCCTTGTGCATGAGGTGGGTCGCCGAGTGATTGCCCATGGTGCGCGCGCGGCGCATCGCGTCCACGCCCGCCATCACCCGGTCGCCCACCCGCAACCGTCCGGTCCTGAGCACGCCCTTGTGCCCGAAGACCGCGGGCTGGATCCTCTGGGTATCCTCGACGGCGAAGGTGCCGGAGATCCCGGCAAGCTCGCCGGCATCTCCGACCTGGCCGCCCGATTCCGCGTAGAACGGAGTGCGATCCAGCACCACGATCGCCGCCTCGCCACCCGAGATTTCCTGCGCCTGCACTCCCTCGCGGTTGTAGAGCGCGACGACCTTCGCTTCCAGGGCGAGCGTGTCGTAGCCGTGGAACTCGGTGGTGGCGCCGCTGTACTCGACGGCTGCCGCCGCCGTGAATTTCGAGGCCGCGCGCGCCCGCTCGCGCTGGCGCTCCATCGCCGCCTCGAACCCGGCGTAGTCCACGCGCACGCCGCGCTCGCGCGCGATGTCGGCCGTGAGATCCACCGGGAAGCCGAACGTGTCGTAGAGCTGAAACACGGTCTCGCCGTCGAGCATGCGGTCCTCGCGCGTGAGCGCGCCCTCCAGCACCCGCATCCCGTTCTCGAGCGTCTCGGCGAAGCGCTCCTCCTCCTGCTTCAGCACCTGGGCGACGCGCGTTTTCGCGGACTTCAATTCGGGATAGGCGCCGCCCATCGTGCGCGCGAGATCGTCCACCACCCGGTGGAAGAAGGGCCGCGTCTGGCCGAGCCGGTAGCCATGGCGGATCGCGCGCCGAACGATGCGGCGGAGCACGTAGCCGCGGCCCTCGTTCGACGGGATCACGCCGTCCACGATGAGGAAGGCGGTCGCCCGGATGTGGTCGGCGATCACCTTGAGCGAGTTGCTGGCGAGGTCTTTCGCCCCGGTTTCGCGCGCCGCCGCCTGGATGAGGTCCTGGAAGAGATCGATCTGGTAGTTGTCGTGCACGCCCTGCAACACCGCCGCGATGCGCTCGAGCCCCATGCCGGTGTCCACCGACGGCTTGGGCAACGGTTTGAGCACGCCGCTCTCATCGCGGTTGAACTGCATGAAGACCAGGTTCCAGATCTCGACGTAGCGATCGGCATCGGCGTCTTTCGATCCCGGCGGCCCGCCGGGTATGCCCGGCCCGTGGTCCCAGAAGATCTCCGTGCACGGCCCGCATGGCCCGGTGTCGGCCATCTGCCAGAAATTGTCGCTCTGGTACTGCGGCGCGCCGGGCTTGTCGCCGATGCGGACGCAGCGCTCCCGGGCCACGCCGATGTCCTTCGTCCAGAGCTCGAATGCCTCGTCGTCCTCGTGGTAGACCGTCGTCCACATCCGGTCCGGGGCCAGCTGGTAGACTTTCGTCAGCAGCTCCCAGGCGAAGCGGATCGCGTCGCGCTTGAAGTAGTCGCCGAAGCTGAAGTTGCCCAGCATCTCGAAGAAGGTGTGATGACGCGCGGTGTAGCCCACGTTCTCGAGGTCGTTGTGCTTGCCGCCCGCGCGCACGCAGCGTTGCGCGGTGGTCGCGCGCGCATACGGGCGCTTGTCCTGCCCGAGGAACACGTCCTTGAACTGCACCATGCCGGAGTTGGTGAAGAGGAGCGTCGGGTCGTTCGCCGGCACCAGCGGGCTCGAGGCAACGACCGCATGGCCCTTGCCGGCGAAATACTCGAGAAACCGGGTGCGGATTTCGTTGCTTTTCATCTTGCAGACCTTACCGCAAGCGCTCCGTTTCTTCCACACGCAGCTCGAGCGACCACCCGACACCGCGGGAGACCACGCCGCGCACGATGCCCTTCAGCGCGACCTCGGCATCCTGGGCGGGCGTCTCACCTCTCGTCACCACCATGATCTCGCCGGTTCCGTCGCGCAGCAGGTACGTGTTCGCACGGCCCGGTTCACCGGCTTTGCTCGCGGTGCCCTGGAGCCGGATTTCCTTGCCCATGTAGCCTTCCGGCGCAGCCTTGATCGCTCTCACGCTGGTGTAGCCCAACGCGCAGCCCGCGACCGCGACGGCGGCTGCCAGCACGAGCGCCACCGCAACAGACGGCGCCCGTCCCCCTTCGACAAGCTCAGGGCGAACGGGCCCTTCGATGCAGCTCAGGATAGGCCGTTCGTGGTGAGCCCTTCGACGTAGCTCAGGACAGGCCTGTCGAACCATGAACGGCAAACCAACGTTCTTCATACTGTTACGTGCTCTTACTCTTCCGCTCCGCCCTTGATGACCCGGAGGATCGTTTCGAGGTCGAAGCCGCGGCCCTGCAGGAATCGCACCTGGCGCGCGCGGTCCTTGGGGCGGCGCGGCTGCGTGCCGCCGAACTTCCTGCGCCATACCTCGCGTGCGGCTTCAAGCTCGCCGCCCTTGAGCCCGGCGAGCGCGGCCGAAACGGCTTCCTCCGAAATGCCTTTCTGGCGCAGGTCGCGCTCGATGCGCCGCGCCCCGAAACGGGAGCGCCGGGCGTGCACCAGCTGCTCCACCACGCGGTGCTCGGACAGCCAGCCGCGCTGCTCGAAATCGTCGAGCACGCGCTCGACCTCCGCCGGCTCCCCGGCGTGGAGGGACAGCTTGCGCCCGAGCTCGGCTCGCGAATGCTCCCGCCGCGCGAGCAGCCTCAGCGCCCGCTCCCGCAACGAGGGGGTACGGGTTCTCTGGTCACCGGCCACGAGTCACCAGTCACCAGTCACCAGTCACGAGTCACGGTCTATCAGTGGGCAGCTTTGCGCGCTTCCGCCCGGGCCTCGGCCCTGGCTTCCGCCTTGGGCTGCGCGGCAGGCGCTGGTCCGGTTGCCGCGCCCGCCGCGGCGCGGACCTTGGCCTCGATCTCCTGCGCGATTCCGGGATTCTCCTTCAGGAATTCGCGGGCGTTGTCCTTGCCCTGCCCGATGCGTTCCTTGCCATAGGTGTACCAGGCGCCCGTCTTCTCGACGATGTGGTGGGCGGTCCCGAGCTCGACGATCTCGCCCTCGCGCGAGATGCCCGTGCCGTAGAGGATGTCGAACTCGGCCTGGCGGAACGGCGGCGCGACCTTGTTCTTCACCACCTTCGCGCGCGTCTCCGAGCCGATCACCTCCTCGCCCTTCTTGATCGAGCCGATGCGCCGGATATCGATGCGCACCGAGGCGTAGAACTTGAGCGCGTTGCCGCCGGTGGTGGTTTCCGGGTTGCCGAACATGATGCCGATCTTCATGCGGATCTGGTTGATGAAGATGACCAGGGTATTGGAGCGCTTGATGTTGGCGGTGAGCTTGCGCAGCGCCTGGCTCATGAGGCGCGCCTGCAGCCCCATCTGCGGCTCGCCCATCTCGCCCTCGATCTCGGCCTTGGGCACCAGCGCCGCCACGGAATCGATCACCACCACGTCGACCGAGCTCGAGCGCACCAGCATGTCCGCGATCTCCAGCGCCTGCTCGCCGTTGTCCGGCTGGGAGATGAGGAGCGCATCCACGTCCACGCCGAGCTTTCCCGCGTAGATCGGGTCGAGGGCATGCTCGGCGTCGATGAAGGCCGCGGTGCCGCCCAGCTTCTGCATCTGGGCAATGACCGAAAGCGCCAATGTGGTCTTGCCCGAGGACTCCGGGCCGTAGATTTCGCATACTCTTCCGCGCGGCAGACCCCCGACGCCAAGCGCCAGGTCGAGCCCGAGCGAGCCGGTCGACACCACCTGGATGTCCTTCGCGATGTCGGACTCGCCAAGGCGCATGATCGAGCCCTTGCCGAACTGCTTTTCGATCTGCGACAGCGCCGCGGCCAGCGCCTTGGCTTTGTTGTCGTCCATGGTGCATTCCCCCGTTGTTGGTAACTGCGCATTCTAAACCAGTTGCGCCGCGGAGCACGCGATGCGTTGCTCCGCTCAGTCTAAACGCGCGACGCAAATTTCCCGTTGACTTCGGCCGCGCCGGAACACCTGAGCCTTGGTATAGGCAACGCGCTCCAACATCCTTACCATACTGCTCTTTTCACGGAACGGGAGGCTACGCATGGCACGCATCGCATTCATCGGCCTGGGCGTCATGGGCTACCCCATGGCGGGGCACCTGAAGAAGAAGGGCGGGCACGAGGTGACGGTGTACAACCGCACCTCCGCCAAGGCCGCCCAGTGGGTCAAGGACTACGGCGGGCGCTCCGCGCCAACGCCGCGCGAGGCCGCCCGGGACGGCGACTTCGTCATGATATGCGTCGGTAACGACGACGATGTCCGCGCGGTCGCCACCGGCGAGGCCGGCGCGCTCGCCGGCATGAAACAGGGGGCGATACTGGTGGACCACACTACGGCCTCGGCGGTCCTGGCGCGCGAGCTGCATGCCCGGTGCAAGGAACAGGGAGCCGGCTTCGTGGATGCGCCGGTTTCCGGCGGCCAGGCAGGCGCGGTCAATGGCCAGCTGGGGATCATGTGCGGCGGCGAGCGGCCTGACTTCGACCGGGCCAAACCGGTGCTGGACGTCTACGCCAGGATGTGCGCGCTGATCGGCGGTCCCGGCTCAGGCCAGCTCACCAAGATGGTCAACCAGGTCGCAATCGTCGGCCAGCTGCAGGGTCTCGCGGAAGCGCTCAATTTCGGACGGCGGGCAGGCCTCGATATGGAGAAAGTGGTCTCGGTGATCTCCAAGGGAGCGGCGCA
>Ga0214471_10003572_pt1 | contig 12050 bp, 13 predicted proteins | sample RVTome_5_FD_207665 | JGI IMG/M metagenome (GOLD analysis project Ga0214471, IMG submission 207665) | Soil microbial communities from uranium-contaminated site in the Upper Colorado River Basin, Wyoming, United States - RVT142D155 | ecosystem: Environmental > Terrestrial > Soil > Contaminated >... | reverse complement strand
AGGCCGGTTTCTCACGCATGTTGGCAGAGGGGGCATTGAAGCCCATGATCATTCGCACCGCAGAAGACGCTAGCGGGCATCTCCGCAGCGTTAACGCTGCGGCCCCATTGAAGCGAGACGAGGCAGCCGCAGGGGGCGCGCTCCGTGGACATCTCCGCAGCGTTAACGCTGCGGCCCCATTGAAGCAATAGCTGCCGTGAGAGTATGGGGCGGCGGCGCGTGTCAAACAATTTGAGACACTGGCTAAGGGGAATTTAGTGTCGAAGGCTCACGCTCCCCTTGGGCGTGTGGCGTTTTCGTGGGCAGGTTGATGCCGACCTGGGTGGGCAACGCGGGCGGCATGGGCAGGCGGCCCTTGAAGCGCTCCGGGTGCTTGGCGAAGGCCTGGGTGAGCACGACCTGGCGGGCTTCGTAGAGACGGTGGGCGCGGCCGCTGTGCATCGCCGCTGGGATCATGAAGCCGATGCCGGAGTGGCGATGCTCCTGGTTGTACCCGGCGAAGAACTCCTGGCAGAAGGCCCGGGCCTGTTCCTCAGACGCGAAGCGTTCAGGGAAATCGGGCGGGTACTTCAGGGTCCGGAACTGGGACTCCGAGTACGGGTTGTCGTCGCTGACATGGGGCCGGCTGTGACTCTGGGTCACCCCCAGGTCGGCGAGCAGCAGCGCCACCGGTTTGGAGCGCATCGAGGTGCCGCGATCGGCATGCAAGGTGAGCTGCCCGGGCGGGATGCCTTCCTTGTCGCAGGGGGCGGCGATCAGTTCCTGCGCGAGTTCGGCGGACTCCCGGGGGGCGAGCATCCAGCCCACCCCGTCGCGGCTGAAGACATCGAGGATCACGTAGAGGTGGAAGTGCACCCACTTGGCGGGTCCCTTGAGCTGGGTGATGTCCCAGGACCACAGTTCTCGCGGGCCGGTGGCGAGCAGCTCGGGTCTGGCGTAGGGCGGGTGGGTGAGTTCGTTGCGCCTTCGGATGCACCTCGAAGGCTTCGCGCAGGATCCGATAGAAGGTCGAACCCGAGGCGAGATCGCGTCCGGCATGCGAGCCGCATGGCGAACACGGTGCGCGGGCTCCGATCCGCGTCCTGCGGGGCGTGCAGCAGTTGCAGGATGGCCGCGCGCTCGGGCTCGGACAGCGCCAGGGGCGAGCCGGTGCGCTTCGCGCCGCGGGCAGCCCATGGCCGCGCCCTGCCGCGCGCGGTAGAACGTGGCCCGGGCCACACCCAGGGCCAGGCAGGCGGCTGCGATGCCGATCCACGGTGCGATCTGAACGGCGGTGTTCATCGCGGCCGCTCCTCGGCCGTGGGCAAGCCCAGCAGATCGCAGAGTTTTTTTGGGGCCTCGATGATCTGCTTGGCCCGATCGAGCTGCTGGCGAAGCCGTGCCACATCGCGCTCCAATGCCTCGTTCCGGCGGGACTCGGCCTTGGCGGCGTCGGGCTTCGGTCCGCGGCGCTTCGCGCTGAGCGCGGCCTCCTCGCGGGCCTCGAGCTCCCGGCGCCAGTGGGTGAGGTGGGAGCTGTACAGCCCTTCCCGGCGCAGCAGCGCTCCGACCTCGCCCGGCGCCTTGCCGCCCGCGGCCGCACGCAGGATGCGCCGCTTGTACCCAGCGGAGAAGCGCCGGCGCTTGGGCAGCGCCGTCACCTCGGGGTCGGGCAGCGGCCCAGCGAACCATTCACCACGTCCACTTCCAACAAGCTCTTCTGCTCCTGGCTCAGGATCGACCTTCCCTTCTACAGTAATCTCACAGAGGAAGGTGTCTCACATCATGCTGACACGGGGGGCGGACGGAGAGCATCTCCGCAGCGTTAACGCTGCGGCCCCATTGAAGCCATCGGCAATATCTATCTCCATTAGTGTATCGAATCAGCGATGAGGGCTGAGCCATCCTGGCGCCGTGGGAGGAGGGACAGAAGTGAGCCCGACTCCCTATACCGAAGACACCCTACGTTCAGCAAACCACCGCGGCATACCTGCACGATGCCCTCGGGTGGGAGTCGGTCTACGCCGACAACAACGGGGACTTCGGGCCGGATAACCTGCTCGGCCGCGCCTAAAGACCGCGAGGTAGTGTTGACGCGCACCCTGCGGCAGAAGCTCGTCGAGCTGAATTCGGGCCTGCCCGACGATGCGTACGACGACGCCTTACGGCAGGTCGTCGAGTACAGCGCGACCCAGACGGTGCTGGCGACCCACCTTTGAGAAGTACGCCCTGCTGCGCGACCGGGTCGAGGTCACCTACCGCAACGACCAGGGCGAGCGGATACGGGATCGCCTGCGTGGTAATCGGAAAGATTTCGCCGTGAAGCCGGAGCCCGGCGGGTCCTCATGGCCTTTCACTCTCGTCATGGTAGAAACGGATTGTCGGTTTACCGCGACGAGCGCGGTAACGGCATGCGGCGTGACGAGGCGCTGCGGATCTTGCGCGATCACAAACGGGAGCCGGCAACCCGGTACGGCGTGACCCGGCTCGGGCTCTTCGGGTCGGTGGCGAAGGATCAGGCCAGGGAGGGGAGCGACGTGGATGTGGTGGTGGAGATGCGCAGGCCGGACCTCTTTTTCATGGCGCCCATCAAGGCCGTGCCGATCGCTGCGAAGTACAGGGCGAAGAACAGAGAAGGCCGTGAAGACCACGGCCTTGGATCTGCCTCAGCAAGAACGTGGGGTCGTCAACCGGTGGCCCACGCCGCCGCCCACGGCGGCAAACCGTGGCGCTACCTCCTGATCCCCCACGACGCCATCGTGGGGAGCCTGACCCTTGCGGGCTCGCACGAGCGCTTCGGCGGGGGTGACGCGGCGCGACCGGCGCTGCGGGACACGGCGATCGCGAGGGCGGGGGTCCGGCGGGTTGCACCCGCCCTGATATGTGAGGAGGACGCCACGCGCCCCCCTCGCCACCCGGCCCAGGTCCGGGTGGCTTCACCCCCCGTGGATGGCGGGCTCCTCGCCCGCCATCAGACCGTAGGTCGCGTCCCGCGACCTACGGTCTGATGGGGCTGCGTCAGCCGGCGTTCCCCGTACGCGCGGAGACCGGCCGAATTTCTCCATCTCCCTCCGCCTTCGGGAGGGATACTCTCCCTTCTCTTTCTTCACGCGGCGGTTGCCACCGCGACAACGATGACCTTTTCACCCGCGAGGTTCGCCCATGGAAACGAAGACGCACGAGATCGCCGATGGGATTTTTCGATTCTCGACCTTGGTGCCGGACATCACGCCCGATGGCTTCACCTTCAACCAGTTCTTGATCCGGGCCGAGGAGCCCCTGCTGTTTCACACGGGGCCGCGGGGGATGTATCCCCTGATCGCCGAGGCCGTCTCCAAGGTCGTGCCCATCGCGGAGGTGCGGTGGATCACCTTTGGCCACGTCGAGGCGGACGAGTGTGGTTTCATGAACCAGTGGTTGGCGGCGGCCCCGAGGTCCGAGGTGGCCCATGGCGCCATCGGCGTGATGGTCTCCCTGAATGACCTGGCGGACCGTCCCCCGCGCGCCCTGCAGGACGGCGAAGTCCTCGACCTGGGCGGCCGGCGGGTGCGTCACATCGACACGCCGCACGTCCCGCACGCGTGGGAGGCCCGGCTCCTGTTTGAAGAGACCACCCGGACCCTGCTGTGCGGCGACCTGTTCACCCATACCGGTGACGGGCCGGCCGTGACGACGGGGGACATCGTGGGCCCTGCCAAGGCGGCGGAGGAGATGTTCCGCGCGAGCTGCCTGACGCCGACCACGGGCGCGACGATCCGCAGCCTCGCGGCGCTCGGGCCGCAGACCCTCGCCCTGATGCACGGCGCGTCGTTCAACGGCGATGCGCCGCAGGCCCTCCGGGATCTGGCCGACCTGTACGACGGGTGGCTGCGGGAGGCCTCCCAGGGGGCGTAGTTCCGGCGCACCGGATCGGTGCGCGCAGGCGCACGGGGCGGCGGGCTCAGCTCTTCACCCGCCAGCCGTGGCGGATCATCGTCACCGTCAGGGCGAAGAGGGCGGCCGCGACCAGGGCGAGGGCTACGGCGCCGCCGACGATCGGGGCGTCGCTGGCGTCCAGGAAGGCGTAGCGGAAGCCGTCGACCATGTAGAAGAAGGGGTTGAAGCGCACGGCGGTGCCCCACGCGCCGGGCAGGGCGAGGGTGGAGAAGAAGATGCCGGAGAGGAACGAGCACGGCAGGATGACGAAGTTGGTGATCACTGCCAGGTGGTCGAACTTCTGGGCCCAGAGGCCGGTGAGCGCGCCGGTGAGGGAGAGGATCGCCGCGCTGATGGTGGCGAAGTAGAGGGCGAGGAGCGGGTGGGCGATGGGCAAGGGCACGAAGGGCAGGGCGGTGCCGTAGACGATGCCCCCCACCGTGAGGGCGCGGACGATGCCGGCCCCGAGGTAGGCGGTGGCGATCTCCGTGGCGGAGAGGGGCACGGTCAACAGGTCGCTGAAGGTGTTCATCACCTTCGACTGGATGATGGAGGAGGAAGGGTTGGCGAAGCCGTTCTGGATGATGCTCATCATCACCAGCCCGGGGATGAGGAAGGTAAGGTAGTCGATGCCGGCAAACGGGCTGGCGCGGCCGGGCAGGGCGAGAGAGAAGACCGCGAGGTAGAGGTAGGTGGTGACCACCGGCGCCAGGACGGTCTGGCCCCACACCTTCACGAAGCGCATCACCTCTTTCACGAACAGGGTGCGCAGGCCGTAGGGGTTGGTGAGCATCGAAACATCCTGCGGGGATTTCATCTAAGGAAAACAGGATCGGGAGGAAGGCCGGAAGGGTGTCTGGCCTACCGGCTAACCCGATTCACAGATTCCTGCATTCCTCCACTTCCTGTCTTCCTTAGAGGGATGACGTCATAGGTCGGGTAGGTGCGCCGTGGAGGTGTCTCCGCGGCTGTTGGTGAGTTGCCGGAAGACATCCTCGAGGCGCGGCTCCACGGTCTGCAGGTCGCGGATCTCCGGGAGCTGGCGGTGGATGATCGCCAGGGCCTCGGCCACCGGCTCGCGGCGCGAGACGCGGAGGCGCAGGCGGCGGCGTTGCCCGTCCCACTCCGGCGCAAAGGGCGCGAGGGCCGGCGGGATGGCGGCCAAATCGGTGGCGAGCTGCACGTAGATCTCCTTGTGGGTGATCTGGTCGAGGAGCTCGCCCGTCGGCTGGTCGGCAACCACTCGGCCGCGATCGAGGATCGCGATGCGCTGGCACAGGGACTCGGCCTCCTCCAGGTAATGGGTGGTGAGGAGCACCGTGGTGCCCTCGGCGTGGAGCCGGCGCACCAGTGCCCAAAGCTGCTGGCGCAGCTCCACGTCGACGCCCGCGGTGGGCTCGTCGAGCACCAGGACCCGCGGCCGGTGGACCAGGGCCTTGGCGATCAGCAGACGCCGCTTCATGCCCCCGGAGAGCTGGCGGGTGTTGGACCGCGCCTGAGCGGTGAGGGCGAGGGCGTCGAGGAGGAAGGCGATCTGCGGGCCGGGGTCGCGCACCCCGAAGTAGCCGGCGTGGATGCGCAGGGACTCCTCGACTGTGAAGAAGGGATCGAAGGCGATCTCCTGCGGCACGACGCCGAGCAGCCGCCGCGCCTGACGGTAGTCGGCCACCGTGTCGTGGCCCAGGATCCGCACCATGCCGGCGGTCTTGTTCACCACCCCGGCCATGATGTTGATCAGGGTCGACTTGCCGGCGCCGTTCGGTCCCAGGAGGGCGTAGAGGCTGCCCTCCGGGACGGTGAGGTCGACGTCGTGTAGCGCCGTGGTGGTGGTGTACTCCTTGCGCAGGGCGCGGATCTCGATGGCTGGGAGAGACACGGTGGAGGGGCAGTAGTCAATGGGAAGTTTGGGCAGCGTGCCGGGTGAGATTCTTGCGGCGCGGGGGTGCTGGTCAACCGGGGCGACTGTTGGTAGCGTGCCGCGCTATGGAATGGATCCACGTGCTGGTCGTCGTCGGGGTGATCTTCGGTCTACGGCTGCTTCTCCCTGGGGGGGGCTGAGTGCCCACCGCTGGGGCGGTGGAGCCGTCATCCGAAGAGCGCGGGGTAGGTGCCTCGTCCCGCGGCGAGTAGCGGCTTCAGTCATCGAGTGGCACGGCTACGCGCCACCGCACGGCAGGGATGCTGATCCACGCCCGAGTCGTAGGCTTGGGGGCAGGGTCTGTTTGACCCGGCAAAAAATCGGGTGCTAGGCTCCGCGCCCCGGCGTCGCGGGCGATTAGCTCAGCGGGAGAGCACTGCCTTCACACGGCAGGGGTCACTGGTTCAATCCCAGTATCGCCCACCATCCTCGCTCGCCCCGCCGGCGGTGCCGCCGAGCGCCGGTGGACACGGCGTGGACGAGGTGGGAGAGTGGCGGCATGGTGAACGCATCCATCGCCACGCCGCCGTCCGGGCGTGCCGCCTGCTTCCGGTCGTGGCCCCTGCTGTTGACCGTGGCGATGGTTGCCGCCGGCTGTGGTTATCGGCTCGGGGCCGGCGGTCCGGATGTGCGCGACCAGCGGTGGCGGGTGCCGGTGGTGCTCAACAACTCAAGCGAGCCGTTCCTCGAAGGGCGGTTCACCAACGAGCTGATCGACGCCCTGCTGCGCCGCGGGGCGCGAGTGGTGAGATCGGGGGAAGAGCGGCGCCTGCGGGTGGTGGTGGCGGAATTCGACACCGACCCGATCAGCCTGGTGAACATCGACCAGGTCTCCGAGTACCGCCTGCGCATCACCGCCGACGTGGTGGTGGAAGATGGCGAGCAGCGCACCCTGTGGAAGTCCCGGGGGATGGTCCTGACAGACGAGTTCGAGGCGTTCGACGACTCGCAGCGGCAGGAGGACAGCCGCCAGGTGGCCATCGATCGCGCCCTGCACCGTTTTTCCGACGACCTCGTCAGCCGCTTGTTGGTGAGCGCGCCGCTGGCGGTTGCGCCCCACGTCGCGGAGTGACCGCCCTCGGCCGAGAAGGACCGTTCCCACGCTGGGGCGGCGGCTCGACATGGGACGGGAAAGCGATGACGTCTGTCCAGTGGCCGCGATCGTCCGAACGACGTGGGGGTCTGCTCTGATCCCCGAATTGTGTTGAGGCGAGGGGGCGTGGTACTCAGCCAGACCCCATCTGGGAATGTCGTGTCCGTGACCGAGAGGAGAGCCAGATGCCCCCGAAGCACCACATCTTCGTCTGCACCAATCAACGTCCCCCCGGCCATCCGCGCGGCTGCTGTGCGGAGAAGTCCGGGATGCACATCTTCTATGCCTTCCTCGAAGAGATGGGGAAGCGGATGATGCACAACGACTGCTTCATCTCCGAGACCAAGTGCCTGGGTCCGTGTCTCCTGGGGACCGCCGTGGTCGTCTATCCCGACGCGGTCTGGTACTCGATCCAGAGCCCTGATGCGGCGAAGGAGATCTTCGATTCGCACATCCTGAACGGCCAGCCGGTCGACAAGTACCGCATGCCGGAGGAGGCCCTGCAACTCATGCCCACGCCACCGCCGGGCGGCATCTCATTCGGTGGCCGTTAACAGGTGCCGCGCCGCCGGGAGCGACCGATGATTGACCGGCACGTCGTGATTTCTGTACATTCCGCCCCCTTCCGCGCCGTCGCGGCGCGGTGCCACGAGGAGTTCAGGAGCAACCGATGTCCGTTGTGATTCGACTGTCCCGGGGTGGGACAAAGAAGGCGGCCCACTACCAGATCGTGGTCGCCGACTCCCGCAGGGCGCGCGACGGCCGGCTCGTCGAGCAGATCGGCACCTATAACCCGATCCGCGACGAGGAGGGCGTGCGCGTCAACGTCGAGCGCGCCTGCCACTGGCTCGCCCGCGGGGCGAAGCCGAGTCAGGCGGTGCGGAGCCTGTTCCGCAAGGCCGGTGTGCCGCTGGCCGGCAACCAGCCCGCCGCGAGCGGCGACTCTCCCGCCGCGGAGTAACCCGCCGCGATGGCGGCGGCCCGGCTCGGGGTCGCAGATCGGTGTGGGTGGCGTACGGTGGCCGAGGAGTTCGTCAAGGTCGGCCTCGTCGGGCGTCCCCACGGGCTTCTCGGCCGGGTCCGGGTGCAGGTCTACTCCAGCGAAGGCGACCTGGCCCCCGGCGTGTCGGTGTACCTCTCCCGGGGAGGAGAGGCGCCCGCCGGTCCGCCGCGGCGCGTGGTCTCGGTGGTACCGGCCAAGGGCGCTTTCGTGCTCCTCGTACTCGAGGGCATCGCCACACCCGAGGCGGCCGCGGACCTGCGTGACGCCACGGTCTGGATGGTGCGGGCCGATCTGCCGCCCCTGGAGGCGGGCGCGTACTACGTGGCGGACCTGATCGGGCTGCGGGTGGAGACCGTCGCCGGCGAGGTCCTGGGGGAGCTGGCCGACGTGGTAGAGACCGGTACCGCGGACGTCTACGTTGTGCATGGCCCGCGTGGCGAGGTGCTCCTGCCCGCCACGCGCGAGGTGGTGCGCGACGTCGATCTGGCGAGCCGGCGCATGGTGGTGGCGCCACTGCCGGGGATGGTCGAGTGAGCGGCGCGTTTCACGTCCTCACCCTCTTCCCCGGGTTCTTCGCCGGCGCGGTGGGAATCGGGGTCCTGGGCCGGGCCGTGGAGAACGGCGTGGTTTTCGTTACGGCGCACCAGCTCCGTGACTACACCACCGACCGCCACCGGACGGTGGACGACTACCCCTTCGGCGGCGGCTCCGGGATGGTGCTCAAGCCCGAGCCGCTGTTCGCCGCGATCCGCGACCTGCGTGCGCGGTTCGCCCCGCGGGTCGTGCTCCTCGGCGCCACCGGCCGTCCCTTTGACCACGCCCGCGCCGCGGCGTATGCGGCCGACCCGCGGCCCCTGCTGCTCGTCTGTGGTCGCTACGAGGGGGTCGATCAACGGGTGGTGGACCACGCGGTGGACGAGGAGGTCTCCCTCGGCGACTTTGTGCTGTCCGGTGGCGAGATCGCCGCCCTGGCGGTGATCGACGCGGTGAGCCGGCTGCTCCCCGGGGTGTTGGGCGGTGCGGAGTCCACGGCGGAAGAGTCGTTTACCACGGGTCTTTTGGAGTATCCACAGTACACCCGCCCGCGGGAGTTCGAGGGCCACGCCGTGCCGGAGGTGCTGGTCGGCGGCCACCACGCGGAAATTGCCCGCTGGCGCCACCGTGAGGCCCTGCGGCGAACCCTGGAGCGGCGCCCGGAGCTGCTGGCGCAGGCCAGCCTGTCCGATGATGACCACGCACTGCTCCAAGCGTTACGCGAGGAGAGGGACGCCGACGGGGAGTTCTAACTAGACCGATAGGAAATACCCTTCCTGGGTTGGCCGCGAAGGCGATTGCCAGCGTTTGTGATCGTGGGGTGCTAGGGCAAACTGAGGGAGTGGGAGCCCTTCCGTGGAAGGCTGGCCTTTCTGGAGGTGGCCGGGGCGCGCCTCGGACGACGCGCCCCGGTGTTGCTCCTAGAGCGGTCAATTCAAGAACCGGTCTACTTTTTGATGACGCCGATCGGCGGACCAGGCACCCCGCGATCGGTGAGCGTCTTGAGAAACGCGACGGTCGCGTCTTCCGCCTCCTGGCTCAGCTCGAGGTTACCCAGCGGCTTACCCTCGAGGATGTCGCGGTTGACATTGCGATCCACCTCCGGTGGTGCCCAGCCCTCCTCGGGTACATCGCGTGTGTTGTAGAAGTGCACCACCTCTTTGAGGGTCTTGAAGACACCATTATGCATGAAAGCCTTCGGCCATCCCTTGCCGAGCCCGGCGGCCACGTTCCGCAGCGTCGGGACTTTCTGCTTGCCGTCGTTGTCAAACGCCAGGTGCGCCCACTCCGGCCGCGTTCGCAGAAAATCTCCCAGGCCGAAGTCGATCCAGGCGTCCCCCAGCGGATTGATCGGCGTGCCATCGGCCAGGAACACCTCGTCCATATCGTAGAACGGGTTCTCCGGATTCTTCGGAACACCGATGTTCTCAAACGTGAAGTCCGTGAACAGCGGCGACGTTCCGCCCGGTCCGAATTCGTGGCTGATATGGCAGGCTGAGCAGTACTCGCCGAACTCGATCAGCCCGTCGAATTCCTGGTCCGTCAGGATGCTGAGCGGGTCCAGAACGGCCTTGTCGCCCTCGGCCTTACCGCAATCCTCCGGATCGTTGCCCGCTGCGATGCACGCCGACCAATAATCGTCGAACCTTGAGCTGAACGGGTTGACTTCACTGGAGGCCTCATACGCGCCGATCGACAAGCCGATCCGGTCATAGGTGTCCGCGATGCCCGAGTCGCTGCAATCCAGCGAACCGGGGCCCCAGACCTCCTCGAACAGGCCGGCGTACTTGGATTTGGCGACCTGCTCGCAAACTGCCTGCGCACTCGGCATGTTCTGCTCGACCGGGTTCAGGGGTGGGCCCAACGCCTGCTCGGCCACGGGGCTGCCCAGCCGTTCGCCGGTCGCGCGTCCGTCCCAGAACACGCCCCCGACGAACTCGCCGCTCGACTCGTCCAGGTGGAACACCGGGCTGAACGACGCATACGCCGAAGTCGGTGGCTTGCGGTTGCCGAACCGTTGCGGGTCCGCCCCGCGATACACGGAGCCGTGCTGATTGATGCCCGCAAATGTGCCGGTCCAGCCCCCGGCGGGAGCGTGGCAGGTGGCACACGACATCGCTTTTGACGGGCTGGAAATCTTGTCGAAGAACAGATTCTTTCCCAACTGCTCCATGGGCGTGAGATCTTGCGCTACGGCACCCGTCGCCCAAACCAGTGCCGCGGAAAAAATGATGGAAAAGGATCTGGTTGTCATGACTTTCGACCTTTCTAACGGATAGGAAATTACTTTTCCTGGGTTGGCCACAAAGGCGATTGCCAGCGTTTGTGATCGTGGGGTGCTACGGCAAACTGAGGGAGTGGGAGCCCTTCCGTGGACGGCTGGCCTTTCAGAACCCGCACCCGAGTCCCCTTTCAATCTCCTCCCAAGCAGACACGGTGCCAGCCCTGGGAAAATCCGGGCTCCGTACCCCGTTTTGGATAATCGGTCTTATAGAAACAAAAAGTTCGGCCATCAAGATCTTGGCAATTCCTCTCTCCTACCCCCACCTCAAGGCCCCTCTCTTTGGGGCGATTGATCGAAGTTGAGAAAAGGTTTGTCTCAACTTGAGATATACATCGTTCAAAATTGAGACAAGGCTCCGGGACTATCGTGGATCCTGGGCAGCGTTGCAGGCGGGCCTTCCTAGGAGGCTGTCGGACTTTCGAGACGGATTGGGGGTCCTGAGCGTTAAACTGACGCGGGTTCAGTACACCTCACCCGGGAGGAGTGATGGGCAGTCGTTTCATCGTGGCGGATCGCGAGACGCCGTTTCTGTTCCCACCGTCGGTGCAGGAGTGGCTTCCGGAAGACCACCTGGCGCGGTTTGTGGCCGACGCGGTGGAGCACCTGGACCTGCGTCCGCTGGAGGCGGCCTACCGGGGTCGCGGCTCCCAGGCGCACCATCCGGGGGTGCTGTTGGCGCTGCTGTTCTACGGCTATGCCACCGGCGTGTTTTCCAGCCGGAAGATCGAACGGGCCACCTACGACTCGGTGGCCTTCCGGTATCTCGCCGCCAACACCCACCCGGACCACGACACCATTGCCACCTTCCGCCGGCGCTTCCTTTCGGAGCTGGAGCCGCTGTTCGTGCAGCTGTTGGAGCTGGCCGGCGAGCTGAAGCTGCTGCGGCTCTCGCCAGGTGAGCCTGGATGGGACCAAGATCCAGGCCAACACCAGCCGCCACAAGGCGCTGAGCTGGGGGTATGCCGACCGTCTGGAAGCCCAGCTCCAAGCGGAGGTGGCGGGATTGCTGGCGCTGGCCGAGCAGGCGGATGCCCAAAACCTCCCCGATGCGCTTCATGGCCGCGTCCAGGTCTCCCTGCTCGAAGCGTATCCCTGCGGTGGCGTAGACCCGCATCGAGGCTCGCCAGCGCCGGCTTATGCCAGGCTTCCAGCCGGTCGATCTCGACCCCCAACTCGCGGGACAGAGCGTCGATCCACTCCCCGCGCAAGAGCCGGAGCACCCCCTCCCGTTTGCGCCGCAGGCTCCAGCGCTGGCCCGGGCCCAGCGGCCCGACCGCGGCTCGGGGGGAAGCTCCGGTCGCCCTACGGGCTCCCTCCGCTTCCC
>Ga0214471_10003571_pt1 | contig 12051 bp, 10 predicted proteins | sample RVTome_5_FD_207665 | JGI IMG/M metagenome (GOLD analysis project Ga0214471, IMG submission 207665) | Soil microbial communities from uranium-contaminated site in the Upper Colorado River Basin, Wyoming, United States - RVT142D155 | ecosystem: Environmental > Terrestrial > Soil > Contaminated >... | reverse complement strand
CGATAGTGCCGCCACTGCTGGTCGGAGCCCTCCCACCCGAGCGAGAGCACCGCGTAGATCTTCCGCTTGTAGCCGGTCGCGTTGTCGCGGAGGGCCGCGATGTCGGGCACCAGCCCCACGATGAAGAAGACCACGCTGATGGTCAGGTAGGTCGAGATCGCGAACACGTCCCACACCAGCGGCGACTTGAAGTTGGGCCAGAGGTAGCGCTGGTTGGGATACGGCATCAGCCAGTACGCGAACCACATGCGGCCGGCGTGGATCAGCGGGAACAGGCCCGCGGTCATGACCGCGAACACGGTCATCGCCTCCGCCCCGCGGTAGATGGAGGTCCGCCACTTCGCCCGGAACAGGTAGAGGACCGCGGAGATCAGGGTCCCCGCGTGCCCGATACCGATCCAGAACACGAAGGTGGTGATGTACATCGCCCACATCTGGGGCGTGCGCTTGCCCGCCGCTCCGATGCCGACCCAGATCTGCCAGGCCCAGGCGGCGGCCCCCGCGGCCAGAACGAGGGCCACCAGGCAGAGCCAGGCGAAGTACTTCTCGCCCGGCATGCCGATGGTGCGGATGACGTCGCGGTTGACGTCGGCCCAGGTGACCTGGGCGGTCGCGCTCGGCGTGGGAGGCGCGCTCATCCCTAGTGCCCCGCCTTCCCGTGGCCGCCCGCGGGCTCGGCGCGGACGACCTTCTTGAGGTAGCTCACGCCCGGGAGTGTCCCCAGCTCGTGGAGCACGTGGTAGCTGCGGGCCGAGTGCGAGAGCTTGGAGACGAGCGACTCGCCGTCCTTCCGGTTCCCGAAGGTGATGGCCCGGGTCGGGCACGTCTGCTGACACGCGGTCTGCATGTCGCCGTCGCGCACCGGGCGGCCCGCCTCGCGCGCCGCGCTCTTGGCCCCCTCGATCCGCTGCACGCACATGGTGCACTTCTCCATCACCCCGAGCTGGCGCACCGTGACGTCCGGGTTGAGCTGCAGGTCGAGCGGCGCGGTCCACGTGTAGTTGAACCAGTTGAACTTCCGCACGTGGTAGGGGCAGTTGTTGCCGCAGTAGCGCGTGCCCACGCAGCGGTTGTAGACCTGCCCGTTGAGGCCTTCGCGCGTGTGGTAGGCGGCATAGACCGGGCACACCGGCTCACACGGCGCGATCTCGCAGTGCTGGCAGAACATGGGCAGGAACATGTTCACCGGCTTGGCGGAGGTACCCTCCTGCCAGCGCTCGACCCGCAGCCAGTGCTGGATGCGCCCGTAGGCGACCTGGGCCTTCCCGACCGTCGGCACGTTGTTCTCGCTCTGACAGGCGACCACGCAGGCCTGGCAGCCGGTGCAGCGGTCCACGTCCACCGTCATGCCCCAGCGGTACTCCGGATACTTCACCGGCGGGTACATGCGTGGATGGTCCGCGTCCTCCGGCGGCTTGCCGCGCAGCTCGAGCTCGCGCGCGGCGCCGAGCTGCACCCACTGCGCGATCTCGCGATCGTCCTGGTCGAACTGGGCCTGGGGGATGGCCAGCGGCCGCCGGCCCCCGGTCTTGGCGAGCGACACCTTCACCGCGAGCAGCGGCAGGCCGCCCGAGGCCGGGTCCGGCGCGGCGGGCAGCAGCTCGATCGGATTGACCCCCACGTTCAGGAAGTTCGCCTGGCTCGCGGTGCCGGCCGCGGCGTTGCCCTGCTGGGCGAAGGTGCCGGTGTACTTGTGTCCCTGCCCCATCGCCACCGCCACCACGCCGGGATGGACGAGCTCGGTCGGGTAGGCGGGCAGCTCGATGGCGCCATGCGGGGACGTCACCTTGACGAGATCCCCGCGCGCGATCCCCATCTCCTTGGCGGTCTCGGCCGGGACCTCGAGCCAGGAGTCCCAGGCCACCTGGGTGATCGAGTCCGGGACCTCGTGCAGCCACGGGAGATCGCCACCCCGGCCGTCGTAGAAGCGACCGGATGGATAGATCACCAGCGCGTGCGAGCCATCCCCCTCGAGCCTCGGGGCAGCGGCCTGGATGCGTCCGGCCTCCGGGCGGAGCGAGACCGCCGGGGCCGTGCCGGTGCGCCACACCCCGCCGCGCCGGAGCGCGGCTTCCCAGAACTCGGTGAACGGTCCGGTGTTCCCGTAGTCCTTCGCGGTCTTTTGCCACTCTTCCCTGAGGAAATCCTGGAAGCTGGCCCACTTCAACGGGCCCTTGCCGTCTTCGAGTCCGAGCGCCTGCCGCCCCACGCCGAGGAACACGTCGCCGGTGGCCTTGGCCGCGACCGGCTTGCCGTCGATCTCCACCGGGCCCATCGTGGGCTGCATGAGCCCGAGCACGCCGTCCTCGGAGGCGTAGTCGCCCCAGGCCTCGAGCGCGTGCAGCGTCGGCAGCACCAGGTGCGCCCGCGCGGTGGTCTCGTTGGGCCGGCTCGCGAGCGAGACGACGAGCGGGACCTTGGCCAGGGCCTCCGCGAAGCCCGACTTGGGCGGCATCGCGTAGACCGGATTGACGTCGACCAGCACCAGCACCTCGATCTGACCGGCTGCCATCGCCTGGGTCAGGCCCACCATGTCGGAGTACGGGCTCACCCGGCTGAAGGGCGACGCGGCGCCGAAACGCACGCGGGTGCCCACCGCGCCGATCGCCGTGTTGAGCAGGTTGACCGCGACGAGCGCCTCGGTGGAGGTCGTGGAGGTCGCGGCCATGCCGCCGCCCAGCACGAGGCCGGCCTTCGCCTTGGCCAGGTCGCGCGCAACGCGCTTGATCGTCTCGGCGGGGACGCCCGAGGCCGTCGCGGCCGCCTCCACGTCGGCGGCGCGGACCGCCGCGCGCAGGGTGGCGAGATCGGCTCCGGACGCATGCAGGCCCTCGTCCACGATCACCTTGAGCATCGCCAGCGCGAGCGCGCCCTCGGTGCCGGGCGCGTTGCGCAGCCACTCGTCCGCGTTGGCCGCGGTCAGCGACATGCGCGGCTCGACGTGAACGAAGGTCCCCTGCTTGCCCTGGAAGAAGGCGTGCATCCGCGAGAAGTCGGCGGTGTAGCCCTCGCTGTTGAGCCACGTCTCGAGGAAGTCCGCCCCGAAGGAGACCAGGTAGGTGGCCTCCCCGATCGCGTAGTCGGGGATCGCGTCGCGGCCGAAGGCCACCCGGTTCGAGGCGCGCAGGGCCTCGTAGCCGAGCGGCTCGTAGGCGATGCGCGTCCGGGCGCCGAGCAACCGCACCCACTCGTCCATGAGGCGGGCGAGGCTGCCGGTCTCGAGCCCGCTCACGACCGCCACGCGCGCGCCCTGTCGGCCCTTCGCGAGCGCGCCCAGCTTGTCCGCGAGCTGCTTCTCCGCATCGGCCCAAGCGACCGGCTTGCCCCCGCTCAGGGGCCCGCGGAAGCGATCCGGATGGTAGAGGGCCTGCAGGCCCGCGTGCCCCAGCACGCAGAGCGCGCCGGTATTGGTCGGGTGATCGGGATTGCCCTCGAGCTTGATGACGCGGCCGTCGCGGTTCTTGGCGACGACGCCGCAGCCCGACGGGCACTCGCGGCAGACGCTCGCGAAGTAGGCGGGAACGCCGGGGACGATATTGTCCGGCGGAATGACATACGGGATGAGCTGCTCGGCCGACTGTCCGCAGCCCCCGGCGGCCGCGGCGGCGCCCGTGGTGGCCACGATCTTGAAGAACGACCGGCGATCCATCCCGCTCATCCACTCCTCCGCCCTACTCGGCGCAGCCAGGTGAACAAACTCCTTCGACGAGGCGTGCTGTGGATGAAGACCGGGGCGTGAAACGTGTTTCCGGGCTCCAGCCTTGTGAACCCTATCACGTGGAAAAACCGGGTGTCAACAACCTTGCCGAAAAGCGGAGCATCAGCAGAGCAGTAGCTTGGCGAGGTGCAAAGAAGTCTTCGGTAGGCGGCGATCCACGACGGGGCGTCCGCCGTGGGGCGGTCAGCCCTGAGCGACCTTTCTTGTATCCGCTCGGCTCGCCTTCGGCTGCGCCTCGCCCTACCGGGCCTTCTCCATCGCCCCCCGGCAAGCCCGCGCGGCCGCCGCGAGGTCCTCGTCGCCATGCGCCAGCGACACGAACGCGGCCTCGAACTGCGAGGGCGCCAGGAACACCCCCCCTTCCCGCATCGCGTGGAAGTAGCGGGCATAGCGCGCGGTGTCCGCGCGCTTGGCGGAGGCGTAGTCGGTGACGGGGCCGTCCACGAAGAAGACGGTGAGCATCGAGCCGACCCGGTTGATCCGTACCGGCACTCCCGCCGCGGAAGCGGCCTCGGTCAGGTCGCGCTCGACCCGGGCACCCAGGGCCTCGAGCCGCTCGTAGACACCCGGCCGCTCCAGCGCGCGGAGCGTGGCCAGGCCCGCAGCCACCGCGAGCGGATTGCCGGAGAGCGTGCCCGCCTGGTAGACGCCCCCGAGGGGTGAGACACGCTCCATCAGCGCGCGCGATCCCCCGTAGGCCCCGACCGGGAGACCCCCGCCGATGATCTTGCCGAGGCACGTGAGATCGGGACGCACCCCGTAGAGGGCCTGGGCCCCGCCCCACGCCACCCGGAACCCGGTGATGACCTCGTCGAAGATCAGGAGGCTGCCGTGGCGCGCGGTGAGATCGCGCAGGCCGGCCAGGAACCCCGGCGTGGGCGCCACCACGCCCATATTGCCCGCGACCGGCTCCACGATCACCGCCGCGACCTGACCCGGATGCGCCTCGAGCCGGCGGCGCACCGCGTCCAGGTCGTTGAACGGCACCGTGAGGGTCAGCGCCGCGAGCGCGGGCGGCACCCCCAGGCTGTCGGGCACCCCGAAGGTGGCGCCGCCCGAGCCCGCCTTGACGAGGAGGCTGTCGGCGTGGCCGTGGTAGCAGCCCTCGAACTTCAGGATGAAGTCGCGCCCGGTGGCGCCCCGGGCCACGCGCAGCGCGCTCATGGCCGCCTCGGTCCCGGAGGAGACGAGCCGCATCATCTCCATGGTGGGCACCGCGCGGCGGATCAGCTCGGCCATCTCCACCTCGCCCGCGGTCGGGGCGCCGTAGCTGGTGCCCCGCCGGACCGCTTCGCTCACCGCCTCGACCACCGCGGCCGGCGCGTGGCCCAGGATCAACGGGCCCCACGAGCCCAGGAAGTCGACGTAGGAGCGGCCGTCCACGTCGAAGAGCCGCGCGCCCTCGGCGCGCGCCACGAAGAAGGGCGCGCCGCCCACGCCGCGGAAGGCGCGCACCGGGCTGTTGACCCCGCCGGGCATCAGGCGCTGGGCGGCCTCAAAGAGGGCGTCGGAGTCGGGCACGGGGCCGGTCAGGGCTTCGGGAGCTCGGTGGGGACGAAATCGCGAGCGGCGGCGTCCCACACGAAGGCGGCCGCGTCGGCGACCTTGCCCTCGAGCACCGAGAACACCACGTACACCGCGTCCGGATAGGCCGGCTCGCCGTTGATGAGGGCGTTCTGCCGGTCGGTGGGCGAGAAGTACGCGCCGGTATCCACGTGGGAGTGGTAGATCGTGGCCACCCGATAGCCCTGCGCCTCGCGCCGGCCGATGGCCAGCAGATCCTTGGGGTCGATGAAGTAGGCGGTCCGCGAATCGCGCGGGTGCCGCGCGGGATCCTGCGCGTGAAGCTCGTCCTGGATATTGCGGCAGGGCATCAGCGCCCGGTCGGGCTCGGGCGCGGAACGGGCCAGCAGCACGCCGCAGCACTCCGCGGGATACTCGGCCTCGGCCTGCGCGCGCACGCGGACGAGCTCCTCGGGGGTCAGGATCATCCCGCCGCGATCACCCTCGGCCGCCCGCGAGGGCTGGGATAATCGAGACCTCGTCCCCGTCCTTGAGCGTGGTCTCGAGCCCCTGCAGCGCCTCGATGGCCTCGTTGTTGACGTAGATGTTCACGTGGTGGTGCACCTCGCCCTGGTCGTTGCGCACCAGGCCCTTCAGGCCGCCGAACTGGTCCTCCAGCTCGTCGAGCAAGCCCTTCACGTCGGGCGCCTCGACGGCGACCCGGTCCGCGTTCTTGGTCGCGCGGCGGAACGGCGTCGGGATGTAGACCTGAACACTCATGACCGCTCTCCTAGAAGGTGACGCTCAAATAGCGCTCCCCAGTATCGCACAGCACCGTGACCACCACCTGGCCGGCGGGCAGCGTCTCCGCGACCTGGCAGGCCGCGAACACGTTGGCCCCGGACGAGATGCCCACCAGCAGGCCCTCCTCGCGGGCGAGCCGCCGGGCCATGGTCGTGGCGTCCTCGTCGCGCACCGGTATGATGTCGTCGAGCACGGAACGATTCAGGATCCCCGGCACGAACGAGGCGCCGATGCCCTGGATGCCGTGCGGGCGAAAGCGCCCGCCGGAGAGCACGGGCGACCGCGCCGGCTCCACTCCGACCACGCGCACCCCGGGCAGCCGCTCCTTCAGCACCTCGCCCACCCCGGTCACGGTGCCGCCGGTACCGACGGCGGCGACGAAGACGTCCAGACGCTCCCCGGTGGCGTCGAGGATCTCCAGCGCGGTGGTGCGGCGATGCGCCTCGGGATTCGCGGGATTCTCGAACTGCATCGGCATGAAGTACTCGGGATGCTCGCGACAGATCTCCTGGGCCGCGAAGACGGCTCCACTCATGCCCTCGATAGCGGGGGTCAGGTGGATCTCGGCCCCGTAGCGGGCGAGCAGCCGCTGCCGCTCCGCGCTCATGTCGTCGGGCATGGTGAGGATGATGCGATAGCCCCGCACCGCGCACACCATCGCGAGCCCGATGCCGGTATTGCCGCTGGTCGGCTCCACCAGGGTCGCGCCCGCCTTGAGCACCCCGCGCCGCTCGGCGTCCTCCACCATGGCGAGCGCGATGCGGTCCTTGACACTCCCGCCCGGGTTGAGCGATTCGAGCTTGGCCAGCACGGTGGCGCCGCCCGGCTTGGGGATGCGGTTGAGCCGCACCAGCGGCGTGCCGCCTACCAGCTCCAGCACCGAGGCCGCCATCTTCGGCCGCGCCGGCGCGGTCGCTCGCTTGGTCGTCATGATCGTGTCCGGTGGCGCATTTGGGTATCCGTTCGGCTCGATCGTTCGATTCGCTTGGCGCGCCTCGCCCTGCCGCGGCGGCGCCTCACCAAGCAGTTAGATATGGTACATCGGGCGCGTCGCGCGCCTCCGATCGAGGGCGCGCCGGCGCAGATCGTCGAGCGTGGTGCGGTCCACCACGGACGCGACCGCTTCCGCGATCTCCTGCCACAGCTCGTGGAGCCCCGCCGCGTCTTCTCCACGGCCGCCCCGCCGCGGCGAATCGGGCCCGGCCGGCGGGCCCTCGACCGCCCGCAGGAGCTCGCCCACCGTGACCTGGTCCGCGGGCCGGCTGAGCCGGTAGCCGCCCGCCGACCCGCGCCGCGCGTAGAGGAACCCGGAGCGCTTGAGCTGGAGCAGGACCTGCTCGAGGTAGCGCTGCGGGATGCCCTGGCGGGCCGCGACGTCCTGGATGGGCTGGAGGTCCTGACCGTCGTGCAGGGCGAGGTCCACCATCGCCTTGATGGCGTACTCCCCTTTCGCCGAGATCCTCACGCGCGGCCCTGCTCGATGAGCCGGGCCGCGTCCTTGGCGAAGTAGGTGATGATGATGTCGGCTCCGGCCCGCCGGATGCCGGTCAGCGCCTCCAGCACCGCGCGCTCCTCGTCGAGCCAGCCGAGCTGGCCGGCCGCCTTGAGCATCGCGTACTCGCCCGAGACCGAGTAGGCGGCCACCGGGAGCCCGAACTCGCCCTTCACGCGGGCGATGACGTCGAGATAGGGCAGCGCCGGCTTCACCATCACGATGTCCGCGCCCTCGTCCACGTCGAGCGCGACCTCCCGCATCGCCTCGATCGCGTTGGCGGGATCCATCTGGTAGGAGCGCCGATCGCCGAACTGCGGGGTGGAGTCCGCCGCCTCGCGGAACGGGCCGTAGAAGGCGGAGGCGTACTTGGCCGAGTAGGCCATGATCGGCGTTTCCGGGAAGCCCGACTCGTCGAGGCCCTCCCGGATCGCCGCGACCCGGCCGTCCATCATGTCCGACGGCGCGACCAGGTCCGCGCCGGCCTCCGCGTGCGAGACCGCGGTGCGCGCGATCAGCTCGAGGGTGGGATCGTTCTTGATCCGCCCATCCTCCACCACCCCGCAGTGCCCGTGACTGGTGTACTCGCAGAGACACACGTCGGTGATCACGAGCAGGTCCGGAATCGTGTCCTTCACCGCGCGCACCGCCTGCTGGATGATCCCGTCCTCCGCGTAGGCCTCGCTGCCCCGCGGGTCCTTGTCGCGCGGCAGCCCGAACAGGAGCACCGCCGGAATACCCATCGAGGCGGCGTCCTTGCATTCCTTGAGCAGCTCGTCGATGGAGAGCCGGAACTGCCCGGGCATGGAGCTGATCGGCTCGCGGACCCCGCGCCCGTGGACCGCGAAGAGCGGGTAGACGAAGTCGTCGATGCGCAGCGAGGTCTCGCGCACCATGGAGCGCAGCAACGGCGACTCCCGAAGCCGGCGGGGACGGTAGACGGGGAACGGCATGCGCTAGCTCCTTGCGTGCTCGAAGTGGGTCACGATGGCGCGGGCCAGGGCCGGGATCGTGTAGTCCTCGGGGACGATCTGGGTGGCGAGCCCGCGACCCTCCGCGGTGGCCCGCGTGATGGGGCCGATGCAGGCCACGGTGACGCCCCGGAGGAGCCGCGGCACTTCGGCTCCCCCGAAGAGCGCGCAGAAGCTCCGCACCGTGGAGGAGCTGGTGAAGGTCACCACGTCCACCCGGCCTTCCACGAGCGCCTCGCGCAATCCCGCGGCGTACTCGGTGGCCGCGCGTGTGCGGTAGGCGGCCACCTCGGTGACGCGGGCGCCGTGCGCGGTCAGCTCGCGTACCAGCACGTCCCGGGTCTCCGCCGCGCGGGGCAGCAGCACGCGGTCTCCTTTCGCCACCACCGGCCGCAGGTGATCGAGCAGGCCCTCGGCGACGTACTCCCCGGGAACGACCTCGGCGGTCAGCCCCCAGTCACGCAGCGCGCCCGCCGTCGCGGGTCCGATGGCGGCCAACCGGCTCCGCTCGAGCAGCGCCCGGCCGCGTCCGGTGGCCTCGACGCGGCGGCGGACCATGGCCACCCCGTTGACGCTCGTGAACACGACCCACTGGTGGTCCTCCGCCAGGGCGGCGTCGAGGGGGGCCCAGGAATCCGGAGGCTCGATGGCGATGGTCGGCACGAGCATCACCCGGGCGCCGGCCGCTTCGAGCAGCCCGGCGAACGCGCCGGCCTGGTCGCGCGCTCTCGTGACCAGAACGACGCGACCGGCTAGGGGTTTACCATCCCTTGCCTCGGCCATCACTTGATCACCCGCGGCTCGCATCGAGAACTGCCTTCGCCCCCTTGGCCAAGAGCTCATCCGCCAGCGCCACGCCCAGCCGCTCCCCGGCCGCGGCGGGGCCCCCGGTACTGGCCCGGAGCATGATCGCTCCGTCCGGGCTCGACACGACCCCGGTCAGAACCAGGGCCTCGCCGTCCAGGCGCGCATGGGCGGCCACCGGCGTATGACACCCCGCCCCCAGCCGGGCCAGGAATGCCCGCTCCGCCAGGGCCGCGAGCCTCGTTCGAGTGTCGTCCACACCGCGCAAAAGTTCAAGCAGTTCCCGGTCGGCTTGGCGGGCTTCGACGGCCAGCACCCCTTGCCCCACCGCGGGCACGAACTCGGCCGGATCGAGCGGCGTGCGGTGCGGCGGACTCAGCCCGAGACGCGTGAGCCCCGCCGCGGCCATGATGAGGGCGTCGTAGGCGCCGGCGTGGAGCTTCTCGAGCCGCGTCTCCACGTTGCCGCGGATCGGCTCGGTCCGGAGATCCGGGCGGCGCGCGAGCACCATCGCGCGGCGCCGTGGGCTCGACGTCCCCACCACCGCGCCCGCGGGGAGGGCGTCCCAACCCCCGTCGCGCCGGCCGAGCAGGACGTCGCACGGGTCCTCGCGCGGCGGGAACGCGCCGAGGGTGAGCGCGTCCGGCAGCTCGGAGGGCATGTCCTTGAGGCTGTGCACGCCCACGTCCACCTGCCCGGCCAGCAGCGCCTCCTCGATCTCCTTCACGAAGAGGGCCTTGCCGCCGAAGTCGGCCAGCGCGACCTGGGCGAGACGGTCCCCGGAGGTCCTGATCACCACGATCTCGACCTCGGCCCCGCCCGCGCGCAGCGCGCCCGCCACCGCTTCACTTTGAACGACCGCGAGGCGGCTGCCCCGCGTGCCGAGGCGGATCTTCATTCGCGCGAGTCGGGCCGGCCGGGGCCGCGCAGCCCGAACAGCTCGGAGATCATCTCGGTCCATCGCCGGGCGTGGCCGGCGCGCGAGGAGTCCTTGAGCTTGACCATCGGCGCGTGCAGCACCTTGTTCACGATCGCCTGGCTGAGCGCCTCCATCACCCGCCGCGTCTCCTCGCCCGCTCCGGGCAGGCGTCCGAGCGCGCGCTCCAGCTCGGCGCGGCGGATGGCCTCGAGCTTCTCCCGGAGCGACACGATGGTGGGCACCACCTCGAGCTGCTGCAGGCGCCCCGCGAACTTCACCACTTCCCCCTCGAGCAGGGCCTGGGCGCGCAGGGCCTCGCGCTGCCGCTCCTTGAGATTCGCCTCGACCACCGAGCGCAGGTCGTCGATGTCGTAGCAGAAGGCGTTCTCGAGATCGTTGACCGCGAACTCCACGTTCCGCGGGACCGCGATGTCGATGAAGAACAGTGGGCGGCCGCGGCGCACCTGCAGGGCGGCCCGCGCCTGCCGCGCGGTGACGATCGGCTCGGGCGCCGCCGTCGAGGTGATCACGATGTCCACCAGGGCCAGGCTCGCCTCGAGATGCTCGAAGGGCACCGCGATGCCGCCGAGTCCGCGGGCCAGATCCTGGGCGCGGCTCCAGGTGCGGTTGGCCACGTACAGCGGCAGCGCGCCGTGGTCGACGAGGTGACGCGCGGCCAGCTCGCTCATCTCGCCCGCGCCCACGAGGAGTACCGCTCGGCCCTCGAGCCCGTCGAAGATCTTCCGCGCCAGCTCGACCGCCGCGTACGAGATGGACACCGCGAGGCGTCCGACCTCGGTCTCCGAGCGCACCCGCTTGGCCGCGCTGAACGCCTGGTTCATCAGGGCGTGGAGCACCGGCCCCGCGGTGCCCGCGGACCGGGCGAGCGCGAAGGCGTCCTTCACCTGGCCCAGGATCTGAGGCTCGCCCAGGACCATGGAGTCCAGGCTGGCCGCCACCCGGAAGGCGTGGAGCGCCGCTTCGTCTCCGGTGACCGTGTAGACGAGCGGCTCGAGGTCGCGCCAGTGGAGCCCGCGGTGGCTGCCCAGCCGCCCGAACGCGGCGGTGCGCGCCTCGCCGGGCACCGCGGCCACCCCGTAGACCTCGACCCGGTTGCAGGTGGAGACGATCATGACCTCGTCGAGGAGCCCGCGGCCCGTGAGGTCCAGGAGGATCTCGCGGATCTTCTCGTCCTCGAGCGCGAGCTGCTCGCGCACCGCCACCGACGCGGTCCGGTGATTCAGGCCCGCCACGAAGAGGGTAGCCCCCGGGGTCATGGCCATCCCTCAGGACCCGTGCCGGCCGTGGAGGAAGACCCCCGCGCTCAGCGTGGCCAGCAGCACGCAGAAGCCGGCGATGGCGTAATAGGCGGCGCGGCGGCCGCCCCACTGACCCATGACTCGGCCGAGCAGGGTGGCCGCGTAGATCACCCACATCACCAGCGAGAAGAGCGCGAGCGGGTCGAAGGTGAGCAGGCTCCCCCACGCGGCGGTGGCGGAGAGCACGCCCAGGGCCAGCCCGACCGTGAGGAAGGGGAAGCCGATGGTCAGGGTGGCCACCGTGAGCCGATCGAGGGTCTCCAGCGGAGGCAGGCGGCGGTAGAACGTGCCGGTCCGCTTGTGCTTGAGCTGCCGCTCGCGCACGAGATACATCAGCGCGACGCCGAAGTTCAGCACCAGGGCGGCCAGGCCCACCAGCACCAGGGCCACGTGCACCATGATCCAGCCGCTCTTCACCGGCGTCTCCAGCGCGATCGATCGCAACCCGGTGGGCAGCCCCAGCCCCAGGGCCAGGACCACCGGGAGCACGAAGGCGCTGAGCGGTCGGACCCGGTGGCGGC
>Ga0214471_10003570_pt1 | contig 12053 bp, 12 predicted proteins | sample RVTome_5_FD_207665 | JGI IMG/M metagenome (GOLD analysis project Ga0214471, IMG submission 207665) | Soil microbial communities from uranium-contaminated site in the Upper Colorado River Basin, Wyoming, United States - RVT142D155 | ecosystem: Environmental > Terrestrial > Soil > Contaminated >... | reverse complement strand
TGACTCGCTGCACTACGTCGAGCGCATTACGGATGAGGTGGTGCGGGCGCGGATGATTGAGGACGGCGAGGACCCGGAAGCGTACCTCGACGAACTGATCGAGGTGGACAACCTCGTGCTGGACCACGCGCAGGGCCGTGGTATCACGGTGGGCATGCACATGTGCCGCGGCAACAACCGCAGCGCCTGGCACGCCGAGGGCAGCTACGAGCGCGTGGCTGAGCGGGCGTTCAACCAGCTGCACGTCGACCGCTTTCTGCTGGAGTACGACACGGAGCGTGCCGGCGGCTTCGAACCGCTTCGGTTCATGCCGAAGGACAAGGTGGTGGTCCTTGGGCTGATCAGCTCCAAGGAGCCGGCGCTCGAGTCGCAGGATGACCTGCGGCGGCGAATCGATGAGGCAGCAAAATACGTGCCGTTCGAGAACCTCGCGATCACGCCGCAATGCGGGTTCGCATCGAACGCGATTGGCAATCTGCTGACGTGGGACGAGCAGCAGCGCAAGCTGGAGCTGGTCGTCGAGACGGCGCAGAAGGTTTGGGGCTAGGCCCGGAGGTCGGACGAAATGGTAACAGCACTGCACGCGGACCACATCGGTAGCATGCTGCGCCCACCGGAGCTGATCGAGGCGAGGCGCCAGCAGCGCGCCGGCAAGATCGACGCCGAACGCCTGCGCGAAATCGAGGACGAGTCGATCCTCAAGGCGCTCGAGCTGCAGAAGGCGGCGGGCATCGAGATCTTCACGGACGGCGAGTACCGGCGCGAGACGTTCCTGGACCCGCTGACGCAGGGTATGGAGGGGCTGACGCGGCAGCCTGTCCCCACCGACGCGCGGGGACGCCTGTGGCAGGGACCGCACGCCGAGCACGCCAATGCGATGGCAGAGGAGTTCGACACGTTCCTGGCGACCGTGGTCGGCGGGAAATTGCGGCGGACGGGACGCCTGACGGGCGGTGAGGCGGCGTACATGGCGCAGCATTCGCCGGGGCCGTGGAAGATGACGATGCCGGGCCCCATGTTGCGCGCATCGGCAATGTATCGGCCGGGTGTCAGCCAGGGCTACGAGTCGGCAGCCGAGGTGGCACTGGATATGGCGTCGCTGATGGCCGACGAGGTGCGCGACCTGGCAAAGGATGGCGTCAGCTATCTACAGCTCGACTCGTTGCTCTACGCCAATCCGGTGCCGGCAGAAGCGCTGGCGGCTTCGATTGAAGCGGACAACATCGTGCTGGACGCCGCGAAGGCGGCGGGCATAGCGACCGTGGGGCTGCACATGTGCCGCGGCAACAACCGCAGCAGCTGGCTCAGCGAGGGCAGCTACGAGCCCTGTGCCGAGGAGGCGTTCAACCGGCTGCACGCCGACCGTTTCCTGCTGGAGTACGACACGGAGCGCGCCGGCGGCTTCGAGCCGCTGCGCTTCATGCCGAAGGACAAGATGGTCGTGCTGGGGCTGATCAGCTCGAAGGAGCCGCAGCTGGAGACGATGGACGCGCTACAGCGACGTATCGACGAGGCAGCGAAATTCGTGGCTGCGGAGAATCTCGGTGTTTCGCCGCAGTGTGGTTTTGCGTCCTCGTTGCTGGGCAACCTGCTGTCGTGGGAGGATCAGAGACGCAAGCTGGAGCTTGTGGTCGAGACGGCGCGCAAGATCTGGGGTTAGGCCAGCAAACACAAGCAGGCCCTTTCGGGAATTCAGTGCGTTTGGGCGACGCTGTCGAAGACGCGATAGAGGCGGCGAGGGACATCGGCATTTCGGCGGCGGCGGCCGCTGCGGCGCAGGCCGGCGAGGCAGCCGGGCAGCGGGTCCGCCGCACCGTCGAGGGCACGATCAAGGGCGTCAAGGTTGTCGCGAAGACGGCGGCGGGCAAGGATACGTCCGGAAACTAAAGGTCCGAAGTCAAGAACACGAAGGCGAGGCTCGCGAAAGCCTCGCCTTTTGCGTGGGAGTCCGTTCCGCGCGCTCCAGAGACCGAGATGCCGCGATTATCTCGATCGTCGGGGGCGCCTCAGGTGCGTCTCCACCTTGAGGCCGAGTTTGCGTAGCAACAGCGGGACAAGGATGCGTGCAAGCATTCGCAGGATTCCCGGGAGAGGCTTGCAGCTCCAGTGGATCATAGCCGCGGGCGGCATCGGAGGGGCAAACGGCCCTATTTTCGGTCTCAATGGCACCTGTCCACGCAAGGTATGTCGCGTAGCCTTTTCGTGAGGGGGTCGCCTCGACGGAGGGTGCGGCGATGAACGGCAAAGAAACGGTCGGTACAGTGGCAACAGCATCGTTCGGAACGGTATATGTCCACCTTTGCTCCGGTGAGGTGCGCGAGATCGAGCACGTTGACGGCATCTCGCTGACGGAGTCGAAGCTGATCTTTACCCGTGGCGACCACGACCCTGTGATCCTCAAACGGAGTGAGGCCTACTATTCGTCCTTCCAGCCGGGCTCCCAGCCGGCTGCCAACTAAGAATGCTCTTCGTGGGAAACTGTTAGCAGGCGTAGATCATCTCCACTGCCATCACGCGGGGTCTCTGTGACTGCGGCGATTGAATCGGGCGGGCTGGCGATTCCGGCGGCGCCGTACAGCCTCTTCGTGAGCTGACGAGGTGCCAGAGACCTCTGTTGCGTGTTGAGAACGCAGTGCCGCCGTTGCGTTCGGCAAGCCGGCGAGTCAGGTCATCGGTCTGGCCGACATAGAAGCGACCCTCATCGTTCCGGAGAACGTAGACGTAGTACACGAGCACTCACGGTTGCGAGAAGAGAATGGCTCCCCGACGAGGACTCGAACCTCGAACCTAGCGGTTAATCCTTCCCCGGAAGGACTCGCTCCGGCGCCTGAGCCAGGCTGCGTTTCAACTCCTGGCTCTCTCGGCCGGACTTAAGCTGATGCTCTCGTTTGAGTGCGCTTGCGCGGGTCGTGAGCTCCTCGTAGTAGACGAGGTGCCAGGGACCTCTGTTGCGTGTTGAGAAAGCAGTGCCGCCGTTGTGTTCGGCCAGCCGGCGAGTCAGGTCATCGGTCTGGCCGACATAGAAGCGACCCTCATCGTTCCGGAGAACGTAGACGTAGTACACGAGCACTCACCGTTGCGAGAAGAGAATGGCTCCCCGACGAGGACTCGAACCTCGAACCTAGCGGTTAACAGCCGCTCGCTCTACCGATTGAGCTATCGGGGAATGAGGTGATTTTACACGAAACGTGGCTTAAGGGGCTGGCTGCCGGGCCAGGATTCGAACCTGGACGCGAAGCTCCAAAGGCTCCTGTGCTACCGTTACACTACCCGGCATTGCCGTGGCAGACTGATTATAAGCCCCGATGAACAGCGGCCCCGCCTTTGCCCTTATCGTCCTTTGTTTGATGGCCGTCGCTTGCACCGACGATGACGCGCCGGCGTCTACTGTCACGCAGCCTTTGCGGACTGAGACCGCAGGCCCGCAGACGACGTCGAGTCTAGAGATGATGGTGACACCGCGGGCCCCGAGTCCCTCCCCGCGCGCCAGCTCAACCCCCACGCCGACACCCGTGACGCAGGCGTCGCCGACGCTGCCGACAGTTACCGCAACGCCGCGTCCGGATGGGCTGCAGTTTCACTTTGGACCCGGCGTCAGCGACTTCGACCGCTCGCTGATCACGCGCGCCGTGGAGGTGACCAGCGAGCTGCTTCGCGCGGGCGCGGAGGTGCGCCCCCCAAGTGTCGTCTTTGCCTACTCGTCACCGGCACAGCTGGAGAGCGCGTTTGCCGATAAGAGCCTGGCGCAGACGTGGCGGTCGCAAGGGATGGCGCGACGGATGGCGCTGCAGGTGGCGGAGGCGAGCTATCGCGGCATCGTGATCAACACGGGCAGCGCTGGATGGCTGGAGCTGGATGCGACACAGCGACTCCGAGCCGTGGCGCACGAGTACGTCCACGTGATCCAACTTGAACGAGCCGGTCAGGAGGTCGCGGACAGCACGCTCCTTGGGCCAACCGATCAGACTCCGGCGACGGGTCCATTCTGGCTGCTGGAGGGCGCTGCTGAGGTCGTGAGCTGGCTGGTGCTGCAGGAGCTCAACCTTGGCAGCTATAACGATTCGCTGTTCGAATACGCGGCCGATGCGGGCGAGAGCGAAGCGACGCTGGAGGAGCTATCGAGCTTCATCGGGTATCGTGCAGCCGGCAGCGAAGGGCTGGGGCTGGCTGTGCTGGCGACGGATTACCTTTTGCGCAGCCGGAGCCTCGACGCGCTGTTCGACTTCTGGGGCGGTACGTCCCTGGACGCTCCGTGGACGGCATCGTTCGCGCGTCACTTCGGTCTGCCCGTAGACTTCTTCTACCTCGCCTTCGCGACGTATTACGAGAACACCTGGGAGGGCTTCACGCCGTGAAGACCCGGCACGCGATCCTGCAGCTCGACTTCGATGGGACGCTGGTCCATGGCGACGTCAACGAAGCCCTGTTTCGCCGCTTTGCCGGCGAGGCTTGGAGCAGCGCAATCGAAGCTGCCAGCCAGGAGCTCGCGCGCGACCCGTCTAGCCCGGCGTTAATTGACGCATTGAAGGGAGCGAGTGCTGGACTGGCCGCGTCAGATAGAGAATGTCTGGCGTTTGCTATTGGGAACAACCCGCCGCGCGATGGCCTGCCAGACCTGATCGAGACTGCGAGACGATTCGGCATGGAGTGTCACGTCGTGTCGTACGGGTTCGAGTTCTACATCCGCCACTACCTGGAGATGGCCGGCGTCGAGCGCGAGATCGAGGTCCACGGTGGCCGGACGGCGGGGAGTCCTACTGGCCGCTTGCTGCGGTATACAGGCCCGGCGGGTGAGGACGTATCCGCAGACTGGAAGGTCCTCTGGACAAAGGCGTTTCGTGAGCGCGCTGAGAGCGTGGTCTACGCGGGAGACGGTGGCTCGGATGTAGCGCCGGCGCAGTTGTGCGACGTTGTCTTCGCGCGAGATCGGCTCCTGAATCTCATGCCGGAGGCGTACGCTGTGACGCTGCGCCCGTTCGAAACGCTGCACGATATTGCGCGCGGGCTGGAGGAGCTGTTCGGCTAGTCCTCCTCCAGAGTGGAGATGTCGCCTTCCGGCAGGCCCAGCTCGCGGGCCTTGAGGAGGCGGCGCATGATCTTCCCGGAGCGCGTCTTGGGCAGCGCCGGCACGAAGTCGATCTCGCGGGGCGCGACGCCGGGGCCGAGCTTCTCGCGGGCGAAACCTATGAGCTCGCGGCGCAGCTGGTCGGAGGCTTCGAAGCCATCCTTGAGCGCGACGAACGCCTTGACGATCTCCATCGCAACGGGGTCGGGCTTGCCGATGACGCCGGCCTCGGCGACGGCGGGGTGCTCGATCAGGGCGCTCTCGACCTCGAAGGGGCCGACGAGATGGCCCGCCGTGTTGATCACGTCGTCAGCGCGCCCGATGAACCAGAAGTAGCCGTCCTGATCCTTGCGAGCGCGGTCGCCGCTGAGGTACCAGCCGTTGCGGAAGCGGCTGTTATAGCGCTCCTCGTCCTGCCAGTAGGTGCGGAACATCGAGGGCCAGCCGGGGCGCACCGCAAGGTCGCCTTCCTGGCCTGGCGGAAGCTCGTTGCCATCCTCATCGATGATGCCGGGGTCGATGCCGAGCATCGGCTTGCCCATCGAGCCGGGCTTAATCGCCATCGTCGGGTAGTTGGCGATCATGATGGAGCCGGTTTCGGTCTGCCACCAGTTGTCGTGGAAAGGCAGGCCAAGCACCTGGTCACTCCAGACCACGCACTCCGGGTTGAGGGGCTCGCCGACGCTCATCGTGTAGCGCAGGCTGGAGAGGTCGTAGCGCTTCGGGATTTCATCGCCGGCCCGCATCAGCAGACGGATGGCAGTGGGCGCGGAGTACCAGACGCTGACCTTGTAGTTCTGGATGATCTCGTACCACTTGCTGGCGGAGAAGCCACCTTCGTAAATGATCGAGGTCACGCCGTTGGTGAACGGCGCGAACATGCCATAGGAGGTGCCGGTGACCCAGCCAGGGTCGGCGGTGCACCAGTAGATGTCCTGATGGTGCAGGTCCAGGACGTACTTGCCCGTGGCGTAGTGGCCCCAGACGGCCTGGTGCACGTGCACTGCGCCTTTCGGCTTACCCGTGGTGCCGGAGGTGTAGTGCATGATCGCGGGGTCTTCGAGACCCGTCTGTTCGATGGACGCGTCCTCGTCGGCGGCGTCCATCAGGTCGTCGAAGGAGAGGATGCCTGCCGAGGCCTGGATGCGAGTGCCGTGCTGCACGTGCACGACGTCCTTCAACGCCGGCAGGTCGCCGCGGATGGCGGCGATCTTGCGCCAAAGGTCGGGGCTGGTCAGCAGGAGGACAGCGCCCGCGTTCTCCATTCGGTCCTTGACGGCGTCGGGGCCGAAGGCGGAGAAGAGCGGGCCGATGACGCAGCCGGCCTTGAGGGTGCCGAAGACGGCAGCGTAAAGCTCCGGGATGCGGTCGAGGAAGACGAAGACGCGGTCGCCTTTCTTGACGCCGAGGTTGCGCAGGACGCTGCACCACCTGTTCGAGAGCTTCATCAGGTCTTCGAAGGTGTAAGTCTCCTCCTCGCCGTTCTTGCCGACCCAGAGGAAGGCGGTGCGGCCGCCGTGGCCCTTGGCGACGTGGCGGTCGACGGCTTCGTAGGCGATGTTGATGCCGCCGCCGGGCAGTCCGTCCAGCTCATTCGCGACGTCTTCCCACTTGAACGACGCGCGCTGGGCCTCGTAGTCGTTGATGTTGGGGGCCACGGGGAGCGCTGTGGCGGCAGGCTTGGCGATCGTCTCGAATGGCATCGACGCCTCCTTGTTCTGTTCAGGGCTAGCGCTGGTTGATGGGGACGTACTGCAGGTCTTTGGGGCCTTCATAGCGGAGGAGGGGGCGGATCAGGATGTTGTCGTCGAGCTGCTCAATGACCGACGCGCACCAGCCGGGGACGCGGCCGATGGCGAAGATCGGCACGAAGAGGTCCTCCGGGATGCCGAGTAGGTAGTAGACGGAGCCGGCGTAGAAGTCGACGTTGACGTAGATGCCGTGGCGCTGATAGCGCGACATCGCCTCCACGACGGCTTCGAGGATTTGATACCACTTGCCCTGGCCGACGCGTTCGCTGAGGGCGCGCGACTTTTCGCGCATGTGACGCGCGCGCGGGTCTTCGACCTTGTAGACGCGGTGGCCGAAGCCCATGATGCGGCTCTCGCGGTTGCGCTGGCGCTCCTTGACGTAGTCGGCGGCGCGCTCCGGCTCACCGATCTCAAGCGCCATCTTCATCACGGCCTCCGCGGCGCCGCCGTGCAGCGGGCCTTTCAGCGTCCCAATGGCGCTGGCGATGTCGGAGTGCAGGTCAGACAGGGTTGAGGCGGTGACGCGGGCGGCGAAGGACGAGGCATTGGCGCCGTGCTCCGCATGGAGGATGAAGTCGAGGTTCATCGCCTCGACGGCCTCGGCGGGCGGCTCCTTGCCGTCGAGCAGATAGAGGAAGCTCGCCGCGTGGTTGAGGTCGTCGCGCGGGGTGATAGGGTCGAGGCCGTTACGGATGCGGTGATGCGCCGCGACGATAGCCGGGACCTGCGCCGTGAGGCGCTCCGACTTGCGCAGCACGGCGGCAGGCGACTCGTCGGTGACATCGGGGTCGTGGGCCGATAGCGCCGAGACGGCGGTACGCAGCACGTCCATGGGATGGCAGGCAGCCACGATGCGGATGACCTCGACCACGGGCTCGGGCAAAGCGCGGGCGGCCCGCAGCCTGGCGTCGAAGGCCTCCAGCTCCGTCTTGTCCGGGAGCTTGCCGTAGAGCAGGAGGTAAGTGACCTCCTCGAAGCTGCAATTCGCTGCGAGGTCGTGGATCGAGTAGCCGCGGTAGAGCAGGATGCCCTGTTCGCCGTCGATGAAGCTAGCCTGGGTCTCGTCCATGAGGACGTTACGCAGACCCTTGGCAAGGGCCTCGGGCATGTTTCACCACCGTAAAGCGCGATTCAGCGGGGTCGGCTCGATATTACGTACCCGGGCTCGCCACTACAAGACGGTGACGATTCTCAGGGCAGCGAGCTAGTACTTGGAGACGTTGAGCTCCTCAATCCTGCCCTGGACCATGTAAACGACGCGCTCGCCGATATTGGTGACGCGGTCCGCGATGCGTTCCAGGTTGTGGGCGATCCAGGTGATGTGCGTCGCGCGCTCGATCGTCTTGGGGTCGTTGATCATGAAGGTGATGAGCTCGCGGTAGACCTGGTCGTACAAGGCGTCGACCTCGTCGTCCTCATCGCATACCTTGCGGGCCATCTCGACGTCTCGCAGCTTGAACGACTCGAGGCTTCCGCGCAGCATGCGTACTGCGACCTCGGCCATGCGTGGGATGTCGATGTACGGTTTGAGTGGTGGCTCGTCGGCCAGCATGATGGCGACCTTGGCGATGCCTTCAGCGTGGTCTCCCATGCGCTCGAGGTCGACGATGATGTGGAGCACGGCGACGATGGTGCGGAGGTCGCGGGCCATGGGCTGCTGCGTGGCAAGCAGCTCGAGGCACTTCTCCTCCGTCTCGTAGCGCTTGCGGTTGATGTCCATGTCTTCGACAATCACCACTCGCGCCAGCTCGATATCGCGATTTCGGAGCGAGTCGATCGAGCGTCCGATGGCTCGTTCGACCATGCCGGCGAGCACCAGCATGTCTTCCTCAATCTCGCTGAGATGTCTTTCGAAGGTTGCGCGTGGCATTGTGCTGCTCCCGCCAGCGGGGCTGGCTCGACTAGTGTAGACCGCCCCAAGGCAAGGGCGGCAAGACACTGGACTCATGGCCCCGGCTTGAGAAGCGCAAGATCTGGCGTCTGGTTGCGCCGTCCACCGCGCTCTCCTAGCCGAACCGGCCGGTGATGTAGTCTTCGGTCCGCTTGTCGGAGGGGTTGGTGAAGATTTCGTTCGTATGGTTGAACTCGATCATTTCGCCGGACCGATCCTCAGCCATCATCATGACAGCCGTGTAGTCCGAAACGCGGGCCGCCTGCTGCATGTTGTGGGTGACTATGGCGATGGTGAAGTCCTTGCTCAGCTCCCGCATCAGCTCCTCGATGCGCAGCGTGGCAATCGGGTCGAGGGCGGAACAGGGCTCGTCCATGAGGATGACCTCAGGCTCCACCGCGAGGGCCCGGGCGATGCAGAGGCGCTGTTGCTGGCCGCCTGAGAGGGCCAGGCCGTTTTCGTTCAGCTTGTCCTTGACCTCATCCCATAGTGCAGCACGCACCAACGCCGCCTCGACGATCTCCTTGAGGTTGCCCCTGAAACCGTTTATGCGTGGGCCAAAGGCAACGTTGTCAAAGATCGACTTTGGGAAGGGATTAGGCTTCTGGAAGACCATACCGATGCGGTGACGCACCTCGACCGGGTCGACGTTTCGGGCGTAGAGGTTCTGGCCCTCGAAGAGCAGCTCGCCCTCGGCGCGGAACGAAGGGATGAGTTCGTTCATGCGGTTAAGGCAACGGATCAGCGTGCTCTTGCCGCAGCCGGAGGGTCCAATGATCGCGGTGATGCGCTTTGCGGCAACCCCCATATTGACGTCGCGGAGCGCCTGGAACGATCCGTAGAAGACGTTGAGGTTCTTGACTTCTAGCGCCAGCCCTTCGTCCGGTCGATCGGTATCAGACACGCTGGTCATTGTAGCGGGAGCCGTGAGTCCGGCAAGGTACGAGGGAGCAGCGGGCCTTTCCTCGACCTGTTCTTGAGTCTCCATTGCCGTCTCCGTATCCGTCTTTCTTACCATCTGCGGCTCCTCTCGAAGTGGTTGCGGAGCAAGATCGCCAGCGCGTTCATCGATAGCAACACGACCAGCAGGACGACGATGCCGGCGGCTGCGGCGTCTGAGAAACCGGCCTGGGGCCGGGAAATCCAGTTGTAAACCTGGATTGGTAGGACCGTGAACTGGTCGAACGGGTCGTCAGGTGTGAATGCGAGGAAGGTCAGCGCACCGATCATGATCAGCGGCGCCGCCTCTCCGATAGCGCGGGAGAGTGCAAGGATGACGCCCGTCATGATCGTGGGCATGGCCGGCGGCAAGACCTGAACCCAGACCATTTGCCAGCGTGTGGCGCCCAGGCCCAGCGCCGCTTCGCGGATTGAGGGCGGCACGGAGCGCAGTCCCTCGCGCGAGGCCACGATGATGATTGGGAGGACCAGGAGCGCCATGGTCAGCGAACCCGCCATCACGCTACGCCCGAGGTCCATGACGCGGACGAACACGGTGAGACCAAGCAAGCCGTAGATAATCGAGGGCACGCCGGCGAGGTTATTGATGTTGGTCTCGATAATCTTGGTCAGCCAGTTGCGCGGTGCGAACTCCTCCAGGTAGATGGCCGCTCCGATGCCCACCGGGACGGCGAAGAGCGCCGTGAAGGCCATCATCCATACTGTGCCGTAAAGGGCGGCCTTGATACCCGCCCGTTCGGGGAATCGGGAAGGGAAGCTATTGAGGAAGTCCCAGCTGACGCGGCTAACGCCATCCAAGGCGACGGTTGCCAGGAGCACGACGAGCGCGAGGATCCCGCTTGCCGTGGCTGCAATGCAGATCGCCAGGAAGACGCGGCCGATGTTCTTGCGCACAGCGCCGCGCCGGGTGTTGAAGCTAAGCTCGGCGTGGCTCAATCGTAAACCTCCCGGAACCTGGCAAGCAGCCACTGGGCGAAGATATTCAATATCAGCGTAGCGACGAAGAGCAGGGCGCCGATGGCGAAAATGGTGCTGTATTCGATCGTGTTGCGCGGCGTGTCACCCAGACTGACCTGGACGATGTAAGCGGTCATAGCCTGCATCGCGTCGAAGGGGTTCCAGCTCAGGGTCGGCTGGTTACCCGCCGCAATGACCACGATCATCGTCTCGCCGATGGCACGGGACGCCGCGAGGATAACCGCGGCGACAATTCCGGAAAACGCACCGGGGACTACTACCTTCGTCGCGACTTCGAATTTCGTGGCGCCGAGGCCGTAGGCGCCTTCCCTGAGTGACTGCGGCACGGCACGCATGGCGTCCTCGCTGAGCGACGCGACGAGGGGCAGAATCATGATCCCCATGGCGACGCTGGCGCTGGCGGCGCTGAAGGCCGTGTTCTGGCCAAATGGCCGGAGGATTTCCGGGGCGATGAAAAGCAGGGCGAAGTAGCCGTAGACCACGGTTGGTATGCCGGCCAGGATCTCCAGCACCGGCTTCACGATGGCGCGAACACCCGGCGGGGCGTACTCGCTGAGGAAAATCGCCGCGAGAACCCCGAGTGGCAGAGCCAGGACCAGCGATCCCAGGGCGATCATCAGCGTTGCGTTGAACAGCGGCAGCACGCCGAACTGCTTCGACGTGAAGAGCGGCGTCCATTTCGTTCCGGTTATGAAATCGATGAAGCTGACCTCTTCAAAGAACTTGTAGGTCTCTTCGAAGAGGACGAGAACGATGCCAACGGTTGTGACGATAGAGAGGGCGGCGCAGGCAAAGAGGAAGAGGAAGATCGGCGCTTCTCTCAGCCGGATGATGGCGCGCCGGCGGGCGCGAAAGGAGCCCGCTGGGGTTGCGATCGTCGCCAAGAGGCCTGCCTCCTTCCTGGTATGCGGCACGTCCCCGGCCGTTCAGACCGGGGACGTGTCAACTCTAATCCGATTCGGCCTGGGAGCAACCAGACATTCCTAGTTGACGCCCAGGATTTCGCCGACGGAGCCGGAGACTCCGCTGAAGATTGAGCCCGTGGTGCCGTTTGTCCAGGTCTCGGTGATCTTGGCGTAGAAGGTGTCCGGGAACTTCACGTAGCCCACATCGGCTGCAAGAACCGGGACGTTCTCGAGGTAGTAGTCGACGAAAGCCCTGACCTGCGGCTTGTCGATCGACGCCACATTGACGTAGATGAACAGCGGGCGAGAAAGCGGTGCGTAGGTGCCATCCTCGACCGTGGCCACCGTCGGAGCGACACAGCCGCCGCCGCCGTCGACCTCGACGCCCTTGACCTTGTCCGCGTTCTCTTCCAGGTAGGCGAGGCCGAAGTAGCCGAGCGCGTTCTTGTCGCCGGCCACACCCTGGACGAGGATGTTGTCGTCCTCGCTTGCCGTGAAGTCGG
>Ga0214471_10003569_pt1 | contig 12054 bp, 14 predicted proteins | sample RVTome_5_FD_207665 | JGI IMG/M metagenome (GOLD analysis project Ga0214471, IMG submission 207665) | Soil microbial communities from uranium-contaminated site in the Upper Colorado River Basin, Wyoming, United States - RVT142D155 | ecosystem: Environmental > Terrestrial > Soil > Contaminated >... | reverse complement strand
GCATGCTCCAGACGCGGCCGGTTGCGGTCGCGCTGACGATCGCCATTGTCGGGCTGACGCTGACGACGTCGCTCATCCACCTCCGACTCGGCGGGCTGCTGTTCACGCTCAACGGGCTTGGCTACGCCGCGCTGGCGGCCGCCTTCGTGGTCGGGGCGGCGGCTCCGCATCCGTTCATCGCGCGCTTCAGCTGGCTGCCACGGGTTGGGCTGGCCGGGTATACCGCGACCACCATCGTCGGCTACCTGGTAATCGGGCCCTACTTCGCGCTCGGCTTCATCACCAAGGGTGTGGAGGTGGCGATCCTGACCCTCCTGGCGCTCGACGTCGTCCGCGTCCATGGCGGCGCCCGCGGGTTGATCCGTGCGGCATTCGCCTCCATCGCATCGCTCGTTCCTGCAAGCGGACAGGCGGGCGAGTAGGGCGGCACCCGGTGACCCGGTCGCGCGAGGTTCCCGGGCCGACCGGGACATGGGCCTCGTGCGGCTGGGACATCGGCTCAGCGAGAGTATCGCCACATGTCCGTGCACCAGGCGCGCACGCTCTACCTCGCCGTGATCTGGCTGTTCGTGGCCTGCCTCGTGGTGCAGGTTTTCCTGGTGGGGCTCGACATTTTCGGCGATGCGATCGATCCGACCACGCACCGCACCTGGGCCTACATCTACGGCTGGCTGACGCCGATCCTCGTGTTCCTGGGCACGATTGGGCGGTTGCCGCTCAGCATGCGGCTCGGCACGGTGGCCTTGCTGTTCCTGTTCGCCATGCAGACGCTGCTTCCGTCCCTGCGCGACGTCCTGCCAGTGGTCGCCGCAGCGCACGCCCTGAACGCTCTGTTGATCTTCTGGCTGGCGATGGTCCTCGCCCGCCGCGCGCGTGACGCGGCCGCAAGCCAGCAGTCAGCTGGAGCCTGAACCGATGCGCTCCATCAGCTACGCCTACGCGATCAGCGCCTGGCTCTTCTTCGCCGGTGTCGTGTACCAGGTCTTCCTTGCGGGAATCGGTCTGCTCGGCGGCGGGGACATGACCGCCCACATGGGGTTCGGCTACCTTCTGCCGCTCGTCGCGATCCTGCTCTTTCTGGTTGGCTGGGCGGCCCAACCCGATCGCCGGACCTTCCGGCTGACGCTCCTCCTCATGGTCCTCACCCTCATTCAGCCGAACCTTCCGCTCCTGCGCGACGTGTCTCCCGCGCTCGCGGCCCTCCACCCGGTCAACGCGCTGGCCATCTTCTGGCTGGCGCTCACCGTCGCCCGAGGCGCCACGACGCTCGTCGGCCGCCCCACCGTGGCGCGCGACGAAGTCCAGGTGCCGAGGTGAACGGCATCCGCTTTGGGCGTGAGATCAGATGGCTGTTCCAGACCGCGCTGCTGATGTTCCTCGTCACCATCAGCCTCGGCATGGCGCGCGGCCTCGATCTCATCGACTTCGAGAACCGCAACCAGTCGCTGACACACCTGCACTCGGGGACCATCGGCTGGATCACGCTGGGCATCTTTGCCTCGGTCTTGTGGCTCTACGGCGGCCGCGAGGATCGTCGAGCGGGCGATGGCTTCGTGACCTGGACCACGGTGCTGCTGGTGGCAGCGGTCCCGCTCTACCTGCTCGCCTGGTGGACCGGCAACCTGCCCTTCCGTGCGGTGACGGGTACGGCGTTGCTGGTGGGGATCGTGCTGTACGTCGGCTGGGTCGTGCGGGAGGCCGCTCGAGTCGGCTACCGAGCGCTGACCACGCCTCGGCTGGGGGCCGTCATCGGCCTCGTCACACTCGTGATCGGCTCGACGCTGGGCGTGCTACTCCAGATCCAGTTCGCGACCGGGACCTCCCTCCTCCCGGGCGACCCGATCGGCGCCCACGCCGAGACGCAGATCAGCGCGTACCTCGTGCTGGTCGCCATGTCGCTGTCGTACTGGCGGCTGCACGGCGACGACCGAACGCGGCGGGGCACGTGGATGGTGTGGCTCTTCTTCCTGGGCGGCGCGATCATCGCGATCTCGCTCCTGGCGAACCAGGTCCAGGCCGCCGTCGCGTACATCCCGCTCGACCTGGCCGCGTTCGTGATCTTCCTGACCCTGGCCTGGCGGCAGGTTGTCTCACCAGGCTGGCTGACCGCCGATTCCCGGCGTCATTTCGCCGTGGCGATTCCATTCGCGCTGCTCTTCCTGGGGATCTTCATCTACCTGATCGTGGGATTCGCCGTCTTGCAGATCTGGCCGACCTTCGAAGACGTTCCACCCACCCTGATTCCCGCCAGCGAGCATCCCCTCTTCGTGGGGATGGTGACGAACATCCTGTTTGGGACGCTGTTCGAGCTGAACCGTCAGCGCCGCGCATTCTGGCCGTGGGCCGACCACGTCGTCTTCTGGGGGGTCTGCCTCGGAGCACTGGCGCTAACGCTGACGCTGCTCTTCGAGCAGGAGCAGTTCCTGCCCGTCATCACGCCGGTGCTCGGCCTCTCGATCCTGACCGGGATCGTGACCCACTCCGCGCGACTGATGGGGGCCGGGCGCGCTGCCAAGGCGTAACGTCGTCTCGCCCTAGGCCGCCATCGTTCTGAAATGAGGACGAACTGGCTGACGACGATTGGCGCAGCCGCGAGGAGAGCAGCACAAGAGTGCCGGCGGGAGCTGAATCCGGCAAATGGTTGTCGGTCGACAGGCAGGGCAGCGGCGTGATGCCTATGCACGTGCCCGAGCGCACTCCCGAGCGACGCCAGGGCGAGGGTTAGCGCCGCCTGCACTCAAACAATGAACCGTCGCATGGACTTCTCCTCGTAGGTCTTGGTCCAGATGCGCGTCCGGTTACGAGACTCCGGGAGCAAGCTGTGGCGGTGCGCCGTGCGGATGCACTGGCCTTGCTGCCCGAGCATTCGATCAGCTCATCACCAAGACGACCCTGCGCCCGGGCGGGCGGATCGGGATCAGCGACACACTCGCTCGATGGTCGTAACGCCACCAGGAGTGGCATTCGGGCCGAACCGGGCAACTCTTACCGCCACCAGCTGGTGATTCGACACGATCGCGCCCAATCCGCGACTATTCCCCCATGAGTTCCACGACCCCCTTCTTCGGCTACCACATGCCCAGCTTCAGCTACCCCGGCGTGGCCGACGAGGCCCGCTTCGACCACCTCGTCGAGCTCGTCCAGGCGGCGGAGGCCGCCGGCTTCGACATGGTCACGACCATGGACCACTTCTACCAGATAGCTCCGGTCGGGCCGGAGGAAGAGCCGATGCTGGAGGCCTACACCACCCTCGGTGCCCTCGCCGCGCGCACCAGCCGCGTCAAGCTTGGCGCCATGGTCAGCGGGGTGACCTACCGCAACCCGGCGCTGCTGGCCAAGGCAGTCACCACCCTCGACCTCATCTCGGGAGGTCGCGCGATCCTGGGCCTGGGCGCGGCCTGGAACGAGTCGGAGCATCGTGGCTACGGCTTCGAATTTCCTTCGATTGGCGAGCGCCTTGACCGGCTCGACGAGGCACTCCGCGTCTGCAGGCTGATGTTCACGGAGGAGCGCCCGAGCTTCGAGGGGCGCTTCTACCGCATCGACCGCGCCCTGAACCGCCCGCGCCCCCTCCAGCCGGGTGGCCCGCAGATCCTGGTGGGCGGCAGCGGGGAGCGCCGGACCCTCCGTCTGGTGGCGCGCTACGCGGACATGTCGAACTGGTGGGGCACGCTCGACGAGCTCAAGCACTACAGCGAGGTGCTCGACCGCCATTGCGAAGCCGAGGGCCGCGATCCCTCGACCATCAAGCGCACGATCATGTCGCCGGTGGTGCTGATCGCGCACGAGCAGGAGCGGGCAGCGGCGCTGGAGCGTATCTCGCCGGAGCGTCGCACCCAGCAGACGCCTGCCACGCCCGCGGAGGCGGTCGAGCGACTCCAGCCCTATCTCGAGGCGGGCTTCACCGGCTTCATCTTCCGCAACCCCACCTTGCTGACGACCGATGCCATCGGTCTGGCGGCCGAGCTGATCGGCCAGGTCAGGGGCCAGCCCGCGATCGCGTAGCGCCACAAGCTGGTGATGTTCGTGACGATTGCCGACGACTCGGTTGGCGCGGCGACCGAGGCTGCTTCCAGGGTCCGTCTTGGCGCCGCTGCCACCAGGAGTGGCGTTATGACGACCGGAGCACCGCAGGGCGCGCTTCTGGGCCACTTCCATGGTCGTCCGGCCACCAGGAGTGGCGGAATGACCGCCAAAACGGCATTCGCGGCTTCCCAGCACTCGCTCGATGGTCGTAATGCCACCAGGGGTGGCACTCCCGACTCGCGCCGAGCCGACTCGCGCCGAGCCGGCGCTCACCGGTGGCGGCGGCGACGTCCAGCGGGTGTGGGCTTGGCCCGCTCACGCGTCTCGCGACGCGGCGGCGGCACGAAGCGCTGACGGCGGATCTCGTCGTTCATGTCGGCGATGATCGGCGGGAACTTGACGAACGCGGCCCAGGCGGCAACCGCCATCCCGGGCAGCACGATCAGCAGCAGCATCAGCAGCGGCACGTGGATGACGACGAGCAGCGGCACGATCCCCCAGGTCACGATCATCGCCCAGAAGACCCACTCGTGGAGCGACAGGATCGCCGGATAGCGGCGGTATCGGCGCTGCGCGGCGCTGTACACGAAGATGCTGCCAGCCAGGATCACGAGCGCACCAACCCACATCAGGGTGAACAGGTCGGGGAAGCCGATCGGGGTGAAGGGCTCGAACAGGACGTTCATCGGCCCGGGAGTCTAGCAGACGCCAGACCGATGTCTCCGCCCCGGCGCCATTGCAAGGTGAGCGCCCATGGATCTCGGCATCGTCCTCACGGGTTGCTGGCACATCCGCCGTCGCCTGGGCGAGGACGAGCCGCGCCGCCCTGGTCAGGCACTGATGCCGGCTACGCCCTGCTGGGCTCCATCCTCTAAGGCAGGTTCGATGGTTCAGCGCGGAAACTCGCCGGCCAGTCGCTCGACAGCCAGGACCGTGGCCGCAGTGACGTCCGCCAGTGTCTCGTAGTCGAGGGTCGCCGGCAGGTCGCTGGGACGGTGGTAGTTGGGGTTGCGAAACTCGGCGGTGTTCGTCACGTGGATGGCCGGCAGCCCCGCGTCCCAGAAGCGCCGGTGATCGCTGCGCGAGAAGTTCCGCGCCACGGGGAGGGCGAGCGCGAGCAATGGCCCGACGACCGGCAGGTCGGCGGGATCGCGCAGCATGAAGATTCGCTCGCGGCCCAGAAGTGCCGCCGCACATTCGGCCCATACGCGGGCCAGGCCCGCTGATCGGCGCCGGTGAATGGCGACCACCCCGTCCCCGGCGAAGTCGCGGTCCCGCAGCCGCGCCAACTGCGCGGGGTAGAGAAGGCCGATCCCTCGAGGCACACGCTGCGTCCCCGGGCGAGCGTCCATGAACCCGATCGGGTCGAAGACGATGGCGCCGCGGACGCGGTGCCGGGCCTGCAGCCAGCGGACCAGCTCGCGTGAGCCGATGAGGCCGATCTCCTCGAAGTCCGGCGCCGCCAGGACGACCGTGCGCCGAAGTGGCTGCCGGGCGAGCAGCCGCGCCGCCTCGATCAACACCGCGACGCCCGCGCCGTTGTCATCCGCGCCCGGCGAGCTCCGAACCGTGTCGTGATGTGCGACGACAACGATGGCATCGGTCTCGCGGCCCGCCCTGGTGGCGATGAGGTTGGCTCCGCGGAGCCGTGCGTAGCGCGTGGCGCGCTTTCCCGGCCGGTCGCCGCTCGGTCGATCCCGCACGCCCCAGACGCCGCGTAGATCGAGCTCCTGGCGCGCGACGCTCCACCCAGCAGCGAGCCAGGCTTCGGTGATCAGCGCATCTGCCTCGGCCATGGCCTCGGCGGCCTGGAGCCGGTTGCGGGGCCCGGGGAGCGACTCGACCAGCGCACGCAGCCGCCCCGGCGCAACCTGGGCCCGGATTTCCCTCGCGGCCGCGAGGAGCTCAGCATCCGGATCCGGATACGCAAGCTCATTCGTTCCCAATCCGAAGAGGACTGCCACCCAGCGAGACTGTACAGGCGCGCGTCCGGGACACCCGCACCAAGTACGTGCCGGGCCTGGCGCATGCCTCGACCCGGCGCCCTTGATTCTACGCGCCTCCGCCCGACGCTCCCGAACGCACGCCAACTGCCTCCCGCTGCTCCCATAGAGGGTGATTCGGCTACGATCCTGTCCTTACCTCATGCGCGAAGGCACCGTATGGAACCGAGCCTCAGGTACGCGCGCACGAGCGATGGAGTCGCCATCGCCTACACCCTGACGGGCGAGGGACCGGCGCTGGTCTGGCTGCCGCCGGTCCCACTCAGCAACGTGTTCGGTCAATGGCGCGTGCCGCGCTTTCGAGACGCGTATGAGCGGCTCGGACAGCACGTGCAGCTCGTGCTGTACGACGGTCGCGGCACGGGCCACTCGCAACGGGATGTCGACGACTTCAGCCTGGAGGCGATGCTCCGCGATCTGGACTCTGTCGTCGCTCACGCGAGGCTCGAGACGTTCGCGCTTCTCGGGTACTACTCGTCATCCGTGACCGCCATCGCCTACGCCGCGCGCCATCCGAAGCGGGTCACCAAACTCATTCTGTTTGGCGGCACCCAGCGACTGCTGGACGCCATGAGCCCGACGGAATCGCAGGCCTTGGTGACGCTGATCGATCGCGACTGGGACCTCTTCGTCGACTCCGCCGCGCACGCCTGGATGGGCTGGTCGGTCGGCGGCGAGGAAGGGCGATTGGTGGCCGATGCGTTCCGGACCGCAACGACCCCGACCGCGGCCCGCGCCATGATCAACGCCGCGCGCGACATGGATGTCTCCGCCGAGGTCGGATCGGTCCATACTCCCGCGCTTGTAGTGCATCGCCAGGGAGAACGGCAGATCCCGCTGGAGGTCTCGGAGCAGCTGGCACAGGCCCTGCCTGAGGGTCGCCTGCTCCGTCTCGAGGGCACATCAGCCGGCCTCTTCCTCGAGAATCCGGATGCCGACATCGCCGTCCTGCTGGACTTCCTCACCGGCGAGGCGGAAAGCGGCGCGGAGAGCACGCGAGGCGTGTTCATCAGCTGCTCCGAACGGCAGAAAGAGGCACTCGGACGGCCGTTCAAGGCGCTCCTCGTTGAGCATGGGCTCCGGGCCTTCATCGTCTCGGATGAGCCGCGTCCGGAGGGCGCCTGGACGGCGGAGGAGAAGGTGGACGCCTACCTCGCGCGTTCCGACGCGGTGGTCGTGTTCGCCACGGGCGACCTCGAGGCCGGCGCGGACCGGTACACCCGGCCGAACATCGGCGACGAGATCGGGCGAGCGAGGGCGCAGCCGCAACTCCGCAACCGCGTCTGTGTCGTGAAGGAGCACGGCGTGATACTGCCCACCAACATCGACCCGGCGTACGAGTCGCTGGATCTGGCTCATCCCGAGGACGGCTTCCGGCGGGCGCTGGCCCAGCTCGGCGAGTGGGGGCTCGGCGTCGATCGGCTGGTCGAAGCGCCAGCCGGAGCCGCGCAGCCTTCCCCGGCCCCGCCCGCGGAGCGAGCGCCGAAGTCGTAAGCAGGCCAGCTCAGTTGCCGAAGCTGATGGCGCCCACTTCGGAGGCATGAACGACCCCGCCGTTGGCGGAGGTGCCGAAGGCGACGAACCCGTAGGTTCCCGCCTGGGGGATCGGGACGCTCACGACCCAGACCTGCCTGCCGCCAAGGGTGACCGCCACAGGCTCCACCTGCAGCACCGGTCCGACAGGCGCGGAGCCATCGGCAGGCCAGTACGAGAAGGTGGGTTCCACGTCGGAGGCGGGAGCTGAGAAGATCACGGTCGAGACTGAGGGCCGCACGACTCCAGGCTGCGGCGCATCGACGTAGAGGAGCTCCAGCGGCGCTCCGCCAGCGGGCGGAAGGAAGGCGAGGTCCGATTCTCGAGGCTGGTAGATGGCCGGCAAGCCGGCCGGGCATTCTGCCGGCGTCGGCGCTTCCAGGCAGAACTGCAGGAAGGGCTCGATCCGCAGGCCACCGCTCACCGCCTCAACGACGACAAGCGGGGAAGCCTCGGGTGGCGGGCTCGCCGGCTGGTCCCCAATGGACAGCTCAAGCGACCCACCGCTTCCCGGCGCCGATGGATTCACCCCACCCGCGAACGCCCAGACCGCCAGGATGCTCCCCCCGCCGAAATCCAGCGCAGGACGGTCGACGATCTCCGCCGGCCACCAGTCCCCGTGGTATCCCTGCCACGGCAGCCCCATAGGATCCATCACGTAATACTCAGCCGCGCCAGTCGAGCTGCCCGCTCGGAAGCCGTCGATGTAGAGCGCGTGCGAACCGGCATAGTCGGCCTGCTGGCGCTGTGCGGCGGGCAGGTCGCCGTAGTTCAGGGCAACGACCGCGCCCGCGCCCGACGCGAGGAGCTCGCGCAGGTCCTCCGACGACAGGTCGCCTCCCGAGAAGGGCACGTCCCAGCGATCGGCCAGCGCCTCGATGAGGCCCGCGAGCGACGAGCCACCCTCCTGATCCGCCTCGAGTGACCGGAGCTGGCTTGCGGTGGTGAGGATCCCAAACGCCAGTCGGGCCAGCATCGCGCCTGCAGCAGGGACGGCATTGACCCCCTGCAATGGCCCCCCGTCGAACTGCGTGATGTGGTCAACCCGCGGAATACCGGCGGGAGTCAGGGACCACCACGGCGCGGCCTCGAGCCGCCCAGGTAGATCGTCCTTGTCGAACGACACGAGCTGGATGAGCTGGTCGCTGGGCGGTGGACCGAGTGGCGTCCCTGGCTCATCGGGATCGGTGACAACTCGGAATCCAGCCGCCACCTCGTCGCTCGTGAACGATGCCTCAGGCTGGGTTGCCGCCGGCGACTTGGGGGCAGGGATGATGACGTACACCGCACCGTAGGTGATCGCGGCGCCGACAACCAGCGATGCGGCAAAGATCACGAAGGTTGCGGCAAGGACTGAGCGCGGCCTGGTGGTCATCGACTGCCGTACCGGGACGCGCCGAGCGCAGGCGCGGGCGTTGGGGTCGACGGAGGGATGACCGATGAAGGGTTCCGAGTCGGTGTCGGGCGGGGCGTCGGGGTCGGCGTCGCGGTCGGCGGCGGTCGCGTCGGCAGGGGTGTCGGCGTCGCCGTTGGTGCAGGCCTCGGCGTGGGGGTGGGTGTCGGCGCCGGGGTCGCGGGCAACTGCGGCGGAGGCGTCGGGCTGGGTGTCGGACTGGCCGTCGGAGTTGCAGTGGCAGTCGGCGATGCGCTCGCGGTCGGCTCCGATCCACAGGCGACGATCGGGAGCGTCTCCGAGTCGCCGTCAACGGTCAGGGCCGGAGCCGGAGCCCACCCGTGCTGACCGACTGGACCCGGCACGTGGACCCGGAACCAGGCACCGTCTGCAGAGCGCCCGGTGACGAGCATTCTCTGGCCCGAATCCGCCAGGGCGAGCACCGGCCCGGAATCAGGACAGGCGACAACGGCCAGCTCGGGGACGGACTCAGCCGCAGGCGTGGAGTCGTGAACCGGCACCATCTCGTTGGCGATCAGGGCGCTCATCGCCAGCACGCCGGTCAGGCCGCCGGCGGCCAGGACGAGGAACGCGAACATCGGTTTGAGCTTGTGGGGCTGAGGGGCACGCGCGCCAGCGCCCCCGCCGGCACCGACTCCCTCCGAGCTCATCGCCGAACCGCTCCCGATCCTGCGTACCGTCGGCGGAGTCTAGCAGGGTCATCCCGCAGTCCCGTCAGGGAGATCCCTGATACCAATCCAGCCGCGGGTCGACGAACATCCGTCCCCAGGAGGTGAACCGATGCAGACCATCCGAGCCAGCCTGGTGGCGCTCCCGTTCGTGGGTCTCGCGGTGCTGGTGGTGGCGATCTCCATGCTCATCGGTCCCGTGAGGTGACGGATGAAGGACCGATCCTGGGGGCCCACGGTCTCGCCAAGCGATACGACCGCGCCATCTCCCGCGGCGGCATCACCGCCCTGGTCGGGCCGAACGCCGCCGGCAAGTCCACCCTCATCAAGACGTGGGTCGGGTTCGAGCGCCCGAGTCGGCGGGCCCAAGCGGGCACCCGAACCGCCGTCTCTGTCTCTGTCTCCACCTCGACCCGGGTTTCAGCACCCTGCGTGAGCTGAGTGTCGTCGGTCACGACGCGTCGATCGCTCCACGGCGAGGTCACGGTCGCGGACCACTGACACGTTGCCCCGGTGCCCGAGCAACAAGCCGGGCACCGGGGCAGGACCTGCAAAACGTGGCTCCTGCGGACCCGGATCCCTGGAATCCGCAGCTCGTGCCATTACGGGCAGGAGATCGCGTCGTCCTCGACCCGGGTGATGGGCGGGTCGTTGCTCGGCGCAACGAACACCGCATAGACCGTCGCCCCACCGGCGGTCGTGACCTCCTGCGGAGAGTCGCCGCCCTCGGCGAACACTGCGCCGTTCGGAAGGCCCGGCCCGTACGTCTGCGAGCTGCAGTCTGACTCCCAGAGGGTCAACGCACCCGACTGCACGGTCACGATCACCATCCCCGGGTGGTGATGCCAGCCGCTGCGGCCACCCGGAGCGAAGACGATCTGCTGGATGCGGACGTCGGTCGGATCCTTCGTCTGGAACTTGACCCGGTCGCTGTTCAGGTGAACCGAATGGTCGAAGTTCGCCGTGACGAGAGTCGTGATCGCGTTTCCCGACCCGGGCGATCCGAGAACCACGGCCGCGGCCAGCGTTCCGGTCATGGCAACTGCGGCGGTTGCGGCCATCCACTTCTTCTTCGAACGCAATACTCGCAAGACCGTCTCTGGAACACCACCGAGCAATCGAGCGCGCTTCATGGCTTCACCTCCACACGGGGAATGGCCTGGATCGTGGCAGTGGAGCCGGCCTGGGGCAGCGACGCAGTCGGCTCAAGCCGCGTAGGGTGTTTGGTGTACTCCGGTGCAGCCGGTCGGTCAAGATGTTGCCAGTCGTCACCAACGGCGACAGCAGGCGAGCTAGGGAGGTCCGATTGAGGGTTGCGACTTGCAGGTCGCTCAGCCGCGGCCCCACCGACGCGTCATGTCATCCGCTGATTGGACCCCAGCCAGCGTGACCATCACCAGCCGATGCACCGCCGTCTTTGAAGGCAGGCTGCTGGCCGCCGAGAGGGCGTGCAGGACGTAGCTCACGAGCTCGTCGAGGGGGACATCGGTGCGAACGGCGCCGTCATTTGCGGCTTCCGTCAGCAGTTCGCGAATCATGGCGCGGAGCCGGTACCCCGCCTGGGCGACCTGCTCGTCTCGATGCAAGAACGCGGCGACATCCGCATCATGGTGCCCGCGGGATACACGGGAGATGAGCGCGTATGCATCCAGCACCGCTTCGAGCCGCTCGCGGGTGTCGCCGGCCTGATCCCGGACCGCGGCGAGCTGTTCCAGATGGCGGGTGATCTCGCGTTCGTGCCAGGCGAGCAGAATGGCTTCGACGTCCGGGAAGTACTTATACAGCGTCGCTCGTCCGATACCAGTCACCTCGGCGATCTGCGACATTGTCACCGCCCGCAGACCGTGCTCGGCGATGAGTGCCGCGGCAGTGTCCAGGGTCGCTTCGCGCACCGCGCTGCGGTGCGCCTCGAGAGTGTTGGTCCACAGTTTCGGCACCCACCCAGTATACGTGACGACGCTTCCGTGACAGACTGAGTTGACGTGGACACCCTGTCTCCATCATGATGCACGACGACTCGGCTGACGGTAGTGGAGACGCGCGTGACTGATCGACGCCCCGACTCCAGTTTCGACGAGGAGAGCCGCGCACCCGCTACCCCTCGCTGGGTGAAGGTGTTCGGGGTCATTGCCATCCTCGTGGCTCTGCTCATCGGTCTCATCCTGTTCACCGGGCTCGGTGGTCAGCATGGCCCCCAGCGCCACGCGGACGGGGCAGGCCTCGCGGTCCGGGTGGTCACCTCCGTGGCTTGAGCATCGACTGCCGGCTGCGGAGAACGGGTCCTCGCCCGGATGCGCGGCCTGACGACGACTACCTGACGCAAGCTTCGACCGATAGGTGCCACTCGCCATGACGATGGGGCCCCGCCTCCGCAAGCTCGCGCTCGCTGTGCATCTCACCGCTTCGGTCG
>Ga0214471_10003568_pt1 | contig 12054 bp, 9 predicted proteins | sample RVTome_5_FD_207665 | JGI IMG/M metagenome (GOLD analysis project Ga0214471, IMG submission 207665) | Soil microbial communities from uranium-contaminated site in the Upper Colorado River Basin, Wyoming, United States - RVT142D155 | ecosystem: Environmental > Terrestrial > Soil > Contaminated >... | reverse complement strand
GGTCGGCGAGGCGATCGCCCGCGCCTTTCAACAAGGTGCGCAGATCGAGCAGATTCCAGGCGGCACTTTGTTGGACCGCAGCGGCAAGATCGGCGCTCTTTTGCGCTACCGTCTCTAGCCCCGCCGGAGGTTTTCAACAGGAGTTTTGCACAGGTGGATTTTTTGTGGATTTCTGGCCGCCGGATCGCCTCCCGGCCGGCTGGAACGCCTCCGGGGCGGAATCCCGCGGAGTTGATCCGACGCCGCATTCCTGCAAGGATGACAAGGGTTTACCGCCAGCTTTGAGGGAGGCGCCATGCCGTTTGCGAGCCGGTTCGGCCTAGAGATCCACGGGATCCAGAACATCAACCACGCCTGGTGGAATCTGAGCAGCGCGGCGCTGTGCGAGTACGCGATCCGGCGCCGCGAGGGGATCGTGGCGCATCGCGGCCCGCTGGTGGTTCGAACCGGACAGCACACCGGGCGTTCGCCCAACGACAAGTTCATCGTCCGCGAGCCGACCAGCGATCCAAACATCTGGTGGGGCACGGTCAACCGTCCGATGGAGGCGGAGCAGTTCGAAGGGCTGAGGAGCCGCCTGCTGGCCCATCTGCAAGGTCGCGACCTGTTCGTGCAGGACTGCTACGCCGGCGCCGATCCCGACTATCGGATCCCGATCCGGATCATCACCGAAACCGCCTGGCAGAGCCTGTTCGCGCGCAACATGTTCATCCGGGAGCGCGATCCCGAGCTGCTCCAAGCGCACCGGCCCGAGTTCACCGTCATCTGCGCGCCCAGCTTCAACGCCCAGCCGGCGGTCGATGGCACCAACTCCGAGGTCTTCATCTTGGTGCACTTCGGCTCCAAGCTGGTCTTGATCGGCGGGACCAGCTACGCCGGCGAGATCAAGAAGTCGATCTTCACGATCCTGAATTACGTGCTGCCGCTCGAGCACGTGCTGTCGATGCACTGCTCGGCCAACTACGGGGCCAAATCCGATGACGTGGCGCTGTTCTTCGGTCTGTCCGGAACCGGCAAGACCACGCTCTCGACCAGTCGTGACCGGGTCCTGGTCGGCGACGACGAGCACGGCTGGAGCGATCGCGGGATCTTCAACTTCGAAGGCGGCTGCTACGCCAAGGTGATCCGGATTTCGCGCGACAGCGAGCCCGAGATCTTCGCGACCACCGAGATGTTCGGCACCATTCTGGAGAACGTCGCGATCGACAGCGCGACCCGCCGGCTGGATCTGAATTCGGACGCGCTGACGGAAAACACCCGCGCGGCCTACCCGATCGAGAGCATCCCCAACGCCACGCCCAGCGGGATCGCCGGACACCCGCGCAACCTGCTGTTTCTGGCCGCCGACGCGTTCGGCGTGCTGCCGCCGCTGGCGCGTCTGAGCCGCGCCCAGGCGATGTACCACTTCCTCTCCGGTTACACTGCCAAGGTCGCCGGCACCGAGCGCGGCATCACCGAGCCCAAGGTGACGTTCAGCGTCTGTTTCGGGGCGCCGTTCATGGCCCTGCGGCCCGCGGTCTACGCTCAGCTGTTGGGCGAGAAGATCGCCAAGCACGACGCCGACGTTTGGTTGGTCAACACCGGTTGGAGCGGCGGGCCGCACGGCGTGGGGCGGCGGATGAAGCTGGAGTACACCCGCGCGATGGTGCGTTCGGTGCTCGACGGCTCGCTCTCCAGAGCATCGTACTCCGAGGACCCGTTGACCGGCGCCCTGGTGCCGAACCAGTGTCCCGGGGTGCCGTCCAACGTGCTGAATCAGCGCTCCACCTGGCCGGATCCGTCGGCCTACGACCGCAAGGGGCGCGAGCTCGCCACCCGCTTCGCGGACAATTTCAAGCAGTTCGAGTCGCAGGTCGGCGCGGAGATCAAGGACGCCGGCCTTCGCATCCTTCCTTAGCCCGAGCGCGGCGAAAACGGGCGGCCCCGAAGATCAGGCGTCTTTGGCGCAGCGAAAGCCGATGTCGTAGTTGCGCAGGTCGGGCATGAAGCTCTTGCGCCGCGCGCAGTACGCCACCTCGCCGCTCTCGTCGTGCGATCCGCCGCGGAGGATGCGGTAGACGCCTTCCTGGTACCAGCTGCTGCACCACTCCCAGACGTTGCCGGCCATGTCGAGGCAGCCGTACGGGCTGGCGCCGTCGGGGTAGGAGCCGACCGGAGTGGTGTCGGCGATGCCGCTCTCGCTGACGTTGCAGCGTTTCGGATCGAGCCCTTCGCCCCAAGGGTAGGTTCGGCCGTCGCTGCCGCGCGCCGCCTTCTCCCACTCCGCTTCGGTCGGAAGCCGTTTGCCGGCCCAGGCGGCGTAGGCCATGGCATCTTCGCTGTTGACACCGGTGACCGGGTGATCGGCCTTGCCTTCGGGATGGCGGCCGCCGCGCCAGTCGTCGGGCTCGCGGCCGGCGCGCTCCGCGTCGGGCAGCGCTTCGAGGAAACGCTGGTATTCGGCGTTGGTGACCGGGACCCGGTCGATGTGGTAGGCGTGGGACAGCTCGGTCGCGATGCGCTCTTCGCCGTACAGGAAGGGCCCGGCTGGAATCAGGATCATGTCGTCCGGCCTGGATTAGGGCATCTCGGCGCTCAGGACTTGGCGCACGCGGTCGCGGTAGAAACGGGCGCGCGCCACCAGCTCGCTCTCGTCGAGCGTGAGCAGGCTGCCGTTGAGCACCAACGGCTGGCCGGCAACCAGCACGTGGCGAACGTCGGCGCCCTTGGCGTTGTAGACCAGCTGCGCGTACGGGGAATAGTACGGCTCCAAGTGCGGGGCTCCGGTACGGATCACGATCAAGTCGGCTTCCTTGCCCGGCTCCAGCGAGCCGATTCGGTCCGCCAAGCCGAGAGAGCGGGCGCCGTCGATGGTGGCCATCGCGAGAATCCGCTCGGCCGGGAGCACGGTCGGATCGAGCTTGTGCACTTTGGCCAGCTTGCCGGCGAAGTCCATCGCCTCGAACATATCCAGGTTGTCGTTGCTGCCGGCCGGGCCGTCGGTGCCGAGGCCGACCGTGAGACCGGCCGCCAGCATTTCGGGCACCGGCGCGATCCCGCTGGCGAGCTTCATGTTGCTCTCCGGGTTGTGCGAGCAAGCGGCGCCGCGGCGCCGGAGCAGCTCGATGTCGTCCGCGGTCACGCTGACGCAGTGGGCGGCGAGGACGCGCGGTCCGAGAACCTCGAGCGACTCGAGCAGCTGCGGCGGCGTGCGCCCCTGATGAGCGGCCTGGGCCTGGTCGCGTTCGCGGTAGGTTTCCGAGACGTGAATCAGGAGCGGCGCGCCGGTGCGATCGGAGAGCCGCTTGCAGGCTTGCAGATCGGGGCCGTCCAGCAGATAGGGGCTGTGCGGCGCCACCGCCGGCACCACCCGAGGATGCTCGCGCCAAGTCGCGATGAAGCGCTCGGTCGCCGCCAGCGCCGCCGCCGGCGTGGGGTAGTCCGGCGCGGGGAAGCGGATGATGGTTTGCCCCAGCACGCCGCGCAGGCCGGCGCGTTCGACCGCCGCCGCGATCCGATCTTCGAAGTAGTACATGTCGGCAAAGGTGGTGGTGCCGGAGCGCAGCATCTCGGCGCTGGCCAGCAAGGTGCCCCAGTACACGAAATCGGGGTCGACCAGCGCTTTCTCGGCCGGGAAGATGGACTTTTCGAGCCAGTCCTGGAGCCGCACGTCGCTGGCCACGCCGCGCAGCAGCACCATCGGCGCGTGGCCGTGGGTGTTGACCAAACCGGGAAGAATGAGACCGCCTCCGGCGTCGATGTGCCGCTCCGCCCGGTAGCGCTCGGCGACGCTGGCGGCCGGCTCGATCGCGACAATCTTGCCGCCGCGGATCACGACCGCGCCGTTTTCGATCACGCGGCGCTCGGGATCCATCAGCACGACGGTGCCGGGGCCGACCGTTAGATCGACGACCTCGCGTCGGTCAGCGCCGCTCGGCTGGGTCGCGGGCGGGGCCAGAGCGAGCGCTGCGGCGAGCAGCGCGGCGATCGAGGATGGGCCGGCGGCGACCATGTGGGAGAAACAGCAACCCGGGAGCGTCGCCGCGCCCGGGTTGACGAACGGCGTTTCGAAGTTGGTGGACGGTAAGGGATTCGAACCCTCGACCCCCACGTTGCGAACGTGGTGCTCTCCCAGCTGAGCTAACCGCCCGAGACGGTTTCAATATAGGGGCGGTGTTGCCGAAGGGTCAAGCACTGTTCGTTGTGGGTCAGTTTGGCCGCATGCCCCTCCGAGGCCGAGATTTCTTGGGGTGCCGTGGGCAAGCTTCGCTTTGCCCATGGACAACACAACGAGTGCTTAAATCGCCCGTAGCTGGTCGCATGTCGTCCGTGGGCAGAGCAGAGCTTGCCCACGGCAGCCGTCGAGATCTAGGAAGGCTTGAGCTTTTTGCGGGTGTCCTCGAACCACTCCAGGATACCGTGGCGCTCGCAGATCGCGAGCAGCTCGCGGATCGTGCCGTGGGTTTCTTCGAAATCCGGAGCGTACTCGGTCACCGTCTCACCGTAGCCGCGCCAGCTCCGATCGTCGGCAGAGCAGAGCGCGACCTCGAAACGGTCGCAGCCGTCGACCACCATGACCGGCAGGATCAGCGCCAGCGCCCGCGGCCAATTCTGGATCGTCTCCTGCTGCGTGCGCGCCACCCAGTAGCGGTAATACTTGGGGGTGGCGGAGTAGTAGCGCGGAACGTCCTCGCAGCGCTGGGTGAGCTCGTCGACGATCACCAGCTCGCCAACCTCGTCGAGCCGCAGCTGGCGGAACGCTTGAGCGATTTCGCCGAGCTTGGCCTCGGCCGCAGCCCGGTCGCCTGCAAAACGAAAGCGGAAGCGGAACCCGATCTCTTCGGTCACGGCGCAGCTCCGGCGCGCTCGCTGCGGAGCTGCTCGAGCTCGCGGCGCAGCGCGGCGACCTCGTCCCGTAGCGCCGCAAGCTGGGCTTGCACTTCGGCTTGGACCTGCTGGCGGATCGAGTCGCGCAGCTCGTTTTCAAGCCGCTGCTCGAGCTCGGCGCGCATGCTCTTGAGATCGACGCTGCGCAGCATCGCCTCGATCTGCTGCCGGACCGCTTGCAGGTCGACCTGACCGAGCTGGTCCTCGAGCTCGCGCGAAAGCTTGTCGGCGTCGACCTGCTCGAGGGCGCGCTCGAGCTCTTCGCGCGCGCGCCGCAGATCGGCATGGAGCCGCTCGACCTCGGTCGAGTCCGAGTCCAGCGCCGGGGCCGGCGCGGGGGCTGCCTTCGGAGTCGGCGCCGGGGCCGGCACGACCGGGGCCGGCTCGGCTTGGGTCTTCGACTTGGCGGCGCGGTCGGTTTCGGCCGCGGAGGGCTCGGGATCGGGGCTCCAATCTTCGCCCACCGGTTCAGCCGGTTGGCAGGCGTAGAGCGGCGCCGCCAGGGCCAGGATCCAGAATGTGTTGGGTGTCTTCATGGCGAGCTCCAACGAGACGTTAGGGTCAGAAGGCTTCGGCGCCGTGCTCAATCAAATAGGCGTGCGCGGCGCGCACGCCGGCGCCGATGGTGAATTCGTAGCCGAGCCGGTGCAGCCCGGTTTCGAGCGCCGCCAAGGCGGTCACGATGTCGAACGGGTTGAAGAAGCCGAGATGCCCGATTCGCAGGATCCTGCCTTTGAGCGGCCCTTGCCCGCCGACGAAGGAAACCCCCAGGTCATCGCGCAGCAGCGCAAGGAGCCGGTTCACATCCACATTCGGCGGCGCCAGGATGGTGGTGAGAATGTTGCAGGGATCGGCCTTGGCGAGCAGCTCCAAGCCCAGCGCCTGGGCCCCCAAGCGGGTGGCGTCGGCGAGGATCTGATGGCGTCGCCACAGCGGCTCGAGGCCGGTCTGCTGCAATTCGATCAGCGCCTGCTCGAGCGCGGCGACCAAGCTGATCGCCGGAGTGAACGGCGTGGTCGCATCTCTGAGCGCTTTGCGGTACGCGCGCAGATCGAGATAGTAGCGCGGCAGGTCACAGCGCTCCGCCGCCTCCCAGGCGCGCGGGCTGAGCGCGACAAAGGCCAAACCGGGCGGCATCCCGAGCGCTTTCTGCGAACCGCATACTGCGGCGTCGACTTTCCAGGCGTCGAAGTGGAAGCGGTGCGCGCCGATGCCGGTGATGCCGTCGACGATCGCGAGCGCGCCGCGGCGTTGGGCGACGCGGGCCAGGGCCTGGATGTCGAACAGCACCCCGGTCGAGCTCTCCACCTGGGTCAGGCACACGGCAGTAGCCTGGGGATGCTCCGCGAGCGCCGCTTCGAGCTGATCCGCCGAGAGCGTCTCGCCCCAGGGCACGTCGAGCGGCACGATCTCGAGACCATAGGCGCGGGCGATCTCGCCCCAGCGCTCGCCGAATTTCCCGCCGAGCACCACCAGAACTTGGCCGCCGCGGCGCATCAAGTTGACCAGCGCCGCCTCCATGGCGCAGGTGCCCGAGCCGGTCAGGACCAGCACCGGCTCTGCAGTGTCGAACAGCCATTGGAGACGCCGGCTGGCTGCCTCGAACAAGGCCGAGAACTCGGCGGTTCGGTGGTGGATCAGCGGCCGGGATTCGGCCGCGCTCACCGCCGGTGGAACCGGTGTGGGGCCGGGAGTGAACAGGTAGTGTTTCTTGGGCATGGCAGGCGGGGCGAATGAATCGAAGTAAAGAGGTTAACACAGGGCGCAGAACAGGGACAGGTGTCGGGGGGCGCCCACTGGATTCCGGCTTGCGCCGGAATGACGCTGGTCTATCCTTTCGAATCAAGATGAGCTGGATCGACCGATGGCGCCGCGGCCGCGGTTCGCCCTGGCTGCGCCGCGGCCTGCTGGCCACGGGCGCATGCGCGGTCCTATTGCTGGCCAGCGGCACTTGGGTCGATCTCGAGGCGCCGGTGGGCGACGAGGCGCACTATCTGTTGACCGCGCATTCCGTGGCGCTCGACGGCGACCTGAATCTGCGGCCCAACAACCTGCGGCGCGACTATCGCCACTTCTATCCGGGCCGGCTCCAGTCGCGCGCGATCCTGCGCGGCGCCGGCGTGTCGGTGCCAAGCCAGGGGCTGCTGCTCCCGCTCTACCTGGCGCCTTTCTATCGGGCCGGGTTTGCCTTGGGCCCCCGCTACGCGCTGCCGGCCGCTCGGCTGGGCCTGAGCCTGATGTTCTTGGCGGCGATCGCCGTGGTGGCGGCTGGTCTTGTTCGGCTCGGGCTGCGCGCGCCGCGGGCTTGGTTAGGCGCGGCGTTCGGCGCCGCGACGTTGCCGCTCTGGCCGTTCGCCTACCGGGTCTTTCCCGAGCTTCTCGCCGCGCTGATCGCGCTGCTGGTTTGGCGTTGCCTGGCCTTCGAAGGCGAGCTCGGCAGCCGCCGCGCTGCCTGCGTCGCGGGTCTGATCAGCCTGTGGCCGTTTCTGGGTCCGAAATATCTGGGGCTCTGGCTCGGTGCGATCGGTCTGCTTGTCTGGCGAACGCGAGCGCGCCGCCGCAGCCTGGCCGCCGCCCTGATCGTTCTGTTGGCCGGCGGAGCTGCCTATCTTGCGACCAACCAGCTGCTGTACGGCTCGCCCTCGCCGCTGGCGGTCTACGGCTGGGATCGTGGCCCGGAAGGAGCGCAGAACGGGAGCGCTCCGGGCGGTAAGCAGCAGGACTACGCCCGCGGGGGAGTCCGAGAGCGGATCCCCAACAGCCTGACTCTAGCGCTGGGCTACCTCATCGATCAAAAAGTCGGGCTCCTGTTCCACGCTCCGTATTACCTGTTGGCGCTTCCGGGTTGCTTGAGTCTGTGGCGCAGCCGGCCTCGTGCCGCGATCGCTGTGTTGGCCTTGGTGCTGCCGCACCTGGCGCTGGTTTTCTGGCATGGCAACTGGGACGGTCATTCGCCTCCGGCGCGGCATCTGGTGGCGGTCGTACCCTTTCTGTTGATGTTGTCTGTGCTCGGCGCGGCGCGGCTGCGGAGCCGCGGCGGCTGGATCGCGGCCGGAGCCGCCGCGGGGTGGTCGCTCGCGCTCAGTGGGTATGCCATCTGGCGCGAGCCGTGGCTGCTCAATCGCTCGAACTGGGCGTTCCCGCGCGAGCGAAGCCGGCTGCTCGTCGATCTGTCTTCAAGTCGGATCGATTGGACCCGCTTCGCGCCCAACCTCATCGATCCGGAAGCAAGTTGGTGGGTCCCACTGGCCTGGCTGGTTGCCCTCGGATTGCTGGCCTGGATTCTGCTGCGCGGGTGCGTCGGAGCTGCTGGGGCCGGCGGCGCTCGCAAGGCAGGCCGGCGCGGCGGCTCGGTGGCGCTCGCGACCACGGCGGCCGCGGCGACGATTCTGCTTTTCGTTGGCGCGATTCGCTATGCAAGCTCGGGCCAGCTCCTGGGGCCGTGCATCCATGCCGAGGGGGCGACTTGGTGTCTGGAGCCGGCGGGCGGGTGGCGCGCCGGCTCCAACGGTTTTTGGATCAAGCCCCGGCGTTGGGTCGAGCTGAAACGCTCCGGCGCCGCGGCCGCTGAGACTGAAGCGCAGATCGGCTTGCTCTCATTAGTCGAGAACCGCGTGGCGCTGGTCGGAGCCCGGCCGGTCGCGATCGAGGTTCCGAGCCGCCGGCCGGTATCGGCTCGGATCGAGCTGCGCCGCGTCGGCGCCTACGGCTCGTTGTGGGTGCGCGCGCGTCATGGCAGCGTGCCATTCCTCGAGTCGGCTCGCGCCGATGCCCGCCATCTAGGCGTCCGCGTGAAGCTTGAGGGCAGCGAGCCGCGCGAGTCGGCGCACCCTTTTGCAGCGACCGGAGACCGTGAGCGGCAGCTTGCCGATTCCGACTGAGCCGCCCATGATGGCGGATTCGCCGCCCGGCGCGGCGGCGCGGCCGCATGCACATTCTCGGAGTCACGAGCTTCATCCATGCTTCGAGCGCGGCGCTGCTGATCGACGGCGAGATCGTGGCGGCGGCCGACGAGGAGCGCTTCACCCGGGTCAAGCACACCGGCGTCTTTCCGGCCAACGCGATTCGCTTCTGCCTGCAGCAGGGCGGCATCGAGCTCGATCAGCTCGATCATCTGGCGTTCTACTGGCATCCGTGGCGGGCGGTGGGGCCGCGCCTGCTGCAGCTGGTCTCCAACCTGCCGCACTCGCTGGCATTTTTTCGCCGGCAGGAAACCGATGCACAGGCGGTGCGGGGGGACGTGGGCGCTTGGCTCGGCATGGTCAAGGTCGGCGGCACCCTGCGGCGCGCTCTTGGCGTTCCAGCGGCGCGGTTCCGGCGTCATTACATCGAGCACCACCTGGCCCACGCTGCGAGCTGCTACTACCCATCGCCGTGGGACGACGCCTTGATCCTGTCGCTGGACGGCACCGGCGAGTGGACCACCACGCTGCTGGCGCGGGGTCGCGGCCAAAGAATCGAGAAGATCCAGGAGGTGGTCTATCCGCACTCGCTCGGCGTGTTCTACGGTGCGGCGACGCAGTTTCTGGGCTATCGGGTGTACAGCGACGAGTGGAAGGTGATGGGGCTCGCGGCCTACGGCAAGCCGCGCTTCGCCGATCGGGTGCGGCGGCTGATCCGGCTCCATCCGGACGGGAGCTTTAGGCTCGACCTGGACTATTTCAGCTTTCAGTTGGCCGACAAGCGCACCTGGTACGGCGCGCGCTTCGTCGAGCTGTTCGGCCCGCCGCGCCGGGCCGACGAGCCGATCGAGGACGAACGTTTCGCCGACATCGCCGCGTCGTTTCAGCAGGTGACCGAAGAGATCGGCCTGGGGCTGGTGCGCCATCTGCTGCAGGTCGGCGGCGGCAGCCGCAAGTTGTGCCTGGCCGGCGGGGTGGCGCTCAACAGCGTCCTCAACGGCAAGATCCTGGCCGAAACCGAGATCGACGAGCTGTTCGTTCAGCCGGCGGCCAACGACCCCGGCGCCGGCTTGGGCGCGGCGCTTTATCTGCACAACGCGGTGCTGAAAGGGCGGCGCACCCCGACGATGCGGCACGCGTACTTGGGGCCGGAGTTCGATGCGGCGCGGATGCGGAGCGCGCTGGAGCAGCGCGGCCTCGAATATCAGCGCTGCGAAGACATCGAGGCCCGCACCGCCGCGTTGCTCGACGCCGGCAAGGTGGTCGGTTGGTTTCAAGGCCGGATGGAGTACGGTCCTCGGGCGCTGGGCAACCGCAGCATCCTGGCCGATCCGCGCCGCGCCGAGATGAAGGACGTGGTCAACGCCAAGGTGAAATTCCGCGAGCGCTTCAGGCCCTTCGCGCCCTCGATTCTGGCCGAGCGGGTCGGCGAGTATTTCGAGCACCCGAGCCCCTCGCCGTTCATGATTGTGGTGCTGCCGGTGCGCCCCGAGAAGCGCGGCGCGATTCCGGCGGTGACCCATGCCGACGGGACCGGGAGGTTGCAAACAGTGGAGCGCGAGGTCAACCCGCGCTACTACCGGCTGATCGAGGCGTTCGAGCGGTGCACCGGCGTTCCGGTGATCATGAATACCTCCTTCAACGTTCAGGGCGAGCCGATCGTGTGCACGCCGGAGGAGGCGGTGAGCTGCTACCTCGGCAGCGGCCTCGACGCCCTGGTCCTCGGCGACCTCCTCACCTCAAAACGGGGACAAAGGTAGGGGGCGTCCTCGCCCGAGCGGCCTGTCAGGGCCGCAATCGAGGTCCCGCAGGGCCTGGAGTTGCAGAAACCCAAGGCGTGTGCTGCGTTTACCTTCATTTGGAATGCTGCAGGCGCGCGATACCCGCCACAGCGCCTGGAAACTGTTTGGCACTCAACTTGCCAGAAATGACTGCCGGCCCTCATCTAAATAAGGGAATGACAATCTTCACTTGCAAAGCGGTTCTACGTAGGCGTAACATGGCGGCCAACGGTCAGATGTCAACGGCGGCCTCCATCCTGGCCAATCCCGGCCCTCAGATTCTTAGCCTGTTCATTAGCGAGCCGCTCGCGGTGTACAAAAACAAACCGCCACCTCGGTTGCTTGATCAGGTCCGAATAGCAATCCGGACGCGCCACTACAGCCGCCGGACCGAGAAGGCCTACGTTGGCTGGATCCGCCGCTACATCCTATTCCACGGCAAGCGCCATCCGACCCTCATGGGCAAGCCGGAGGTCACCGATTTCCTCTCGCATCTCGCCACCTCGGCTCACGTGAGTGCCTCCACCCAGAACCAGGCGTTGAGCGCGCTCCTATTCCTCTACAAAGAGGTGCTCGGTCAAAACCTCGGGTGGCTCAACGATGTCGTCCGGGCTCAACACAGGCAGAAGTTGCCCGTGGTGCTTAGTGAAGCCGAGGTTGCCGCCGTCATCCGGGAGCTGCGCGGTGTCGCGCAGCTCGCGGCTTCCCTGATGTATGGAGCAGGCCTGCGACAGCTTGAGTGCCTGCGGCTCCGAGTCAAGGATGTTGATTTCGATCGCCGCGAGATCGTGGTACACCACGGAAAGGGAGGGAGGAATCGCAGGACGGTGTTGCCCGCCAGCATCGCCACTGCGCTCAAGGCGCACCTGGAGAAAGCCTATCGGCAGCACCAGGCTGATCTTGCGTGCGGAGCAGGTTATGTCGAGCTGCCTGACGCCATCGCCCGCAAGTATCCCAATGCGGCGCGGGAATGGAGCTGGCAGTGGGTGTTTCCGGCGACTCGCTTTTATCGTGATGTGAGAACCGGCGAGCGGCGGCGCCATCATCTGCACGAGACCGTCTTGCAGAAGGCGGTCCGGCTGGCCGTGCTCAAGGCTGGCATCGCCAAACCCGCGAGCTGCCATACTCTGCGGCACTCGTTCGCGACTCACCTGTTGGAAGCCGGCTACGACATCCGCTCGATTCAAGAGTTATTGGGGCACGCAGACGTCAGCACAACTATGATCTACACCCATGTCCTCAACCGGGGCGGCCTGGGCGTTCGTAGCCCGCTCGACAGGGTCACCGGAGGCTCCGTGTGACAATCAGGCCCCGCTGTCTTTATCCAGTTAACCCGCGAGCCCTCGCGGGGTATCGCCCTTCGGCCGTTCCATACCCGCGCTTCCGCATTTCGTCGACGCAGAACCACTTTTCCCAAGCCTATGGAGGTGAACATGGTTGAGATACCCAGCCGGTCCCGCAGAAATACCGAAATACCCAGACCTGGCGAATTGTAAGTTAGGCCG
>Ga0214471_10003567_pt1 | contig 12056 bp, 11 predicted proteins | sample RVTome_5_FD_207665 | JGI IMG/M metagenome (GOLD analysis project Ga0214471, IMG submission 207665) | Soil microbial communities from uranium-contaminated site in the Upper Colorado River Basin, Wyoming, United States - RVT142D155 | ecosystem: Environmental > Terrestrial > Soil > Contaminated >... | reverse complement strand
CGGCGAGCTCGCGCGCTACGCGCCGAACATCCGCCACGCGATCATCGCGCGCGACGTGCTCGGCCCGGCCGATCTCGAAACGCGTTTCGGCCTCACCGGTGGCAACATCTTCCACGGCGAGATCCTGCCCGGACAGATCCTGGGCGACCGCTTCAAGCCGCGGACACCTTTACCAGGTCTGTATCTGTGCGGTTCGGGAACCCACCCGGGCGGCGGCGTGTGCGGTGCCCCCGGCTGGAACGCTGCGGCATCCGCCCTGGCAGATCTATCGGGTTAGCCGCCGCGGAACAGGTGCGGTACCCGCTCTCGTGGCTCAACCGCCGCGGCGGCGAGTAAGCGAGCCGCAGCCTGGTACAGTCCCCGCGCGTGCGGATCCTGGTCGAGAGCCCGAACTGCAACGCGCTCGAGGGGTCGAACGCTGCCGTTGGATACGGGTGGATCAGGGCCCTCTCCCGTCTCCACGAACTCCACATCGTCACATACGGCCCGAACTACGATCGAGGTCACGTGGCCGGCGCACCGGCGTTGCCGAACGTCCACCCCATACGCCTGCAGCCGAGTCGCGCCGCCAAGCTGGGGTCGATGTTCGATTTCGTTCTCACGGCGCGGCGGCAGCGAGATCGTCTGATCCGAAGCCTCCGTCCGGACATCGTTCATTCCTTGGAGCCCGCAGGCTGGATGGGGCCCCGTGCGCTTTCGACCTCAGCCGTCCCGTACGTCCTCGGTCCGCTCAACGGGGGGAGCATCCAGCCGCCTCGCGCCTTCGCAGTCGAGGTGCTCGAGAACCTGCCGGTCAAGCCGGCTCAGTCTCTCGTGCGTCAAGGGCCCAGGAAGCTTGCGGTCACGCTGGCGAACGAGTTCACGTTCGGCGATACGCGAACGGCTCACGTCCTTGCCCGCCGGGCGATGCGACGAGCAAGGCGCATCGTCCTGGGCACGGACCTCACGGCGGGTGCGTTCCCACCCGGGCTGGCCGGTCGCGTCGTCAGGATCCCTACCCAAGGGATCGACCTCCACCGCTTCTCGCCGAAGCCGCGGCGTTCGCACGAGGGTCCTCTCCGCGTGATCTATGCGGGCCGGATCACAGCATGGAAGGGGCTTCATCTCCTCATCCGGGCCATCGCAGCGAGTCCGGCGCATCTGACGATCTACGGAGGATCGACCCCCCAGGAGCGCTGGTACGAGGAACACTGCAGGAGATCGATCGACGACCTCGGGGCGCAGGAGCGGATCCTCTGGATCGGATCGGTTGAACGCGATCAGCTTGCGGAGGCCTACGCGGAAGCCGATGTCTTCGCGATGCTTTCTCTCTGGGAACCCTTTGCCACGACCTGGATCGAGTCGATGGCATGCGGCACGCCCATCATCGGCTTGGCGACCGGCGGGATGGTGGAGGCGCTCCGGGGTCAAGATGCGGGCTGGCTGATCGAGCCGACGACCGAGGCGGACGTCGTCGATCGGACAACGGTTCTGCTCGACCGGCTGTCACACGATAAGGAAGAAGTGCGACGAGCCGGCGACCTCGCGCGGCGGATCGCCGAAGAACAACACTCATGGGAACGACTCGCCGAGCGGATGGATGCCGTCTACCGCGACGTCACCTGACTCCGGATCCAATCCGTCGTTCGCGCGATCCCCTCCGCCAACCCAACCTGAGCTTCCCAGCCGAGGAGCCGGCGCGCGCGCGCGATGTCCAGGGCCGATCTGCGAAGCTCGCCCGGTCGAGGTGGCGCCATCGATGGAACGGATGCGACGCCGGCGACAGCAGCACACATCTCGAGCAACTCGAGAACCGACGTTTCACGCCCCGTCCCGATGTTGACGATCCCACCAGCCCTCGCATCGGCAGCCCGCACGAAAGCATCCACGACATCGCCGACGTACACGAAATCACGGGTCTGGCTCCCGTCGCCGTAGATCGTGCAGCGCTCGTTCCGCAGGAGAGCGCGAAGGAATATCGCGACCACGCCGGCCTCGCCGTAGGGATCTTGGCGAGGGCCGTAGACGTTGGAGAGCGCAAGAGAGATCGTCTCGAGTCCGGAGGAATGGGCATAGAAGGAGAGGTAGTCGCCGAGGACACGCTTGCTGATCCCGTACGGCGAGAGGGGACGGCTCTGGCTCGTCTCCGGTGTCGGTATCTTCCGAGCCTCTCCGTAGATACAGCCGCCCGTAGACGCGACGATCACTCGCCGAACGCCGGAGCGACGAGCCGCCTCGCAGACGTTGATCGTGCCCCCGATATTGACGTCGGCATCAAGGCCTGGGTTCGAGACTGAGACCCGTACGTCACACTGGGCAGCCAGGTGGTAGACCAGCTCGGGGTGGACCTGCTCGATCAGGCGGGCGAGCCGGTCGGATCTGACATCCATCTCCTCGAAGGCCACCTCATCGGCGCCACCGAGATTATCGAGGCTTCCCCGAGACAGATCGTCCACCACCACAACCCGGGAACTCTGGTCGGTGAGACGGTCCACCAGATGCGATCCGATGAAACCCGCACCCCCGGTGACGAGGACGACCTTCTGGTTTGGCACGCACGCGAGTGTAGCGGCAGGTCGTGGGCACCTCTTCCTCCCGGTGTCGCCGGTCAAGAACTTTGCAGGCCGGCACCGCCGTGACTATCGTCGCGGCACATGGACGAGCAGCCGTCTCCGACACCACCTGCGCCGCCCGACCGGCCGCCGTTGCGCCGCAGCCGCTCGGATCGCGTGATCGGCGGCGTCGCCGGCGGGATCGCACAGCATCTGGGCCTCGACGCGACGCTGATCCGGCTGGCGTGGGTTGCGGTCGCGCTGCTCGGCGGCGGTGGGATCCTGCTTTATCTGATCGCCTGGCTCATCATCGCCGAGGAGCCCGCACAGCAGGCGCCGGGCGCACCCCCGCCCACGCCCGCGCCGGCGCGGGACGGCACCGTCGCCGCGTACATCATCGGCGGGATCCTGATCGCCCTGGGTGCCGTCTCGCTGATCGGTCCGGTGACCGTCGCGGTGTTCAGGTTCCTCATCCCGGCGATCCTGATCGCGGTCGGCGTCGCGATCATCGCGAACTCCTCTCGCCGATGACCGCGCACGAACCTCCCCCGAACCTGATCGGACTCGGGGTCGCGATCATCGCCCGCAGCGGGCGACACGCCCGATAGGGCCGTCATCGTTTCGTAACCTTCGTGTGTACCAACGTCCATCGTAGGCTCGGCCCGCGCGGGGCATCCTCGGGGATCACCTCGAAGGGAGCGGCCGATGGATCGTCACGAGCAGCACGGTGAGTTCTCGACACGCGGCTTCCTCCCCGGCTTACGCGAGCGCACGTCGCGCCCCTTCGAGCATGCCGGTGCGCGGATCACGGCGGCCGCGCGCGCCCTCCGCGGGGCGCCGTTCCGCGCGCCGGCCGCAGGCTTGATGATCCTTGCAGTGACACTGGCGACGGGTACCGACATCCTGCGTGCGACCGAGCCCGGGTCGAGCCGGGCACCGGACACGGCGATCGAGGTCCGCGAGATCCCCAACGCCGACGATCCGGCCATCCCCGAGCCTGTGTCCGAGAAACCATCGACCGGCGCGCTGTCAGACGAGCCCGCGGAGGACGAGATCGAACCGGTCGACGAGCCTGGATATCTCGAGGACGAGGTCTGCTCACCCGAGCGAATCGAGCCGCTCCCGGATCCCACCGGCGTCCGGGTGGCCTGGAGCGAGTACCGCGAGGATCGCTCGGTGATCTTCATCCGCGACCTCGGGAACGGCAGCGACATCGACGTATCCGGCGGCTGTGATGCCTACGCCCCTTCGTTTCGCGATGGCCGCAGCGTGACGTATCTACTCTCCGAATACGAGAACGGTGAGCATCGGCAGGTCGTCATGCGCGTCAACCTGGGTACGGGGATCCACAGACGCATCACGTCGCGGCCGGAGGTCATGGCGTACGCGTGGGATCCCTCGGGTAGCCGCCTCGCCACGATCGACAGCGGTGCATGGACCCAGGAAGGCAGCACGGCCGGATCGACGATCGAGATCCTCGACGTCGGCTCGGGCGACACCCTGACGATCCCACTGCCCGACTTCGTGGAAGGCCGGTGCGGGTGGCTCGGAGACGAGCAGGCGCTCCATTGGTCCCCCGATGGATCGAGCATCGCGGTGGTCGTCACCGCATTCGACAACGACGCGACCCTGCGTGTGCTCGACCTGGGGGGCAACGAGCTGATCGCCCCTCGCGCCGGCACGATGGCGCGATGGCTCGACGATGACCGGCTGCTCTATGAGGACTACGGCTTCGATGAAGGAACGGGGTGGCACATCATCGACGTGCGCACCGGCGAGCTGACGGATCCGGGACTGCGAAGGGACACGTACGGCCCGGCGATCAGCCAGACCGGCGCGCGCGTGGCGACGTTCGACGACCCGGGAACGTTGTTCGTCCACACGCTGGCCAACGGCGTCGAGCGCCGCCACGCTGGGCTGATCCACCCTCATTGGGTCGACGCCCGCCACGTCCTCGCGACCAACGTCCGTCCCTGCCCCGAGGATTGCTTCTACGAGTTCGAGGAAACAGGATCCTCCTCCATCGTCGACGTGGTCGACGGCGAGCGCGTGGACGTGGACATCCCCCACCTGTGGCGCGCGGCGGTTTGGGTTCCCCCGACGACCGATCAGCTCTAGATCAAGCGTCCGTGTCGTCTCCGGGCAGGTCGATCAAGCCGAGTCGCATCGCCTCGGCAACCGCGCCCGCACGGTTCTTCACCTCGAGCTTCTCGAAGATGCTCGACAGGTACGCCTTGACGGTTCGCTCGGTTACGTTGAGACGCTCGCCGATGTCCTTGTTCTTCAACCCGCGTGCCAGCAACCGCAGGACCTGGAGCTGCCGTTGCGTGAACGTCAGGTCCGCGACGGCGATCTGACCGTCGGAGACCTGGGTCTCGGGCTCCTGGGTCAGCGCCGGGTCCTCCATCATCATCTTGCTCGAACCGATCCTGATGCGGTCGTTGTGATGGAGCTGGCGGAGACCGTTGATGCGCTCATCGTTGACGTAGGTGCCGTTGTGACTGCCGAGGTCCTCGACGACCACAACGCCCTTGCGCTTCATCAGGATGGCGTGGACGCGCGAGACCATCGGATCGTTCAACACGACGTCGTTGCGGCTGGACCGGCCCAGGGTCATCTCCTCGGCGTCCAGGGTCACGCGGCGGCCCGCTGCGGGGCCGTGGATGAAGATCAGGATGGGATCCGGCATCAGTGCACCTTGCCAGAGGGTAGACCCCTGGGGGCATGCCCGAAAGGACAGTCGCGGGCTACCGGCAGGCGCGCGCCTGCAGCTCAAACTGCTCGGCGTACAGCCCGGGTACGCCACGGTCGCACGTCGCCGACCGCTGCATTTGTAGCAGCCCTTAGCCGCTGTAGTCAACAGACTCATAAGGAAGAGTTGACAATCTGCTATGTTCAGGTTTATAGATAGGATCCATGCAGAGCGAGCGCGAGATCCTCGAGCGAGTTGCCGCCGGAGACCTGTCGCCCCAGGAAGCTGCTGAGCTGCTCGGGGAAGTGCCCGGCGACGAAGGGGCGGCTGCGCCCGGCGACCAGGGGCCGATCAGGCGAGTGCGATTCGTGGGGACCTTCCGCAGTGCCACGATCGTGGGGGATCCCGCGGTCCGCGAGGCGGTTGTCGATGGCCCTCACGTCGTTCGCCGCGAGGGCGACGTCTTGGTCGTCGGGGACGACACGAACGAGGACCACGGCGGCTTCGTCGGGCGGATCGATCGCCAAGACGGCGGCGCGTTCCGGTTCCGCTCGGTGCGCAAGACGAAGGTGATCGTGAGCGCGGAAGGTCCCTTCGGTCCGCGTCGACGGCCCTCCCCCATCGAGATCCGCATGAATCCCGACCTTCCTTTGGACGTCGAACTCGCCGCAGGAACACTCAGCGTTCGCGGCGTGCGCGGACCGATCACCGCCGAGATCTCGGCCGGGAGCGCGCGCATCGAAGGCTTCGAGCGTCCCATCGAAATCCAGGTCGCCGCCGGCAGCGTGCACGCGACCGGCGTGATGAACGCCGGCGGATCCCGCGTGAAGTGCGAGGCCGGTTCGGTCGCCATCCACCTGCTCCGCGGCTCGAGCGTTCGCATCGCGAGCCGGGTCGGGCTGGGTAAGGTGGAGATCCCCGACGACGCCGTCGAAGGGGGGAACGGGTTCGTGCTCGGCGTCGGCGCCCGGCAGGGCACGGTCGGCGAGGGCCTCGGGACCTTGGACATCGACTGCAGCCTCGGGAAGGTCGCGGTCACCGCGGAGCGATGACCCCACACCGTCCTCCGCGCGACTGCCCCGTCTGCGGTTCGACGCTTGCGGTGACGCGGCTCGGTTGCGGGGACTGCGGTACCGAGATCTCAGGTGCGTTCGAGAACTGCGAGTTCTGCGCGCTGGGTTCCGAGGACCGGGAGATGCTGCGGATCTTCCTCGCTTCTCGCGGCAACATGAAGGACCTGGAGCGCCACCTCGGCGTCAGTTACCCGACCGCGCGGGCGCGGTTCGACGCGCTGCTCGAACGGCTGGGGCTGGAGCGGGCCGAGCCGGGACCGAAGGGAACCCGCCTGGATGTGCTAGAGGCGCTCGCACGCGGGGATATCGACATCGACGAGGCGATGAACCAACTACGCTGACGAGGCGACCTCCCATCCGCAGGGCAGATCGGATGGGCGCCTGAGGGGGCTCCAGCTGGAGCCCCCTTCCTTATCCGCCGCCCTCGACGCAGGTCACACCGTCGGGCCCGACCGTCGCCGCATGCTGGGTTTCCGGCGCGACGTCCAGCCGATCACCGGCGAGCAGCTCGATGTCCCCGTCGCGCGTGTGGAACACGATCGACCCCTCCGCGCAGAACAGGACCTTGCGGTACGCGTGCGCGTGCCGGCCGTAACGGTCGCCGGGATCGTTGCTCCACCAGCGCGGTGAGAAGCCTTCGCAGCGGATGCGCGCGTCGAGGTCGGCGCGCGCGACCGGCCCCTCACCCGGGGTCTTGGTCACGCTTACGGTACCCTCCTCAGCGCCCGGTCAGGACAGATGGACGCGGCCGGCGCCGGCGTAGAGGTTGAACGAGCCGTCGCGTACGAATCCCGCGAGGCTCATCCCGAACGTCTCCGCGGTCTGCACCGCCAGCGATGAGGGCGCGCCGACCGCGGCGACGAACGGGATCCCGGCCGCGAGCGCCTTCTGCATGATCTCGAAGCTCGCACGTCCGCTGACCGCCAGGATGGTCTCACCCGCCGGATAACGACGTTCCAGCACCAGCGCGCCCACGAGCTTGTCAACGGCGTTGTGCCGGCCCACGTCCTCGCGCACCAGGATCAGATCACCGCGCGCGTCGAACAAGCCGGCCGCGTGCAAACCGCCGGTGCGCTCGAAGAGGCGCTGGCGCGCGCGCAACGCCTCTGGCAGGGACGTCACCACCGCGGGATCGACCACCGGACCCTCGGGGATGGGCGGAGGATCGAGCAGCGCCAGCGCCTCCAGCGACGTCTTGCCACACACGCCGCAGGAGGACGTTGTGTAGAAGTTGCGCGCGAGCCGCGTGGGATCGAAGCGTGCGCTTCCGCGCAGCGCGACCGTGACGATGTTGAACTGCTGCTCGACCGGCGTTCCGATGCAGTAGCGGACCGCGTCGAGATCCTCGGCCGTGCGCACCACGCCTTCGGTCGCAAGGAACCCGACCGCCAGCTCGAAGTCGTTGCCGGGTGTGCGCATGGTGATCGCCAGGCTCTGCTCGGCAGCGCCGGGCAAGGTGACGCGGATCTCCATCGGCTCCTCGGCCGCGACCTGATCCGATCGCGTGCTCGACCCACCGTCGCGAACCGCGCGGGCCGTCACGCGAACGGTCGGACCCGGCCGGTCGGTCATCGCGCGCCCTCCACGAGCAGCTCGACCACCGTGTTGTAGTCCGGGATCCCGCAGACGGGGTCACGGACACCGCGCCGGAGCAACACGTTCCCCTCCGGCCAATGCACCTGCAGGTTCCGCGGCCGGATCGCCGAGATCTTCACCCTGCCGTCGTACTCCCCCACCGGCGAGCGCAGCCGGATCGGGTCGCCGTCTCGCAACTCGAGCGCCTGCGCGTCAACGGTCGAGATGAACACGTCGTTGCGCATCGCGCCGGTCAGCGGATCGCGATCGCGATGCACCATCGAGTTGAACTGCTTGCCTCGGCGCGTTGACAGCAGGAACAGCCCATCGCCCAGGCGCGACTCGGGCAGCTCGAGCACCGCGAACCGCGCGCGCCCCTCGGCGGTGGGGAAGACGCCGTCGCGGCACAGGATGCGCCCGCCCCATTGCACGTGATCGCCTTTGCGGCGGAACTGCTCGATCCCGGCATAGGTCGGGACGGCACGCGCGATCTCGTCCCGGATCGCCTGCCCGCCGGCGAAGTGAACCAGCGCCGCGCGATCGGGGCGCGCGCGCTGCGCGGCCTCCATCAGGATGCGCCATTCGCTGCGCGCTTGACCGGGACGGGGGCCGGGGATCGCGGGAGAGAAGATGATCTGACGCTCGGTCGTGGTCTCGGTCCCGCCGCCGTCCTGCTCGTAGCGCGTGCGCGCCGGCAACAGCAAGACCCACTCCTTCGGTGGCACGAGCATCTGCGAGGTGACCACGATGTCCTGATGGATCCGGAACGGGATCTGCGACAACGCCTCGCGCACGTGGTCGGGTTCGGGCAGTGTCTCCAGGAAGTTGCCGCCCGCCGACCAGAGGACGTCGAGCTCACCGCGCGCGGCCGCGTCGAGCTGCTCGACGCACGACAGCCCCGGCGACGATGGCACCTCGAAGCCCCAGAGCCCGGTCATCTCCGCGGCGGTCTCGGCGTTGACGGGACGGGGGCCGGGGAACGAGGCGGGCACGCAGCCGACCTCCGCGCCGCCCTGCACGCCGGAATGGCCGCGGATCGGCATCACGCCGGCGTGCTCGCGGCCGATCGAGCCGCGCGCGAGCGCCACGTTGAGCAGCGCGCGCACGTTCTGCACGCCGTGCGCGTGCTGGGTGACGCCCATCGACCAGACGAAGATCGTGTTCGGATGCTCGTGCAGCAGGCGCGCGAACCGCAGCATGTCCTCTCGCGTCGCGCCGCTGGATCGTTCGAGGTTCTCCCAGGGTTGCGCCTCGACGGCGGCGCGCGCGGCAGCGAAGCCTGCTGTGCGCTCGGTGATGAAGGCGTCGTCGCACCAGCGCTGCTCGATCAGGTGTTTGAGCACGCCGGTGAAGAACGCCAGATCCCCTCCGGTGTGGACGCCGAAGAACTCATCCGTTATACGCGTACCGAACAGCGCGCTTTCGACGACGCTGGGGACCCAGTAGCGTTCCATGCCGGGCTCGCGGTACGGGTTCACCATCGCGATCGTGGTGCCGGCGCGCTTGGCGTAGACCAGGTACTTGGTCGTGACCGGCTGATTGTTCGCGACGTCGGATCCGACGAAGACGATCAGGTCGGCGCCGATCCAGTCCTTGTACGACACAGTCGAGGCGGACACGCCGAGCGCATCCTTCATCGCGTTGGTCGAGGCCGCGTGACACAGCCGCGCCGAGTTGTCGACGTTGTTGGTACCGAGGAATCGCGCGACCTTCTGGGCGACGTAGTAGCTCTCGTTGGTCATGCCGCGACTGGTGAGATAGAAACCCATGCGGCGCGGATCGGTCGCGCGCAGCGCATCGGCGGCGAGATCGAGCGCCTCGTCCCAGGTGATGCGCCTGAAGCCCACCTCGCCGCGGCGTCGGAGCATGGGGTACGCGAGCCGGCCGAGATCCCGCAAGTCGCGCGACGACATCACCTCCAGCGGCCCCACATCGGCGAGCAGCTCGTGGTCGAGCGCATCGGCCGTGTTCAGCTTCAACAGGTTCAACCGCACGGTGCACAGGTGCACGCCGTCCATGGTGAAGTCGCGCATCCCGGACGTGCCGAGCGCGCACCCGTCACACACACCGTCTCGCAGGATCCGCCACGCGTACAGCGGATGGCGGATGTTCTCGCGCGCGGTATGAAGCATCTCGAGGTAGTGGTTCGGCTTGACCTGACCGATGCCATAGGGGATGGGGCCGACCCGATGGCTCTTCTTCTTCGCCTTCCGCTTCGGCTTCCGCGCGCGCGCCATAGGCATCCGAGTATAGACGCGACCATGCCTTGCTAAGGTCCCGGCGCCATGGATCTCGCGAGGACGCTGCGGTGGACGCTACAGGATCTGCGCGAGGTGCCGCGGTTCGTGCGGATGGGACCTGCGCTCGCGCGAGCAGCGCGCGGCGAAATCTTCCCCGTCCTGCTCGCGCGACGCGCCGCCGAGGCACCGGATCGTCCCTTCCTGCGATCCGAGGACCGCACGATGACCTACGGTGAGGTCGCGCGCGCGGCCGACCGGTGCGCGCACGCCCTGCGCGACGCCGGCGTGCGACGAGGAGACGTCGTCGCGATCATGATGGACAACAGTCCGTCGATGGTGGTCGGGCAGGCCGCGATGGCGCGGCTCGGCAGCGTCGGGGCGCTGATCAACAGCCATCTGACCGGCGAGCCGCTCGCCCACGTCCTGCGAGCATCGCGCGCCGAACACGTCGTGACCGACGCGGCGGCCCTCCCCGTGTTGCTCGACCTTCGACCGGCGCAGACCATCTGGCTGGCCGGACCGGACGCGCCGGATGGCGTGCGCTCGTTGGACGAGGCGATCGACGCCGCGCCGGATGATCCGTTCCCGGCGCCGCCGTCGAGTGGATCCGACGTCTTCCTGCACCTCTACACCTCAGGCACGACCGGCGTGCCGAAGGCTGCGCGCGTCACCTATCGCGCGCACGCGCTCGGCGGGGTGACGTTCCGTCACTTGCTCGGCCTGGGACCCGACGATGTCGTGTACGCGCCGCTGCCCCTGTACCACGGCCAGAGCAACATCGTGGGCCTCGGGACCGCGCTCGCCTCCGGTGGCTCGTTTGCGTCGCGGCGGACCTTCAGCGCCCACGGATTCCTCGACGACGCGCGCCGCCACGGCGTCACCGCGTTCGTCTACGTCGGCGAGCTGTGCCGCTACCTGATGCGCCAACCCCCGGATACGCGCGATCGCGACCATCGGATCCGCGTCGCCGTCGGCGCCGGGTTGCGACCCGACATCTGGCGAGCGTTCCAGGAGCGCTTCGGGATCGCGCGGATCCTCGAGATCTACGGCGAGAGCGAAGGCAACGTCGCGCTGATGAACATCGACGGCGTCCCCGGGGCGGCGGGCCGTCCGATGCCCTTCGAATGGCCGAAGGTTCGCCTCGTTCGGTACGACGTCGCGCGCGGCGAGCCGGTCCGCGGGCCGGACGGGTTCCTCGTCCAGTGCGCGATCGGCGAGCCGGGCCTGCTGCTCGGCAAGATCTCGGGAGGGATGCGCGCCGACGGCGGCTACGTCGAACGCTCGGACATGGACGAGCGCGTGATCCGCGACGCGTTCCGCCGCGGCGACCGCTGGTACCGCTCCAGCGACCTGCTGCGGCGCGATCGGAACAACGACTTCTTCTTCGTGGACCGCATCGGTGACACGTTCCGCTGGAAGGGCGAGAACGTTTCCACCCAGGAGGTGGCCGAGCATCTCAACGGCGCGCCCGGCGTCGCCGAGACATGCGTCTACGGCGTCGAGATCCCCGGTGAGGACGGCCGCGCCGGGATGGCGGCTGTGGTCATACAGCCGGGCGAGTCGTTCTCCGGCGCCGCCTTCTTTTCGCACGTTTCGTCGCTGCCGGCGTACGCGCGGCCGGCGTTCGTCCGGATCGTCGTGTCGATGGACGTGACCGCCACGCTCAAGCACCGCAAGGGGCGGCTGCGGGAGGAAGGGTACGAGCGGGCCGGCGACGATCCGGTGTTCGTGCGGGACGACGATGCGCGCGCGTACGTGGACCTCGATGACGAGCAGCGCGCGCGGCTCGCGTCGGGTCGCTTGAGGCTCTAGCGCGCGCGTGCAGCCTCGCGCGCGTGTGCAGCCTCGCGCGCGTGTGCAGCCTCGCGCGCGCGTGCAGCGGCGTGCAGTCTCGCGCGCGTCGCAACGATCCTGCGTCGGCGTTTGTGGTTTCTACGAATCTTGA
>Ga0214471_10003565_pt1 | contig 12059 bp, 7 predicted proteins | sample RVTome_5_FD_207665 | JGI IMG/M metagenome (GOLD analysis project Ga0214471, IMG submission 207665) | Soil microbial communities from uranium-contaminated site in the Upper Colorado River Basin, Wyoming, United States - RVT142D155 | ecosystem: Environmental > Terrestrial > Soil > Contaminated >... | reverse complement strand
GGGCGACCGTAAAGAGCCGGCTCGAGGACGTTGTGCCCGCCCCAGCCGTTCAGCGATCCACCAACAAAAACGACGTGGGCCACGCGATAGAGCGACGCCAGCTCTCCTAAGCTGTCCAGCAACAACGCTCCAGGGAGCGGCAAATCCACTGGCTTCCTCCCGCCCAACTCGGACCGCCGCAGATAGGGAATCCCAGAGCCGGCAAGTACCCGGTCCGCCTCGTCGAATCGCTGCGGGTGGCGTGGAGCCACCACCAGCAGCGCCCGCGGCTTCGATTGGGCAACGAGGCGAAATGCCTCGACAACCGGCTCTTCCTCGTCCTCGCGCGTGCTGCCGGCCAGCAACACTGGTTCGGGCCGTACCCGCGCCAGGAAATCCGCCAGGTCCGCGGGCAGTTCCGAGGCTGTGGGCTCGAAGTCATATTTCAGGTTCCCGCCGACGGTGACGGTTTCCTCGGGCGCGCCGGTAGCTATAAAGCGTTCGCGGTCCGTGGCCGATTGTGCGAGGATGCGGTCCGGGCAACACAAGACATGGCGGAAAAACAAACCAACACGCCGGTAGCTTGCCGCCGATTGATCGGAAATGCGCCCATTGACAAGCAGTAAGCCCGCGCCGATTCGTTTCGTCTCACGGAACAGATTCGGCCAGATCTCGGTTTCGGCCACAATCACCAGCCGCGGTCGCAGTCGCCGCAACACGTGCCTCACGACGAATGGAAGATCGAGCGGCGCGTAGAAGATGCCGTCGACTTTGCCGCCGAGCTTTTCGAGCGCCATCTGTTGGCCGGTCGCCGTTGTGGTGCTGACAAACAGCGGCGCCGGGGGAAAGCGCCGTCTTAACTCCTCCACCAGGCGGGCGCACGACGAGACCTCGCCGACCGAAACCGCATGTAACCAGATGGAATCGCCGGCGGTCTGATGAACTAGGCGGGAGAGAAAACCAAGGCGTTCGGGAAGCCGGCGCCAGGACTGGCCGCGTTTCCGGGCGCGCAGAATCGAGTACGGCAGCAGAACCACCGAAGCCAGCGCCAGCAACAGATTGTAAGCGAAAAAGGCCAATTTCTTTCCATCATTATGTCAAGATATGGGTGTATGCGCGGCTTTCTGATAGCGCTGCCGCTGCTGTGGGCCGCCGGGCCTGCCACCGGCGCCGAGGGCTTCCACTCCAAGCCGGCGCACGAATATGCCGCTCGCCAGGAGCAGGCCGGCGTTACCGTTGCCGTAAAGCCTTACCTCGGCGAGGAAGAGCAGAAGGCAGCCTTCGGCGGGGCCCAACCCTACAAATACGGGTTTCTGCCGGTGTTGCTGGTCATCACCAACAACAGCGACCACCCACTGGGGCTCCAGAATCTGAAGGTTCGCTTTATTGACTCGCGCGGCGACGGGCTGGAGCGAATTACTGCCGAGGATTTGGGCTTCTTCAACCCCAAGGGCCATCAACCCAAAGACCGTCCGGCGTACATTCCAATTCCGCTTGGCCGCCCGAAAGTGAAAAAGGGCCCGTTGGCCAAGCCCGAGATCACCCAGCGCGAATTCCAGGCCCCTGTGGTCGCCCCCGAGACCACCGCCAGCGGGTTTTTCTACTACAGCACCGGGACCGGCTCCTTGGCAGGCACCGCGATTTACATTTCCGGCATCCGCGATATGACCACCGGAAGCGACCTCTTCTACTTCGAGATTCCCGTGGACGCTCCCAACTAGACTAGACTTTCGCCCCCAAGCGAGGACTCGTGCCGGTCCTTCGCCGCGAAGCGGCGAGGTGCCGGCCCCGTCGGTCGTCAACCCGCGTCATGGCCGCGTACGCCGGGCAACTGACCCGCGACCCTCTCGCCGCCCCCCTGCCGCCGCTGCCCCTGCCGCCGCCGAGCCCCCCTTGCAGCCGGCGCCGCGCTGTGCTTAGATGGGTCAGGAAATAGCAGGCGGTAGCCGTAGTGAGATTACTCTGGCTGCTGGCGCCTGCGTGCTTGTTATCAGCCGCGGAGCCCCTGGATCCCGTCCGCGATCCCCTCGAAAAAGCTTATCGTTTCCTCCGTTCCGGAGATTACCCTCAGGCGATCGTTCACCTTGTGGAAGCGTCGAAGCTCGCTCCGCAACGTGCCGCCATCTTCAAGGAACTGGGATACGCTTACCTCAAGACCGGCGAGACGAAACTGGCGCTCGCCATGCTCGGGCAGGCGCGCACGCTCGATCCCGCCGACCCCCAAATCACTCTACAGCTCGCCTACTCCTTCCAGGCCGAAGGGCAGCCTGAGCGCGCGGCCGAGCTTTTCCGCGTCGTGACCGAAAGCGGCGATGCGCAGGCTCAGATTCAGGCCGCCCAGGCGCTGGAAAATCTCAGCAGCCCCAACGACGCGGCGCATTCCGCCCAGCAGGGCGACGCCGCATATGGCGAGCTGAACGGGGCCTATCAGGCGCTTGCCGCCAAAGACTACGCCGCCGCCGCCGAACGCTTCCGGCGGGCCTTACCACTGGCTCCCCAACGAGCCGATATTCGCAAGGAGCTGGGCTACGTCTACCTCAAGATGGGCGAGACGGAGGCGGCCCGGGAGATGTTCGAGCAGGCTGCGACGCTCGACCCTGCCGACCAGCGCGTCGCTCTCGAACTGGCGTTCCTCTGCCACGAGACGCAGCAGGAAGCCCGGGCCCTGCAACTGTTTCGCATGCTTGCGGCGAGTGAGGATCCGCAGGTCCGCGACACCGCGCGCACCGCCTTCGAAAACGTCGGCCGCGAGCTCAATCAGGCGATCGAGCGCTGGTCGCAAGCCGCCGCGACAGACGCCGGCAACCGTTCCGTGCAGTTGGAGCTCGCCGGACTGCTGGAGAAACGCGGCGAGCCTGCCCAGGCAGCGGCTCGCTACCTGGCGGCCTGGATCATCCCCTCCGGCGAGCGCCCGTTGGAAATCTTGCTGCTCTTGGCCGGCGCCCGAGAAGCCGCCGGCGACTCGGAAGGAGCGCGTGGGGCCTGGCTGCTGGCTTCGCGGGCGGCCGATGTGCGTATCGCCGAGACCGCCAAGGATCATCTCCCCGACCGATTCCCTCACGCCGCCGAGTTCCGCCGCGCTCTCGACCTGGATCCGGCGAACAGCCGCCTGCGCCGCGAACTGGCGTATCTGCTTCTGCAGGTCAATCTGCGTGAAGAGGCCTTGCGGGAATTTGAACAAATCGTCGCCGAGGATGCCAACGACCTGCTGGCGGCGGCGCAACTGGCGGATTTCTACCTGACGCGCAACAACCCGGCTGAGGCGGTCCGTCTGCTCGAAAAAGCCGTTCAGAGCCCCGACGAAGAGCTGGCCGGACGCGCCGAAGAGCGCTTGCAGCAGATCCGTGAGCAGGAGGCCCGCCCGCACCGCGAGCTGGGCGAGAAGAGCCTCAACCAAAGCTACCTGCAAGACGCCCGCCGCGAGCTGCTACGTGCCTACGAGATCAACCCGGAGGATTTCTCGATTGCGCTCAAGCTCGGCGTGGTGCACAACCTGATGCGGCAAGACCGCGAGGCGGTGCGCTGGTTTCGGATCGCCTCCCAAAGCCCCAACCCCGAAGTTGCCGAGCAGGCGCGGCAATCCTACGGCAATCTCCATCCCCAGTTCCGGCGTGTCACGACGTCGGTCTGGTCGCTGCCGATGTTCTCGAGCCGCTACCGCGACCTCTTCAATTATTCGCAGATCAAGACGGAGTTCAACATTGATCCCCTGCCGCTGCGTCCCTATCTTTCGTTGCGGTTTTCCGGCGATGTGCGCCAGCAGACCGGCGGCGACACTCCGCTGTTTCTTTCCGAGAACGCCCTGGTGGCCGCGGCGGGCTTGCGGGCCCAGATTCATCCGCGCCTGGTTCTGTGGGCCGAGGCTGGAGAAGCGTTCCATTACCTCGGCAAGCGTCCGCCCGGCGTGCCTAGAGCCGCCCCGGACTATCGCGGCGGCCTGAGCTGGTTCGACAGTCGTGGTGCGTCGCTGGGCGGGCGCGAGCCGGGACGTTTTCTGGAAGCGAACGCCGACGCGGTCTTTGTGAGCCGCTTCGACAACAACACGATCGGATACCTGCAACTGCGCCCGGGTTATCGGCTGCCCGGCCGCGGCGCCTTGCAGGCCCAGGTGTTCTGGAACTTCAACGTGACCACGGATGCAAAGCGTCTCTATTGGGCCAACTTCGTCGAAACCGGTCCGGGGCTGCGCCTGCGGGTGCCCGGCGTGGCGCCGCCCATGGATCTTTCGATCAGCTTCGTGCGCGGCGTGCACCTGGTCAATGAGTTCAATCCCCGCCGGCCGAATTATTTCGACCTGCGGGTGAGCTTGTGGTATTCGGCGGGGTTTTGAGCGTCGAGATTTGTTGGCGAGGGCACCAGATCGAATATGACGAACGTTATATCTGCACCTGACGCGGAAGTTTCGCAAAAGTGTCGCCCTTCCAGGGCTCGTACGCCGGTTGCGTGTTTCCCACGGCTTATGCCGTGGGCTATTAATCTGTCGCCCCTGGCGGGGCTCTCGGAGCATGCTCTCCAACTCTTGGTCCTCACCGTTGTGGTCCTGTTCTTTCGCGATCTTTGTGGGCTCTGCGACGGTTCCGACGTCCGTGCGCCGCGGGTACTCGCAAACTTCGCCGGCGCAGTACTTCTGCCAACCGCCGCCGCTTCCCCCCTCCCCCCCGCCGTCTCCGATCCAAGCACCCGAACCTCCCCCCTTCCCGATTTAGCGGTACAGGTCGAAGATACCGCGCAATGGGCTCCGGTACTTTCCAGCGTGGGCCTCCAGGCCATTGACGGGGCCTCGCGATTCCGCATCGTCGTGGGAGACTCCCCCGCCGCGCGCCAAGCCGGGTTCCAGCCCTCAGCCAAAACGGTGCGTGTTGCCGCCGTCACCGACGTCCACGACCCCAACCTGGGAATCTTCTGGGAACAGCCCCAGGAACTGCCCGTTTATACACTACCGGCGCAGGCCACCATCTTCGCGCGCGAGAAACGAACCGGCGTGCCCCTGCTCGCCGGGTTCACAAGCCCCACCGGCGGAGTCCTCTGGGCGATCACCGGCCCCGGTTCCAGCGGTTACGACCGCTTCCCCTATCTCATCCATGCCCTGGTCGACCTCGGCTTGGTCCTGCCGTTCCGCGAAGCACGCATGTGGGCCTTTTTCGACTACTCCTACCGCACTCGCGTCGACCCCGACTATATGGCGCGCCGCTGGCGCCGCGCCGGTATCGCCGCGCTGCACGTCAGCGGCTGGCACTTTTTCGATCCCCACCCGGATCGCGATAAGTACCTTGCGGAACTGATCGCCGCCTGCCACCGCGAGGGCGTGCTCGTTTACGTCTGGCTCGAGCTGCCGCACGTCGGCGAGCGCTTTTGGGAAAACAACCCAGGCTGCCGCGAAAAAACCGCAACGCTGCAGGACGCCCAACTCGACTGGCGCAAACTGATCAACCTCGCCGCCCCCGAATGCTTCGAGAAAACCGCCGCCGGCGTCCGGCAACTCCTTCGCCGCTTCGCCTGGGACGGCGTCAACCTGGCCGAGCTGTATTTCGAGTCCCTCCACGGGCCATCCAACGCGCCCCGCTTCACGCCGATGAACGACTGGGTGCGCGGCGAGGCCGAGGCGACCCTCGGCTTCGACCCGATCGATTTGTTCAACCCGGAATCGGCCCGCTTCTGGAACCGCGACCGCAAAGCCTGGGAGCAGTTCGTCGACTATCGCGCCGAACTCGCCTTGCGTCTGCAGCAGCACTGGCTGGAAGTCATCCGCGCCGAGCTGCCTGACGCCGACGTCGCCGTTACGCAAATCGACGACCGTTTCGACGACCGCATGCGCGAATTCCTGGGCGCCGACACGGCGGCGTTACTTCCGCTGGCCGAACGCTATGACTTCAGCCTGGTGGTCGAAGATCCGGCCACCCTGTGGTCGCTCGGACCGCAGCGTTACCCCGAGATTGCACGCCGCTACCAGCCCCTGGCCAAAGATCCGCAGCGGCTGGCGATCGACATCAACATCGTCGAGCGCTACCAGCGCGTTTATCCCACAAAAAAACAGGTCGGGACCGAGCTGTTCCAACTGTTGCGTCTGGCTGGTCAGGCGTTTTCGAGAGTACTGCTCTATTTCGAGCATTCCATCTCGCGCCCCGACTGGGACCTGATGCCTCACGCCGCGGCAAGCGCCCGCGCCAGCAGCGGCGCTGCGAGCCAGGTGACGGTCACTACGGCCAAACCCATGGGGCTTTCCTGGAAGGGTCCCGCCGCCGTGAACGGTCGATTGTGGCCAGCCACCGACGACGCCACGCTGTGGCTACCGGCGGGCCGCCACGCCATCACGCCCGCGGCGTCCTCGCCCGCGGCTCGCCTGCTGCACCTCAACGGTGATCTGCTGAGCGCAACCGTAACGCAGGATGCAATCGAATTCGAGTACCGCTCGCGGACGCAGGCCATCGCCCTGCTCGACAAGAAACCGCGCCGCATCCTGGTCGATGGCGAGCCCGCGCCGGTCGCCGTTCTGAAAGCCACAAAGCACTACAGTCTGTTGCTGCCGAAAGGTACACACCAGGTTCGCGTCGTCGTCACGGGTTTGTTACCATAGACCCTCAATAATGGCTGAGCAGCTGGCGCAGGAAGTCTCCGAACAGTCCACTCCTCAGATTCCAGATCGTCTGTTCTTCCGAATCGGCGACGTGGGAGATATTGCGGGAGTCGAAACCTACGTGCTGCGGTTTTGGGAGAACGAGTTTCCCATGCTCGCGCCCAAGAAGACCTCCAACGGCCAGCGCCAGTACCGGCGCAAGGACGTCGAGACGGTTCTCGAGATCAAGCGCCTGCTTTATGCCGAAGGCTATACGATTGCCGGAGCGCGCAAGGTTCTTCAGGATCGCGTCCGGCTCAAAAAGCGGCCTCAAGTCCAGAAAGAGCAGAGCCCGCTGCCTTTTGCGCAACGATCTTCGGACGATCACCCGCCAATGCACACCATCAAGAAGGAACTCCAAGAGATCCTCGCGCTACTGAGCGATCACTGAAACGACCGGGAAACGTTATCGCGCGGTTGTCGCCGCACGGCTTGTCTCGCAGGCTCCGGAGTCTGTAAGGAGTGGCGGCGCTCGAGCAGGCCTTGGCGTCTCTGGGCGAGGTTTACGTGTGTGCCCCGCAGAGTGAGCACAGCGGCGCCAGCCGCGGGATCACGCTGCGGCGCCCGCTGCGTTTTCACGAGGTCGGGGAGCGGCGTTTTGCCGTTGATGGCACTCCGGCCGACTCCGTGATGGTCGCTTTGTGCCTGCTGTTGGACTTTCACCCCGACCTAGTGGTCTCCGGCATCAACAACGGCCCCAATCTTGGCGAGAACGAGTTCTACTCCGGCACCGTCGCCGGCGCCGCCGAAGGCGCCAAGCACGGCATTCCGTCGATCGCCGTCTCGGTGACGGAGCGCGAAAACCTCGACTTTGCTCCCGCGGCCTCGTTCACCGCGCAACTGGCCCGACAGGTGGGGGAAAAAGGCCTGCCCCCGGGGGTGGCGTTGAACGTCAACGTTCCGCACCCGCGCTACCAGGGTGTCGAAGTCACCCGGCAGTGCCGCAAGATTTCCCGTAACGTCATGGTCGAGGGTCGCGATCCGCGCGGGCGGCCCTACTACTGGATGGACGAGCAGATTCCTCTCGATAACGCCGAGCCCGGCAGTGACTACGCCGCCGTTCGCGAGGGGCGCATCTCGGTCACGCCGTTGCGCTTCGACAACACCGCAGACGATCTCATCGACAGGCTGCGAACTTGGATGGCTGTTCCAGCGGGGAACCAGCGATAGTCCGCTCCGCGTTAACAACCCGGCTCGAACAGAGCAAGACGGGACGATCCACTACCGGCGGATTTCCTGGCGGATCGGTACCGGGCACTAACTAGGACGGAGTCTAAGACTGAGACTAAGGGCTGCGGATTGATTTCTCGCAGACTGTCCACTGCGGACAGCCCACGAAACGTCGACTGGGGCGACACTGCTGGCGACAGGCGCGCGCCTGTTTCCCCGAGCAAGACGCGATTGTCCGCGCTACTGGTCGGCTTCGAGCTTTTCGGTTAGCTCTTCCCACTGGCGCTCGCAGGCTTCGATGCGATTCTTGCGGTCTTCCATTTCTTGCAGGATTCCCGTGGAGCGTCCGTGGTCGCTGAAGGCCCCGGTGAGCTGGGTCTGGAGCTTTTCGTTTTCCGATTCGAGGCGGTCGATTTCTTCTTCGACCTTGGCAATGCGCTCGCGCAGGCGCTCGGCTTGGATGGGGTTGAGGCGCCTGGCGCGGCGGGGCTCGGCGGCGCCGTTGCTTTCCGGCGCGTCCTGTTTGGCGGCGTCGAGAGCAGATTGCAGGGCTTTGCTAACACCGCGGGAAACCGCCGGACGGCCGTCGACGGGCTGCCCATCCGCCTGGGAACTCTGGCGCTGCGACAGCCATAAGTAGTCCTCGTAGTTGCCGGCGTAGACCCGCACTTCCCCGCCGCCGACCGCGAACACCTTCGTCGCCAGGCGGTCGATGAAATAGCGGTCGTGCGAGACGAACACGACGGTGCCCGTGAAGTCGAGCAGGGCCTGCAGCAGAACGTCTTTCGCCCGCATATCGAGGTGGTTGGTGGGCTCGTCGAGCAGCAGGAAGTTGTGCGGCTGCACCAACATGCGGGCCAGGGCATAACGGTTGCGCTCGCCCCCCGAGAGCACCCGCACGGGCTTGTAGACCTCATCGCCGGAGAACAGAAAACAGCCCAGCAGGCCGCGCACTTCGGTGATGGTCATGCGCGGCGCCTGCTTCGAGAGGTCGTCGAAGAGGATGGCGTCGGGGTCGAGCTCCTTGTACTGGTCCTGGGCGAAGTAGTCGATTTCGACCTTGTGGCCGAGCTTGATGTCTCCGGCCGTGAGTGGTTCGGTACCGGCCATCATGCGGATGAGCGTGGATTTCCCGGCGCCGTTGTAGCCCACCAGCGCGATACGGTCGCCGCGCTCGACCGTGAAGTTCATGTTCTCCAGGACGCGCTTTGGCCCGTAGCTTTTCGCGACGCCATGGAACTCGATGACGTTGCGCCCGCTGGCGTGCGGCTGCGGAAATTTGAAGTGGATGGCCCTCTCTTCCTGCGGCAGCTCGATGCGGTCGATCTTTTCGAGCTCCTTCAAGCGGCTCTGCACCTGCGAGGCTTTGGACGCCTTGTAGCGGAAGCGGGTGATGAAGGTCTCCAGATGGTGGATGTGGTCCTGCTGGTTTTTGTGCGTCGCTTCGAGCTGCTCCAGCCGTTGCTGTTTCAACGCCAGGTACTTCTCGTAGTTTCCAACATAGAAGTGCACCTGCTTGTTCCAGATCTCGATGATTTTCCGCACCGTGGTGTCGAGAAAAAAGCGGTCGTGCGAGATCAAGATGAAGGCGTAGGGATAGCTGTTCAGGTAGTCTTCGAGCCAGTTGCGGGCTTCGAGGTCGAGGTGATTGGTGGGCTCGTCGAGCAGCAACAGGTTGGGCTTCTCGAGCAGCAGCTTGGCGAGGGCGATGCGCATCTGCCAGCCGCCGGAGAATTCTTCGGTTTTTCGCGCCCAGTCGTCTTTGGGAAAGCCTAGGCCGGCGAGCACCGTGCCTACTTGGGCTTCCTTGGTGTAGCCGTCGAGGGCGTGGTAGCGGTCAATCACCCACTCGTAGCGGTCGATGACAGCCTGGTACTCGTCGCTTTGGTGGTCGAGCTCCGACATCTTGGCGGTCAACTCTTCCTGCTCGCGCTCCAGGGCGAGGGCTTCGTCGAAGACGGAGAGGCATTCCTCGAAAACCGTGCGGCCCGAAAGCGAAAGGCCGTCCTGGGGCAGGTAGCCGATGCGAAGCTGCTTCTGGCGCTGGATACGGCCCTTATCGAGGTGCTCGATGTCGGCCAGGATACGCAGCAGAGTGGTTTTGCCGGTCCCGTTGGCGCCGACGATGCCGAGGCGGTCCTGGGGCGTGACCAGCCAGTCCAGGCCGGTGAAGAGCACCTTTTCGCCATAACGCATGGCGCCGCCGGAGATTTGGATCATGTCTTTTCAGTGTAACGGCTTTTGGGGGAGGCACAGAGGACGAGGGAGCTACATAGGAAGAGGGAACCACAGATGAACACGGATGGACACGGATCATCATTGCCGCGCCGGGGTCCGAGGCGTACGGCCGCTACGGCCACCCTGGGTCCGGAACGCTGGCAATTGAGCGGGGTCCGCCACCGCTCGTTGATGGTCATGCCTCGGATAGCCTCTGCGCCGCGGGCGTCTCGCGCCGCTTTGGCAGATCCGTGTTCATCCGTGTTCATCTATGGTTCCCAAATAGGTCATGCTGGGGCTAATGGGGTGGAAGCTGGGTGCGTTGGTGTTGGGGGCGCCCGTCGTCCTCTACATTTTTCTGGCGATGATTTACACCCGTGTGGGTCTGCTGGAACGCGTTTTTGGTCCCGTCCATCGCGAGCGTGTGGATTTCGCCACGCTGCAGCTTAAGCCTTCGCCTAATCAATACCTTGTCTGTCCGCGAGAATTCTGCCGGGCAAGGCCTCACGCAGAGAGCCCGGATTTCGACGTGTCTCTCGATGCATTGCGGGCGGCATGGCTCCGTATGATCGAACGGCAGCCGCGAGTAACCCTATTGTCGAGTGATCCTGCCAAGGAGCAGTACGAGTACGAGGTACTGACCCCGGTGATTCATTTCCCCGATGCGGTGACGGTCCGGCTGCTGCAGGCGAAAGACGGAAGGAGCACGCTCGCGATTTACAGCCGGTCGCACTATGGATACGGCGACTTGGGGGAGAACCGTCGGCGGGTTCAAGGGTGGTTGGAGCAGCTTGCCGAGGAACTGGAAACCACGGCTGGATACAGATGAACACGGATAGGAGATTTTTGAAATCAGGCCGATCCCGCTGCGTCTAAACTCCCGACATCCCGCGCCGTCCCCGGGGTTGGCGCCGGGTTGGCGAGGCGAATCATGACAGGAATCGCATTTCTGAGTTGGTGTACGAGCGCGAAACGACGGGTTTTGCGCCGGAATTTGCTCCATGCAGTCCTTCTTCTCGGCTTGGCAGCGCCACTGTTGTCTCCCGTGGCCGCCCAAGAGCCGAATCCCGAGGGCTATTGGGAAGGCGTAATCGAAATCCGCGGGAATCCCATGGACATCGCGGTCGAGTTGAAGAGGGACGCTGAGGGATCCTGGAGCGGCACGATCGATATTCCGGCTGAGAATGCGCGGGGAGTCCGGCTGGTCAACGTGATGGTCGAGGGCCGCGAGGTCGCTTTTGCCAGGGATGGGGTTGCTGGAAACCCGGCCTTCGGAGGAACGCTTGCCGAAGACGGCAAGTCGATCGCCGGCGAGTTCACTCAGGGCATCACGCAACTGACGTTTCACCTTCGCAGGTCGGTGCGCAAACAGACCGAGGGGGGAGCACCCTCGGCGTTCACGCAGACTGGCGTGCCGGGAGAAGATTTGGCGGGCATCTGGCTGGGGATGCTCGACACCGGGGCGATCGAGTTGCGCCTGATTGCAAGGATTTCCAAAGAGGGCGCAGGCGCCTACAGCGGGTCTCTCGACAGCGTCGATCAAGGGGCCGTCGGGCTGAAGATCGACTCGCTCCAGGTCGAAGGCGATTCCGTGCTGCTGGAACTGAAACGGCCGCCGGCGCTGTTTGTGGGCAAGTTCAACGAGTCGCGGTCGGAGATCGTAGGCGAATGGCAGCAGGGTGACGGGTCTCTGCCGCTGACGCTGCACCGTCAACGGGAGGAGCCCCGCCTGGGCCGTCCTCAGGATCCCGAGAAGCCTTACCCCTACAGGGAGGAGGAGGTCACTTTTCGCAACGAGCGGGCCGGGCTGCAGTTTACCGGGACGCTGACAACGCCCCAGGGGGAAGGGCCCCATCCGGCGGTCGTATTGCTTTCCGGCTCCGGGGCGCAGGACCGCGATGAGGCGATCATGGGGCACCGGCCGTTTCTGGTGCTGGCCGACCATCTGACCCGCCAGGGGATCGCGGTGCTGCGCAGCGACGACCGGGGAGTCGGTGGCTCGGAGGGCAACGTCACCAACGCGACGACGCACGACTTCGCGGCAGACGCCTTGGCTGCCGTCGCGGTCCTCAAGTCGAGG
>Ga0214471_10003564_pt1 | contig 12061 bp, 27 predicted proteins | sample RVTome_5_FD_207665 | JGI IMG/M metagenome (GOLD analysis project Ga0214471, IMG submission 207665) | Soil microbial communities from uranium-contaminated site in the Upper Colorado River Basin, Wyoming, United States - RVT142D155 | ecosystem: Environmental > Terrestrial > Soil > Contaminated >... | reverse complement strand
TCAACGGCTACGTCAACCAAGACGGCGCTATCGGTCCGTGTGTGCTTCGACGTGGGCGGTGAGCTTGTCGAGCGCCATCGCCCACCCAGCCGCGCCCGGAGAGTCGCTGGGAACTCCGCGATGGGTCATCACCATCTTGGTGCGGCCGCCGACGTCCTCGAGCTCGACGCGGACCTCGGTCGTCAGGGGATGCCGCCCGGGCGTGTCCGTATCCGACGGCGACACCTCGTCGCCGTTCTCGTCGGACATGAAGTCCGTGTAGACGAGTCGCTCGTTCACGAGGACCTCGCGGTACTCACCCGCGAACCACATCCGCGTTCCACCGTCCGGGGATCCCATCTCCATGCAAACCAGACGGGCGCCGCCTACGCGCACGTCCATCGTGGCGACCGGGACGGTGGCGCCGTCGGGGCCGTACCACTCCTTGAAGTGTTCCGGGTCGGTCCACATCTGCCAGATGAGATCGAGTGGCGCATCGAAGCTGCGCTCGATCACCACGGCGTCCTGGGTCGCGTTGCTCTCAGCCATCGTGTTCGCCTGGCCTTCCGTGTGGTTGAAGTCGGGTGAGGTAGTCGTCCATCCGATCGAAGCGGGCCTCCCACACTGGCCGGTACTGCTCGGCCCACGTGGAAACCTCCTCGAGTGGTGCGGCGTCGAGAGCGCACGGTCTGTATTGGGCTCGCTGACTCCGCATGACCAACCCGGCCCGCTCCAGCACCTTGATGTGCTTCGAGATGGCGGGAAGCTTCATCTCGAAGGGCTCGGCGAGCTCGTTGACGGTCGCCGCACCTTCTGCGAGCCGGGCCAGGATCGATCGTCGGGTCGAACTTGCCAGTGCAGCGAACGTCTCGCTGAGCCGATCGTCGTCGACAGTCGCGGTCATGGCTCCCTCAGTATTTTCCTATCTGGATAATTAACTGAGGTGGAAAGTACAGGGATTGGTTCGCCTCTGTCAATCATGACTCCCGTGATGAGCTCAAGGTTGAGCCCCGTCGGCGAGCCTGCCGTACCGTCACCGGACAGACTGACGGCGTGACCGACTGGCAGATCGACTTCCTCGAGAGGTGCAGCGCCCTGGTCGACGGAGTTGCCCTGGGCGATGGAGCGTTTGCACCCGGCCCCGCGCTCTGGGTGGGTAAGCGTGAGGTAGCCCACTTCGACGGCGAACGCACTGTGGACGTCCGGCTGACGAAGACGCTGATCCGAAGTCGACGCGACGAGTTGCACAGCGACGACAGGGTGTCCTTGAGACGTGGCAGCTCCGACTGGCTCGCGATCGAAGTCCGGTCGAACGACGATGCCGAGCTGGCCAGGGGACTGGTCCGAGACGCCATTGCCGCCAACCTGCCAACCGCGCCGCCAGGGCTCCCGCCCGCCGGGGCGGACTTGGAGCGTCGGCGGGGATTCCACTGAAGGCCAGCCGGCGCTGGGGGACGCTGACGGGCGCGGCCCGGATGCCACTCACCGCGCCCGCCGATGCTACGAAGCATCGTCGCGGTCCACCATCACCGCCCAGACCGGACGAGCCGGTGTTCACGACCGGCTACAGGTCCGTACGCCTCTGCCAGGCCGTCCTCGGTGCATCAGCCCGACCCGGAGTCCTCTCCGGTCCCTTCGGAGCGCTCCCAGCGGAGGATCGTGACCGAGCCCTGACTCAACATCCTGAGCCTCGAGACCTTGGCTTCGGCGCTCCACCTCGACGCCGAGGTCGACCTCTCCACCGGGTCCAATCGGCTGCGACACGCTCTTGAACAGGAGGGGAGACAGTGCGAGGTTGTGGCCTTACCCGGTGTTGAGCGCAAGAGGGCTGCCAGCACCACGTCATCGGGATCGATGCGCTCATGAGACGATTGAGGACTTCCAGGCCAGTTGGCCGGACGACGTCGACCTATCAGCCGCTCGTAGGCGGCGAGGGCTGCGTCGGCCAGAGCGTCGAACACGCCCGGCGACCTCGTCGGTGGATCCCGCTGATTCCGACTTGACTTCGTTGACCCAGCGATGCTGGGTCAACGGCTGCGTCAACCAAGACGGCGCCATTGCGCTAGGCGGATGTCGGCGCGATCGTGGAGCCGATCGCGTCTAGGGAGGCACCATGCCCAAGTTCCTGTTCCGAGTGTCGTTGAACGCCGAGGGTGTCGCCGGTGTGCTGGCCGAAGGTGGGACTGCCCGACACGAGGTCGTCAAGAACGCCGTCGAGAGCGTGGGCGGCACCCTTGAGGCCTTCTACTTCGCATTTGGCGCCGACGATGTCATCGCCATTGTTGATGTCCCCGACCAGGAAACGGCCGCCGGGCTGGCGATGCAGTTCTCTTCCTCAGGCCGCATGGCCGTCACGACGACGGTGCTGCTCGCGCCCGAGCAGGTCGACCGGGCACGCGAGACGCGGAGCAGCTGGCGTCCGCCGGGCGGCTGAGGATCGCGGTCCTGAGCTGGGGCATCGACCCCTCCGGTGCATGAAGCCGCTGGCCCGCTCGAAGGCAGCTACAACCGAACGGCGGCCGTCAGCGGTCGGCTAGAGACGCTCGCCGGTCGTGCTCCGGCCCAGGGCGAGGGCGGATGAGGCAACGCGCTTTCGCCCAGCACGAGGTAAGCCTCGTGCTGGGATCGAGCCGCTCCGCTGCGCTGTTCGATCCGGCGGTAGGTGCGGCCCCTGAACTGTTCTGTCGCTACGAGGTAGTCGTCCGATGCTCCTCGATGGCGCCTTCCGACACGTGCGGGATGCCGTTCTGCATGACGTAGCCGATCTTGCGAAGTCGCGTTCGAGGCAGGTCAGCATGACGAGTTCGATGAGCTCCTGGTCGATCGAGAACCGCCGGCTTCGATGAGTCACGCGAGAGCCGGGACCACGTGACGCCGCTCCAACCAAGAAGCACAGCCGCGGATCCGCATCGCCATGCCTCGTCGCGGACCCGCACGTGAGCTCCGATCGCAAGCAGGAAGTAGAGGGTCAGGCATGCGGAAGCCAGGCGTGCCAGTCCCGGACGACGGCGTCGGAGCATCAGTGCGACCGCGCCCGACCCCTTCGCCGACGCGAGGGCAAAGCGCAGCCACCTCGGTACTCGGAGCCGCTCGAGGTCCTCGTCTATCCACCTGTTCGGGACGACGTTGTAGACCGCATCTAGCGCGAGAACAGCCGCCAACGCGTTGACGCTGAGCGACTCGCGCTGACTCATCCCAGCCATGAGCCAACGCTAGACGGGCCATGCAAGACAGCAGAACCCGCCATGAGCGGCTGCGAGGGCGATCGCAGCCTGGATCATGGGTCGTGGATATGCCACGCCGTCGACCGGCACCGATGGGATGGCCGCGGGACAGACCCGGCGACGTGTAGCCGGACGTCGACCAACGCCCGGAGGTCGTGTACCTGCTGGTCGATGCTCCTCGTCAACGACGGATGGTGCGGTAGTCGCGGCCGAGGTCGTCCATGGCGGCGCGGATTCCGGGACCGTCGTCTCCGCTCCAGACGCAGAGCGGAGCATCGAGGTGCTCGGAGGCGGCCACGCACTCGGCGCCGAGAGCGGAGACCCGATGTGCCGCCGCGATCTCGGCCATGCGGTAGGCGATCGTCCTCATGGGCACGATCTCTACGCTTGCCGGCAACGTCAACAGCTTCGAACCCAGCGCGAGACGTTGCTCGGTCGTCCATCCCCCGGTGAGCGCCCCGCCGCGAGATGACACCACGCTCTTGGAGAGCCGATGCAGGTACAGGTTGGTGGTTGCAGGTTCGTAGTCGTCGAGAACGTCCGCGAGATCCACGGGCACGTCGTCGGCCAGGAGGTCCCGAAGGAGGTGGTCATCGAGGATGGCCCGTGTCACGTCGTCGCGAGGTCGGGATCATCGTCGAGCGACCGGACGAACTCGGCGTGTTGGTCACGGCCGACCAGGTCATCCAACAGCTTCAGGCCCGTGCCCTTCGGCATTGTCAACACGCCGAAGCCGAGATCGATCACATCGACCGGACCGCCGTCATCGAGTTGCCATCTGTGGCGAGCGCCCGCGGGCAGCGACATCTGACCAGACGCAGAGACGAGGTACTGCTGAACACTCATGGGCGTAGCGTACTTGGTGGCGAACTATTCACCACCAAGTGTCCCGGCACCCCGGGTGATAGTGGGGCTGACGGCGTGCACGTTCCCGAATCCAGGACTCCTGAATCACGACGGCTGGGTGTTCCCCGAACAGGCACCTGGTTGAGGATGGGGTGGGCGCGGGCGCGGGCCCCGGGACAGGGACCGATCGGCCAGGTCGGGCGGGCTCAGGGGCGCTGGGGCGTGCGGAACGGGTCCGGCTCGTACGGCGGGGCCTGAGGGCTCCACGCGGCGAGGTCGAACACGAACAGGCCGTGGCCCTCGCCGTGTTCCGAGCCAGCCTTCTCCATCTGGAAGGCGACCAGGCCGCCGTCCGGTGACACGACGGGGTTGGTGGCGCCGTACCCCTTGTAGTGGTTGAACGTCGTCAGCCGCCGGAAACCGCCCTCGCCGTCGAGGCGCAGCTGCCAGATGTCGAGCTCACCCGGATAGATCATGATCGACAGGTCACGTTCGACCAGCACGTACTCACCCTGCGGGTCGACCCCCTCCGGCTCCTCGTACCAGGGCGACCGTGACTCGTCGGTGACCCGTCGCGTCTCCAGGTTCATGCTCATCACCTGGCCGCCTTGGTGGAAATAGGCGCTGAAGACGAGGTGGCGATCGTCATGGGCGACGATCTTGTTCGCGCTGACCGGGTTCTCGCTCGCCAGGGGGTACTTCCGTCGCCGCCCGCGCAAGTCGACGAACGGCGGCTCGTCACGATGCTCGTCGACCTCGTCACTGGTGGGAGTTACCTGCCATCACCCGGCCCGTAGGTGGCATGTCCCGCGTCGATCTCGCCGCGCGGTTGGGTGCAGGTGGCGGTGGTGCTTCGCGAGTGAAGCGTCAAGCGGGAGGTTCGTAATACAATGCATGATGATGTGTTGCAACTGGAGGAGGCTGTGATGGCACGATCGACAACAAGCGTTCGCCTCGATGACGAACTCCGAGAACGCCTTGCCGCTGCCGCCGCGGCAGAAGACACGACGATCACCGAACTCATCGAGCGGTTTGTCCGAGAGGGCCTCGCCAGCGCAGCCCATCCCGGAATCGTGTTCAAGCCAGGCCCGTCGGGCCGCCGAGCAGCACTGGCCGGCGGCCCTGACGTGTGGGAGATAGCAGCCGCGCTCCGCCACGTCACCGGCAGTGAGACCAGGCGGGTCCGAGCCCTTGCGAAACAGTTCGGCCTCCATGAGCGCCAGGTCGTCCTCGCGCTCAACTATGCCGCCGCGCACCGAGACGAGACCGACCTACGGGTCCGTGCCAACGACCAAGCACTTGCCGAAGCCGAACGCGTCGCCGCCGAGCGGGAACGGCTCCTTGCTTGAGGTTCCTCATCGACGCCATGCTGCCGCCGTCGATGGTCGAGCTCCTCGAGGACCTCGGCCACGACGGCACGACACCATCCATGCTCGGGGCCCACAACCTCCTCGACGACGTGCTCGTGCAGCTGGCCAGCGCCGAGGACCGAGTCATCGTCACCGAGAACGCAAGCGACTTCACGGCAGTGACAGACTGCGCGGTGCTGTTGGTCCTCAAGTCGTGGTGGCCGGCGGGATCACTGGCCCCGAAGCTGGCGGAGGCGCTGGACCGGTGGGCCGAGGCGAATCCTGCACCAGGCCCCTGGCCGCACTGGCTCCCCGCTGACCTTCGGTAGACGACCTGGCGTGACACCCCGGCTACCTAGCCGGCACCTCGGGGCGATGCCCCACGTCGATATGGCCACGCGTTATGGGCGACCCTGCCGCAGCGCGGCGGCACTCGAACCGTCGTTCGTTTCGGGTCGGTTCGTGCAAAGCTCGCGGCAGCCAGGAATGTCCTCGGTCCCCGCAGCAGCCGGCCCGCCCACGCTCCCGAGATGGGCGATGCTGGATCAGGCCGCTCCCGTTGCTGTGTGGCAGGTGGTCATCCCGCTGATCGCACCAAGGTCGATGAGGGTTGAGGCGGCCTTCTCGACGGCCCTCCGGAGGGTGCGGCGGCCATCGGGGCCGAGTGCTTGTACTTTCGCTCCCACTGGCGCTGCGCCCAGCGTGCGGATGAGGTGACCAGCGTCCTCGAAGACGACGGTGATCTCGTTGCGGCTGACCTCAACGTCGGCGAATCCCGCTTTGACTCGATCGGGCAGATGCTCGCCCCAAGGCACGAACATCGGCCCGACCAGCGTGTCCTCGTATGCGGCCATGCTCGTTCCGGAGAAATTTGCCCCCCAATCCCCTTCCTCGCCCATCGTCAACTTCTCCTGTGCGGCCAACACCGCAATGGTCGATCCGAATCCTGCATGTCCCCGGCTGAACGAGATCAGGCTCAGTCGCCTCGTCGAGGAACGTCCACACGTAGCCCGTGCCGTCAATCTGCTGCCCATCCGCGGGGAGTGTGACGGTGATCTGCTTTCTCAGGGCGGGGCCTTCGGACGGTGGTCGGCCGGGTGTTGCGCGCTCGGGTGCTCGGGATCTCTACGGCTACGAGGGAAGCAGACGAGCGTGGCGAAGCTCGTCCACCATCTCCTCGGGCACACCCAGCACCTCGAGATGGACGATCGATGTGTTCTTGGGGCCCTCGACGATGTCGACGACACGGGCGAGGAACGGCTCAACCGGGTCGCCGGCGACGATCAATGCCCCGGGAACGACGCGGCTGGGATCGGTCGCCTCGTGCAGGAACGTCCAGACGTAGCCGGTCTCGTCGATCATCTGGACGTCAGCAGGAAGGGTGACGATCACGCCATTGGTATCGGTCACGACTTCCTCCTCGGCTGGTAGTGCGGGTTGTCCTTCACTCGGCCGAACACCTCGACGAGCTGTCGGGCTACCTCAGAAGTGTACGACGGGAGCAGCAGGCTGTAATGCGGCGCGGTGAACGTCGGCATGAGATCGAAGCCCGCATCCAGCAGGGCACCGGCCCTCGCCGTCGCGTACTTCCGTCGGGTGTCCAGTCGGCGAGCAAGGATCCGTTCGATGTCCCAACCGGCGATCGTCACGTCCACAGAGATCGCGAGGAACGGCTGGCCGGCCAGGCTGAAGCGTCCCGGGTCCGGTCGGCATTCGCCATCACGCCCTCGCTGGTCAGAGGCGATCCTCGGAGGACCAGATGGGCGTCGGGTTCGAGCAGCTCGCCGGAACGGAGCATGTCCTCGATCGGAGCCAGTTCCTCGGGCATGCGTCAACCATCCAACCTGGCGGCCAACGAGGCGGCGACCTCGGCTTGGCCTTCCTCGATCTCTTGGGCGTAGATGCGGAGCAACGTGTCAGGCGAGTGGCCGAGGCGGGCGGCGACGGTGACGGGTCGTGACCGTCCCGCAGCGCTGTGGAGGCGGTCCAGTACCGCAGATCGTGCAGCACGAAGCCGGCCTTGCGCCCTACGGGCACGCCGGCCTGCTTTGCCGCCCGCTCAGACCTACTCGATGCGCATGCCGCTGATCGCGCGGGCAATCACCAGCTGCTGGATCTGCTCGGTGCCCTCGAAGATGTCGAAGTTGTGCTGGATCCGTCCGGCACGTCGCTGACCTGGGGTTACGCGTCCGACAAGTGCTGCTGAGTCCGCTGGATCGCCCCGTCTCCGGCTGGTTCTAGTACCAGAACTAGTACCTCATGCCCGCCGCGGGCGACGGTGGACGAGCGCCGCGCTACCCGGCAATCGGTACGGCTCTGATCCGATCGGGTGCGCGTGCACCGACCAGACTGGATCACGTGGACGGAACTGACGGAGAGGTCTTCGAGGTGCTGCAGGTGCCTCTCCTCTTCGAGGTTCCAGGTCGATCGCTCCACTGCCCGATGGTGAGTGCGACCGTCAGTGGCGTGGAGACGAAACTGATCGTCGACACCGGTGTAACGACGCAGGTCTTCACGATCGACCTCGTCGACCAGGCTGGTCTCGATCGAGCGCCTAACGAGTCGGGCACGGACGTGGCGGGCAACACGGTCACCAGCTGGGATCTTCCTGATCCCACGATCGGGATCGGCGGCACGAGCTTCCTTGCCGCGCACGCGGCCGCCATCGCTGGGCCACCACCGTTCGCGGAGTGGGGCGTCGGAGGATTTCTCAGTCCTCAAGCCCTGTGGCCGGATAACACGGTCGTTCTGGACTTCGCACGGCGACGGCTGCTCGTCTTTGCTGGGCACGACGACGCTGCGAATGCGCACATCGAGTCCGGCGATGGTGATCCTGTCATCCTCGGTGGTGTTCACCACGTTGCGGGAACGGTCGGCATTGAGGTCGCCGTCTCGAAACATGAGCCCGTTGTCGCCTTCTTCGACTCCGGGGCCAACCTCACAGAGGTCTCGATCACGGCCGCTTCAGGCGAACTCGGGGAGAAGGCCATCAGCGGCCACAGCGTGAGCGGCGCCGAGCTGGAAACGTACGAGCTGCACGACCAGGTGCTCGATGTCGGGGAAGCACGTCTGCCGGTCCCTGTCCTTGCCGTTCGAGATCACATCCCCGTACCCGAAGGCGCTCCGACGCACGAGGAGCCAGATGCGGTGATCGGGATGGATCTCCTTGGCGAAACGATCCTCAAGATCTCACCCCGGAGCCGAGGACAAGTCAGCTGGATCGTTCCCTCGCATCGCAGACGACGCTGATCAAGGGACGCTCGCTATGTGATGCCGTTACATGGTGCGGCACCGGACCGCCTAATCACTCCTTCGCGAGCGTCCCTGACAGCCAGACGCCGTGCTGCTCAGCGAGCTCGGCAACGGCCTGCTCCACAGGGATCCCGCGTCGGTCTGCACTCGCTCGGATGAGCGCGACGGTGGCGAGCAGTCCGTAACGCCAGAAGTCATCAGTTCCCCACCAGACGACCTCGTCCAACAGATCCGGCTCCAGGCCACCGGCCACCGCAGCGCTGCACAGCACCGGGCGGCGACCGAGCCACGCCGACATATCGGCGCTTCCTCGACGGGTGATCGGTGCGCCAAATGCGTGGCGGACCTGGCCGCGCGATCGGCATTTAGGAGCGGAGGGCTCAGTCCTCCGGAGCGAACCGTTCCCAGGCAGCCTGGCGAGAGACTCCGAGAGCCCCCCCAACGTCGGTCCAACTCGCACCCTGCTCTCGTGCAAGACCGACAGCCTTCTGCTCCATCTGTTCCACCAGGGTGGTGGTGCACTTCTTCAGTTCTCGGAGGAAGTCCAGTGGCCTGTCCTGCCAGTCGCCCTCAATGTCCAGCCCTACCTTGATCTTGAAGTTTGACGCCATATCGTCAGGTTGCCTTGACAGCCACCGTTTGTCAAGTGAACCTTGCAGCATGCTGTGACCAGGGGCATTGCTATCGTCGCCGAGTGGCCGTCGGTGGGGTAGGAGACGAGCGGGAGCTCTTGGGTTCAACGCTTGCATTCCTTCGCGAGGCGGTGCTTCGGAAGGTGGACGGGCTGTCTGAGGAACAGGCGCGCTGGACACCAGAGGGAGGGCTTCTGCCTCTCGTCGGCATCGTCGATCACTTGGCTCATGTCGAGTGGCGGTGGATCGATGGGGCCTTTCAGGGTGAGGAAGTCTCCCGGAGCGAAGAGGAGTTCCTGGCGACGGACGTATCACTTGCCGATGCAGTCGCTCGGTACCGGGAGCGCGGGCGGCTCACCGATGAGGTGGTGCGCTCGGTCTCCTCGCTCAATGTGCATGGTCAAGGCGAGTGGGGAGGCCATCGAGATTTGCGTTGGATTCTCATTCACCTCATCCAAGAGACGGCGCGTCATGCGGGGCATGCTGATGCCACGCGTGAGCTGCTCGACGGTACAAAGGGAACCTGACGCGCGCGGCGAGCAGAACGACGGCTCGGCGTCCGCTTCGTCGTGTGAATCGCAACCGAACGCGCGCCACCGAATGCCGAGCCGGCGAGGACGACAAGGCACAAGAGATCGGCGCGTAGACGCGGGGCGGGCCGCCGGATATGACGCGTCGACCAGGGTCCCAGAGCCGGGCGGTCGGGGGCACGATTCCGGGACCAGCAAACAGCACGTTTGGAGATACTCGCGCCAAGTCAGTTGCGTCGCTGGAGAGGGCCTCTACGCCGTTGCGAGCGGTTCGATCTGATCGAGGGTCTCCGCGAGCCGGTCGCGCTGGACTTCGAGTTCGTATCGGCTCTGCAAGTTCAGCCAGAACCGCTCGCTCGTGCCGAAGTACCGAGCGAGTCGCAGGGCCGTGTCGGCGGTGATCCCGCGCTTGCCGTGCACGATCTCGTTGATCCGGCGCGGTGGCACGTTGATGGCAACGGCGACAGCGTGTTGGGTGACTCCCAACGGCTCGAGGTACTCGAGCATCAGGATCTCCCCGGGGTGGATCGGGTCCATGGTGGGTGCGCTGGTCATTTCGTCTCCCCTCAGTGGTAGTCCACGATCTCGACGTCCTCGGGTCCCGCAGTCGTCCATCGGAAGCAGATACGCCACTGGTCGTTGATGCGGATGCTGTAGGTGTTGGCGCGGTCGCCCCTGAGCTTCTCGAGTCGGTTTCCGGGAGGGACTCGGAGGTCCCCGAGCTGGTCGGCGGCGTCCAAGATCAGCAGCTTGCGCAGGGCCGCACGCTGGGTCTGTTGGTCAAGTCGTTTCGATCGTCGGCGCTGCCACACCCGTTCGGTGTCCTTGTCGCGGAACGACTGCAGCACATGGTTGAGCATAACGTGATCCGTTATGAACGGCAAGCGTTATGAGACGAGGATTCCGGAACGTCGTGAAGCTGATCGACAAGCGAGGTCGTCGCCTCAAAGCCGAGGCCGAACGACAAGACGGTTCCGACACCAGCTGACGTCAGTCGTGTGCGAGACGATCGCTGACGAGTCGGTTCAAGCTGACGCCTTGCTCTGCGGCAGCGAGGACGAGTTCGCGGTGGAGGGATTCGGGGATACGAACGTTGAACTTGCCGGAGAACCGTCGTTCCGAGATCGGCTGGGGGACCGGTTCACCCGTCGACTCGAGATCGGCGATGACCTCGGCGACCAGATCGACCAGTCCCCGGAGGGCCTTGGACTGGTCCGGGTGAAGCCATGAGAGCGAAGGGAACTCAGCGACGGTGGCGACGTACTCGCCGTCGTCGGCAGACCACAGCACCCGGTAGGTGTAGTGCTTGACGTCGGTCACTTCTCCTGCTCCTTCAGTTTCTCGATTGCCTTCAGGACCTGTCGGACCTGATAGGGCTTCGCTGCGCCGCCCTTCGATTTCTGAATGTTCACGCGGGGGTCTCCGGGCCACGGGGTCTTGAACACGGCGTGCGACGTGCGCTCTGTCGGGGTTCGCCGAAGAAGTGGCTGCACACGTTCAAGAGGTCGTTGTAGGAGACGTTCTGCGGCGCATTCCGCATCGCGGCCAATGTCTTGTCTACTTTGGCCACGCCGTGATGGTACCACTATCGGTACCAAATGCCTACCGGAATGATCGCTGATCGCTCGGCGGATTCCGCTCCCCGGTCAGCGGGTCCCACGCTGATCGCTCAGCGCGCTCAACGCGGGCGTCGGGGACGGCCTGGGCGGTTGACGCCGTGGAAGCGCTCGTAGGCGGCTTGACGGGTGATGCCGAACGCGTTGCCCACGTCGGTCCAGCTGGCTCCGGCGTCGTGAGCCTCGAGCACCTGCGTGATCGCCTCGCGCTTCAGCCTCTTGCTCTCGTAGTCGGCTCGGCGTGCGAGGCGCAGCAGCACGGCTGCGTGGTCGTCCACGGCCACGGTCCCTCCTGAAGATCGGTGATCGATCGCAGGAGCCGGTGTGGCCGGCTCTGAGCCGTACGCAGTCTCCCACGGCCGGTACACCTGAGCGCTGTTCTCGCTCCAGCCGTGCTCACCGCGCGCCCTGCCCTCGGACTGGATCAACCCCCGTCCTGGCGACCTCGTGTCAAGCGCCGTTTTGGACCTCATTGGCAGCACACAGACTTGCCGTTATCGCAAAGCGATAACGGCGCTGAAGGTTCGCGCGCGCGTCAACGCGTCGCGCTTTCGGGCGCGGGATCGTACGTGGATGGGGTGTGGAGCTCACGACGCTCGAGAACCTCCCCCTGATGCTGACGGTCGACGAGGC
>Ga0214471_10003562_pt1 | contig 12062 bp, 5 predicted proteins | sample RVTome_5_FD_207665 | JGI IMG/M metagenome (GOLD analysis project Ga0214471, IMG submission 207665) | Soil microbial communities from uranium-contaminated site in the Upper Colorado River Basin, Wyoming, United States - RVT142D155 | ecosystem: Environmental > Terrestrial > Soil > Contaminated >... | reverse complement strand
GCACGCCTGTAGAAATCAAGTCAGAGTTTGCGCGCATCGTCGAAGTCTATGCCAGATTGAAGGAGCACACGCCGATGGTGAGGATTGAGATATTGGGGAGCGCAGGCGAGCATGAACTAAGGGGCCTTTTGAACAAGTTAAGCTACCACAGTGTTGGAGGCTACCCACACTGCCTAAAACTTGCCCACAACAATTGCAAGGTGAGCAATGAAGATATAGACAAGCTTGTGAGCATATTCAGCTTGCAGCATGAACAAGGGGAAAGGGATGCGCTGAATGAGTGACAGCCCTGTAGGGATACTGGTCGGCCGTGCCCGGCCCGATGAAGTGACGTTTGAGTCAAAGAGACCGGTGAGTATCGGCGAGTACGTCGTACTGGAATACGGCGGCAGCAAGGTCATCGGCCTCATAGAACGCTCATCCATAACAAGCGGCACGCTGGGCGACGATATTCACAGTTACGAGGAGGCGTTTGAGAGCAGGCAGGTGGCGGCGGAAAACAAGCGCGACAAGAGCTACAAGGGCACGGTGCGCATACTGGGTTATCTCGATTCATTGAAAAAGGGCAGGGCCATGATACCTGCCATACCGGCCGAGCCGGGCACCGAAGTCCACGAAGCGACAACAAAAGACCTTGCCGCGATATTTTCGCCTTCAAGCCCCGACTGGATAAAGGTGGGGACACTCTTGCGCAATCCTGAAGTCGATGTAGGCGTGAACATCAACAAGGTCGTGTCAAGGCATTTGGCCATACTTGCGATGACAGGCATGGGCAAGAGCAACCTCGTCTCGCTCCTGACAAAAGAAATCTCTGACATAAACGGGACGATGGTGGTATTTGACTACCACGAGGATTACACCTTCCTTGACATCCCAAACAGCAACATGATGGACGCCCGGATTAACCCGCGATTTCTGTCTACAGAAGAGTTTGCGGAGGTAATCGAGATACAGAAAAACGCTTCAAATCAACTGCACGTTCTGCGCATGGCTTTCACGGGCGACGTAAAGAGGCTCAAAGACGATGACTTTTGGAACGCGCTCGTCGACTCCGCGGCCGACGCGGGAAAGGAGAAGGGCTACAAGGAGGCGTCAGAAAAGGTGGTGGACAAGATAGAGGACGCAAGGAAGCGCTTTTCAAAGATCCTTGACGCCGGCCTTGCAGACCCGCTTGCGCTGATAAAAAACGGCAAGATAAACATTATCAACCTTGTCGAGTTGACTGAGCGGCAGGCCAACATAGTGGTGTCGTTCTATCTGCAGGAACTTCTAGAGGACAGAAAAAAGGGCAGGAGCGGCGGAAAATCTGACCCACGCTTTCCTGCGCCCGTGCTTGCGGTTATCGAGGAAGCTCACGTCTTTATACCCAAGGGGGAGGAGACCGAGACGAAATACTACGCGTCAAAAGTTGCCCGGGAGGGCAGGAAATTCGGTCTCGGCCTCGTCATAGTGTCCCAGAGGCCAAGGAGCATCGACGCTAACATACTGAGCCAGATGGGGTCTCTTGCAGTCATGCGCATGATCCAACAAGACGATCAGGCGCAGGTGGCCTCTGCAAGCGAGGCTTTGAGCCGGGAGCTGATAGAGCAGCTGACGTCGCTCAACTCCGGCGAGGCGATATTTGCGGGCCAGTGGGTCAACCTGCCGGCGTTTGTCAGGATAGAGGAGGTCAAGGGCCGCAAGACCGGCGTGGACCTCGACGCGGTGCAGCAGTGGAAGCGGCTGGCGCAGGCAAAGGAATCATCAAGGGAGTCATCAGAGTCATACATCCCTACGGGCTATTCGCCTGACTAGTGAAGCGGCATGCTAATCGCGCACATGTCCGACCTGCACCTTGGATACTCTCAGTTCAACCTTGAAGAGAGGGAGGAGGACGTCTACGAGACATTCATAGAGGCCATCGAGATCTCGATAAAAGAGGCAGTGAGGCTGGTAGTCATCGCCGGCGACATATTCCACACGCCAAGGCCAAACGGCAGGGCAACTTTCAAGCTCGCAGAAGGACTAAAGAGGCTAAGGGAGAAGCAAATACCGGCGGCATTTGTGCTGGGCGAGCACGACATCAGCCGTCTGCGCGACGTGCCGTTTGCCCACGTGTTTAGCAGCTTGGGCCTTGCAAGGAGGCTACGGCTGGACGAGCCTATGGTCGTTGACGGCCTTGCAGTTTTCGGGGCCAACAAGGAGCGGCGCAGCAACATCGACTCGCTTGTCGCACAGCTTCAGCAGGCCGACAAAATCGCAAAGCGCCACGGCGGCAAAAGGATGCTGGTGCTGCACCAGGGGCTATCTGACTTTAACAAGTTTGCTGGCGAGATGAACTCTACAGACATTCCTGCAGGCTTTGACTACTACGCGATGGGGCACTATCACGACCACATCGAGAAGAGGTTTGAGCACCTCGGCGGGCCCCTTGTCTATCCAGGCTCCATCGACCTGACGCCAAGCGAAGGTATCAAGGAGGTGGAAAAGGGCTTTGCCCTGGTGGACATGTCAGGCGAGGAGGCGTCTGTCAACTGGATACCTCTCCATCGCCGGCCCCAGTTCAAGGCCGCCATAGACTACGACAAGATAGCCAAGGGCATCGAAAGCATCGTGGGCAAGGCCGCAATCTTGGGCAAAAAGCCAGTTGTAAAGGTAGAGATTGCAGGCAAAAATATCGATTCAAGAGTCATTGCCGCCAACCTGGTGAGGCTGAACGACGCGTGCCTGCACTACGTCTGGCAGCCGCTTGAGCAGGATCAACCCACACAGGTCTATGACGAGAGGCCGGCGGATCTGGACGCCGAGCTTTTGCGGCTTTCGAAGGAAGCCCTTGGCTCAGAGGAGCTGGCAAGCTTTGCAATACACGACCTCTTGGCACCGGCCGCGGCCGGCGAGGCCGGCGAGGCGCTAGAGATAGTCTGGGAGGCGTTCAGGAGGAGGGCCGGTCCGTGATCGAGGCCATTGAGATGAAGGATTTCATCTCGCACAGGGACACGCGGCTGGAGTTCGGCAAGGGGATCACTGTCTTTGTAGGCCACAACGGGTCAGGCAAGTCGTCGGCTATCGACGCAATTACGTATGCGCTCTTTGGCAAGCACACCAGAAACGCCAACAAGAACCTGGTCCGGCGCGGAGGGCAAGGGCAGACGTTGGTGCGGATGCGCTTTACCATAAACTCCAGGGAATTCCAGGCGACAAGGTCGCTCTCGCCGTCCGGCTCGGCCGCGTTCTCGCAGCTGGAACTCTTGTCCGACAGCGGGATGCCCGTGAACAAGAAACTGGCCGGCGGGGAACGCAGGCAGTACGGCGAGTCGACAAGCGCAGAGGTCGCAAAGGTGCTCGGCCTTGACTACAAGAAGCTGCGAGTCGCCGCGGTGGTGCAGCAGGGCGAGCTTGTCAGGATAGTCGAGGCGCAGCCACGAGAATTCAAAGAGCTCGTGAACGGCCTGATAGGCATCGATAGACTTGATCTTGCCTTTTCGACTATGAAGGACGTGGTTTCTGGCTTTCGAGACAAGCTTCGCAACGAAACCGGCTACAGCGACGAGGACATTCCACGCGTTCAGCAGCTTATTGCAGACAAAGAAAAAGAGCTCGCGCAAGCCCAGTCAATACTGAAAGAGTTCGAGGAAGAAAAGGGCCTGCTTGAGGGCAGGATAAGAAACCTTGAGCAGGAAATGGAGCGCCTCGAGCCCATGATAGCGCAGTCTCGTGAGCTTGCGACGAGGGAAGAACTGCTGTTGCGTCACGTCCGGGAAAAGAGGGGCCAGCTTGAAACAGATACTGTCCGGCTTGAGCGCACGATAACAGAGGCCGGCGACGCCCTTGTCTTAGTAGGGAGCAGGGACGAAACCCATATGCGGCTCCAGATGGTGAGGGCCGAGATAGAAGAAGTCCTCGTCAAGATGGTTGAAAACGAGGGCGAGACTGGCCGGCTCAGGGGATTCTTGGAATGTGCAACCAGACTGCAGGTGCGAGACGGCAGGTGCCCGGTGTGCGGCTCGGCTGTAGAAAAGGTGGACAGCATGTTCGAGACGTCGCACATACAGGCCGGGATCTCCAAAAAGGAGGCTGAGCGGATCAAGCTGCAGGTGAGTAAGGTAGAGCTTGGGAGGGAAGAAAAGAAACTTGCCGAGATTGAAAAGAAGATCGCGTATGCAGAAAAGTTCCTTGCAGACAATTCTATAGCATCTGCAGACGACGTTGAAAAACTGGGGGAAGGGCTTGCAGAAATAAAGACATACCTTGCAAAGCTGCCAAAGGGTATAAGCCGAGTGGATGATCCAGCAGCCCTGGCAATAGACGACCAGTCGAGGTCGCTTGCTTTTGAAATCTCGGAGCTCAGAGAAATGGTCAGAGGCTTTTCATACGCAAGATACACAAATGCCAAGCTGGAAAAGGGGTCGCTTGCACAAAAGCTGCAGGAGGCAAACAGGAAGGCAGGGAATCACCAGCGGGCCATCGACGACGCAAGTATGATTATTGGTTCCGCAGGGAGAACGCTTGCGCGGCTGAATCAGGCGTCAGAGTTTGTAGGGATGCTTGAAAGGATACGTTCAGTGGTCTACAACCGTGACGGCAATATCGGTATGAGTCTGCGCTCTTGGGCCCTTGCCACGGTGTCAAGAAAAGCGTCAGATTACGCGTCACTGTTTAACATCGGCATATCTAGGATCGAACTTGCGGAAAAGGCCCGAGAAGTTGAGATAACCTGTTTTGGCAGGACCGGCTCGGTCGACATGGACTCTCTTTCGGGCGGCGAGAAGGTCGCAGTCGCGCTTGCTATCAGACTCGGTATAGCCTACATGATGGGCTCAAGCAAACTCGATTTTGTTATCCTAGATGAGCCGACGACCCACCTTGACGAGGAGCGGCGAAGAGCGCTTGTAAGGATAATATCAGACGCCTTTCGAGAAGGAGCTGGGCCCATTGCCCAGCTGATAATAATCACCCACGACGCCGACATCTTTGAGGATTCCGAAGTTGATTCCGTGTTCAGGTTTACAATGACGGCTGAAGGTTCGCAGGTAACGCGGGAGTAGCTTGATCACTGGGTGTCGTACCTACACAAATAGGTAACAGATGCGATTACCGAAATAGGTAACATTTCCGGCCAGGAAGTGTCAGAAATAAAAAGGATTCAACCTGCTTCATGAACAGAAACGTCACCGCGACAGCATGACAGACATATGTAGTAAATATGGATATCACGAAAGAAGTACTACAAGCGGAAGAACAGATACCTTGTACGCGGTGTCGACGGGCCGAATGACCGGTCAACTATGCCTTGTACCATTAGAAGCGTAGAGGTAGCACTGGGGCTGGAACAGACCACTCGGGCTGGGTCCAGACAGCAGGTTTGTTACTGCCAGAATCAAATTCAGGTTAATGAGGCTTGGTGTCCAGTTGAGCAGCAGGACCGTCTACAAGGTACTGAAAAGACAGAGCATGCCTGAACAGGCTGGGCTGAAAAATCAAGAGAAAGTACAGACGTTTTAACATGAAACATCCAAACGGCAAGGTCCAGATGGACATCCTGGGTCCGTTCTACATGCTTAATTCAAGCAACGAGAACTACGTCTCAAGCTGCATAGGCGACTGTATCCGGATAACTTACTAGAATGAATCCTTTTCCTGAGAGGGACAAGTGGCAAGGACGTTGGGAAATGCATAATGCTACGGATGGATTATCAGGAGATTCTAGAATGTCTTGACGTAACATCTATTTAGTATTAGCGATGACTTGAACTAATACAAAAATAGGTTTATGATTTCGAACTATACCCACCCGGTCAGGAACGGGTTAATGGCATCTTTTCTCGGGATACTCGTTATTAGCAGCCTTATTCTCGGGCTTATCCCTAGCACATACGTGGCCTACGCACAAGAGGCACCTCCTATGCACAAAGATATGGCCCTTGTGACTACGCAATTCGGTGATTCTGTGCATAACAAGTATCTTTTTGATCCGGAAAAGGCATCCTCATCATTCAAAGCATTTTACGACCTCAATTCCAATGGCAAGATGATATGGAATGTCACGATTTCTCCAACCTGGTATGAACTTCCAAGAGATCTCAAACATTATGATGTTACCTGCAAGCTTGACCGGGGTAACTATTTTGCCTCAACATATGAATTCATAACCGATTCTCTCCAGGCGGCTTCTAAGGATTTGGACTTGACCAAGTTCGACTATGTGATGATTTTATATCCTAGGTATGACTCTGCGTCTGATCACAGTTGCACCCTCCCAGAACGTTCATGGATTGTCGACGCTAAAGAATATCATTTCGGCCTCTCGATCGTACGCGAATCGGCGTCGTACGCTTGGCTGAATGATAACCTGTGGGTTATGGAGCATGTGGCAGGCCATTTCCTCGGGCTTCCCGATCTTTATGTGGTTGATGATGGCCAAATCCCAGCCGCCTGGGATGTAATGGGGTGGGCCGGAGGAAGCCACAACTCGACCCTCCTTGGTGGATGGTCCAAAATGAGGCTTGGCTGGATAGTCGAGACAAACGTCAAGACGATAGATTATGGAGGGCATGAAACAGTCACTCTTGATGCTCTGGGAATAAAGCCGTCAAAAATCTCTTTGGTCAAGCTACCAATCACAAGCGATGGTTACTACCTGCTGGAAGTAAGGCTGAGGGTTGGCTCAGACTTCAGCCTACCTGCCACGGTCGCGCCTGGGGTCGTAATAACATGGGTAGACGAGAACCTTGAAATCGGCAAGGTGAAATGGATTAGCAATCCAAGTCCAAAGGGAACCCAGCTTGCAACTGAGATCATGGACATTGCTTTCCTGGAGGGAGACAAGTTCTCAGCTGATCCCGTCGGGTCGATAAAGATAATGATGAAATCTCAGAATAGCTATGTAATTGATATCGATAGGTCCTCCATATATCCGCGGATCATCGAAGACAAATATGACTACGATGGAAATCGATTCGTGATGCCTCAAGGGTGGAAATCTAGGAACATAGGATGGGATATTTTCGCTGCAAAGGATAATCCGCTCATTGGAATAGCGAAGTTAGATGACGCGGCGATGAGCGTAAGAGTCATCGATCCTGTATTGGGTCAAGAGGATTATAGTTCGAATCCCCTCTTCGGCGACGTCAAATGCAAGCCTTTATCCCAAGCTTACCTAGAACTAAACACAGCGAAAGTGAAAGAAATGACGATTCAATGTTCTTCCCCGGCGGATAGCGCGAATCCAAGGGCTCCATCTGCAAAGACATACTATTTCGGCTATTCGCAGCTTCAGAATGGTTCTGGAGCGTACATAGACAAACTGCTCTCACTGACATTGGTCGCTGATTCCAAAGAAATACTTGAGGCTTATCTTCCGGTATTTGAGGAGGCAGTGAATACTGTCCAGGTTAGAGATAGCAAGGACATCAGAGTAATCGAAAACGAGAAGTTCGGTCTGCGTGAGCAGGTTCAGAGAATCACGATATCCAACTCTACGCAGGAAATCCCCTTACTGACTAACTCGTTGATATCAGAATTCAAGTTCGATCCTGAACAACATATGGTTGCCTTCAAGGTCAGCGCAAAGGATTCGAACGGGATATCTCGCGTTCCATATGATACGTTTCTGAGAGGTCCATTCTGGGTAAGGGTTGACGGAGAGACTGATACATCTTTTCTGATACTGAAAGACAAGATTTCAGGACAAGAATCTATCCAGCTGGCTCATCATACGGGCGTCAATGACGTTGAGATAGTGGGAACGTCAAACGCGGTGGTTGCCCCACCTAGCCCGGAAAATCAACCCGAAGTACCTGATAATGAGAAACCGGTGGAGATAAGGTTCACTCCCGCGCCAGCGGTGTACTCTATTCGAAATCCGCCTGCGGGGTGGAAATGGGCCGATGCGGCAATGATACTGGATTAACGCTGCTATTAGAAGAATTAGACCAGAAGCTTCTCAGCATCAGGTGCTGTGACACGAAGGCGAAATTTGAGGCATTTTGTTTCGACGATCATTTTTTCGCAGTTGGACAGAGGGGGGGGATTGATGATACCTCTCATGATGCGTTCCGTGGTAGGGTGAGACTGGAGGGGAGCGAGTATTCAACCTTCAGTTCTCGAGCATTTGAGGGCCAACCAGTCCGACCTGTTGCTTACGGCATTGAATGTATTATAAGGTAGCCATTATTATCGTATAATATCTTCGATTCCAGTTACGGCAAGACCGCAGCACATGTATTTTTGAGGCGCGATATTGTAATTATTCGCGATACTCGTGATGCCTAGCTCACCTTTTGAGATCGAATGAACCATTTGTTCATAAGTATTATATACTTCATTTCTTTTATTCGACTTACATTCGGTGCGTATAGAATGGATAATGTAAATGCAAGAAGAAAGTATGCGAGCGGACTAATGTCAGCTGTGCTCATTTTTGGTTCAGTAGCAGCTGGATTATTGGTCGCGCCGCAAACTGCATATGCAGCAGTTACAATCACGACAAGCAGCACAGACTTTTACGGTCCCGGATTTGTCCGCGTTCTGGTCGCAGATACATCGCTGGATAGTACCGACGACCAAATAACGCCTACAATCGATGCAAGAGATGGCAGCACAGTAATCGGAAGCGCAAGCCCAACAATTGAGTCGATTGGTGGCTCTGGAACATTCGAGTTCTTCATTACTACCTCGGACTTTCCATTGATGCCGGCAAGCCCAACAAAGACATCCGATCAGGGTCTTGATGATGCGTGGGGAAACGGTCCATTCATTATCAGAGCCAACGCCGGCCAAGCTGCTGGCCTTACGGTTGACGCAGGTCCCGGCACAGACGCTAACGGAGGCGCGGTCGCTTTCGATTCCAACAGCTATGGCTTGACCGCAGACATGGACCTGGTAGACAACTTTAGGGTTCTCTATGGTGGACAGACAGCGATTATCGACTTTGGGGACCAATTTTCAGAATTGACAGCTGACAGAAGCGAAGCAGGCGATTTGAACGAAATAGTCCTCATACTGGAAGACTGGGACGCTAACACAGACCCGACGCTGGTCGACAGGTTCGTGTTTGTCGATCCACTTGACCACATCACTAGCATCAACTTCATTGATTACACTGATGCAGAGTGGCAAGAAACAGGGCAGAACACTGGTCTATTTGAGCTGATAATCACTGTGGACGATACAAACTCTCTATCCGATCCTGGAGGAGACAACGATTTGGAAGCCGACCTTCCAACAGGCGAATCATTCACTGCACTCGATCATTCGGTATATGAAGACCTGAGCGCCGACGGTGCAAGCGCCGGATTTGACGCTGTCACTGCGGAAATTAACGAATCAAGCGTGTCAGTGACCCTAAGAAACAGGGACGGTTCAGTCCAGCTGCTGGAAGAGCCGACACTTGCCAACGGGTTCAAGGCACAGGTCAACGATGCTGACGCAAACATCACAATGGATGATGGAGATGCAACCAACAATGTAGAGATCTGGGTCGACTTTAACGGCGACAACGTTCAAGATCTAGGAGAGGTTGACGACTTTTTCTTCTTCGAGACTGACGACGGCTCAGGCCAATTCCTACCAGACTTTGCCGGTGACAGAATCACCATAGAGGTAGTTGCAGACGGGGACGAACTTGTAGATGGAGATAATGGTGTAATCTCATTGAGGGTTGCAGATATCGCAGATGGGATCGACATTAGATTCACTTACACAGACCCATCCTTCCAGGCCAACGATGAGTTCACGTTGATCACCAACCTGAGCACTACCCCAGGAACGATCAGCGCAGACCTTGCTACGGCAGGAATAAACGACATCATAACACTCCGAGTAGGTGATGGTGATCTCAACACTGACAGAGACACAATCGAAACATACGACGCGTCAGGAGGCGAGTTTACTATCAATGGAGAAGTAGTAGCTACGCTCGACATCCTCGCAATCGACGAAGATGTTGGCTTGCCCTCTCCTGGCTTTGAAGCAACCTTCATTGAAACAGGCAAAGACACAGGTGTGTTCGTTGCGGACGACGTCGACATGGGAGAAATCAACGACTCTGCTGAGGTGGGTGGCGACCTTGATGATGGTGATGAAGTGGAATTCACTTACACCGACTTGATGGAAGACCCTGAAGAAGACGATGACGTGACAGTCACAATAGGTCTACCAGATGCAGGCATCGATACAAGCAGGAGCACAATACCAGTCCCAACACCGGGCGAACCAGTCACAATCACGTTGACTGTATTTGACTCAAACGCGAACGAGAACCCCGGAAGCGTCGAAGAAATCCTCGTACCACTAGCTACAATAGAAGTCAGGGATGGAGACGGCGCCGAGTTCAACGGCGACGATGACCCTGCTGATGTCGAAGACCTCACAGGACTCGTTGGCGACATCACCCTCAGAGAAACTGGCCCCAACACAGGCATCTTCGATGAAGATGTTGACCTCGAGCCCGATATTGCCGACATTGACAGGCTACGCGACACACGCGTTACCTTCGAATACGATGGTGAAACAACAAGCGTCACCTACAGGTCGTTTGATGGTATAGTCAGTGCAACGCCATCAGTGGTGTCACCAGGCAATGAAACCATCGTACGGGTAATTGATCAAGACGGAAACAAGGATCCAGACGAGAGAGAAGAAGTGGAAGTGGCCTTCGAGACTAACGAAGACACTGACGAAGGAACCGCCTGCATTGGTGGCGCCGGCGCGTGTCTCGTACTTGAAGAAACTGGCCCCAACACAGGCATCTTCGAGGAGATTGTAGAAATCGGCGTAGACATTGAGGTAGCTGACGTAGCCGCTGAAGACTTCTCGTCAGAAATCGACCTGACATACGTCGATGCAATCACCAGCTCTGGAGACGAGGATGAGGACAGAGAATTCACGATCCGCGTGGCAACCGGCACAGGCGTCCTATCAAGGGATACTGAAAAGGTAGGTCCAGGCACTGAAATCATCCTGACTCTAGGCGACCTTGACATAAACGAAAACCCGAACGGCAGAGATGACATCGACCCAGCGGACGATGAAGAATCCCTGGAGATCAACTCTAGCGAGGGAGACGACGGATTCATTGGAGTAGAGGAAACAGGACCTAACACCGGCGTGTTCGAAGGCACTATTCAGTTCGAACCAAGAGACCCCGACGAAGATGGTGAGCTCGATGGCGCAGGCGACGAGTGGACATACACTGTACTTCCAGGTGACATCATAGCCATCCAGTATACAGACGAAACTGACGCGCTTGGACGCCAAGTGCTGGTATCGATGGTCTTTGAAATCATCAGCGAAGATGGACAACTGGAAGCAGCTGATGCGACAGTTCAGGCAGGTGAAACGATAGAGCTAACGGTCATGGATGCAGACGCAAACCGTGACGGCGACGCTCTGGACACAGTAGACATCGACATCACCTCCAGCGACGATCCAATCGGCTTCACCCTTGCAGCACTCGAGACAGGCGACAACACTGGTGTCTTTACGGCAACGATTCCGACAAGCCTTACCGTGAGCTCGGGATCGATAAACGTTAGGCAAGGTGGCAGCGTCTTCCTGGAATACACCGACGAGTTCCCTGCTGATTATGAGGACAGAGTAGATACGGTCCTTGACCCAAGCAGAGACTTTACGTTGGTAGTCCCGGTAGGTACCCCAATAGGAAACATCAACTCGACGACTCCAAAGGCACCAGTACTCACCGACATCAGCGGCAACACGCTGTCTGAAGTCACGGTGGGACAGCAGGTGGTACTGAATGTGGACATCAAGAACAACAACGCCACGCCGCAGTCATTCGCTGCGGTCGTTGAAGTGAAGGACTCTGATGGATTCACTGTCTACCTGCAGTGGCAGACCGGAACTCTGAACCCGAGCGATACCGTCAACGTAGGGTTGTCGTACACGCCAAGTGCAGCTGGTGACTACACCGCAAGGTCATACGTCCTCAGCAGCATTTTGAACCCGACGGTACTGTCAACGGTGGCAACGTCGACCTTCACTGTGAGTTAAGTAGGTTCGAGTAACCTACTTACTCCTCCCTTTTTGTTTTTCAAATGAAAAATGTTCTAACGTCAAGTTTTGTG
>Ga0214471_10003561_pt1 | contig 12065 bp, 14 predicted proteins | sample RVTome_5_FD_207665 | JGI IMG/M metagenome (GOLD analysis project Ga0214471, IMG submission 207665) | Soil microbial communities from uranium-contaminated site in the Upper Colorado River Basin, Wyoming, United States - RVT142D155 | ecosystem: Environmental > Terrestrial > Soil > Contaminated >... | reverse complement strand
CCATGACGGCGATGATCAGGATCTGCGAGGGGAGCAGGTATTCGTAGGGCATGAGGCCGGAATACCAGGCCTGCATCGGCGGCAGGAAGCGAACGTCGAGAAAAGCGACCAGCGCTTGCCCGAGCACCCTCAGCACGAACAGGGCAAGCAGGAGCCACAGAAGAACGCTATTTCTGCTCGTACATCCTTTCGTAATGCCGGTACCACTCGCTCTGGAAAAGCTTGTCCGGGTCGTACTTGAGCTTGAGCTTGAGGAACTCCTGGAGCTGCGGATGGCACGCGTCCACCTGGCGGCGCAATGCGTAGCGGTTGTAGGTCGGGTAGTAGCTGCCGCCGTACTTGAGGCCGAAGTCGATCAGGCGCCGGAACACGTCGCCCGCCTTGATCAGGCCGCTGGTGGTGTGCTCGACGTGCACGTTGAAGATGACGCACGCGTAGGGCTTGCGCGCCCAGGGCAGGAAGCTCTCGCGGTCCTGCTCGATCAGCCGCACCGTGCCGTAGATGATGTCGACCTTGTCGCGGCGCGCGTACTCGCGCACGTCGCTCATGAAGCGCTCGAGCGCGTCGCGCTCGCAGTAGATCTCGGTGATCGCCTCGGTGGCCCTGACCTGCGCGCCGACGCGCTGGTCGAGCGCGCGGTGATAGCCCTCGGGGTACACGCTCATCTGCGCCTCGTCCGCCCAGTACACCTGGCCGTTGGTCGAGACGTAATGGCCGGCGTAGCGGCGGAACGCCTCGCCCTTGGCGTGATGCGCGAGCGTGAGGAGCTCGACCCAGTCGCGCTCGTGCAGCTCCTTCTGCCCCGGCGGGATCGGCGTCGCGGGGTCGACCGGGCGGTAGCACGAGAACACGCCGCGGCGCAGGAAGTCGTCCGAGGTATCGTCGATCGCGTACTGGAAGTCGCCGTACACGAAGCCGTCGCCGATGCGCTCGGCGAACGCCTTCGGCAGGCCGTCGACCGAGCGCACCTCGACCACGCGCTCCATCTTGCGCCGCTCGACCAGGCGCAGCGTCACCGAGGTAATGAGGCCGAACAGGCCGTAGCCGCCGATCGCCAGGCGGAACAGCTCCGCGTTGTCGTTGCGGCTGCAGTTGACGACTTCGCCCTTCGCGCTCAGGAGGCGAAAGGACTCGACGTCGCCGATGAAGGGCGGCATCTTGAGGCCGCGCCCGTGCACGTTGGCCGCGAGGCAGCCCCCGAGGGTGAGCTTGTCGGCGCCGGTCTGCTTCTGCGCGAAGGTCCACTGGCGCTCGCGGCCCCTTTGCACGCCGACGAGGTTCTGCAGGATCTGCGGCCACTGGATGCCGGCCTCGACCTCGAGGTGGCCCTTCTCGGCGTCGAAGCCGAGCACGCGGTTCATGCGCCGCGTGTCGATCATCAGGCCGTCCATGAGGAACTGCTGGCCGCCCATGGCGTGGCGCGCGCCGGAGATGCAGATCGCCTTCTCTTCCTTCTGCGCGAGCCTGAGCGCGTTGCGCAGGCCGTCGAGGGAGTCGGGCTGGACGATGCGCCACACCCGCGCCGAGTTGAGCTGCGAGTGGATGTCGTTGACCAGGATGCCGGGCGGCGGCTTTTCCTTTTTCTTGAGTTGCGGCCAGGCGCTCGCCGGCCATGCCAGCGCGGCGAGCTTGAGGAAATCGCGACGCCTAAACACGGAAAATGAGCAGGCCTACAGCTCCTCGCCGGTGGCGCGCGGCGCGGCGCCCTTCTTCGGCCGGCCGGGACGGTTGGTGAGCGCGAAGATGCGCAGCGGCGGCACCGGCGGCGGCGCCTCCATGAAGCGGCAGTCGGACTCGCTCGGCACGCTCATCAGCGCGCCGATGCGCTTGCCGTTCAGCATTACCGTGTAGCGCAGCATGTGCGTCGAGCCATAGAGCGGCTGCGCCACGATGTCGTATTTGCCGAGCTTGTACTGCTTGCGTTCCAGCGCAGGCAAAGCCATCGGGACTCCGGCTATTTTTTTGTGCTCTGGAACACGCTCGACAGGTCGACGTCGTCGAGCTTCACCGCGGCCTTGTTCGCCGCCTCGATCGAGGCTTTCATGCGGTCGGTTTCCCGGGTTGCCTGCTCGAAGGCCTCGGCGAGCTTGAAGCTGAAAGCGGCCAGCGCCTTCGGATCGGGCTTCTTCTGGTCCGAGCCGGCGAGGGTGCCGTAGACGCGGCTCGACAGCTGCACGAATATGCGCTCGGCGAGATCGAGGTACGCTTTGTGCGGATCCTGCGATGCCGACGCCTTCGCCGGCGCGTTGCTGTGTGCGGGTGCGCTCATGGCCCTTCCGGTTTGATTATCGCAATCCTACGCTCATCTTCGCTCAGGGTGCGAGCGAGTTGGTCACGCAGCTCGTTCGAAACCGTAACGTGGGCGTCGGGCTGGTTGCGGTGCACTTCGTAGAGCTTGGCGACCACGTCGACGTCGTGCTCGGCGAAGGTCTCGGCGGTGCGGCGGGCGCGCCCGGGGTCGCCGCTCGCCTGCGCCACGGCGAGCTCGCCGAGCTTGAGCGCGGAGAGCCAGGTCTCCCTTTCGATCGTCTGCACGCCGATGTCGCGCAGCGTGAACATGTGACGCATGTCATGCGCGCGGGCGATGAGTCGCAGCCCGGGGAAGTGCGCCTTCACCACCTTGGCGAGGCGCGTGGCGGCCTCGTCTTCGTCGAGGGCGATGACCAGGAAGTCCGCCGTGTCGGCGCCCGCGGCGTGCAGCAGGTCGAGGCGCGTGGCGTCGCCATAGAACACGCGGAAGCCGAACTTGCGCGACTGCTCGACGTGGTCCGGGTCGTCGTCGAGCACGGTGGGCTCGAAGCCCGCGGCGTGGAGCATGCGCGCCACGACCTGGCCCACCCGCCCGAGGCCGGCGACGATCACGTTGCTCGCCTTCGGGACGTCGGCGGCGCGCTGTTCCGCCGGGGCGGCGGCGAAAGTGGGCGCCAAACGATCATGCAGCGCGAGCATGAAGGGCGTGAGGAGCATCGAGATCGCCACCGCCAGGATGAGCGCCTGCGCCGTCTCGCCGGCGATGCCGCCGCTGGTGACGGCGAGGCCGAGCAGGACGAAGGCGAACTCGCCGCCCTGCGCCAGCAGCAGGATGAAGAGCGGGCGCTCGGCGCGGGGAATGCGCGCCTGCCGCGCGATCAGCCACAGCACCGCGCCCTTGATGAGGAACAGGCCGAGGATCAGGCCGAACACGAGGTACGGCGAGGAGACGAGGACCGAAAAATCGGCGCTCATGCCGACCGCGATGAAGAAAAGCCCGAGCAGGAGGCCCTTGAACGGCTCCACCGCGGCCTCGATCTCGTGGCGGTATTCCGACTCGGCGAGGAGCACGCCGCCGAGGAAGGCGCCGAGCGCCATCGACATCCCCGCGCGCTCGAAGCCGAGCGCGATCACCAGCACGAGGAGCAGCGCGAACGCGGTGAAGATCTCGCGCAGCCGCGTGCGCGCGATGTGGCGGAACACCGGGCGCGCCACCAGGCGCCCGCCGCCCAGCGTGAGCACGATCACCGCGGCGGCGAGCCCGAGCTTCTCCCAGGAGAACCCGGCGCCGGCCTCGCCGGTGCCGAGGAGCGGCAGCAGGGCGAGCATCGGGATGACCGCGATGTCCTGGAAGAGCAGCACCGCGAACGTTCCCTGGCCGCCCTGCGTGGCGAGCGCGCCCCGCTCCCTGAGCGGGGCGAGCGCGAGGGCGGTCGAGGAGAGCGACAGCGCCATGGCCGCGATCAGGGCCACGCGCAGGTCGAAGCCGAGCGCCCAGCCGGCAGCCGCGAGGGCCGCGATCGAGCCCAGCACCTGGGAAAGCCCCAGGCCGAGGAGCTTGGCGCGCATGCTCCACAGCCGCCGCGGCTCGAGCTCCAGGCCGATCACGAAGAGCAGGAACACCACGCCGAGCTCGGCGAACGCCTTGATGTGGGCATCGGCGTGCACCAGCTGGAAGCCCCACGGGCCGATGGCGATGCCGGCGAGCAGGTAGCCCGCCACCGAGCCGAGCCCGAGCTTGTGAGAAATCATCACGGCGACCACGGCCGCGGCGAAATACAGGCTCGCCTGGATCAGAAAATCATTGCCATGCTCCACGGGCGAAGTATATTTGCGGCGGGGGGTTTCAAGAATGGACTCCGTCGAAGCGGAGCTGGAGGGGCGTGTCGCGCGGCTGTTCGCGCGCCGCCCCGAGCTCTGGCGATTCACCGTACGCGACCGCAGCATGCTGCCGGATCACCTCGATCCGACGACGCTTGCGGGCGAGTTCTTCATCTTCGAGATCGGCCTGTCGCCGCGCCGGGACAAGGAGCACTACAACGAGGTGTACGACGACATCGCCCGCGCCATCACCGCGGCGGTGGCGGCGCAGCCGGCGGCTCGCCGGCTCCTTCCCGGCCGTACCTTCGTCCGCGCGCTCCATTAAAATCCCGCGGATGCAGGCCGGCATCCGCTATACCGCCGCGACCGGCGAGAAGCTGGTCAACGAGACCTTCGGGCCGAACAACATCCGGCGCCGGACGTCCGGCAGCGAGGAAGTTTTCCCCGTCGAGATCGCCGACGGCCGCTCCCGCGCGGATTTCTCGCTCGATCGGAACGGCTTCGTCTTCGTCGGCCACCCGACCGCGGTAGCCGACTTTTTCGATCCGGAGCAGCTGAACAGCGTCTACTACCCCGAAGTCGCGGCGCTCATAGCGAAGCTCTGCGGAGCAAAGCGCGTCCAGGTCTTCGATCACACGCTGCGCTCCGGCGACGAGGCCGAGCGCGAGGCCAAGCTGATCCGCGAGCCGGTGCTTTCCGCGCATAACGATTACACGGAGTGGTCCGGACCCAACAGGGTCAGGGAAGTGATGGGCGACGAAGCCGAAACGCTTCTGCGCAACCGGTTCGCCATCATCCAGGTGTGGCGGGCGATCAACCAGCCGATCCAGTCGAACCCGCTCGCCATCGCCGACGCGGGCAGCATCGCGCCGGAAGACCTGCTCATCGCCGAGCGGCGCTACCCGCACCGCGTCGGACAGACCTACCGGCTGAAGTACAGCCCGCGCCATCGCTGGTTCTATTTTCCGAAGATGCGGCGCGACGAGGCGCTGGTGTTCAAGGTGTACGACTCGGAGAAGGACGGCCGCGCGCGCTTCACGCCGCACACCTCGTTCGAGGACCCCTCGACGCCGCCCGGCGCGCCGCCGCGGCAGAGCATCGAGGCGCGCGCGCTGGCCTTTTTCTAGAGGCTCGGGCGCTTGGGCTTGCGCGCGAGGAGGAAGAAGCCCGAGCCCAGGCCGGCGAGGACGGCGATGATCGTGAAGCCGAGCCGGTAGTCGCCGGTGATGTCGGCGAAGATGCCGGGGATGATCGGGCCGCCGACCTGGCCGACGACGATGATCATGAAGGAAAGGCCCAGGATCATGCCGATGGCGCTGCGGCCGAAATAATCGGCGCGCATCGCCTGCATGAACGGCCCGCGCAGCCCCCAGGCCGTGCCGTGCAGGACGGCAAAGGCGATCACCGCCGGAAGTGATGCGCTCATCGATGCCGCGTAGGTCAGCAGCAGCAGCCCGAGCGCGTGCGCCAGCATGCACGCGGCGGCGATCAGGCGCTTCTTGTAGCGATCGCCGATGGCCCAGCCGAGCAGCACGCCGCCGATCTGGCAGAAGGTCACCAGGCTGATCACCAGCGAGGCCTGCGCCACCGAGTAGCCCAGCCCCTCCTTGAGGTGCGTGATGGCGTGCACCGACACCGCGTGCACTACGAACAGCGCGAACCCGTGCCCGAGCGAGATCAGCCAGAAAGCCTGGGTGCGCAGCGCCTCGCGCGCGGTGAAATCACGGGTCAAGTCCGTTTTTTCGGCAGTCGGATTTCCCGACGGCGGCTCCGCGGGTATCCCGTCCACGACTTCGCCGTGCTCGTGCGGGCTGTTGCGGATCACCATGGCGAGCGGCAGGCCGGCGATGATCGCGATGATGCCGGAGGCGAGCGCCGTGGAGCGCCAGCCGAAGGTGGTGAGCGAGGAAGCGACCAGCGGCACCATGATGCCGCCGAAGGCGAGGCCGAACGACATCGCCGAGAGCGCGCGGGCGCGCTTGCGCTCGAACCAGTGGATCAGCGCGACGTTGAGCGGGAAGTAGCCGGACAGGCTCGAGCCGAGCGCGATCACGATGAACGCGCCGTAGAACGCCGGCAGGCTCTGCACCTGGCTCAGCAGGCACAGGCCGGTGCCGAACACGACCACGCCGGCGCGCACGAAGACCTTCGGACCGAAGCGGTCGATCAGCCAGCCGAGCACCGGGCCGAGCAGCGCGACCTCCATCTGCTGCAGCGCCGCCGCGCCGGAGAGCGCGGTCTTGCTCCAGCCCTGCTCCTCGGCGAGCACCGCCAGGTAGGCGCCGAAGGCTTGCGTCACCAGTCCGGCCTGCAGGAACTGCAGGCCGACCGCCGCGCCCACCATCCGCCAGCCGTAGAAGATTTTTTTCTTGTCGGGCAACCCCGACAGCATAGCGTCGGGTCCGTTACTTGCGGGATACGGGACATGAAACCCGCCCAGCTCGGAAGCCTCAACGCCGATCTCGCCCCGATCGAGGAAGACCTCGCCGCCCGCGTGGGGGCGATCTTCGAGCGTTGCCCGCAGCTGTTCGGATTCACCGTGCAGGATTCCTCGGCGCTGCCCGAGGAGCTGCGCTCGATCGCGCTGGAGCGCGAGCTGGTGGTGAGCGATATCGGCGTCTACCCGTACCTGAACGCCGACCAGTGCGAGCAGATCTACAACGAGATCGCCGTGGCGCTGCTCGACTTCATGTTCGAGCGCCCGTCGGCGAAGGGCGTCCTACGCGGGCGTACCTTCGTCCGCACCTTGCACTGAAAAAAATCGGGGTCAGACCCCGATTTTCTTGGTTGGGGTCTGACCCCGATTTTTTTTCTCAGCTAAGCGAGACGCAAGACTCCTCGAAGCGCCCCGCCCCCATGGTGCCGGGCGCGAAGATCTCCCGCTCGGCGATCCACTTGAAGGATTCCTCGAACACTTCGCGCGTGTAGGGCTCGAACACGATGCGCTCGCCCGGGCCCCAGCGCCGCGTGTCGATCTGGTCGAGGAAGCGCCGCGGGAACTCCTTGGCGTAGTGATGCGTGTAAAGCTCCGGGCGCAGGTCGATGTCGCGCTGGGCGCGGCGCAGCGCGCGGAAATACTTGCGCACGTCCTCGGGGTCGGGATCGCCGGTGAGCATCGACGCCATCATGAACGTGGTGTCGAGGATCTTGCGGAAGCCGAGCTGCTCGAGGAAGTAGTACGGGCCGCTGAAGAGCGCCGCCGCAGGCGCCTGGCGATCGATCAGCTTCTCCATGCGGCCGAACAGGATCCCGTCGGCGAAGGACAGCTTGATCTCCTCGCGCGGCAGGTACTGCTCGAGCGCCTGGATCGTCGAATAGTGGCTCCCCGACTGGTGCCCGACCGAGATCGGCACGCCCTTGAGATCGGAGGGCTCGCGGATCGGCGATTCCGGCGCCACGAAAACCCCGCCCGGGGAGACCGAGTAGCAGTCGGCGACCATCTTGCCCAGGCCCTGCGAGGCGGCGACGTTGACCGTCCAGTGGCAGGCGCAGCTCACGTTCGTCTCGCGGCCTTTTTCGAAACTGCTGTAGGCGCCGACCTTGTCTGGCGTGGCGTGGGTCTTGAAGATCTCGCGGAATTCGTAGCCGAGCCCCTCGGCGCGGAAGTAGCCCTTTTCCTCGGCGACCCACTCGTGCAGGCGGAAATGCGGGGAAATCACGAACTTAGCCATCGAGGGCCTCCAGGACCGAATGATGCCAATTATTCCTCGCCGCTGACAGATGCTCATCCCGCTGTAGTGGCTTCCGGTACACGATACGTCGACCAGCGTAGACCGGCCGGGCCTGCGGGGCCCAAGCCAAGTGCAACGGACGGGGAATAGCTTAGAGCCATGAAAACCGAGCGCCACCTCCAGCAGCAGTTGGAGTCGCTGTTCGCGCGCTGCCCCGACCTGTGCGGGTTTTCCGTGCGGGAGGAAGCGCAGGAGCTCTATGTCAGCGATATCGGCATCTCGCCGCGCGTGTCCGCCGAGCAGTTTGGCGAGATCTACCAGGACATCGCCCAGACCCTCGGCGAGCTGATCGAGGAGGAGCCCAAGGTCGGCGACTGGCTGCGCGGCCGCACCTTCGCAAGGACGCTGCACTGACCTGCTAGGGGTTCGGCTGTAGTTGTTTCAGGGATTCCCCGATTGGCCGTTTCACTACAGGCCTCTACTCTGGGACCCCATGAAGACCACCCAGCAGTACGACAGCCTGCTCGGCAGGCTTGAGGCCGACGTCGCGGCCCGCATCCGCTCGCTTTTCGCCCGCTGCCCCGCGCTTCACGGCTTCGCCGTCCAGGACCGCGCCATGCTGCCGAAAGACGTCGACCCCAACCGCATTCCGGACGCCGATCTCTTCGTCACCGACATCGGCATTTATCCCAAGATCGATTCGCAGTACGACGAGATCCACGACGAGATCACCCTCGCCATCTCCGACCTGGTGCACGACCAGCCGCACGCCTACGACTACGTGCGCGGCAAGACCTTCGCGCGATCCCTGCACTGAAGGGGGAACCTGAGCGCACGCGCCACAGCCTGGGAGGGCTGTGGCGCGCAGCGCCTGCCGTTGCGTTTCACAATCCCTGACTGACAAAGTCTTTCCCCCGGGACACTGCCGCTCGGGTAATTTGCCTGCGTGGGCTACCGCATCGATTTCAGCTGCGCAGCCCCAGGTCTCCGAAGATCTCGACCATGAGCTATCGAATCGAATACAGCGTGGCAGGAAAGATCTTGATGGCCACGATCTCGGGCAGCTGCCCGACGCCCGGCGTCATCACCCGCGAGATTAGCCGCCAGGCACGCGAAAACTCGACCAGCACCCTGCTCGTCGATGTGCGCGGGCTGCGCGACCGCGCCGGCCGCCTGCGCGAGGTGCTCGCCGACCGGAGCATTCCGGCGCGCATCGCCGTCGTCGACAGCGCAGCCAACGAGCGCCTCTACCTGTTCGCCGAGCTCGACGCGCGCAGCCGCGGCTGCATCCTGCGGCGCTTCGATGATCCCGACGCCGCGCTGCACTGGCTTTGGGAGTTTTCGGGCTAGTTGTAGCGGTAGACCACGATCTTGTCGGCGCCCGACTCGGGCGTCCACACCTCGCCCTTGCGGCCGTGGATCTGGCGCACGTTGGCCCGCGAGCTCGACGACTTGAAGCTCTCGAACTTCCCGGTCTTCGGATCGAAGCGCAGCATGACCTGCGCGGTCCACTCCGCGGCCCATACCTTGTCGGTCTCGTCTACGTAGACCGCGTACACATGCGGCTCGTCGCCCGGCGCCTGCCACTTCGACCATTTGCCGGTCTTCGGCTCATAGCGGCTGAGGTTGCCCGAATTCCATTCCGCGACCCAGATGTCGCCTTTCGAGTCCGACCACACGCGGCGCGCGCCTTGCCGAGGGGTTGGGGGTTCTATGACTTTGACCTCTCCACTAGTGGTATCGATTCGCCCGATATAAGACCCCGCCAGCGACGCGTAGTACACGGTGCCGTCGGGCGCGGCATGGATGCCGTAGGGCCCGCGCCCTTTCGGCGCCTCGAACACCTTCACCTCGCCGCTCTTCGGATCGAGCCGGCCGTAAATCCCGCTCTGCCCGGTAAACCAGTGCACGCCCTTGCCGTCGAAGATCGCCGTATTGAGATTCGCGTAGCCGCTGCCCTCGGGAAGCGGCCACAGCTTGACGGCGCGGGTCTTCGGGTCGACGCGCACGATCGCGTTCTGCCCGCTGTCGGTGAGCCAGGGCGCGCCGTCGGCGCCGGCGATCACGCCGTGCGGCGACGAGCCGCGGCCGAGCGGCACGAACTCGATCTTGCCGCTGTTCGGGTCGAGGATGCCGAGGTTGCCGCTGCCCTGCGCCGAGATCCACACCGGGCCGCCGGGCCGCGCGTCGGCCCACACGTCGTGCACCCGATGCCCGCGCGGCACCGGATATTCCTGGACGGTGACCTGCGCAAGAAGCGGGGAGGAGAACGCTGCAAGAAGCAGAAAAATGATTTTCATGATTTCGCGATCGCCTTCTTCGGATCGATGAACGGCATCGGCACCACGACCGCGCTGCGCGTGCTGTCGGGTGAGTCCACCTCCAAACGCGTGCCGGCCGCGGAATATTCCACCGGGACCAGGGCGTAGCCGATGTTCTTCTTCAGCCGCGGCGAATGCACGCACGAGGTGATGCGGCCTGCCGTTTTCCCTTCCACGCGGACCGGGTAGCGGGTGAAGTTGAGGTCCATCTGGGTGCCGCCGATTTCCACGCCGACGAGTTTCCTTTTCACCCCGTGTTTCGAGATTTGCTTTAGCGCCTCCCGGCCGATGAAGTCCGCCGCCTTGTCGAGGTTGACGAGCCGCTCGAGGCCGAGCTCGTAGGGATTATTCTCCAACGTCAGGTCGATGCCGTAGTTGAGGATGCCGGCCTCGATGCGCCGGATGTCGGACGGGCCGGTGGGCGCGATGCCGTATGGCTTGCCGGCCTCCATCACCCGGCTCCACAGGTCGACGCCGCGCTCGGGGTCGAGGAGGTAGAGCTCGTAGCCGAGCTCGCCGGTCCACCCGGTGCGGGTGACGATCACCGGAATGCCTTCCAGCTTCGTTTCGAAGAAGTGGTAATACCCCAGCTTTTCCACCCGGGTTCCGAACAAGTCCACCACCAGCTCGCGCGACTTGGGTCCCTGCACCTGCAGCGGCGCGACGTCGAGCTCGCGCAGCTCGACCTGCAGGCCGCTGCCGCGCGCCACGCCCTTCGCCCACAGCAGCACGTCGCTGTCGGCGCAGGCGAGCCAGAAGCGGTTCTCCTCGAGGCGCAGCAGCACCGGGTCGTTGACGATTCCGCCTGACTCGTCGGTGATGAGCACGTAGCGGCCTTCGCCGACCGGGCACCTGGAGAGCTCGCGCGGCGTGAGGAGCTCGGCGAACCGCAGGCCGTCGCGCCCCGCGATCTCGACGTTGCGCTCCACCGAGACGTCCCACAGCGTGACGTCCGCGAGCAGGCGCTGGTATTCCGCCTCGAAGCTGTCGTAGCGGATGGGCAGCAGCATGTGGTTGTACACCGTGTAGCCGAGGCAGCCGGCGCGCTGCGTGGCCGCGAAATAGGGCGAGCGCCTGAGGCGGGCGCCGCGCTGGATGAGGGCGGGATCGAATATCATCTAGTTATGAAGATTCATGAAAACTTCATCAACGGAGAATGGGCGAAAGCGCCCGAACGAGCGCCGAATATTAACCCCTCGAACCTCGCCGACGTGGTGGGCGAATTCGCGCGCGCCGACGCAGCGCAGGCGCGCTCCGCCATCGCCGCGGCCCGCGCCGCGTTCCCGGCCTGGTCGCGCGGCCCGGTGCAGGCGCGCGCCGACCTGCTGGACAAGATCGGCGCCGAGATCCTGGCGCGCAAGGACGAGCTCGGCACGCTGCTCGCGCGCGAGGAGGGCAAGACCAAGGCCGAGGCGGTGGGCGAGGCGACGCGCGCCGGCTACCTGTTCCGGTTCTTCGCCGGCGAGGTGGTGCGCCAGGCGGGCGAGGTTCTGCCCTCGGTGCGCCCCGGCATCAAGGTCGAGATCACGCGCGAGCCCGTCGGCGTGGTCGGCATCATCACGCCGTGGAACTTCCCGCTCGCGATCCCGGCGTGGAAGATCGCGCCCGCGCTCGCCTACGGCAACTGCGTGGTGTTCAAGCCGGCCGATCTGGTGCCCGGCTGCGCCTGGGCGCTGACGCAGATCATCAGCAAGGCCGGCGTCCCGGCGGGCGTGTTCAACCTGGTGATGGGCCGCGGCTCGGTGCTGGGCGAGCTTCTCTCCACCGATCCGGGCATCGACGCGGTGAGCTTCACCGGCTCGCAGGCGGTCGGCAAGCGAGTCGCGCAAAACTGCGCCGCTCGCCTCGCCAAGGTGCAGCTCGAGATGGGCGGCAAGAACCCGCAGGTGGTGCTCGACGACGCCGACCTCGACACCGCGGTGAATATCTCGCTGCAGAGCGCGTTCTTCTCCACCGGCCAGCGCTGCACGGCTTCGAGCCGCCTGATCGTCACCGAAGGCAT
>Ga0214471_10003560_pt1 | contig 12065 bp, 9 predicted proteins | sample RVTome_5_FD_207665 | JGI IMG/M metagenome (GOLD analysis project Ga0214471, IMG submission 207665) | Soil microbial communities from uranium-contaminated site in the Upper Colorado River Basin, Wyoming, United States - RVT142D155 | ecosystem: Environmental > Terrestrial > Soil > Contaminated >... | reverse complement strand
GGCGTCCCACACGTTCTGCAGCGGCCCGATGAGCTCCCACGTCTCGGCTTCCTGGAGGGTCGCCCACACCACCTCGACGGAGGCGCTCACGGACGCCGCGTGGCTGAACGAAGCTGAAGGCATCGGCCCGGGAGCGTAGTCGCCCCGGTCCGATGCCTTCTCTCTCACCAGGCGCCAGCCCGGCGGCGCCGCCGTGCAGTCTCTTTCCTGCGGCGTGCGGGTATGCTTCCGCTTGCTCATGCGCAGGAGATTCCTTCTTTCTGTGCTGGCGAGTGATCTGGTCGTCCTGGCATCTGGCATGGTCGCCGCCTCGCTGGTCACCTTCGACACGCCACTCCCGTGGGGAGCGCGGCCGGGTGCCTCCATTTGGCCCCTGATCGGCCTCACCGCCGGCGGGGTCGTGCTCGGCTCGTACCTGAGTGCCCGGGCCTCGGTCCTCGGAGTGCCTCGTCCCTCCTATGGCCGCGCCGTGGCGATCACGACCACCGCGGTTGCCACCGTCGCAGTCGGTCTCGTCCTCTTCCGGGTCTATTGGTCGAGGCCCTTCCTCTTCGAGACGATGGGCGTGTTCCTCGTCGGGGCGCTGGCGCACAGGGCGCTGCGCCGACGCAAGCCGTGGACCGAGCGGATGATCCTCATCTCCTCGGAGAAAGGCCTCGTCGACGACATGCGCAGCACGCAACACGCAGACGTGATGGCCGTCTACGACCCGTCCGGAGATCCTCCGACCGAGCACCCGCCGCCGGGCGTGACCCTGACGCTCGACCTGCGTCCCGTTCTCTCGGAGGAGATGGCGCGCTACGTCTCGTCATGGAACCTGGCGGGATTTCCGGTGCGGGCACTCGGCAACGTGTACGAGGAGCACACCGGGCGGCTTCCGATCGTCCACCTCGCCGAGGGTTGGGAGCTGACGGCTCCGGTCTCGCGGAACAGCTACGCCCCGGTCAAGCGGGTGCTGGACGTCACGTTCGTGCTCGTCACCTCCCCCCTGTGGCTCTTCCTGTGCGGCCTCATCTGGCTTCTCGTTCGAGTCGACTCGAAGGGCCCGGCGATCTTCCGGCAGGAGCGGGTCGGCCGCGGGGGAGAGACGTTCACGCTGTACAAGTTCCGCACGATGGTCGAGGACGCCGACGCCGACGGGCCGCAATTCACGGTCGTCGGCGACTCCAGGCTGACCCGTGCCGGCCGCCTCCTCCGCAAGATCCGGCTCGACGAGCTGCCGCAGCTGTTCAACGTCCTCAAGGGCGACCTGAGCCTCGTCGGCCCCCGCCCGGAGCAGCCCGCTTTCGTCGAGCAGTTCGCCGCCGGCATTCCCTTCTACCGCTACCGGCATCTCATCCGCCCGGGCGTGACCGGCTGGGCTCAGGTCAACTACGGATATGCCGACGACCAGGCCGACACGGTCGAGAAGCTGACGTACGACCTCTACTACGTGAAGTTGATGTCGCCGTGGCTCGACCTGCAGATCCTCGGCAAGAGCGTGTGGACGGTGCTCTCCGGCTTCGGGGCGCAATAGCGGCCCGAGCGGGACCGAAGGCCGTTCCTGCGTACCCCCGTCGCATGGGTGCGACGCCGGGACGCCGGAACGGGGGAGAGATCCCGGATCACCGCCCCCGGCCTCTAGCCTCTCGTCCGATGGAGTGGCCGGACGTGTCAATCGTCATCCCCGTCCGCAACGAGCGAGACGCGGTCGGCCTTGCCGTGGCGAGCGCACTCGAGCAGGAGTACCCCGGGAGGCTCGAGGTCGTCGTGGCGGACGGCATGAGCACGGACGGCACCCGCACGCGGCTCGGCGAGCTGTCGAGCGATCGCCGTCTCAAATGGGTGGACAATCCGGCCGGCTCGACGCCTGCCGCCCTCAACACGGCCATCATCGCCTCGTCAGGGGAGGTCATCGTTCGATGCGATGCCCACTCGGTGCTCCCGTCCGGCTATGTGAGGCGGGCAGTCGAGCTCCTCGAGGGCACCGGGGCCGACAACGTCGGCGGCATCCAGTTGGCGAGAGGGACGTCGACGATGCACAGAGCCATCGCCCTCGCCATGAGCACTCCGCTCGGCGTCGGTGACGCCAAGTTCCACATCGGCGGGGCGCCGGGACCGACGGACACCGTATACCTCGGCGTCTTCAGGAGGAGCACCTTGGCGAAGGTCGGGCTCTTCGACACGACCTTGGTGCGCAATCAGGACTACGAGCTGAACCACAGGATCCGCGCCTCGGGCGGCGTGGTCTACTTCCATCCCGATCTGGCGGTCGAGTACTCGCCACGACGCTCACTGGCTGCCCTGGCGAGCCAGTACCGCCAGTACGGGACGTGGAAGCGCGAGGTCCTCCGCCGCCACCCCGATTCCCTGCGATGGCGCCAACTGGCGGCTCCCGGGCTCGTCGTTGGGCTGGCCGCCTCGGCTGGTCTGGCGCTGACACCGGCCCGCCCGCTCTCGCTGGTGGTGCCGGGGCTGTACCTGGCAGCCCTGGCGGCGTCGGCGCTCCTCGAGACGGTGAGACGGGCCGATCCGGCCGGCCTGCTGTTGCCGGTGGTCCTGCCGACGATGCACCTGGCGTGGGGCTTCGGCTTCCTGACAGGCCGGCGCACGGAAGGCGAGCCGGCGATCGCCCGGCTGGAACCGTGAGCACTCCCTCGGCGTCGTGGGTCGTCCTCAGCATGGGGGACAGGCCGAGGGAGCTGGCCGCCGCGGTCGAGTCGATCGGGCGGCAGGCAGACGTCGAGCCGGAGGTCCTCGTGGTCGCCAACGGCGCCGACGTGCCGGCGCCGTCCGGAGCGGGTGTGCTGAGACTCGCCGACAACGCGGGGATCCCGGCAGGGCGCAACGCCGGGGTTCGCCACACGACGGGCGACATCGTCTTCTTCCTCGACGACGATGCCTGCTACGCCGACGAGGGTCTGGCGTCTGCGGTCGTCGCCGCCTTCGCGGCAGCCCCGGACCTCGGAATCGTGTCCCTGCGGCTGCGCGACCCGGCGACGGGTCGCACCGAGCGCAGGCACATCCCCCGTCTCGGTCGGTCCGATCCCGATCGAAGCTCGGACGTCACGACGTTCCTCGGAGGTGCGAGCGCCGTCCGCCGGAAGGTCTTCGAGGATGTCGGCGGGTTCCCGGACGAGTTCTTCTACTCACACGAGGAGACGGACTTGGCGTGGCGCGCTCTCGACGCCGGCTGGCGCATCGAGTACCGGGCCGATCTCGAGGTCCTCCACCCCGCCCAACGGCCGCAACGGCACGACGAATACCACAGGAGGTCGAGCCGCAACCGCGTGTGGCTGGCGAGGCGGCGGCTCCCATGGGTGGTTGCAGCGATCTACGTGGCGGTTTGGAGCGTGATCTCCACCCTGCGTTCGGGGTCGCCGGCGGCCGCCCGAGACGTGTGGAGGGGCATCGGCGAGGGGCTACGGGCCGACCCGGGCGCCCGGGTTCCGATGCGGTGGCGCACCGTGTGGCGCATGACGATGCTCGGTCGACCACCGATCATCTGAGCCTCACGTCCCGCCGACGTAATCCACGGACTGTGGTTGAGTGGCTGCCGCGCTCAGGCGCGGGGCGCCAGGCGCCGAAGACTCAGGGGAGGATGAGTATCGGGACCCGAACCGTTGCCGTGATCGCATTGCTCGTCGCCTTCGGCGTGGCACCTGCCGGCGCGCAAGACGAGCCACCGCCGACGGACGGACACGGCGCCGGCGATGAGGAGGGCCACGACCACGGCGCCGAAGTCGCCTCCCTCACGTCGCCGTTCTTCAACGAGTCGGGGGCGTGCGACGACCCGGCCGGTGTCATCACTCCGGCGTCGACCACGAACTCCTCTTCGAACCGGTCCCTCCCGCCCGGCCACGAGGTTCGCGGGCCATGGGGCGCATTCTTCGGCAGGGACTACTCGGACGTCGCCGGGTCGATGGTCGACTGGACCGTTCCGATGAGCGGCGGCATCACGGTCAGGGTCCACCAACGAGCGCTGCCTGCCTTCCAGCGGGTGGCCTCCAACCTCGCAGCAGAGGCAGCCCGGGGCCGCAACTACACGGCACGCATCGCAGCAACGTGGGTGTGGAGGCGCATCGGGGGCAGCTACCGAATGTCGACCCACTCGTTCGGGACCACCATCGACATCAACTGGGACACCAATCCTTACAGGTCGGACGGCGTCCTGGTCACCGACATGCCCGACTGGTACGTGCAGGCGTGGCGGGACGCCGGGTTCTGCTGGGGAGGCGACTGGAGCCAGACGAAGGACGCCATGCATTTCTCGTGGAAGGGGCCGGCCGCCACGAAGGGGTACGGTGCCATCCCGGGCCCGTACGCCCCGAACACGACAGCCGGTGGCTACACGGACGAGGCCTTCGACGGGCAGGGAGCCTGGGCCTCGACTGCCGCAGGCGCATTGCACACGTTCGCAGACGTCAATCGCGACGGTGCACCCGACCTCGTCCGCTTGCGTGACTACGGGGACGGCAGCCTGCTCCTCGAGTATGCGAGATCGAGCGGCAGCTTCAGGTACTGCGCCACGTCACGCCTCTACGCCCACGGAGCCGACGTCGGGACGAAGCGGCTCGTGGCCGACTTCGACGGCGACAGCCGCCCCGACATATGGGTGTTCAAGACGAGCGGATCGACCGTCCGAGCCTCCGTCTTCCGGTACGCCAAGGGATACGATACACAGAAGGTGATCTCGAACGATCTGCCGCTGCGGGCCAACGCGGTGTACTTGGCCGGCGACTACGACCGTGACGGGAAGGTCGACCTCTACGTGATCGGCCGGTCGGGACAGACGAGGATCGAGGTGTGGTCCGGCAAGTCCGGGTACACGAAGCGCCTCGTCGACACCACGACGGGGCTCGGCGACACCCGCGGGGCGGCGTGGCACTTCGACCTCGGTGACCACGACCTCGACGGTCGTCCCGACCTCTACGCCATCCAAGCCGGGGCAGATGTGCGGCTCCGGATAGTCACGGACGACGGCGGCTATTCGGGATCGGCCGTGACGAGGACGACCGGTGCTCCCGCCGATCCCTCCGGCGCGTATGGCATCGGCGACTACGACGGTGACGGCCGGTCGGACCTGCTGTCGATGACCTCGAGCGGGAGGGTCACGGTCCACGTCGGAGCCGACCAGGCGGCGGCGAGCACGTTCTGGTTCAAGACACCGGACAGCACGTGCGCCGCATTCGGAGCCGCCCTGGCGGGCGACGTCGACGGCGATCGCTACGTCGACCTGGCGGTCGGGGCACCGGGGGAGGACTTGGGGGACATCGTCAACGGTGGCGTCGTGAACCTCATGTACGGGGGAGGGTCGGGACCGAGCACCGCCACGGACGAGCTGTGGTACCAGGACTCGCCGGGCGTCGAGGGGCCATCCGAGCGCGGTGACCGCTTCGGCGCCGCCATCGCAGGGGGCGACTTCAACGGGGACGGCTACGGCGATCTCGCCTTCGGCGCCCCGGGAGACGGCGTCGGTTCCATAGCGGGAGGGGGAGTCGTCAACGTGCTCTACGGCTCGGCCGGCGGGCTGACCGCCACCGGGAGCGTCATGATCCACCAGGGCATCGCCGGCGTGAACGGGAAGCCGAGGCGCAACGAGGCCTTCGGATCGTCGCTGGCGGCAGGCGACTTCGACGGCGACGGTTACCGCGATCTGGCGATCGGGATACCGCGGGACAAGATCGGAGGCCGGCGCGTCGGCTCGGTCGAGGTCATCTACGGTGGGCGCAACGGGCTGCGGCTCCGCACGTCCGAGGTCTGGAGCCAGGCGACCGACGGCGTCAAGGGCAAACCCCAGAGTGGCGACCGGTTCGGCGCGGCGCTGGCGTCGGGCGACATCGACCGCGACGGCCGCGACGACCTCGTTGCCGGCGTGCCGGGCGAGGACAGGCTCGGCGCACGCAACGCGGGCGCATTCCACGTCGTCTACGGCACGAAGAGGGGCCTGTCGCCCGCCGGTGATCAAAGGATCGATCGGGCGACCGCCGGAGTGGCCGGCGATCCGGCGGCTCGGTCGAACTTCGGATCGGCGGTTGCCGCAGCCGACTTCGACGGGGACGGGCACGCAGACGTGGCCGTCGGTGCCCCGGGCGACCTCGACGGTACCGGACGGGTCGCCTTGTTCCTCGGCGCCAAGAGCGGGATCGTCACTGCCGGCAGCCGACTCCACTCGCAGGGCAGCGGTGGTGTCGAAGGGTCTCCGGAGCCGGGCGACCGGTTTGGGGCGGCGGTGGCCGCCGGCGACTTCGACGATGACGGCTTCTCGGACCTCGCCATCGGGGTCCCGAAGGAGGACATCGGTTCGACGTCGGACGCCGGTGCGGTCAATGTGCTGATGGGCACCACCGGAGGGCCGGCGGCTCCCGGCTCCGATCTCTGGGCCCAGGGCACCAACCTGCGCAACACCGCCGAGCCGAAGGACCGGTTCGGTCGGTTCGTCGCCACCGGCGACCTCGATGGGGACGGGTTCGCCGAGCTCATCGTCGGTGTGCCCGGGGAGGACGTCGGCGTCAAGAACGCAGGGGCGGTTGCGATCGTCTACGGAAGCGCCGCCGGGTTGACGTCGTCGGGCAACCAGCTGTGGCATCAGGACACGCCGGGCGTCGAGGGCACGGCCGAGAGAGGCGACGGCCTCGGGAGGCTGATGTAGGGCATGCCGCCGGTCACTGCGTCCCAACGACGCGGCAGATGACGCCCGGTGTCAGTCCCAGTCGAGGACTGCGGGCAACCTGCCTGCCTCGCGGAGCGAACCGACGATGCCGAGCGGGAAGAACAGCAGGGCAACCAGGAGGATGCCGCCCGTCACGGCGATGTTGAGGGCCGTCGCCCCGAACTGCACCACCGAGAATTCGTTGATCGCATTGATGAGGACGGCGCCGATCACGGGACCGGCGACTGTGCCTCTCCCGCCGATGATGGCCATGAGCACCATCTGCGCTGCCAGCCCGATCTCGAAGAAGGTCGTGGGCCGCAGATACGACAGGGAGTACGCAAAGATGGCACCCGCCATCCCGATGAAGAGACCGCTCATGGCGAAGGCGATCACCTTGTACCACCTGGTGTTGATCCCGGCGACCTCAGCCTTCGTCTCGTCCTGGGAGAGCGCTCGCAACCCGAGCCCGAACTTCGAATGGGCGACTCGGTAGGACAGGTACACGGATCCGATGGCCAGGATGGCCATCGCGTAGTAGAAGGGGACCTTGAGCCACTGGACCGACAGCTGTGGGAGCGGCAGGCTGAGACCGCTCCCGCCGCCGGCGGTCTCCCAGTTGTCGAACCACAGGCCGACGAGGAGCAGCAGGGCGATCGTCGAGATGATGAACGCCGGTCCTCGGGCTCGGAGCGTGATCAACCCGAAGACCAATCCGACGAGCACCGCGATGATCCCAGCTATCACGGCCGTCATGAACGGATTCCACTTCCAGTATGCGAGTGCCATGCCGGATGCGTAGCCACCGATCCCGAAGAACACGTTGTGGCCGAGCGAGATGTAACCGGCAAATCCGCCGATGATGTTCCAGCTCGACGTGATGGCGATCCACATCAGCGTGATGAGGCCCAACTGGAGCACGTAGTTGTACGATCCGATGATCGGTCGGGCCAGGGGCAATGCCAGCACGGCGATGACCACGACGAGCAGGAACCGTCTCCTGGCGGCGTCTGGCCGCAGTCGTTTGGTCGTGTCCGGCTCCACGGAGTCGAAACCGATCCGCTGCGTGATCCCCGTTCGTGCCATCAGATGCGCACCGCCTTCCCGAAGAGGCCCTGTGGTCGGACCATGATGATGAGGAACAGGGCCAGGTAGAACGTGATCGGTGACCAGGTCGGCCCGAACTGGTCGGTCACGAAGGCGGCCGCCACAGAGAGGATCACCGCGCCGATGACTGCACCCTTCAGGCTGCCCAGCCCGCCGAGCACGATCAGCGAGAGGAGCAACGCCACCCACTGCCAGTGTCGCGACGGGAAGAACGGGAACAGGTAGCTGAGCATGGATCCCGAGGCGCCGGCCAGCGCCATCCCGAGTCCGAACGAGAGCGCCGAGATGCGTCGGACGTTCACCCCGACGATCTGGGCGGCGCTGCGGTTCTGCATGGTGGCCCGCACAGCCGTGCCGATCCTGCTGAACGTGAGATACGCCCAGAGCACGAGCAACAGCACCACGCTGACGACGAGGGCCAACAGCTGACCCTTCGGGATGAACAGGTCTCCGATGAACACAGATTGGGTTGCGTAGCCGGGTCTCGTCGAGCGGAAGATCCCGGTGAAGAAGAAGGTGAGAAGGCCCTCGATGATCAGGGCGAGGCCGAACGTCATCAGGACCGTCATCTCGCCAAAACGCGGGCTCCCCTCGATCCTCGGGAACAGGGCGAGGTAGACGCCGACCCCGATGGCGAACATGACGGGCATGGTGATGGCGATCGACAGGAGCGGATCGATGCCGGCCTTGTCGAACGCGAAGAAGGCGATGTAGGCCGCACCGATGATGAAGGCGGCGTGCGCCAGGTTGACGATCCGCATGACCCCGAAGAGCAGGGTGAGCCCCGAAGCCATGAGCGCGTAGACGCCACCGAGCAACAGCCCGAGCACCAGGACTTGGAGGAAGTCACTCAAGCCGACCCCTCCTTCCCGGCTATCTGGCTGCCCAGGTACAGCTCTCGGATCCGCGGGTCGTCGAGGATGCTCTCGGCAGGGCCCTCGAACCGCTTCGTGCCCAGATCGAGCACGACGCCCCAATCCGAGGCCTGCAAGCCCCGGTAGGCGTTCTGTTCGACGAGGATCACGGTGATGCCGAGATCGGACAGTTCCCTGATCGTGTCGAAGATCTGATCGGCCATGAGAGGCGCCAGGCCGAGGCTCGGCTCGTCGATCATCATGACCTTCGGTTGGACCATGAGCGCTCTGCCGAGGGTCACCATCTGCTGCTCGCCGCCGGAGAGGGTGCCGGCCAGCTGACCATGGCGCTCCCCGAGCACGGGGAACAACCGGTACACCGTCGCCAGGCGCTCGTTGACGAGGCCCTTGTCCTTGATGGTGAACCCCCCCATGACCAGGTTCTCCTTGACCGACATCGACGGGAACACGGTGCGCTCCTGGGGGACGTAGCTGATGCCGACCTCGAGGAGCTGGTCGGGTCGGAGCCCACCCACAGAACGGCCCTCGAACCGCACATCTCCCGAGCGCGGCGCGATGATGCCGCAGATCAACCTGAGCAGCGTCGACTTGCCGGCGCCATTGGGCCCGATGATGCAGTAGCGCCTACCGAGCTCCACGGTCAGCGAGATGTCGTTGAGGATGTCGGGTCCGTGCCCGTACCCCGCCGTCGCCTCGACGACTTCGAGCATCAGGTCCTCCCCAGGTAGGCGTCGAGGACGATGTCGTCGCTCTGGATCACCTCCGGGGTGCCTTGGGCGAGCACCTCACCGTGTGCCATGACGATGACCCAGTCGCTGAGCTGCATCACCACGTTCATGTTGTGCTCCACGACGAGGAAGCTCATGCCGCGCCTGTTGAGGTCGCGTATCCGATCGATGATCCGCTCCAGGAGCGCAGGGTTGACGCCACCGGCCGGCTCGTCCAGGAGGATCAGCTTCGGCTCCGACATGAGAACGGAGGCAAACTCGAGGAGCTTCTTCTGTCCGTACGACAGCTTCTTGGCGCTGGTGTGCGCCAGGGCCGTGATACCGACGAACTCGAGCAACTCCATCGCCCTGTCCCGTTCCCGCGCGAGGATCCGATTGCCGAGCAGGCTGCGAATTCCCGAGGCGGGAGAGCTCACGACCATGTTCTCGAGAGCCGTCATCTCCCCGAGGTCGCGGGTGATCTGGAACGTGCGGCTCATGCCCTTCCTGGTGAGTTGGTGAGGAAGCATCCCTGTCACGTCTTCGCCGTCGAACGTGACCGAGCCGCCGTCGGCGGCAACGATCCCGTTGATGAGATCGAAGGCTGTGGTCTTGCCCGCCCCATTCGGTCCGATCAGCGATGTGATGGTGCCCAGCTGCACCTCGAAGGAGCACCGGGAGAGAGCCTGCAGTCCGCCGTAAGCCTTGCTCAGCTCACGTGCCTCGAGTAGGGCTGTCACCTGTCGCGTTGCCTCCGTTGTCGCCCGGCACGATACGAGAGGGGGCCGGGCATCCACCCGGCCCCCTCGATCGGCTCAGAACTCAGGCTTGGGATAGATCATGTCCACGGAGCCTTCGATGGCCGGGAACACGGTCTTCAGCTCTCCGTCCTGCCACTGGGTGAGGACGTGTGCCCGATCGATCGGCAGCCCCTTCTCGTCCCAGTTGAACTCGCCGAGCACCGTCCTGACGGGATCGTCTGCAGTGCGGGTCTGGAAGAACTCACGAAGCGCGTCCTGATCCGTCCCTCCCGTTGCGATGATGGCCTGCTCCATGCCTTGGCACACCGCGAACGGGATCGCCTCGTCCTCGTCCGGGGCCCGGCCGTGCACCGCCGTGAAGTCGGCGATGAAGTCGGCGTTGCCGTATGGCTCGCCTGCGAGCAGGCTGTCGAAGTTCACGTCCGTCGTCCACGAGGTGTGGATGATGATGCCGTTGGCGGAATCGCCGACGGTGTCGCGGAACTCGGATTGTGCGCCCTGCGACATGTAGAGCAGCTTCGGCTGGTAGCCGATCGTATTGAAGGCGTCGACCACCGAGACGGCTTCCTCGACCGAGGCGGTCCCGACGAAGACGATGTCGGCGTCGGCCGCCTGGATCGTGTTCGCCAGGTTGATCCAGTCGTTGAACTCGCCAACCGGCCATGCCTGCTCGACGACGGCTTCGATGCCGGCCTCGGCCAACCACCCGGGGGAGAGGTCGAGCACGACGTCCGTGTCCGGGATCGGGACCAGGTCGCCGACCAGCCCTGCCGAGATGGCGATGGCGAAGAAGTCGTCCGCATTGATGACGGCGGCAGTTGTCGGGAACTCGTCCTCAGGGATCAGCCCCTGGTCCCGGTAGTACTCGAGAGCACGGATCGGGGTTGCTCCGATGATCTCCGCAGTTCCCTGCTGGAAATAGAAGAGGTTCTCGAAGCCGCGCTCCCATATGCGACCGGCACCGCCTGAGGGCACCGGATAGACCCATCCGTTCTGCTCCGCCACGGTCGATGTCGGGAAAGTGAGCGCGCTCGAGAACGTGCCGAAGAGGACGTCGACGTTGCCGGTGCTGATGAAGCGCTCGTACTGCGTGACCGCAGTCTGCGTGTCCGACCTGCTGTCCTCGACGAGGAGCTCGACCGGTCGGCCGAGAAGGCCGCCGCGCTCGTTGATCAGATCGACGCACAGTTGGAATCCGTCGCGGTGCTTGATGGCTGGGACGGAGAACTCACCAGTCAACGGCAATGACGTGCCGATGACGAGGGGGTCGCCGCTCGGCTCACCACCCGCATCGGCGGTCGTGCTCGGCGCTTCCGTTCCACCGGCAGTCGTCGTGGTGTCGCCATCGCCTCCCCCGCACGCGGCAACGATCATGGTGAACGCTGCGAGCCAGATGATCGCTCTTCTCATGGATCGGCTCCTTGTGTTCTGTGGCTTCTCGCCCAATCGGTGGCACCACCACCCTCGTGCTGCTGCAATCGATTGTGGCGACCACCGCCGAGTGTAACGATCCCGGCGCCCCGCCGCCCGGCCAATTCGCTGATCCGGCCGGGCGGCGCGAGTACGGTACGGGCCGTGCCGGCCGTGTCGCAGGGATTCGCAGGGAGTGAGCCATGAGTGGAACGCTGGAAGGCAAGGTGGCCGTCGTCACCGGAGCCAGCAAGGGGATCGGGCGGGCCATCGCCGGGCGCTTGGCTGACGAGGGTGCCGACTGCGTGCTGGCCGCTCGTTCTGCCGTCGACCTGGAAATGGCGGCGTCCGAGATCAGGGCGCACTCCGGGCGCCGCGTCGCGGTCGTGCCGGTCGACCTGCGGACGGCAGAGGGGTGTGCAGCCCTCCACGACGCCGCCACATCGGCGTTCGACCGCGTCGACGTGCTCGTGAACTGTGCCGGGGCGACCAAGCCGGGAGGTCTCCTCGACGTCGACGACGACACGTGGGAGGACGGCTTCGCTCTCAAGTTCTTCGGCACGGTGCGAGTCTG
>Ga0214471_10003559_pt1 | contig 12066 bp, 11 predicted proteins | sample RVTome_5_FD_207665 | JGI IMG/M metagenome (GOLD analysis project Ga0214471, IMG submission 207665) | Soil microbial communities from uranium-contaminated site in the Upper Colorado River Basin, Wyoming, United States - RVT142D155 | ecosystem: Environmental > Terrestrial > Soil > Contaminated >... | reverse complement strand
CCCCGCGAACCACGAGGAAACGAGGTTGGAGCAGGTAATTGCCGAACGGCCATGAAGGAGCGTTGATGAAAGCCTCGATCTTCATGGCCGCTGCTCTCGCCGGCGCGGGCACGCGCGCCTTGGCCAGGAGCGTGATTGGCACGGTCCCTGCCCACGGCGGCCGCCTCGTCGCCATCTCCCCGCAGCTTCCCGACAGTTCCCTCAGCACGGCTGAAAAGGACGCGCTCACCTTCGACGTTCTGAGCGACATCGGCAAGGCGGTCGCACGACTCTATGGCCTCGTCTGTGCACTGCCAGAAGAGCTGTGCGCGGTGCTCCGCTCAAACAATAAGGCCTTACCGGCGATCAACGGCGACGGGAGCCGGGAACGTCCCGTCCCAGCAACCAGCAACGTAGCGAGGAACGGGCGGGTCGCCCTCGCTTATCTCGATGTCGACTACCGCAAGCGCCTGGACCCGGCGGCGATCGTCGCGGGCCTGCGCCTCGCAGGCGCCTGATCGATGTCCGGCGCCTGCCCAGATAGGAACACCAGATGCGGATTGCGCCGCTTCATTCGCTCCTTTGGGATCGTCCGAAGCGCCTCGCTGCAATTGACCTCGCTCCAGGTCGCCTTGGGCAGTTCGCTCTACCGCTGCCGCGCCCGCGACGTCATGCGCATTCCGCGCAACAAGGCCCCCTGGGCCTGGGTGCGCGATGGCCAGAGCTGCTCGGTGATCGAGTGTCATGCGCCGGCGCTGCCCGGCCATGGCGAGGCCCGCAAGTCGGCCGTCTCGGCGCTGGCGGTTGTTCGCGTTCTTCACCCGTGCAGCCGGGTTAATTGGTCATCCTTATCGGACGATGACGGGCGCCGAGCGCTTCATGAACATGATCAACTTCTACAAGAACGCCAGCCTCATGGGCGGTTTCTTCCTGTTGTACGTCACGGGCGCAGGAGAATACTCAATCGACGCAAGGTTGGGACTGTCTGGTGCGCCGCCGCGACGGACACAGGCTCCATGAACGCGCCTGGATAGCGGACCGAACTACCGCGGCGAAGAGATCGATAAGCGTTGAGGTCGCGCGCGCAAGTAAGCGTTCGCTTGGAGCCTGGCCTCTCGCTAACGAACCATCTTGATATCAAGGACGAACACAATGGACGGAACAGACCTGCGGCAACGCCCCTTCGCCATGCCAGCGACCAGCCCGGCCTATCCGCCGGGACCCTACCGCTTCGTGAATCGCGAGTACTTCATCATTCGCTACCGCACCGATCCCCTGGCGCTGCGCCGGGTGGTGCCGGAGCCGCTGGAGATCGTCGAGCCGGTTGTGAACTACGAGTTCATCCGCATGCCGGACTCGACCGGCTTCGGCGACTACACCGAGAGCGGCCAGGTCATCCCTGTCCGTTTCGATGGCGAAGTCGGCAGCTACACACACCAGATGTTCCTCAACGACCATCCGCCGATTGCCGGCGGCCGGGAGATCTGGGGCTTCCCGAAGAAGCTGGCGCAGCCTTCGCTGGCGGTGGAGACCGATACGCTGGTCGGCACGCTGGACTACGGCTCCGTGCGCATCGCCACCGGCACCATGGGCTACAAGCACCGCGCCCTCGATGCCGCCGCTGAGACCAAGGGACTGTGCGCGCCGAACTACCTGCTGAAGGTTATCCCCCATGTCGACGGCAGCACGCGCGTCTGCGAGCTGGTGCGATTCCACCTGGAGGACGTGACCCTCAAGGGAGCCTGGACCGGCCCGGCAGCTCTGCAGCTCTGCCCGCACGCCCTGGCGCCCGTCGCCGATCTGCCCGTCCTGGAAGTGCTCTCCGCCAAGCATCTGGTCGCCGATCTGACGCTCGGCCTCGGCAGCGTCGTCCACGACTATCTGGCGTGAACCCACAGTCAAGCAGAGGAGGGACTGAATGAGCGGATTGAAGCGCAAGCAGGCTGCCGCCGCCCCCGGGACGGTAGAGGTGCCGCACTACGACGTCGTCGCCCTCGTTCTGCAGGGCGGCGGCGCGCTCGGCGCCTATCAGGCGGGTGTCTATGAGGGTCTGCACGAAGCCGGCATCCGGCCGACCTGGCTGGCCGGCATTTCCATCGGCGCGCTGAATGCCGCCGTGATCGCCGGCTCGCCCGTCTCCCAGCGCGTCGAGCGCCTGCGCGAGTTCTGGGAGACGATCTGCGCCGTGCCGGTCGACTGGTCGGTGAACGAAGGGATCGCGGGCAACTTGCCCTTCGCCTTCGACCTGCGCCCGGCTCGCAACACGGCCGCTGCCTTCCGCGCCCTGCTTGTCGGCCAGCGTGGCTTCTTCAAGCCGCGCTTTCCGCCGCCCTTCCTCTCGCTCTTCTCCGGCGATGCCGCCACCAGCTTCTACGACACCGCCCCGCTGCGCGAGACGCTCGAGCGGCTGGTAGACTTCGACCGCCTCAACGCCGGCGACGTGCGGGTCAGCGTCGCCGCGGTGAACGTGCGCAGCGGCAACCTCGTCTACTTCGACTCCGCCGAGCGCCGGCTGAGAGCGGAACACTTCATGGCCTCCGGCGCCCTGCCGCCCGGCTTTCCCGCCGTGGAGATCGACGGCGAGTACTACTGGGACGGCGGCATGGTCTCGAATACGCCGCTCTCGCGGGTCCTCAACAGCGAGCCGCGGCGCGACACCCTGACCTTCCAGGTCGATCTCTGGTCGGCGAAGGGCCGCCTGCCCTACGACCTGCTGGAGGTGGCGAGCCGGAAAAAGGACATCCAGTACTCCAGCCGCACGCGCGCCGTCACCAACCAGGCGCTGCAGATGCAGAAGATGCGTCAGGCGCTGCAGCGTCTCATGATCGAGGTGCCGGAAGCGGCCAAGCGTCACCCGGAAATCCGGGCGATCGCCGAGTTGACCACCGACCGGGCCTGCAACATCGTCCATCTCATCTATCAGTCAAAGGCCTTCGAGGGCCATTCGAAAGACTACGAGTTCGGTCCGGAGGCGATGCGCGAGCACTGGCAGAGCGGGTTGGACGACATCCGCCGCACGCTCGCCGATCCGCGGCGCCTGAGCCGCCCCGCCCCGGACCTGGGCATCGTCACCCATGACGTCCACCGCGAAGGCTGCACGTGAGCGGCGCCCGCCGCAATCCACCAGGAGGAAACCGGCCATGTTAGAAGGCTCAGCACTGTTGGGAAGTCCGGCGCTGCCCAGGCATCCGTCGACGTTGAAAGGCAAGGTTGCCATCGTCACCGGGTCCACCAGCGGCATCGGCCTCGGCATCGCCCAGGCCCTGGCCCGCCAGGGCGCCGACATCGTGCTCAACGGCTTCGGCGAGCACAGCGAGATCAAGGCGATCCGAGCCGGCATCGAGCGCGAATACGGCGTGCGGGCGGTGCACGACGGCGCCGACATGTCGAAGGCCCCGGCGGTGCATCGCTTGGTCGCGGCCACCATCGAAAAGCTGGGCGGCGTCGACATCCTGGTGAACAACGCCGGCATTCAGTTCACGGCGCCGGTCGAGGCCTTTCCCGCCAAGAAGTGGGACGCGATCCTGGCGATCAACCTCTCGGCCGCCTTTCACGGCATCGCCGCTGCCGTGCCGGCGATGCGCATGCAAGGCTGGGGGCGCATCGTCAATATCGCCTCGACTCATGGCCTGGTGGGCTCGGCCCACAAGGCCGCCTACGTCGCCGCCAAGCACGGGCTGGTCGGCCTCACCAAGGTGGTGGCGCTAGAGACCGCCGGCAGCGGCATCACCGCGAACGCCGTCTGCCCCGGCTGGGTGCGCACGCCCCTGGTCGAGAAGCAGATCAGCGACATCGCGACCCGCGAGCGGATCAGCCAGCAGGAAGCGGCAGCGGCGCTCCTGGGCGAGAAGCAGCCGTCACGAACCTTCGTGACGCCGGAGCAGCTGGGCGAGACCGTCGCCTTCCTCTGTTCGCCGGCGGCCGACCAGATTACCGGCACCACCCTCGCAGTCGACGGCGGCTGGACCGCACAATAGGGCGAGATCGCCATTGAAGATCCCGGAGATCAGCGTGAACGAGCCATTGTCATTCACGAAATTGCATCCGATGCGAACGACGTTGAGTTGACCCGGGAGCTTGCTGTCGATCGTAGTGCGCCACTGTGCTTCCATCATCTTCAGGACGCATTCATCCTCGCAGTAGCCAACTGTGTTGATGACAGCGTCTATCAAATCAATGCTTTCGAACAGAACCTGAACCGAGGCGAGTCAACTTATATCCGATAAATAAGCCTTCGCCAGAACCGGCGACGGGCCGAAAGAGGAAAAAATGAGCGATACAAAAAGTTTTGACCTGATCGTGATCGGAGGTGGGGCGGGTGGAAACGGCGTCGCTCGGATGACCGCCAACGCTGGCTGGCGAGTTGCCAGCATCGACAGCCTGCCCTTCGGCGGCACCTGCGCATTGCGGGGCTGCGACCCGAAAAAAATGCTGATCGCAGTAACCGAGGGGGTCGAATGGGCCCGCAGCCTCGACGGCAAGGGGCTCGAAGCACAGACTGCCGTCAACTGGCCGGACATGGTCGCCTTCAAGCGCACGTTCACCGACGCGATGCCCGGCCGCATCGAAGGCGGACTGGAGAAGGCCGGCGTCGCTGTGTTGCACGGCGAGACGCACTTTACCGGGCGCGACACGGTTGCGGTGAATGGCGAGACTTTCTCGGCACGACACTTTCATATCGCCACCGGCGCCCGGCCGATGACGCTGAATATCCCCGGCGAGGAATTGCTGACAACCAGCACTGATTTCCTCGAGTTGCCCGAACGGCCGGACAGGGCGGTGTTCGTCGGCGGCGGATTCATTGCGATGGAATTCGCGCACATCGCCAAGCGTGCTGGCGCGCGCGAGGTGACCGTTCTGGAAATGATGGAGCGGCCGCTCGGCAATTTCGATCCTGATCTCGCCGACGTTCTCTGCGAAGCGACCGCGGAGTTGGGGATCGATCTGCGGACCCGGGCCAAGGTTCTGAAAATCGACAAGAATGGCACCGGTTTCACGGTTACCTACGAGATACCGAAGGGGACCGAGGCCATCGATTGCGACCTGGTGGTCCATGCAACCGGCCGCGTGCCCAATATCGACCATCTCAATCTCGACGCCGCGGGTGTCGAATACAGCCGCAGGGGCATCAAGGTCAGCCCCTTCATGCGCACCACCAACCCTGCCATCTTCGCTGCCGGAGATTGTGCGGACAGCGGCCCGAACCTGACTCCCGTCTCAGCCAACGAAGGCCGGATCGCCGGCAAGAATCTGCTCGCCGGCAAGGATGAGCGTGCGGTGAGTTATCCGCCGATCCCAAGCGTCGTCTTCACTCTCCCGCAACTGGCCTCCGTCGGGCTTTCCGAAGTCGTGGCACGCGACAAGGGACTGGATTTCGACACCCGGTTCGACAAGACGGCGGGCTGGTACTCGTCACTGCGCGTCGGCGCCAGGCACACCGCCTACAAGGTCCTGGTTGAAAAGGGGACTGGAACGATCCTGGGCGCGCATCTGATCGGCCCCGGCGCCGAAGAACAGGTCAACCTTTTCGCAATGGCGATGGCCGCGGGTCTTACCGCGAACAGGATCAAAGGACTTATCTTCGCCTATCCGAGCTTTGCATCCGACATCGGTTCGATGGTCTAGGGTCCCAGCGGGGTCTGGCAAGGTCCCGCTTGCTACGGCAAGTAAAGTTTCCCGATCCGATCAGGCCGCACGGGTTCAGTTTCTCGCTTGTCGACTCCGTAGCAATGTACGGAGTTCATATTTGCCTGAAAGGTGAGGTGCCATGCAAAATCCGATCTGAACCGATGATGGCATATTTGGCCATCCTCTGCGAAGCGGGCGAAGTCGCTCCAGCGCTTGAGCAGAGCATTGCGCTTATCGCGGTCCATAGGGACAGTTCTCAACACTACGCCTCACCCGTCTAAACGGCCTTCGGCGCAGGGAACCGGAGAAGATCGCAGCCGCCTCGCGCTCTCCTAAGGGACCCAATGGATCGGCACCTGCTGGAGCCACAGCGCGAAGCCCGTGGAGGCGGCGCGCCAGCCCGTTCAGGCAAGCCCAACCCGCGGCGCTCACCGGATGGTTACGCTCAAGGTCGGCTCAGGACCAACAAGCGGGCTGCAGATAATCACGCCCCAACTTCGCTGGTTGACCCCAAGCGGTCAGGAAATGGAGGGCAGGCCTGCGCATCCACCGTAGCAGCTGGCCCTGCCGCTTGACAACGTCACATGGCGCGGTGCCTGGGGCCCGTCACTCCGCAGCTGCCTTCAAGGCGACGGTGTCGCCCTCGGAAGGCACCTCCGCGACCGTCGTCGGCGCCGGCAACCGCCAGCCCTTGACGAGCCCGTAGACCGCTGGGATCACGATCAACGTCAGCACGGTGGACGAGACCATGCCGCCGATCATTGGTACGGCAATCCGCTGCATGACCTCGGATCCGGTCCCCGTGCTCCACAAGATCGGCACGAGTCCGCCCATGATAGCGACCACGGTCATCATCTTCGGCCTCACCCGCTCGACGGCGCCCAGCATGATCGCCTTCTGCAGATCGGCACGGCTAAAGGCGTGGCCCTCAGCGGCGCGCTCGGCCTTCAGCTCCGCCAGGGCCTGCTCGAGGTAGATCAGCATGATGACCCCGGTCTCGGCGGCGACGCCTGCCAGCGCGATAAAGCCGACCGCGACAGCAACCGACATGTTGAAGCCGAGATGCCACATCAGCCAGATGCCGCCGACCAGCGCGAAGGGCAGCGACAGCATGACGATCATGGTCTCAGTGAGCGCCCTGAAGTTGAGGTAGAGCAGCAGAAAAATGATGAGCAGCGTGACCGGCACGACGATCTGCAGCCGTGCCTCCGCGCGCTCGAGGTACTCGAACTGCCCGCTCCAGGCGACAATGTAGCCCGGCGGCAGCTCGACCGCGCCTCCGACCGCCCGCTGCGCCTCGGCGACATAGCCGCCAAGGTCGCGGCCGACGATATCGACGAAGATGTAGACCGCCAGCTGTCCGTTCTCCGTGCGGATCGAGGTGGCGCCGCGCTTCAGCTCGATGGCTGCCACCTCGCCGAGCGGCACCGCGCCGCCGCCAGGCAGCGGCACCTCGACTTCGGTCGCGATCGCCTGAGGATCGCTGCGCAGCGCCCGGGGATAGCGAAGGGCGACACCGTAGCGCTCTCGCCCCTCGACCGTGGTGGTCACGGTCTCGGCGCCGAGCGCCATCGCGATTACGTCCTGCACGTCGCCCATGGCGAGGCCGTAGCGGCCGAGCGCTGCCCGATCGGGCACCACGTCGAGATAATAGCCGCCGATGACCCGCTCGGCATAGGCGCTCGACGTGCCCGCGACGTTGCGCAGCGCCGCCTCGATCTGCCGCGCGATACTTTCCATCTCGCCGAGGTCGGTGCCGAACACCTTGACTCCCACCGGCGTGCGGATGCCGGTGGAGAGCATGTCGATGCGCGCGCGGATCGGCATGGTCCAGGCATTTGACACGCCGGGAAACTGCAGAGCTGCATCCATCTCCGCCTTGAGGCTGTCAATGCTAACGCCCGGTCGCCATTCGCTCTTTGGTTTCAGGTTGATGATCGTCTCGAACATCTCGGTGGGCGCGGGGTCGGTCGCAGTCAGGGCCCGTCCAGCCTTGCCGTAGACGGATTCCACCTCCGGGAAGGACTTGATGATCCGGTCCTGCGTCTGCAGCAGCTCGCCCGCCTTGGTAATCGAGATTCCCGGCAGGGTGGTCGGCATGTACATGAGCGTCCCTTCATCGAGACTCGGCATGAACTCCGAGCCGAGCTGTCGGGCCGGCCAGATCGTGACCCCCAGAACGACGAGGGCGAGCAGGATGGTGAGGGTCTTCGCGTTGAGGACGCCGCGGATGACCGGGCGGTAGACCCAGATCAGGAACCGGTTGATCGGATTGCGGTGCTCCGGAACGATTCGTCCGCGCACAAAGAGCACCATCAATGCCGGCACCAAGGTCACCGAGAGCAGGGCTGCCGCCGCCATCGCAAAGGTCTTGGTGAAGGCGAGCGGACCGAACAGCCGGCCTTCCTGCGCCTCCAGCGTGAAGATCGGCAGAAACGACACGGTGATGATGAGCAGGCTGAAGAACAGGGCCGGCCCGACCTCGCTGGCCGCCTTGATGAGGATGTCGATTCGCGGCGCGTCCTTCGGTGCCCGCTCGAGATGCTTGTGGGCGTTCTCGATCATGACGATCGCCGCGTCGATCATGGCGCCCACGGCGATGGCTATGCCGCCCAGGCTCATGATGTTCGACCCAAGGCCGATCGCTTTCATGGCGGCGAAGGCGATCAGGATGCCGACCGGCAGCATGAGGATGGCGACCAGCGCGCTGCGGAGGTGGAGCAGAAACACGACGCAGACGAGAGCGACGATGATGCTCTCTTCGATCAGCGTGGTCTTAAGGGTCGCGATCGCGTTGTCGATCAGCTCCGAGCGATCATAGACCGGGATGATCTCGGCACCATCGGGCAGGCTCGCGGCGATCTCCGCGAGCCGCTCCTTGGTGCTCTCGATGACGGTGAGCGCATTGGCGCCGAAGCGCTGCAGGACGATGCCGCTCGCGACCTCGCCTTCGCCGTTCAGCTCAGCGATGCCGCGCCGTTCGTCGGGGGTCATCTCAACGCGGGCCACGTCGCCGAGGCGGAGCGGTACGCCGCGATCGGTCTTGAGCACGATGTTCTCGATATCGGCGATGCCACGGAGATAACCGCGGCCGCGCACCATGAACTCGAACTCGCTGAGCTCCACCGTACGCCCGCCGACGTCCATGTTGCTGCTGCGAACCGCTTCGCGCAGCGCTGAGAGCGAGATCCCTTGCGCCCGCAGGCGGTTCGGGTCGACCACGATCGCGTACTGCTTGACGAAGCCGCCGACGCTGGCGACCTCGGCAACGCCTTCGGCCCTGGAGGCAGCGAAGCGGACCACCCAGTCCTGTAGGGACCGCAGTTCGGCGAGCGTCATCTCCTTGGCGACGACGGCGTACTGATAAACCCAACCAACGCCAGTCGCGTCCGGTCCGAGGCTGGGAGTGACCCCTTCCGGCAGCTGGCGCGCCGCGGCGCTCAAGAATTCGAGCACGCGGCTTCGCGCCCAGTAGGGATCGGTGCCGTCCTCGAAGATGACGTAGACGAAGGAGACGCCGAAGAACGAGAACCCGCGCACCACCTTTGACCGAGGCACGGTCAGCATGGCGGTGGTGAGCGGATAGGTGACCTGGTCTTCGACCACCTGTGGTGCTTGACCCGGATAGTCCGTATAGACGATGACCTGCACGTCGGAGAGATCGGGAATCGCATCGAGCGGCAGCGTGCGCAGCGCGTATACGCCGGCAGCGACAGCGAAAGTGGTGCCGATGAAGATCAGCAGGAGATTGCGGGCAGACCAGCCGATGAGCCGGGCGATCATCGTGCCGCCTCCGGCGCGGTCAGCACACTCAAGGCCGCCTTCAGGTTGCTCTCGGCGTCGATCAGGAAGTTCGCCGCCACGACCACCCGGTCGCCTTCGGCGATGCCGTCGCGGATCTCGACCATGCCTGCGCCGCGCAGCCCGACCTTCACCTCGCGCGGTTCAAAACGGCCTTCGCCACGGTCGATGATCACCACCTGCCGGGTGCCGGTGTCGATGACCGCGCTGTCGGGGACCGCGACCACCGCTTTATCGTTGCCGGTCGCGATCTCCACGTCGGCATACATGTTCGGCAGGAGCAGGCCTTTGGGATTGGCGAGCGCGATCCTGACGCGCGTCGTCCGGGTTTGCATGCTGACCTGGGGGTAGATCACCGAGACCTTGCCGTCAAAACGGACGTCCGGATGGCTGCGGACGCGGACCGTCGCCGGCGCGCCGGGGCGGACAGTGCCCAGCTCGTACTCCGGCACGTCGGCCAAAACCCAGACCCTGCTGATGTCGGCGACGCGGAAGAGCACGTCGCCTGCCGCCGCCATCATGCCGTCGACGGCATAGCGCTCGAGGACAATACCGTCACGCGGTGCCGTCCAGGTCACCGTGAGGGGCGCCTTGCGGGTGCGCTCGATCTCTGCGATTGCCGCGGCGGGAACGCCAAGATTCTCGAGCCGCTGGCGCGCACCCCCCAGCCGGCGGCTGCCGGCATCGGCCTTGAGCTCGGTCACGTACTGGGCGCCGGCGGTGGTGATCTCCGGCGAATAGAAGCGGAGGAGGGGCTGGCCGGCCTTGACACGATCGCCGGTCGTGACGTCGGCGGTCTCCTCCACGAAGGCATCGGCGCGCGTCGTCACGACTGTGACGAGTCGCTCATCGAGCTCGACCGTGCCGGGCACGACCACCGGGCGCAGCACTGCCTGACGGACGGCCGCCTCGGTCCTGACGCCGGTCTGCTGCAGCCGGCCGGGAGCAATCCTGACAATGGAGCCGCCGTCATCGGTGCCTTCATAGACCGGGATGTAGTCCATTCCCATGGAGTCCTTCTTCGGCACCGGCGAGGTATCCGGCAAGCCCATGGGGTTGCGGTAATAGACGATGCGCCGGGTCGCGGGAGCTTCGGCGGATGGCGGCGGCGCGGTGTCGGCGCCAGCTATGGCCGCCGGAAGGTCGAAGCTCACGTCTTCGCTCGCCCGAACGGTGATGAAGGCGCGCCCGTCGTCGGTCTGCTGGGGCACGGCTGAGTAGGCAGGCCGGCCATCGGGATCGCGGTAATAGATCACCGGACCGGCCGGCTTCGTCACTTTGGCCAGATCGACCATCACCTCCGCCACGACCGGCCGGGCGCCGAGCAGCGCCAAGATCTCGGGAAGAGGATTGCCGGGAATCTTCGTAAGGTCGCGATCCCCGGCCCAATAGCCTGCGGCCCCTGCTGTCGCCACAAGCGCAAGCGCGAGGCCGGAAAGCACAAGCGGTCTCATGGAACGGCCCTCAGGATCAGCTGACTCTGGAGAGTACCGGTTTCTCCTTGGACCTTAGCGGCCAGCGACAGCTGCCAACCCCCGGCCATCATCAGGTTCGTCCTGAAGCGATAGACGCCCGGCTCAGTCGACGGCAGCGCCTCGACCGGCGCCGTCATGGTCGCCATACCTTCCGGCGCCATGTCGAGGCGCGTCGCGTAGATGACCGCATCGGGCACCGGCTTGCCCGAGCGCGTGTCAACCAGCTGCACGGCGACAGTAGCACCGTCCCCCTGCTTCAGATCCGACTCGACGAGGCGGAACTCGTAGTCCCCGATCTCGGCGCGGGCCGGCGATAGCGTTGCGACGGAGAGACTGGTGGCGAGCGCAGCCGCGAGGCCGCGAGTTGCGAAGAAGCGCTGCATGTTCCGAGTACCTTGGCTTGTCGTGGTGCCGCACGCATCGGCGCGGCCTCAGCCCGTGGCGAGCGGCCACGTGCTTGTTTCCCGCGCCGGGACTACCGGCGCGGTGCGAGCCGGCGCCAATGGCCGGCTATAGCTCTAGGTCCTCGGAGGTCGTGCGGGCGGGCCCTCGGCGAGCAGGGCGCCGAGGTTATCGTTTTCGGAGCGGATCGCGCCTGCTGCCGGATCGAGGGCGGGAACAGGGGAACCCGTCGCCGCCGTGCCTGCTAGGCCTTGGGCCGCACAGGTCATCACGAGCGGACAGGCCTCCTCGCAGTCCGGCATTGCCGGCTGCTCGGACGGGCAGTCCCCCATGTCACCCGTCATGGCGCCCATGGTTTCGCACTCCATCGTCCTCTCGACCGCTGAGGCGGCGAACGGGGAAAGCGCAAGACCTACGGCCAGCAAAGCCGGGATGAGAAGGCGAAGGGCCTGGCGAAGCATCATGGCGCGGACGATCTCACACTTTGTGCGCTGCGGGAAGTGGGAGACGTACTCTGACCTACTTCACAATTTCGACATCGCCGAACGCCCCGTCCGCGCAGCGCTGCGCCCGCCGGAGAGTCGATGTCGGGCCGGCTTCCGAGGTCATCCACTATGCTCGGAGTCCTAAGTCGCGTCGGCAAAAGGGACAGCCGGCGAGTAAGCCGTCGCATCGATCTAACTGCCGTCCTCCCTTGCCGAGAGGCGACGTCGCTGCCATATTGGGGCCATGAGAGACCGGCCATCGCGACGGATTTTGGCGCTTTTCCTAGGGATCTTCC
>Ga0214471_10003558_pt1 | contig 12067 bp, 10 predicted proteins | sample RVTome_5_FD_207665 | JGI IMG/M metagenome (GOLD analysis project Ga0214471, IMG submission 207665) | Soil microbial communities from uranium-contaminated site in the Upper Colorado River Basin, Wyoming, United States - RVT142D155 | ecosystem: Environmental > Terrestrial > Soil > Contaminated >... | reverse complement strand
AAACCGAGGTGCTCTCGGCCGAGCGCATCGATCAGCCGTTCCGACTCCTCGATGCGGAACGACTGCTGCGCGAGCAGGACGTTCAAGACGACGATGCCGAGGACCATCAGGCCCACGAGCACCGAAGCGGTCACCGCGAATCCCACGTGGTGCTTCTTGCGCCGCCTTGCCGTGGTGGCCGGGCGCGGCCGGCTGCGAAGGGGGCGCTTCGCTCCATCTCCACGCTGCGCTCGTCGATGAGCCCCTGCTCCGCCAGCCCCGCCCGGCCTTCCTCGTCCGGGGGAAGGAACGCGCTTGGGGGATCGGGGGGGCAGCTTGCGGGCCGGGGAGCTCATGCTGCGTCCTTCTTCGCTGCAACCTTTTCGGCGGCGCGGAGCTTGGCGGCGCGGGAGCGCGGGTTGCGTTGCTGCTCGGACTTGGAGGGACGGAGCGGCTTCTTGGTGAGGACGTCCAGGTCTTCGCGATCGTTCAGGAAGCGTTTGACGATCCGGTCCTCGAGGGAGTGGTACGTGATCGTCAGGACGCGGCCACCGGGAGCGAGGATGTCCGCCGCCCGAGGCAGGGAGACGGCGAGCTCCTCGAGCTCCCGGTTGACCGCGATGCGGAGCGCCTGGAAGGTCCGGCGCGCGGGGTGGGGGCCGCCCCGCCGCGCCCCCAGGGCGCCCGCGACCACGCGAGCGAGCTCGTCCGTCGTCGCGATCGGGGCGCGAGCGCGGGCGCGCGCGATCGCCGCCGCGACACGCCGGGATCCTCGCTCCTCGCCGAGCTCGTAGATCAGGTTCGCGAGGTCCTGTTCCGGGAGCGCGTTGACGAGGTCCATCGCGCTCTCGCCGCCCGGACCCATCCGCATGTCGAGCGGTCCGTCGGCCCGGTAGGAAAAGCCGCGCTCGGCACGATCGAGTTGCATCGAGCTGACGCCCAGGTCGTAGAGGACGCCGTCGACCCGGTTCTCCGCGGGCACGTCCGAGAACCGGGCCGAGACGGCGGTGAATCGCTCGCCGAAGCGCGCCAGCCGCGCGGTGGCGAGCTCGATGGCCTGGGGGTCGCGATCCACGCCGATCAGCCGTTCCACGCCGGACTCAAGGAGCGCCTCCGCGTGGCCTCCCGAGCCGAGCGTCAGGTCGATCACGGTTCCCCTGCCCCCGAGGAACCGCAGGACCTCCTCCACCATGACCGGCTCGTGTCCGGCCGTCGCCACGCCGCGCCCCTCATCCGAGCAGCCGGGCGGCGAGCAGCCCGATGCCGAGGAAGACGCCCATCGACGCGCCCGTCATCGCGATCAGCGAGAGGCTCTGGCGAAGCTCACGGTCGAGCGAACCCCTGTTCATGCGCTCCCCCCCGGTGCGAGCGTTCCCGACTGGTACGCGCCGCCGTGGCCGGACTCGTAGCGCTCGTGCGCCTCGCGATCCCAGATCTCCATCCGGTCGAAGACGCCGAGGACGACGGCCTCCTTGCGGATCCCGACCTCGTTGCGAAGGCGTTGTGGGATCAGCAGCCGTCCCTGCCCATCGAGCTCCACCCGCTCCGCCTTCCCGAAGAACAGCCGCGCGTACGCCCGGCCCTCGGCAAGGGAGAGGGGGAGGCTGCGCACCTCTGCCGCACGCGCTTCCCATTCGGCCCTGGGGAAGCAGAAGAGGCAGCCGTCCTGGCCCAGCGTCAGCACGGCCCCGTCGGCGAACGCCTCACGGAACCGACCGGGCAGGCTGATCCGCCCCTTCGGGTCGAGTTGGTAGCTGTGCGTGCCGAGCAGCTCGGCCACGCGTCCTCCCCTTCTCCTCCACTGCGCTCCACTGTTATGCCACCTGCACTCCACCTCGTCAAGGGCTCGCGTGCGGAAAGGCGTCGGAAAGCGAGGGGACTGCGGTCGGTTGGCGCGAACGCAGCTGATCGCGGATCGGCGATCAGCGGATCAGGAGAGGAAGGGCTCCCATTCGGGCTCGAGGCGGCCGAGAGAGAGGCGGAATCCGTCGCGCGGCGCGTACGGACGATGGGCCAGGCGCAGGCCCGCGTCCTCGATCAACCGGTTCTCCTTCTTGGAGTTGCAGCGTCGGCACGCCGCCACCACGTTGTCCCAGGTATGCGCTCCGCCCCGGGACTTCGGAACCACGTGATCCAGGTTCTCCGCCGGCGCGCCGCAGTATTGGCACGTCCAGCCGTCGCGCGCGAAGACGGCCCGGCGCGTGAGCGGTGCCTGAGCCCGATAGGGGACGCGCACGAAACGGCGGAGGCGGAGTACCGACGGCGCATCCATCGCGACGTGCTCGGACCGGAAGACCTCACCGTCGTAGACGAGCACCTCGGCCTTCTCTTTCAGCACGAGCACGACCGCCCTCCGCGCAGACACCACTGCGAGAGGCTGGTGTGTCGCGTTGAGCACCAATGATCTGCCCATCTGGGTGAGGCGAGTATACGCACGCACGCCCGCGAAACCGGATGGATGCTTGAACCCGGTGAATCCCAGTGGTGTGATTCGAGGCGGCGGCGGTTGCCGTGCTCGACGGGACGCCTGGAATAGCGAACAAGGGGCCGCGCGGGGCGTCCAGCGACCGGGTACAGCACCGCCGCCTCTTTCTTCGCCTACCGCTTCGCTCCTTGAGGCCACCCCCTGCAACTGGCCATCGCCCGGCTTCGACGCTTCTCCTGTAAGTCCTCGAGGCCGTCGACTGGGGAACCGGAGAGTCCTGCGGGGCGTCACAGGCGAATGGCTCCAGGGGAACCACCCGCCTTTGCGATCCGTACACCTCGGTAAGATGTCCGTGCCCCGATCCCCGGAGGTGCCGTTGCAGGCCCCAGAGGAACCGACCCCGGACTGGCAGCGCTTCGCGGAGCGATTCCGCCTGATCGAGCAGAACGTCGAGCGCGTGATCCAGGGCAAGCACCGCGAGATCCGACTCGCGCTCGCCGCTCTCGTCGCCGAGGGTCACGTGCTGATCGAGGACGTGCCCGGTGTCGGCAAGACGATGCTCGCCAAGGCCATCGCGCGCTCGATCGACTGTTCGTTCCGGCGGATCCAGTTCACCCCGGACCTCCTGCCGACCGACGTCACCGGGGTCAACGTGTTCAACCAGGAACGGGGCGACTTCGAGTTCCGGCCGGGGGCGATCTTCGCCAACGTGGTGCTCGGCGACGAGATCAACCGCGCGAGCCCCAAGACCCAGTCCGCGATGCTCGAGTGCATGGAGGAGCGACAGATCACCGTCGACACCGAGACGTATCAGCTCGGGAGCCCGTTCATGGTGATCGCCACGCAGAACCCGATCGAGCACGAGGGCACCTATCCGTTGCCCGAGGCACAGCTCGACCGGTTCATGATGCGGATCGGGATCGGGTACCCCTCGGCGGATGTCGAGGCCGAGATCCTTGCGACCCACGGAGTGCGTTCCACGCTGCCCGACATCGAAGCGGTCGCCGACGCGTTGGGCGTTCGCGAGATGATCGAGCAGGCCCGCGGGGTCCACGTCTCCCCCAGCGTTCGCCGATACATCGTGGATCTGGTCGAGGCGACCCGGCGGAGCCCGGACGTCTACCTCGGCGCGAGCCCGCGGGCCTCGATCATGCTCCTGCGCGCGGCGCGCGCGGTGGCGGCCGCCGAGGAACGCGACTACGTGATCCCCGACGACGTGAAGAAGCTCGCGACCCCGGTGCTCGCGCACCGGGTGATCGTGACCGCCGACGCCGTCATGGGTGGACGGACGTCCCAGGCGGTGCTGGAGTCCTTGGTGACCGAGGTCGCGGTACCGGTGACCGGGACGGCCTGACATGCCCTCGGGGCGAGGCGCGGTCGTCTTCGCCGCCGCGATCGGGCTGTGGGCCGCCGGGCGCGTCGCGGGATCTCCGACCCTCCACATGATCGCCGTCGGGCTCGTGGTCCTGCCGTTCGCCGCGTCGCTGTTCGCGCGGTGGAGCCGGCAGCGGTTGCGCGTCCGCCGGCGCGTGTCCGACACGCGGGTCCAGCCGGGGCAGCGCGCGTACGTCGAGCTCGAGGTCGAGAACCTCTCGCCGACACCCACCTCCTTCCTCCTGATCGAGGACCGCCTGCCGGCGGCGCTCGGGCGGCCGGCGCGTCTCGTCATCGCCTCGCTCCATGGGAAGGCTCGGCAGCGGGTGCGGTACTCGCTCACGCCGCGACAGCGCGGCCGCTACATGCTCGGCCCGCTCACCATCGACCTGTCCGACCCGTTCGCGCTCACCCGGCTTCGCGTCGAATTCGACGATCGCGACGAGCTCGTGGTCGCACCGGAAGTCGAGAGCCTCGCCGGCGGCCCGGACTCGCCGTTCGGGATGGCCAGCGGACTGGCGCTCGCCAAGCACCTGTTCCGGACGGGCGACGAGTTCTACACGATGCGCTCGTACGCCGAGGGCGACGACCTGCGGCGGATCCACTGGCCGAGCGTCGCGCGCAGCGGCCAGTTGATGATCCGCCAGGACGAGTCCACGCGCCGTTCGACCGCGGTGCTCTTCGTGGACACGCGCGACTCGGCCGTCGGCCCGACCCATTCGCCATGCTTCGAGAAGGTCGTGTCCGCCGCGGCCTCGCTCGGCGTGCTCCTTCTTCGGTACGGGTTCTCGCTGAAGCTCGCGACCGCGCAGCTGCACCCCCAGCGGGTCGGCGAGGAACAGCTGCTCGACGTCCTTGCCGGGATCTCCCATCACACGTCCCGGGCCTTGTCGACCGGGCTCGGGCGGCTCCGATCGGTCGCGGCGACCGACACGACCCTGTTCGTTGTCGGCTCGCCGCCTCCGCCCACCGAGCTCACGGCGCTGATCCGCACCGGGGCGACGTTCGGACCCAAGGTCGGCGTGTTCGTGCATCCGACGGAGCCGGAGACCCTTCCGCCGGAGCGCCGGGCTCAGCTCGAGGGACGCGCGTCCCAGGCTCGTTCGTCGATGTCCCGTTCGGGCTGGGAGATCGTCGTGCTCCCGCCCTCGGCCAGATTGCGAGAGGTATGGCTAGCCAACAGGACGCGTCCGCTGGTCGTCAGCGGCTCGTAGCGACCGCAGCCGTCTCGGCACTCGCGGTCGCGACCGCGTTCGCGTTCGGCCGCGTGTTCGTCGGGCGCGCGCCGATGCTGTCTCTCATCGCCGCAGCGCTGGCCTCCGTGCTGATCGCCGGGGCATGCGAGCGACGAGGCCTCGGCCTGTCCCTCCTCGCGAGCGCCGTCGGGCTCGCCGTCGCGCTGACGTGGATCGTGTACCCGCAGACCGGGTGGTACGGCTTGCCGACGCTCCGAACCCTTCGCGCCGTGGGACGCTCGCTTGAGTTCGTGGCCCAACAGGCCAAGGTCCAGGTGGCGCCGACACCGCCCTTCGCTCCGCTCCTGTTGGCGGCGGTCACGGCGACCTGGACCGCGGCGTTCTCGACCCACGCGCTGGCGATCCGAGCGGGCAGCCCGCTCCTCGCGGTCCTGCCATCGGTCGCGCTCGTCGGGTTCGCCGACACGGTGCTCGATGACGGTGCCCGGCCCGTGTACGCCATCACCTTCCTGCTGGCGGCTCTGGCGGTCGTCTTCGTGGACGGTCTTCGGCGCGTGCGGCAATGGGGCCCGATCTGGTCGTCGTTGCGGAGCCGGCGCCTCTCGAGCGTCGCCTCCCGAGGCGCCCGGCAGGTCGCGACGCTCGCGGTGCTCGCGGCGGTGTTGGTCCCCTGGCTGTTGCCGGGCTTCGGGTCGGCGGCGCTCGTGGACTTCTCCACCGCCGGCGGCGACGGGATCCGGCTCGACCCCTTCGTCTCGATCCAAGCGCAGCTCGAGGGGAACGACCCCGTGGACCTGTTCGAGGTCACGTCTTCGGCCGGGCCCGCGTACTGGCGCCTGTACGCGCTCGACGCGTTCGACGGCACGACGTGGAGCAGCACCGATCCCCGCGCAGAAAAGCGGGGCCAGGTGCTCGGCTCCGACGCGGTGCTGCCCACGCAGCCGTTCCCGACGTCCTCCGAGACCTTGGTGCAGCGGTACGAGGTGCTCCGCGACATCGGCGACCCGTGGCTACCGATGGCCCATCCGGCCGAGTCCGTAACGGTTCCGCTCTCGGAGATCCGCTACCAGCCAGATCTCGCGAGCGCCGTCGTCGACGGCGGGCTCGGCGAGGGGCTCGAGTACACCGTCACGTCTCGCATCGTCGCGCCCACCGGCCAGGACCTGGATGCGGTGGACTTCCAGCCGCCGGCCGAGTACGGGCGGTACACCCTCGTCCCCGCGACCGTCGACCTCCGGGTCCGCGACATCGCGCTCCGATGGGCGCTCGACGCCGGTTCGCCCGCCTCGCCGTACCGGCAGATCCTCGCGATCCAGCAGCACCTGCGCACCGAGTTCGAGTACGCCCTCGACGTCGAGCCGGCCTCGGACGCCGACGCGCTCCTGGATTTCCTCCGGGTCTCGCGGCGGGGCTTCTGCCAGCAGTTCGCGACCGCGATGGCGATCTTGGTCCGCGCGCTCGGATACCCCGCTCGGGTCGCGGTCGGGTTCCAAGAGGGCACCGCGAACGGCGACACGTACCTCGTGAAGAGCAAGGACGCCCACGCCTGGGTCGAGGTCTACTTCGAGGGTTACGGCTGGTTGCCCTTCGAGCCCACCCCGAGCCGCTCGAACCCGCTCGCCGAGCCCGGGAGCTACCTGAACCCGTCCGCGCCGACCACCCCCGGCGGTTCGGACCTGCCCGGCGGCGAGGGCGCGAACGCGGGCGCCGGCGAGGGCGCCGGCGCGACCTGCCGGACGCAGAGCGGACGACCCTTGCCGGACCCACGGCTCTGCGGGCGGAACAGCACCACGATCGTCGGGCCAGGTCGGATCGGGGGACCGGGGTTCAACGAGGGGTTCCCCGAAGTGGAACCGATCGACGAGCGCGGGTACTCGATCCCCTACCGATGGATCCTGCTGGGCCTGGGAGCCGTCGCCGGCCTGCTGCTGTTGATCACTCCGGTCGCGAAGTGGATCTGGCGACGCCGGCTCCTGCGGGCGCCTCGTGACCCTCGCGACCGGATCCTCGCGACGTATCGGGTTTTCGACGGGAAGGCAGCGGACCTCGGTCTGGGCCGCCGCGAGGGCGAGACGCTCGAGGAGCACCGCGCGCGCCTATCGGCGGCGGTGGCGCTTTCGGACGGGCATCTGGGTCATCTGGCGGCGCTCGTGGCGCGAGCTGCCTATTCGGAAGACCCGCCGTCGCCCGCAGATGCGAGTCAGGCGCTGCGCGACGCCAAGACGGCGATCGGCGACCTTCGACGAGACGCCGGATGGGTCCGCCGCATCGTCGGCGCGTATCGTCCCGGGGTCTGATCACGCTCCTGCGGGAACGGTCCGCGAGCTACGAACCGGTCTGCGCGTGCGCCGCTGCCTCGCGCAGCGCGCGGACGAACCGGTCGCGGTCCTCCTTGAACTGGCCGACCTTGGACTCGACCCCCGTCGCGATCTCGTCGATCGCGACGAAGAAGGCCAGCTGCCCCTCGCGCAGCGCGTCGATGATCTCGCCGTTGCGCCGGGCGACCTTGAAGATGCTCACGCCGTCCGTGATGAGCTTGACCTCCGACAGATGGCGGTCCAGGTGCGCCCGGCGGTTCAGGTAGTCCCACGCGCGGCGAACCCGCTGCAGCGACATCCCGCTGTCGAGCAGGGACTTCACGACCTTCAGCGCCACCAGATCGCGGAACGAGTACATCCTGGGCACGCCCGGTCGTCCACCCGTGCGCTGGACACTAGGTCTGACCAGACCGATCTGATCCCAGTATCGGAGCTGACGTGGGGTGCAACCCGTGAACTTCGTGGCTTGATGCGCGGTGAATCCTTCCATCAGAACGTGCGCCCTCCGAGACCGACCCGTCACTCCACGACCAACACTGCGGTCCGCCAGCGTCGCCGAGGGAGAAGGCCCGACGTGCGGTTGACGGTTACGCCCCTGGGGAAGGTGAGGCATGTTGTACTGCTTCGGCCTCGCTCCATGCAAGCGCGCAGCGAGGATGGATCGAATTTTCATCTACCGGAAATCGTTCGGCGTGCGCCGGGCGACGCGACGGCTCAGGATTCGGGAGCGCTCGGTGGCGGCTGCGGCCGATCGCGGATCCGCTCGGCGAGCCGGGCAAGGAGGCCCGCGAGCGAGAAACGGCCGGACTGCTGCTGGATCGCGCGCACCTGGTCTCGCCCGAGTTGCTTCAGATACCGCCAGCCGAGGAGCGACGATGCGAGCATCACAGCGAATCCCACCACCGCGACGGACAGCGACGCCCAGAACGACATCAGCATCACGAACCCGACGAGGAACCCGAGGATCGACCACCTGATCCGCCGGGCGAGGTGGGTGTACAGCGAGGTTCGGCTCACCTGCTCGGCCAGACGCGGGTCCTCCTCGGCGAGGCGCTGCTCGATCTCCTCGAGGATCCTCTGTTCGTCCGGCGACAGTGGCATCAGGTCCGTGTCCCTTTGCGTCCTCGGCCGGCTCGGCCGGCCTCCGTTGGGTTGATTATAGGAACGAGCTCGCCATCGGGAAGGGACGGGTCAAGGGACGGGTCAAGGGACGGGTCAAGGGAAGGGTCAAGGGACGGGTCAAGGGACGGGTCAAGGGGGCGGAAGGGACCGGCGCTCGCGACGGTCGAGCAACGCCGCCGGCACCGCGCTGCCCTGGCCGAACCGCTTGTCGATCCGGTCCACGGCACGCTCGACGTCGCCCCAACGCTCGCCCCGGAGCAGCGCGAGCTGCTCTTCGCCCGCGGGAACGAGCCCCGTCGCCGCCACGCCCAGCAGCCTCACGCGACGCCGGGCGCCCGGGAGGGCACGGAAGAGCTCCGCCGCGACGTGATAGATGTCCGCGGCCACCTCCGTCGCCGGCTCCGTGGTTCGAGACCGGGTGAGCGTGGTGAAGTTCGCGAGCCGCACCTTCAACGTCACGGTCCGTGCGCGATAGCCGTCCCCTCGGAGCCGGGCACCGACCCGTTGGGAGAGCGCGAGGATCTCGTGGAGCAGGTCCTCCGCGTCGTCCAGATCGCGGTCGAAGGTCTCTTCGTGGCTCACCGACTTCGGCGACTCGTAGGGAACGACCGCCCGAACGTCGCCGCCCCGCGCGAGCTCCTGCAGGTCCTTGGCGTGCTGGTCGCCGAGGAGCCGACCGAGGACGACGTGCGGCAGCCGGCCGAGGTCGCCGACGGTCTTGACCCCGAGACGTGAGAGCACGTCCATCGTCTTCTCGCCGACCCCCCAGAGCGCGCGAGCAGGCAAGGGCTCGAGGAAGGTTTGGACCGCATCGCTGCTCACCGCAACGAGGCCGTCGGGTTTCGCGTGCTCGGATGCCAGCTTCGCGATCAGCTTGTTCGGTGCGACGCCCACGGAGCAGGTGATGCCGAGTCCATCTCGCACATCGGCGCGGACCCGCTCGCCGATCGTGACCGGGTCGCCGAACAGCAGGATCGCCCCGGACACGTCCAGGAACGCCTCGTCGAGCGCGATCGGTTCCACGAGCGGGGTGACGGCGAGCAGGATCTCGCGGAACCGGTTGGAGTGGGTTCGGTAGGAATCGAAGTCCGGCGAGACGAAGACCGCATCCGGACACAGGCGCCGGGCCCGGACCGCGGGCATCGCGCTCCGGATCCCGAACGCACGCGCCTCGTACGAGGCCGACATCACGACGCCGCGCGCCCCGGCACCGCCGACGACGACGGGCTTGCCGGCCAGGCTCGGATCCTTGCGGACCTCGACCGATGCGTAGAAGGCGTCGAGGTCGACGTGCAGGATCGGCTCGGTCACACGGTCTTTCGGCACTCTTGCCGAGGGTACTCCTGACGGAGTGGCGGTCCGCGAGCTCGCCGAGCGCCGCCTCACGTGCTCAACGGCCGGCGGAGCCGCCGCTGGAATGCCAGAGCTTTCGTGGGATCGCCGCGGGGAGGGTGGGGCCTCGGTGGGCGAGGGCTTCGGGGAGGCGGTGGGCGAGACGGGCGCGGTGGAGTCCGACGAGGTCCCATACGTCCTCTGCGACGACGCTCACGCCCTTCTTGCCCGTTCGCCGGACGGTGCCGACGACGGCCAACACGAACGAGTGGAACACCGTCTTGGCGACCTTCGGCTGGACGCTCTCGAACACCGTCACGTCCACGGGGCCCGTCGCGTCGTCCAGGGTCAGGAAGATGATCCGCTGCCCGCTGCGGATCGCGGGGGTCTGCGACGCGACCTTGACGCCGACGACCATCACTCGTTCGTCCGAACGGCAGCGATGGAGATCCCTCGCGCGCGTGACGCCGAGATCGGCGATCACTGGCTCGAAGAAGCTCACGAGATGGCGACTTGCGTCCAAGCCGAGGACCTCGAGCTCGGCTCGCACGCGTTCGGCATCCGTGTACTCCGGGAGGGAGAAGAGGTCGCCGTGGTGAGCAGGCGGCCCGTCGCTCCGGCATCCGGGGCCCTTCGTCGCTCCGCCCTCAGATCGCGCTTGCAGGTCGAACGCGAGCTGGTCGCCTTCGCGTTGGGGGGTGGTCGTCATCGCGGCGTAGAGGCGATCCCGTCGCGTACCCCGATCGACCCCGTCGAATCCCCCGGCATGCGCGAGCGCCTCCACCACCGGCTTCGAAACGGTCGTCCGCCGCAAGAAGTCCCCGATGTCCCCGAAGAGCCGGTCCGCGCGTGCCTCGAGGATCGACCGCACCTCGGCATCGGTGATCCCGTGCACATCGTTCAGCGCGAGCCGGATCCCGTACCGAGTGCCCACGGTGCCGGCCCCCACCTCGACCGGAACCGGTTCCACCACGTACTCGGGCTCGGATGCGTTCACGTCGAGCGGCAGGATCGGGATGCCGTGCCCGCGAGCGTCCTCGAGAAGCAGGCGCCGCGGATACATCCCCGGGTCGTGGGTAAGGATCCCGGCGAGGAAGTGCGCCGGGTAGTGCGTCTTCAGCCACGCCGACTGATAGGTCGGGACCGCGAAGGCCGCCGCGTGGGCCTTGCAGAAGCCGAAGCTCGCGAACTCGGCGACCGCGGCCCAGGTTCGTTCGGCGACCTCCCCGGAGAACCCTCGAGCGCTCGAGCGGCGCAGGAAGTCCTCGCGGAGCTCGGGCACCAGGTCGTCCCGGTCGAGGTGACGGCGGATGAAGTCCGCCTCGGTCAGGCTGTAGCCGGCGAACGCGGCGAGCGTCCGCATCACCTGTTCGTGGAAGACGATCACGCCGAACGTCTCGCGTAGCGCCGGCCGTAGCGCGGGGCTCGCGTAGGTGGGTCGCTCCATCCCGTGGCGGCGGCGCAGGTACGGGTTGATCATGTCGGACTTCACCGGTCCCGGCCGGAACAGCGAGATGTCCACGATCAGGTCCTCCCAGCGGGTGGGCTGGAGCTTCTGCAGCAGCTCGCGCTGCCCGGGGCTCTCGATCTGGAAGCACCCGAGCGTGTCCGAAGCCCGGATCAGCTCGAACGTCGGCTCGTCGTCCGTCGCGATCGCGTCGAGGTCGACCTTCACGTGCTCGGTCCGGGCGATCTCGTCCAGGGCGTGTCGCATCGAGGAGAGCATCCGCACGCCGAGGACGTCGAGCTTCAGGTAGCCGAGCAGCTCGACGTCGTCCTTGTCCGCCTGGATCACGCGGTAGCCCTGGAACGAGCGTTCGAGGGGAACCCGGGTCACGAGGTCGTCGTTCGAGAGCACGATGCCCGAGGGGTGGAGCGCGATGTGGCGAGGGAAGCCGTCGAGACGTTCGGCCACGCGGAACAGGTGCTCGAGCTGGCCGGCGTTCAGGTTCGAGCCGGCGAGCTCGGGCAGGCGCTCGATCGCCACGCGCAGGTCCTTCGCACCGATGTGCGGGAAAGACTTCGCGACCGTGTCGACCTCGGGCTCGGGCAGGCCGAGGGCCTTGCCGACCTCGCGGACCGCGGCACGGGCGCGATAGGTGTCGACCATCGCGACGCACGCGCACCGGTCGTCGCCGTAGCGCGACAGGACCATGTCGTAGACGTCCTCGCGCCGAGCGGATTCGACGTCGACGTCGATGTCGGGGAGCTCGTCGCGCATCGGGTTCAGGAAGCGCTCGAACGCGAGGTCGTGCCGGATCGCGTCGACGTCGGAGATGTCGGTCAAGTAGCAGACGAGTGAGCCGGCGGCGCTCCCCCGG
>Ga0214471_10003557_pt1 | contig 12068 bp, 12 predicted proteins | sample RVTome_5_FD_207665 | JGI IMG/M metagenome (GOLD analysis project Ga0214471, IMG submission 207665) | Soil microbial communities from uranium-contaminated site in the Upper Colorado River Basin, Wyoming, United States - RVT142D155 | ecosystem: Environmental > Terrestrial > Soil > Contaminated >... | reverse complement strand
CGGGGAAGACCATGATCACCGTGGGGCTCGCGCTGGCCCTGGGGCAGCGGGGGTCGGCCACCATGGTCCGCTCGGGGGTCGGGGCGGCCCGGGTGCAGGCCAGGTTCGACGCCACGGCGACGGGGGGTCCCGGTGGGTGGGCCGAGGAGGGTGAGCTGCTGCTGGCCCGGACGGTGGGCGCCGGCGGCAAGAGCGCCGCGCGGATCGGCGGGCAACTCGCGCCGGTCTCGGCCCTGGCCGAGCTGGCCTCCTATCTCGTCGAGATGCACGGGCAGCATCAGGGCCTGAAGCTGTTGTCCGCCGCCGCCCAGACCGAGTTCCTGGATCGATTCGCGGGCGCCGAGCACCTGGCGCGGGTTCGGTCCTTCCGCGACCTTCGCGGCCGGCTCCAGGCGGCCCGAGCCCGCCTGGAGGAGCTCACTGCGCTGTCTCGAGAGCGTGAGCGCGATATGGACCTCCTCGCCTATCAGATCCGCGAGATCGAGTCGGCCGGGGTCCGCCCAGGGGAGCTCGCGGGGCTCGAAGCCGAGGAGGCGCGCCTGGCCCACGCCGAGCGGCTCCTCGGACTTGCCGCCGCGAGCGAAGACGCCCTTTCGGCCGAGGGGTCGGGAGTCGACGCCCTATACGCGGTGGCCGCCGCGCTTCGGGAAGCGGCCTCCCTGGACCCGGAGGCCGAGGAACTGAGCCATCGGGCTGCGGCGCTTGCGGAGGAGGGCGGCGACCTCGGCCGGGACCTGAGGGGCTACAGGGAGCGCCTGGTCCTCGACCCTGCCCGCCTGGAGGAGGTCCGGGAACGGGTGGCGGCATTGAAGGCGCTCGAGCGAAAGTACGGTGAGGGGGAGGAGAGGATCCTGACCTACCTGGCGGAGGCCAGGGCCCGGTTCGCCTCCCTGGCAGGCGTCGACGACGAACGCACTGGGCTCGAGCCGACTGTCGAGGATCTGACGGCGGCATCGGCGCACGCGGCAGCCCGGCTCACCCGGATTCGGATGGAGACCGCGCCCAGGCTGGCCGCCGCAATCGAGGCCGAGTTGCGCGCGCTCGGCATGGAGGGGGCCACCGTGGACGTGGCCCTCCGGCCCCTAGGGGAGCGGGGTCCGACCGGAGCCGAGCGGGCGGAGCTCCTCTTCTCTGGCGGACCGGGTCAGGCGATGCTCACGCTGACCAAGGTGGCCTCGGGCGGCGAGCTCTCGCGGACCATGCTCGCCTGCCGGAGCGTCATGGTGGACCTCGACGACGTCCCCACGCTGGTCTTCGACGAGGTGGACGTGGGGATCGGGGGCAGGGCCGCGGTGGCGGTGGGAAAGCGGTTGGCCGCCTTGGCCGAGAGCCGGCAGGTGCTGGTGGTTACGCACCTCCCGCAGATCGCCTCCTTCGCCGACCGGCACATTCGCGTAGAGAAAGCAGGCGGCCGGGCGACGGCCACCTTGCTGGAGGGGTCCGAGCGAGTGGCCGAGCTGTCACGGATGCTCTCCGGGCTGCCCGAGAGCGGGGCCGCGGCGGTCCACGCGGTGGAGCTGTTGGCCGAGGCAAGCAAGGTCAAGGCCGGGCCCTGACCGGCGGAGCGGCCCTAATGAATGTTCCTAGAGCCCTGTGCCGAAGAGCTCGGGGAGCGCCACGATCATCCGCAGCAGCCGCACGAGGTCGTCGGGGTCGCGACGTCGGACCTGGGGCTAGCTGATGTCGGCGCGCAAGGCATCGATCTCGCGCTGGAAGTCCTGCCGCAGTCGACGCCGGTCGTCGTCGTCGACCCACACTGCCTCGACGCCGTCCAACGAGATTGCGGCCATGTCGTCGAACGAGAAGCCGAGCGCGGCGGCGACCGTCCGGTACTCCTTGCCTAGGTCGAGATCGATCATCGCCGGGTCGTCGGTGTTGAGCGTCACGAGCAGGCCCGCCTCGCGCATCCGGCGGAACGGATGCTCCGCCAGGGAGGGGACCTTGTTCGCGATGACCACGTTGCTGTTCGGGCACACGGTGAGCGGCGTTCGGTCGTCCGCGACGCGTGTCGTGAGCACGGCGTCCTGCAGGATCGACAGGCCGTGGTCGATGCGCTCGGAGCCGAGGGCATCGAGCGCCGTCTGGATGTTGTCGGGGCCGGCGTCCTCGCCCGCGTGCGCCGTGCGCCGCAGCCCGCCGGAGCGGGCGACCTCGAACGCGGTCGCATAGTCCCGCATGTCAACGCCGCGTTCGGTCGAGTCGATCCCGACGCCGATCACTCGGTCCGCCCGTCCCGCCCGGCGCAGCTCGACCAGTCGCTCGACGAGCTCCCGCCCGGCCGCGGCACCGAACGCGCGGTCGATGTCGCAGATCGCCATCGACCGAACGCCGGTCTCGGCCTCGGCCGCCTCGAACCCCCGCGTGATGCCCTCCACGATGCCGCCGAGATCCTGGCCGGCCGCCAGGTGTCGAGCCGGCGTGAAGAACGTCTCCCGGTACCGCAACCCGTGAGGGGCCGCGTGGACGACCGACTCGTACGCGGCGCGCTCCCAGTCCTCCGGCGTCGCGAGCATCGCCTGCACGAACCAGAAGATCTCGAGGAACCCGTTCAGCGAGTCGAACGTGTAGAGGTCCTCGACGCGTGGCGTCGGAAGCTGGTGCCCGTTCTTGGTCGCGAGCTCGGCGACGGTCGTCGGCGCGATCGCCCCTTCGAGGTGGCAGTGCAACTCGACCTTGGGCAGCCGGTCGTAGATGTCTGGCATCTCGGGCATCGTAGCGCCGAGGTCGCCCTGGAGGATTCGGAGCGCGTGGTCGTGATCGATGATGACATCACCGCCCATCTGTTCGCCGGAAGGGGAGACGGAGCCTACACATCGGTGTGGCTGCACATCCGGTACCACGAATCAAGGCTGCTGCTGACCGGTGATGTGCACTGTCCGTACGAGAAGCGATTGCTTTGGCTCTTCAGCGACTACGACTTCGGCTCGGATCTGCTCAAGATCACGCATCAGGGCAGCAGCAGTGGCACCGGCGTGGAGTTCCTCCAGCGGGTCCGTCCGGGTCTGTCGATCGCTTCCACCGCGACCGACGACGGACACCGCCTGGAGCGCGACACCTTGGACCGGCTGGGAGGGCTTGGCAGCCCCAGGCGGGTGTTCGAGACCCATGTCGATGGCGACATCGTCATCCTGACCGATGGGCGTCCCTACGGCGATGGGATCTTGTTCGACGTGGACTTTGAAGCACCAGGGAGATACGCGGCCGACCTCGGTGCCTCGGTGCTCCCGCTCTCTACCGTCGATTAGGCACGGACCTCATCAGCCAATCCCGGATGCGACTAGGTCCTACTCGGACGTTCTTGCACAGGTCGTCCAACGATTGAGTCCGCCCTCGCGCGAGCCTTGACGCCGCCAAACAGCCCGTGTCACGGCGTGAACCGCCTTGCGGGAGCAATAGGGCTATCAGCGTCGTGACGCCCAAGCGATCACGAAGAGCGCGCTCAAGGCGACCGCCCAAAGGAGCGTCCATCCGAGGCCCCCGCTTGATCCCCGTCGCGCCGCTCTCGCCTCATCAACGATCAGCCCTCCGACCCCTACGGCGGCCAGGGCGGTCGCGATCGCGAGGATGACGGTGTCGAGCACCTCACGCCCCGACACGGCAGCTCATCGGACCGGCACGCGGGAGGCGGGAGTTGACCTATGTTCCTGCGCGCTCGGGTGCATCATCAGGGCGCTCAAGCTCGATCCGCCGGATGAGGTTGAACCTCCAGGGCCACCGCCATCGTGTCGCGCTCACGACCCGAAGGGAAGAGGCGTGCGCCCGCTCGACTGGATCGGGCAGATGTCCGTGGAGCGGCACGGCGCCGCCACGGAAGTCCCAGACGAGCGCCCGTCCGCCCGGGCGCAGCACGCGGCCGATCTCGGCCAGACCCGCCGTCGGGTCGCCCCAGTGGTGCATCGACAACGTGCTGACGACCAGGTCGAACGATCCATCGGGGAACGCCAGCGAGGCCACGTCGCTCACGAGGAACGACGGCCGGCGCTGGTCGCCATTGCCCAGACGCTCGGCGTTGGTTCTGGCGCGCTCGATCATGGCGGGATCGAGGTCCAGACCGGTCACGTCGAGGCCGTGCTCGCGAGCCAGCAGGATCGACAGGCGACCGGGCCCGCATCCCACCTCGAGCACCTTCGCGCCGTCCGGGGCGTCGGCAGCGATATCCGCCGCGAGGCGGCCGAACAGAGAGCCGAGCAGGAGCCGGTGGCTGAGCGCGTCGTAGAGCACGGCGTCGCCGATGAGGATCCCGCCGGGCACCCTTCGGCCCATGGCGCCGCGCGCGTGTCGAACGACGACGACCGCGGCGACGGCGGCGGCGGCCGCTCCGAGCAGGATCACGAACGTTCGGGTTCGGGTGATCATGGGGCGCTCGAGGACGGCCTCGCGAAGAAGTGGTCGCCGTCGTGCAACTCGACCATCGCACCCTCGGAGACAGGCTCGTTCCCGCCCTGCACCCGGCGGTAGAGGACGAAGCCCGCAGGGACGTTGGCCGTTTCCTTGATCTGCCTTCCCGTTACCAGCTCGGTGTCGAACGTGTAGCGGTTCTGAACGATCACGGTGATCCGGACGCTCGAGGGCCGGTGCTCACGCTCGGCGTCCTTCGGATGGGCCACCTCTGCACTCTCGCCAGAGCTTCGATGGAGGGAGGGCGACGACATGGACCTATCCGACGTCTCGTTGGGAGGTGGCGAACGCGCCGGCCAGGGCCGCGACCGCCGCATACGCGGCGAGCAGCGCGAGGCCGAGAGCAGGTGCGAGCAGGGTGCCCGGGTCCTGCCCGCTCATCGCCGCAGCTGCGGAGCCCGGTAGGAACCGCCCGACGTCGCCGAGGCTTCCAACGTCTCCGGCCAGCAGGCCCTCCACGAACAGCAGCCATGCGCAGAGGCCGATCAGCGTCGGCACCTGGTTGCGAACGAGGGCGCCCACACCGACGCCGATCGCCGCCCACAGCGCCGCAGCCGCCGCGCTACCCGCGACCAGGAGCGTGTGGTCGCCGCGGTCGAGCTGGACGTCGATGCCCCGTGCACGGAGCGCCGCCGTACCCGCGGTCACCGCGACTGCCCCGGCGACGAGCCCGAACCCCGCCCCAATCACGACGCTCACCAAGACCTTCGCCCGGACGACGCGAGCCCGCCGCGGGGTGAAGAGGAACGTCGGCCGTATCGTCCCGTGACGGATCTCGGCGGTGATCGAGAGCGCACCGAGCAGGGCCGCGAAGAGCACGCCGAGGAACTCCCCCCGGCCGAGCACCATCAGCTGCACGTCCGGATCGCCCAGGCTCGCGGCTGAGAGACCGAAGCCGTGCAGGAGGACGGCGAGCAGGATGAGCCCGATCATGGCTGCGAACAGGCCGAGGGTGGTCCGGGTCGAGCGCTGCTTGAACAGCTCGGATCGAAGCAAGGCCCTCACGACAGCGCCCCGGTCAGCTCGAGGAAGACGTCCTCGAGCGTCCGTCCACCCTCGGCGAGCTCGTCGAGCCGCCCGCTCGCGAGCCGGCGGCCGTGGTCGATGATCACGACCTCATCGACGGTCTGGGCGGCCTCGGCGAGCATGTGGCTCGAAAGGAGCACCGTCCGGCCACGCTCGGCGAACCGACGCAGGAACCGACGTAGCCAGCGGACGCCTGCGGGGTCGAGCCCGTTCGCGGGTTCGTCGAGGACGAGCAGCTCCGGATCGCCGAGGAGCGCCGCCGCAAGCCCGAGCCGCTGGCGCATCCCCAGCGAGTACGTCCTCACTCGTCGGCCCGCGGCCGTCTCCAGCTCGACGAGCTCCAGTACCTCCTCGACGCGGCCCTGTGGGATCTCCGCGGCGAGCGCGAGCGCACGCAGGTGATCGCGTCCGGAGCGTCCGGGGTGGAAGTCGCTCGACTCGAGGACGGCGCCGACCCGGCGGGCCGGCTCGTCGAGGTCGCGGTAACGGCGGCCGAACACGAGCGCTTCGCCCGCGGTCGGCTCGGCGAGCCCGAGCAGCAGCCGCAGCGTGGTCGTCTTCCCGGCGCCGTTCGGACCGAGGAAGCCGGTGATGGTGCCTTGTTGCAAGGAGAACGTGAGATCGTCCACGGCGACGAGTTCTCCGAAGCGCTTGGTCAGCGACCTGATGGTGACCGCCCCCGTGACGTCCGCGGCGGCAGTGTTCGGTTGCTCCCCTTCGTCGATGTGCCTCGTCACAGCCAGCCTCGCCTAATGGGCACCAGGGCCGATGGCACCGCTGAGATGGAGGAAGACGATGAGCCCGAGCAGCGCGACCGCGATGATGATCGCAGCGATCACCTTCCACCGCGGTGAGCCGCTGGCGGGGCCGCGGTCGGGACTCCGGCCCGCGTCGTCGGGAGACTCGGGGGACCGGACCGGGTCAGCCATCTGGATCTCCTCTTATCACGGCCCCGTCTTCGCCGGGACGACTTCCCCAAGTTATCGAGACAAACTGTCTATGTCAAATCAACGCGTCTCGGTATAGGTCGACACGTATACTGCCATCGTGCCGAAGCTGTGGACCGAGACGATCGAGGCGCACCGCCGCGAGGTGCGCGACGCGATCTTGGATACGACAGCCGCGCTGGTGGCCGAGCACGGGCTGCTGGCGGTGACGATGTCGCAGATCGCCGAGGAGACCGGTATCGGTCGCGCGACGCTGTACAAGTATTTCCCGGATGTCGAGGCGATCCTGTTCGCCTGGCACGATCGGCAGATCACCGGCCACCTCGCGTACCTGGCGGAGGTCCGGGATCAGGCCACCGATGCCGGCGAGCGACTCGAAGCGGTGCTCGAGGCCTACGCCCGCCTCTCTCGCCACTCCCGCGGGCATCAGGATGCCGGCTTCGCCGAGCTGCTGCATCGAGACGACCGGATCGGGCGAGCGCAGCGGCAGGTCCACGAGATGATCCGGGACCTCGTGGCGGCGGCGGCGAAGTCGGGCGAAGTCCGGGAGGACGTGCCGCCTGATGAGCTCGCGAGCTATTGCGTTCACGCCCTTGCGGGAGCGGGCAGCCAGCGTTCGAAGGCCGCCGTCACTCGCCTCGTGTCGGTGACACTGGCTGGTTTGCGCTCACAGCCCTGACTCAAGTGGTCTGACCGGGATCGCACCCTCGGCCGGCACGCTCGAGCAAGCCGTCCCCATGCGCGGATCCATCTTCGAGATCTCATCCGCTCGCACCCTCCGGAGGCTCGATCGTGATCGGTGCGTCGTAGTCGAAGTACCGATGGTCCATGAAGTGTCCAGGCGCTCGCATCTCGGCTCGGTGCACGAGGCCAGAGGCGTCGACCCAGAGCCTGAACCACACCGGGAGGTCAGAGTCGCCTCCGGCGAAGGCGATGACGGTCGTTCGGACGCCGTCCACGCTCGCTCGGCCGAGGATCCGAACGTCCTGGTACGGCCGGAACGAGTCCCAGATGTACGTGGGCACGGGCACGGCGGGCGCGCCGCGCTCGACCTTCCACGGGCCGTTCCCCTCGCGCGTGTACCTCGTGTCGTCGATCCACACGGTCCGGAACGTGCTGTCCTGTTGTTCGACGTCGCTTTCGAAGGAGTTCGGTGCCGTGAAGGCATAGGTCGCGTGAACCGTCGTCCCGAGACCCGAGGTGAGGTCCTCCTGGAGGCGGTAGCTGGAGAGCGCCCCCATCGCCCCGATCGTCTGCCGAAGCAGTTCCTCTCCCGATGCGGCGGGCATCGCCGGCAGGCGGAAGGTCGCTCGGGTATCCGGTGAGGCGCCGACGTCGACGGCGACGACTTCACCCCCTCGGAGGTTCGCCTCGCCTGCTCGACAGGTGTCGCCGCAATGCGAAAGCGCCGCGGATGCGCCGCCGACCGTCGCCCGAACCGGGAGCGCGGCCGTCGCTTCGGGCCCGTCCAGGCCGAGGACGTAGATCGTGAGCTCGTTCGGCCCGGGCCGTCCGGGCTGGAGGGTGAGGCCGACGAGCACCGGCCCGGCGTGGGACCCGAGCGTCAGCCCCTCTCCGGCAGGGATGGGGGAGACCTCGGCCGCGCCCGATCCCTCCGCCGCCTCCGCCACCCTCCCGGGGGGCAGCGGGTACGCGGACAACAGCGCCGCCGCCCCGATCGCGAGGACGGCCGTCGCGGTCTCCGCCTTCGGGAAGAAGGCGATCCGCCGCCAGGCCAGCACCGACAGCTGCACCATCACCAGCACGACGACGACCTTCGCGAGCAGGACGAGTCCGTAGGAGGACCCGAACAGCGCGGCCCACCCGCCCACCTCCTGGATGCCGCGGATCGCTCCGGTGCCGACCGTCACGGCGAACGAAGCCAGGGCCGGCGGGGTGAACCGGTCGAGGAGCGTTCGGCCGGCCCCGGCGCGCCATCCGTCGGGAGGGCGCTGGAGCGCGAGGGCCATCACGCCCCCGGCCCAGAGACCGGCCGAGGTGAGATGGATCGCCTCCACGAGCACCCCCCAGGCCCGAGGCTGGATCGCCGCCGCGTGGCCGGCCCCCGCGAGCGCAACGACGGCACCGACGACGAAGGGCGCCGCGCGGCGAGGCCATCTCCACACAACGAGGACCCCCGCGGCCTCGACGAGGACCCGGGCGAGCCGCGCCCATCCCGGCAGGCCGGTCGTGAGGTAGGTGAGGATGGCGCTCGCGGATGGAGACGGCGCCGCCACCAGCGCCTCGCCCAGCACGACCGCGACGCCACCGACGAGGGCTGCGGCGAACACGGGCAGGATGGGCGTCCGGACCCACTCCAGGGAGGGCCGCCTGCGTGCCAGCCGGCCGAGCAGCAGGAGACCAAGCAGCAACAGGAGGCTCACGTCCTCCACGAGACGACCGACCGAGACCAGGAGATCACGCCCGGTGGGCTCGTCGATCGTTCCGCCCTCGGCGCCTGCGCCGGGCGAGACGCCCACGCCGAACCGGAAGGAACCGGACAGGGTGTGGCCATCGACCACGCTGACGGTGGTCCAGGAGACCTCGTAGATGCCGGTCTGGTTCGTCGTGAGGTCGATGACCATCCGGTCGTCGGCGGCCACCCGACCCGTCGCTGCGCTCCCATCGGGCTCGAGGACGGTTGCCCGGGAGAGCCTGGTGTTCAGCGGCTCGGAGAACGTGAGGATCACCTGCCCCGGCGCGGTGCCGAGCGTCGATCCGGGCTGGGGCGTAGAAGACACGAACCCGGCGTGCGCGAGCGCCGTGGCCGGGAGGGCCACGACCGCGATCGCGGCCAGCACGGTCGCCGCCGCCAGGCGCCAGGTGATGAGATGACCGCTTCGACTACGAGCCACAACTTTCATACGGGCGGCCATCCGCTCCGGGAGAAGAGCCTAAGGAGGGGGGCGAAGAGCTGGACCCACCGACCGGCGATCATCAGCACGCCCATCAGCACCAGGACCGAGCCGCCGAGCACCTCGATCGCTCGCCCGTGGCGCCGGAGCCAACCGAACAATCGTCCCGTCTTCGCGACGCCGAAAGCGAGCAGGAGGAACGGGGCACCGAGACCGAGGGAGTAGACGAACAACAGGGCCGCTCCCCGCCCCGCTCCTCCTACGGTCGCGGCGGCGGTCAGGATCCCGGCGAGAACCGGTCCGATGCACGGCGTCCATCCGATGGCGAAGGCCATCCCGAGGGGAAGCGCGCCTGCCGGGCCAGGGCGGATCCGCGCCAGATCGAACCGCCGCTCGCGATAAAGGAACGGCACCCGGAGCAGGCCGGTCGTCGCCAGGCCCATCGCGATCACGAACACGCCGGCGACCCTGCCGAGGACGAGTCGGTTCCGAAGGATCAGCGCCCCCAGTTCGGACGCCGCCGCACCCATCAACGTGAACGTCACAGCGAAGCCGGTCACGAACAAGCCCGCCGCAAGCATCGTCCTGCTCCGGAGCGCCACCGTCCCGGCCTCGCCGCCAGGGGCGGCGCTCGCGACGCCGCTCACGTAGGACACGTAGCCGGGCATCAACGGGAGGCAGCACGGCGAGGTGAAGGAGATGAGCCCGGCGACGAAGGCGAGGGCGAACGGGCCGAGGGCGCTCACGACGGGACCCTCGGTAGGACGTCGTCAAGCGCATCCTCCAGCACCGCTTCCTCGAGGTATCCCAGGAACCGGTACCGGATCGTCCCGGCGGGATCGATGACGAACGTCGTAGGGAAGCCGATCAGCCCGTAGTCGTACGCGAGCGAGCCTGAGGGGTCGGACACGCTGAGGTAGGGAAGGCGGAACTCGTCGACGAACGCCCGCGCGGCGGCCTCGTCGTCCCGGTAGTCCACGCCGAGGAAGCGCACGCCCCGATCGCGGTACCGCCCCGAGACCCGCCGCAGGCCGGGCGCCTCGAGGCGGCAGGGTGCGCACCACGATGCCCAGAAGTTCAGGACGACGACGTGTCCGCGAAACGAGGACAGGGCGATGGGCTCGCCGTCCTCAAGCGAGGGCAGCTCGAAGTCCGGCGCTGGCGTGTTCTCGGTCTCGGCTCTGGCCTGGTAGTTCGCGACGGTGAACCCGCCGATCGACGAGGTGCCTCGGGTGCGGAGCTCGGTGACGGCCAAGGTGGCGACGACCGCAGCGACCGCAAGGGCGCCGAGCCACACGGCGACCGTCGTGGTCCTTCGCCCGCTCATGCGCCTGCTCCTGAGCCTTGCCCGTTCGGCGGCAAGCGACGAGGAGAACGGCGGCCGCTCACACGCCAGCCTCCCGCCGGAGCGCGGACTCGATCTCTCTCGTGAGCCACGCGAACGTCACCGCGCCGACCTTCTTGGCAGTGATCGTGCCGTCCGGCGCGATCACGAAGGTTTCCGGGACGCCGAACACGCCGTAGGCGATCGCCGTCCGGGAGCCCGGATCGGTGACGAGCGGCCAGTCCCCGCCCATCTCCTTTGCGTACGCGAGCGCCGCCGCCTCGGTGTCCTCGAAGTCGACGCCGACGAGCACCACGCCCCGCTCCCGGTAGCGGTCCCATGCAGCGAGCAGATCCGGGTGCTCCTCCCGACAGACCAGACACCACGACGCCCAGAAGTTCACGACCACGACCTGTCCCCGGAGCGATGCGAGGTCGATCTGCTCTCCGGCACCCAGACGGGGAAGCGTGAACATCGGCGCGCGCTTGCCCAGGAGTTCGCTGGGCAGCTCTCGAGGGTCGCGACCGAAGCCGCTGGCCAACAGGAACGTAAACGCGACCACAGGGACCAACACCTGACCCACGATGAGTCCTCGCCGACGAAAGGATCGAGCAGGTTCCCGCTCCGGCTCGTCTCTGCGTTCGAGCTCCGGCTTCAAGGGCCCGCCTCCTCGACGTCATGCGCGAGCGGCCTCGACGTCAGGGCATGGTCCACGCGCTCCCTCCATCTCGACTGATCCACACCACCGCCTCCGTCCCTTCGAGGACGCCGGCGTAGAGCGTGTCGGGGTCGTTGGCGTCGAACTCGACGACCGATGCCCCCCCGGGTACTGCCAGCTGCGCCCAGGCCCGGCCGCCGTCCCGGGTCAGCGCGGCCTGTCCAATCCCCGAGACAACGATCCGGTCCGTGTCGGCCGGATCCCAGCTCACCCACATGGCGCCCGGGACCCCGCCCAGCACGCTCCAGGACCGGCCTCCGTCCGAGCTCTCGACGGCCCCGGCCTGCATGTCCGGGGCCACCAGGTGGTCCGGGTCCAGGGGGTCCACCAGGATGCTTCCCATGAACGCCTGCCCCACCTGATCGGTCCGGACCTCCCAGGAGGCGCCGCCGTCGAGCGAGGCGAACACGCCGAGCTGCGGCGAGGCGGCGTAGATCACTCCTTCTCCGGATCCAAGCGCGTGGATATCCGTGGCCGGGAGTCCCTCGTTCGCCTGTCGAAACGTCCGGCCGCCGTCATCGGAGACGAACAGCCCGGGATGGCCGCCGACGAGGGCGCCCTCGTCGGTGAAGGCCCACCCCATCGCGTCGGCGCCGGCCAGCGACTCCACCTGGCGCCAGCTGCGACCGCCATCGGTGGAGACCGCGACCCCCTCGTGCCCCCCGACGTACAGACGGGAGGTGGTGGCGGGAGCCATCACGAGCGAGTGGAGGTCACCCCCCACGAAGGGGCGGCCGGGGGACGAGGGACCGGTATCGGCGCGAGTCAGCGCGATGGCCGCCACGACGCCCAGCCCTACC
>Ga0214471_10003556_pt1 | contig 12070 bp, 10 predicted proteins | sample RVTome_5_FD_207665 | JGI IMG/M metagenome (GOLD analysis project Ga0214471, IMG submission 207665) | Soil microbial communities from uranium-contaminated site in the Upper Colorado River Basin, Wyoming, United States - RVT142D155 | ecosystem: Environmental > Terrestrial > Soil > Contaminated >... | reverse complement strand
TTATCGCTATAATTCTGAACGAATTAATATAGTAACGATATTTGACACAAGGCAAAATCCAAAAAGATTAGAAAAAGAAATCTAAAAAAACGAAAGCTCGACAAGTTGGCTATAAGTAATTGCTTGCAAACTTAAGGGAAGCGTCGGAGCTCACGGATTTTCAGTTTAGTGTGTACTTGCAAAGTGAAGTGCCCGCCCACGCAACTACTCCTATCCGAGATCATTATTTTTCCTCATTTTTCAATGCAGTTACCACTTTGGCTTCCGATTCCAAAGGTAAAATGACAGGTTGGTCTTTATGAATCCTTACCACAAATACAATTTTTAATGGAGAAACCGATACTACAAACACATGTTTGCCTTTGGATAAATTGGTCAATGGAACCCTATAGTAATCAGTGCCGGCATAGATGTCGATTTCACGTTTGTAATCCTTATTGATGGAATACACATAAGACATCTTTTTATCGCTCTTGAGAATCAAAGTATCTTTGGTTTCGTTGAGTTCCTCAATCAAGCCGCTGGCCCTAAAATTGAAATTTTTTTCAAGTGTAGCAAAGGCATCCTGAGCATGAAGTTTTTTTTGAATTGTGAGTCCGACGATGGATGCCATGACATATCTGCGGTATTTTCCCATATATATAAAATGCTATTAGTTCCAACTTGTGTTGAATTAATAGCAATTGTCTGACCCTCGGGATAAATCTATGCAGATTCCATTTCCCAAACACAAAAAAGTCTATGAACGGTAAAAATATCAGAAGAACTCACACTATTTATGGATTAGAGGTCACAAATTCAAAATTGCCTTACATCCAGCAATTGCATGACCACATCGGGATAATCCGAAATAATGCCGTCAACATGATAGTCAATCATCGTCTTAATATCTTTTGGGTCATTTAAAGTCCAAGGAATGACCTTAATGTTTTTTGCATGCAATTTTTTAATCTTTTCTGCATCGATTAGCTTATAGTACGGACTTATAATTTCTGGTTTATAGGACAATAATTTCAACTTATTGTCTATGGATTCATGTTCATCCACCAATAAGGATATGGCAATTTCTGGAGCCACACGCTTAATCTCTTCCAATGCCCTAACATCAAAAGATTGCAGTGTCAGTCTATTGGCAATACCCTTTGAATTAATGATCTTTAAGACCAAAGCCACAAATTCCTCAACCTTTGGGGTAAACACCTCGTCCCATTCCGGCAAGCTTTTGATTTCAATATTATAATGGATGGTCTGTTGGGTTTGTTCTTCAGCCAAATCGATCACCTCTTCCAATAAGGGCTTATGCACTTTTATTTTTTGTTGCTTCGGAAATAGTGGATGTGGTTTACTGCCACAATCATATCTTTTGATACTATCGTAAGTCATGTTGTAAAGATTGTGTGATTTCTCATCGGCTTCCAATATGTCATTACCATTGGTGTCCAAAGCAATTTCATGACTCATAAAGGGGTCATGGGATAAGACCACTTTTTTATCTTTGGAAATGACCAAGTCCAATTCCAGTGTAGGAACTCCTAAATCAATAGCGTTTTGGAATGCTGGAAGCGAATTTTCAGGATACAGGCCTCTGCAACCCCGATGCCCTTGAACATCGATTGGAGGTTTGGAATTACAAGTTGATAGTGCCATAAAACTAAATAAAAGGCAAAGACGATTCATTTATTCCTCTACATTAACAACAGTTGGTTTTTCATACTTCTGAAACGGTTGTTTCAGCAATTCGGCAATGCTGCTATTCTTGACTTCATCAGGAAAAACATCAACACCGTAAATCAATTTCCCGCGGTCCAGTTTCATAAAGGTTCCTAAAATGCGGTCCCAAATGGAAAAGATGTTCCCATAATTGGAATCGGTATAAGGCAACACATGATGATGATGCACCTTATGCATATCTGGAGAGACCAATACATAGCTCATCACCTCATCCACTTTTTTTGACATTTTTATATTGGCATGGGTAAACTGTGTAGCCACCAAAGACAAGGACTGATATAAAAACACAATGGCTATTGGAGTACCAACAATAAACACCCCAAACAGGGTAAACACGAACCTAATCAAGCTTTCAAAAGGATGGTGCCTATTGGCGGTCGTCGTATCCACTTTATGATCGGTATGATGCACCAAATGGATCATCCAAAGTGGTTTTACATTATGCTCTACATAATGTGGCAAATAAGCTCCAATAAAATCAAGCAGTAGCACACCTAAAAGCGCATACAGCCATAAAGGTATTTCGGGCAACCAATTGATGATTCCAAAGCCATTTGCTCCAACCCAATCGGCAGTGTTTAAAAGCAAAAATGCCAAAACAAAGTTGATGACCACAGTAGTAATGGTGAAAAAAATGTTGGGAATGGCATGTTTCCATTTTTTGTAATCGAATCTAAACAATGGGACTGCTCCTTCCAATAACCAAAAAAGGGTCAAACCACCAACAAGAATGAGCGTTCTGTGTGAAGAGGGAATGGTTTCGAAATAATCAATAATCGCTTCCAAAACTATTGTTTGTTAATGTTTATAATAAGTTCTGCCTTTTTTAAGTCTATTGAAGAGACCTTGCTTTTCCATAAAGCCGCATTGCCTTCATCGTTCAATAATTTAAAGGTAGTATATTTTAGAAAAGAAAAGAAGGATTTGTTGATATCGGCAATTTCTGTTTTATCCCTTTTTTTTAAAAGTCTGAATGCTTTTCTAGGATTATCTAAAATTAAATGTGCTTTAATCCCAAACAGGTCCAATCGTTGTGCAATTGCTTCTTTATTATCCAAATTACTTTCTGCCAAGAGTGTTTTGGCTTCATCAAAATAAAGGTTTGCCAAACCTATGATTTCAGACCTGATATCCTTTCCTGCAAATATGGCATAATCATAATATTTTGAAGCAAGATTAAATGCAGAAGTAATATTTACATTTTTAGAATAATTGTTTAGATCCTGTTGCAAAAAAGTGGTGTTCAACGCATATTTTTTTATCAATACAGAAAGGTTCTGTTCTGTTTCGAAAGCATCATCAAGGTTTAAGATGTTTCCATTGACATCCATTATCTTAATACTGTCGTCATTAAGCTTATCTGTATATCGAACCCTTCTCCCTTTAGCTTTATTGATAAAATCGACATATCTTGATTCAGGGAGTAACACAGGGATAAAATGCTCCCAAATTATGGGATCCAAACTATCATTTTCAGAGAGATCGACAACCATTAAATTCCCTTTATCATTATTAAATAATAAAGGATATGAATAATCCATTGACTCTTCCCAAAGCACAAATAACATTTTGTTTTGTACAAGCGCCAGTCTTTTGGCCACATCAAACGAAGTAAACCATTCTTGGGCATTGCAAACGCCCACCATCAAAGTAAATAGAACTATCAAAACGGTTTTTTTCATGGTCTCTGTTTAATACGCCAAGTGGTTATTATAACGTCTTAACTCTCTTTTTCATTTCTTCAACAATATTATAGGCTGCCGGACAAATAGCAACATTTTTCAACGTAAGATTGGAGATTTGCTGAAACTTCTTTCTGTCGGTATGCGGAAATTCGCGACAGGCTTTTGGCCTAACTTCATAAATGGAGCAATAATTATCTTCTCCCAAAAATACACATGGCACACTCTGTAGCACATAGTCGTTATCTTCATCCAGCCTTAAATACTGTTCAATAAACCCCGAAGGTTTTAATTTGAAATGTTTTGCAAGACGCTCAATATCCTTATCGGTAAACAATGGTCCCGTCGTCTTGCAACAATTGGCGCATTGCAAACAATCAGTTTTTTTAAATTCTTCATCATGCAATTCCTGCATCACATAATCCAAATCCTTTGGAGGTTTCTTTTTTAGCTTTGCAAAGAATTTTTTGTTTTCCTTATGCTTATCTTTGGCCAACTTTGGAAGCTTATTGATGATCTCTTGCATAGTGTAAAAGTAATAATTATTAATGGGAGCATCACTTAGTACTTTAACCACGAAGTTCACAGAGCAGACACAAAGTTCACTAAGACCCTTTCTTTGTGTGCTTTGTGTAATTTCTTCGTGTCCTTTGTGGTTAATAAAAATACGAACTAATTACCCAAAAGATTAATAAATCGATTCGGCATCAAGCACGGAATGACAAAGTCAATGAAAGATCTTTTTGGAAGAGCGTTACTGGATTATCAAAACGGAAATTATACCGAAGACCTTATCACGTCCACCAGTATTTCTGATGAAGATGTCTTGCCGCTCCCCTATTTATTCAGAAATTACAAGGACATGCCCAAGCTGGAACAAAAAGCACTACAACTTGCCAAAGGGCAAGTGTTGGATGTGGGTTGTGGCTCAGGAAGCCATAGTCTATACTTACAGACCAAAGGGTTACTGGTTAAGGCCATCGACATCTCCAAAGGTGCTGTTGAAGTTGCCAAACTTCGTGGGGTTTCAAATACCGAATTAAAAGACCTTTTGGATGAGACCCAAACCTTTGATACCATTTTGCTATTGATGAACGGAACTGGAATTTTTAAGAAACTATCTAAAGTTTCCAAATATCTGAAGCATTTAAAATCCTTATTGAAGCCCAACGGCCAGATTTTAGTGGATTCTACTGATATCAAATATATGTACGAAGATGAAAATGGTGGTCCCGATAGCTATCGGGATTGGATTGACGCCCATTCCAACTATTATGGCGAACTGGATTATTATTTAAGTTATAACGGTGAAGATGGAACCCCTTTTAAAATGCTTTATCTGGATTTTGAAACCTTGAAAGCAGCCTGTGAAACCGTTGGTCTAAAATGTGAACTCGTACTGGAAGGTGACCATTTTGATTATTTGGCCCGATTGCATTAATTAAAAACGGGTTCTCCACCAACAAAAGTCTTTATCACTTTTATATTGGGAATCTCATCAACTGGTACTTCCATAATATTTTTATCAACAATGATAAAATCGGCAAATTTCCCAGCTTCAATACTTCCTTTCTCTGCTTCTTCAAAATTGGAATAAGCTGCCCAAATGGTCATTCCCTTTAAGGTTTCTTCCCTTGTTAGAGCGTTTTCCATTTGAAAACCTCCTTCTGGATAATGGTCTAAATCCTGTCTCGCCACCGCAGCATAAAACGTCAAAAACGGACTTACCTGTTCCACCGGAAAATCGGTTCCCAAAGCCACTTTCCCATAAGCGTTCAACAAATCTTTGAAGGCATAAGCGCCTTTTTCTCGTTCAGGACCTAGCCGGTCTTCGGCCCAATACATATCGGAGGTGGCATGTGTGGGTTGAACGGAGGGGACGATATCATCAAATAGATTAAAATCTTCAGGTGAAACAACTTGAGCATGTTCAATACGCCAACGTCTGTCATTTTTACCTTTCAAAACATCTTTATAAATATTTAAAACAGCATGATTTGCTGAATCTCCAATGGCATGTGTGTTCATTTGAAAGTCGGAATTGGCAATGCGTTCCGCATGATGCTCAAACGTTTTTAGATCAGTCAGTAATAAACCAAAGTGATTTGGCAAATCGCTGTAAGGTGCCCTCAACAAAGCACCCCTGGATCCCAAAGCTCCATCAGCATAAAATTTAAAAGACCTTACATTGAGCCTTTCGGTTTTAATTATGCCCTTTTTTAAATAATAATCCACATTATGCTCTGAGCCCGAAGCCATGGCATACACTCTCATTTTCAAATCACCTGTTTGCTGAAGGCTATCAATGATTTCGATATCACCTTTATCCAATCCGGCATCATCAACGGTAGTCAAACCATTTTGAAAACAAATGTCCTGTGCCACCAACAGGGATTTTACAATATCATCACGAGTTGATTTTGGCCAATAATTCATGACCAAAATTTCTGCGTTATCAATTAAGACACCTGTTAGCTCCCCATTTTTTATAATTAATTCACCACCTTTAATTTTACTATCAACTGTAACTTGTCCCAAATCCAACGCGGCTTGGTTACACAAAATGGCATGTCCATCAATACGCGTCAATACAATTGGTGTATTAGGGAATAATTTGTTTATCAACTTATTATCAGGAAATTCCTTTTCTTCCCAATCGTTTTGATCCCAGCCTCTTCCAAGTATATAATCAAGATTGTTTTTATTTTGAAAATCCACTACACGATTGACCACTTCATCAAAACTATTGGTGCCGACCAAATCAACAGCTTGTTGACCGAGGCCTAAGCCCAAAAAATGGCAATGGGCATCGATCAGTCCAGGTAAAATAGTTTGCCCTTTGGCGTCAATAACAGTTTCTGATGAATATGAATCTTGAATGCTTTTTGTTGTCCCAACCTCTAAAAATTTGCCGTCCTTAATTGCAAAGGCCTCGGCTCTGTCAAAAGTTTCATTGACTGTGTAAATATTGGCATTAATGACGATGGAATCAACTTGTTGTTTTTCCTTTTGGCATGAAGAAAATGATAAAAAAATGATAGCAAAATATAGGATGTATTTCATGGCTGGTAATTTTAATTTAGGTCTCGACTGCCTATTTCTTCAATGGTTTTTTTAGTTTCATCAAAATTCAAATCTTTTGGGACAACAAAGTATGTGGTAGTTTTTCTTAACACATTAAATAATTTATCGCCATGTTCGACAACATATAAATTGGCTAGACCTCTTTTTCTTCCAATATTGATTTGGGAATTAGCACTGATAATTGACAGCAGGCAAGTGAGTAGTAAAATTATTTTTTTCATGGTTTGATGGTTTACATTAATTATCTATAACCTGTTTGCCTATGATAGCGTTGCTATGAAAATCCTAAACGGATTTTTAGCAAGTAGGCTAGATCCAAGTATTTATTTTTACACGACGTTGTAATTAGTTGTTTAAAATCAAATAATTTAGCAAAAACTATCTTAATCTATTGTCGTTCCCAAATACTGTAATTAACAAAATCGGTGTCATCTGTCGTTTTAATTTTAAGTGTCGTTTCGGTCAATTCAAGAATTTCATCATAATAGATTCCTTCTTCTTCATCGTAAGGAATTCCAATGATCATATTATCGACTATTGAGTAAGGTACTGGGCTAGTATCAGTCTGCGTTATGCAATCTGGTTGCCAATATTCAATAAAATCAAATGTCGTTTCCGTAAAAACCCAAAAGTAATCACAACTATCTTCAGATACATATTCAATTCCATCTTCAATATCGGAGATTATTTTCCATGTTCCAACAATGCTAGCTTCAACTTCATCTGGATTATCATTATTACTTCCACAAGATGTTAATAGCCCAATAAATAGAATTACAAATAAAGATTTCAGCTTTTTCATGATTTAAATTTTAGATTAGTTTTTGTTTTATATATTACACACAACTTCTAAATAAAATGAATTACTCTTTTATAATTTTTAGTGTGTACGCTTGAATATCTGATCTTAATCTTAAAAAATAAACTCCTTTTGCCAAGTGGCTGACATCAATATCTTTTTTTGTATAATCCCCTATTAAAGTGCTTTGACTTAACAACCTGCCATTGACATCGTAAATAACTACATTTTTAATATTTTCTTGAGAGTTTAAAAATAACTTATCCTTTACAGGATTTGGATATACCTTGACATTCTGCTTGTTAAAATCTTGAATACCCAAACTGTTTTCAATGGATGTAGAATAATTATTCGTTACGATGGGCGCATTAAAATCAAAATAGATTTCGGCATCATTATCAAATGCGTCTCCAACTATTAAACTATTTAAGGTCTTTATTTTAAAACCTATATAGCCATCATTGTTGGCGTCATCAAAAGGAAGATCAATATTTTCAAAAACAAACTCAACTTCATTAGTGTTTGTAATATTGGTAACAAGATCATGGCTTGCATCGGTTATAAACAAGGTTTCGATATCAAATTTTGCCGTATCAATGATGTCTTTAACCACAATATTAATTGCATTTGCAGTTCCGGTATTCTCAAAACGTATTAAATAATGTACATACTCGCCAACCAAATCTGGAGTTATGGTATCGCCTTCCAAACAGGTTTTGTCATTGGGGTCATAAGAATTAACCACGTTTTGGTTTAAGGTAAAGGCATTGTCATTTTCTGTTTCATCTCCCGCAACCGGATTGATGGTTGTATGATATACCAAAATATCACCACCATTTAAGGGGAAACTCGGGTCTGTTGGCGTATTAAGATTCATCGTGAAATTTATACTTCTACTCTCAAAAGGTAAAAGGTCTGTATAATTCCATATTAAGCTGCCAGTATTTTGAATATCTACATTAGGGTTTGCAGACACAAAATCCATAAGATCATCATTAAAACTAAGATCAACGCTACCACTTAAGGTTGTACTTCCTTTATTTTTAAAAACAATCTTATAATCGGTATCAAATCCTGGTCGTGCCACTTGTTTTGGTATAATTGTAATTTCTAAATCCTTTAATCCAGAGATTGGAGAAATACAAAAATCTTGAATGTAGGGGCTAGAATCCGTTGAAAAATCTACCATAAAACTTGATGGAGATATTGTAAAATAATCTGGATTTTCAAGCATGGGTGTAATGGTATGGATTCCAACTTGTAATGGAATACTATAATTTCCAGAAGAATCTGAAATAAAATCGCCATTTATCACTCCATCGGTTACGTTAAACTTTAAATTGGGGAATACAGGATCACTTCCATCACAACCATCACTATTGGAATCTACTTTACTTGTCCCTTGAGCAATATAATATTCGCCTCCTGGCTCAAAAGAACAATATGAATTAACAACTGTATAATCTTCAACCAAAGCCCTTACCTGATTATATTCTTCAATATTGTCATCAATACAGATATATTCAATTGTTAAATAATCTGAAAGCTCATTATTTATACCTAAATAGCTTAATGTTGAAGAATTTTTTAATATTAATACCTTAATAGAATTTTCATTAATATCTAACCAATCAAGATTAACCAAACAGCTAAAATCAAAAATATCCGGTTCGCCTCCTTCCAAATAATGGCAATCTAAATATGTTAATGAAGGAATCTGACAAAAATCAATGTTAAGAAAACTATTGGTGTAAGTGAGTGACTGTAAACTAGAACAACCCTCTAGATTTACATCAGTAAAAGCAAAAACACTTTCTATTTCGTTTGCATCTCTTACATTAGATAAATCTAAATAAGTTAAATTGGAAAGTCCAGACAAATCAATCTCATTAACATCTTCAGTATTTACACCGTACATTCTCAAATATTCTAATTGTATTAGGGAAGTAAAATCAATTATAGACCTCACATAATTTACAGCTGGTTCACCATTCCATCCACCATTATAAAAATAAATTGAGTTAAAATCTAATTTCATTAGATTAATAAAACTATCTAAGCCTGTTATATCTAAAATAGTCTTGGGGCCATATGATGAATCTGAAAAAATTAATCTCTGTACAGCTAGAGCTTCATCTATTTGAATATCCCCATCATTGTTAGTATCGGCATCATTATCTGTAATACCATCGCCATCTGAATCAACACATGTACTATTAATTAATTCACTTTTTAAAATAACATCTGGTATAGAAACAATTTCCGAAAGAGGGCAACCAAATTGATTAACTGGTTCTCCCATTGTTGTTCCTGGACACCGATCAATTCCATTTTTTACCGTGTCATTATCGTCATCAGCATTTTGGTTATCTGAACAACCATTGACATCAACTGTTTCACCAATTAAGGTGTTTACGCATAAGTCATTATTATTATCTACACCATCACTATCATCATCTGCGGAACAATCTACATTAAAATTTACTTGTGGGTTTATATAAATATTATTACCCAATCTAAAATTATTTGGATCACTGACTTCAATACAATATAAATCTGGATTACCATCTGCACGCAATTTAAATGGCTCACTTATATTTTTAATTTTTAAACTTGAAAGCAGATTCTCACTACATACCAAATTATTAAGACTAAGAAACCCGGATACATCTAAATTGGTCATTTTATTATTATTACACCAAAGGAGATTTAAGTCTAAATGGCTACCAAAAATTATTTCTTCCAATTGATTGTTAAAACATCTAACTTCGGTTATCAAAGAATTTTGGCTAAAATCCAAGGTAGTAATTAAATTATCTGTACAATAAAATCTTAATAAATTAATATTATTGCTTAAATTTAAAGTAGTAAAATTATTATTTGAGCAACTAAGAGATTCTAAATTAACAAAAGCTTCTATCCCTGTCATATCCGATATATTCTTATTACTCATTGAAAGAATAGTAATAGATCTTGCTTCAGATACTTGTATTTCCCCATCATTGTTGGTATCTACTTGTGGATATGACTGATTTAACAATGCATTTTTAAAATTAGGGTCTGGAAAATTAATAATTTGATTATCAATTATAGAAATTAAGGAACAATCAGTTGTCACAAAACAATTAGTATATCCTAAAGCCTCAATATGATTTTGTATGCCAGTTAAATCCTCGCCTTCATCAGCACAAACAAAGCTCAAATTAGGGCAGTTAAAAAAAATAGAGCCTCCAGGAGGCGCAGGTGGTGGATAAAAGATAGTGGTCACCCCGTTTTTAAGAAGAATTGAAGTTAAATATGGATTGGAAGAACAGCCTAAAATACTTATTGGGATACTTCTTAAATCCAATGATTCAAGCAGGTTATTACTGCAATCCAATTCAAAGAGATTAATAAAATTTTCAATTCCGTCTAAATTGGATATATTTTTGGAGGATATATCCAAACTCGTAACAGCTTCTGCTTCTGCAACCTGAATTTCCCCATCATTATTGGTATCAACATCATCGTCTAAAGTATAGTCGCCGTTAGTATCCACACAAAATGTATTCACCAATGCATTTTTAAAATTCGCATCAGGAATATTTATAATTTGGGCTTCAACAGCAAAAACAGTGATAAAATATAAAAGAAAGGTGTATAGGTGTTTCATGCCAAGAGCAATTTAATACAATATAGAAAAAACTTTCAAAAGATATGAACACCTCTTATTTAATTACTTCAATTTTAGATAATTGGTAATAAACCTCCTTTATAATGCAAATAATTGCTTGTGTATGTTGAAAATTGGTAACTAAATTTCATGAGATTTTAGCTTAGCATCATGAGATTCCCTCCTTCGAGGGAATTAAAAATCAAACTGGTAAGTGGCCCCAACCAAAAACTGAATGCCCTGGACCGGGTAATTGAACCACCTTTCATATTGCTTATTGACCATATTATTGGCTTTGGCATATACCGAAAGTTGATCGTTGATCTTATAACCCAAATGGGCATTGGCATCAAAATAACTATCCAAGGTTACCGTCATTGGTGTAGTAGGGTTTAAAGTACCCTCTTCAACAAATTGATCCTTTCGTTCTCCCACATAAAACAATCCTGCACCCATAAACCAATGTTCATCGATTTGATAATCCAAAAATAGATTCCCTTTAACATCTGGTAAGTTCCATGGTTCTTCCTGTGTATCCGTGGTATAGCCAAAAAATTCTGCTTTAATGCCCAATTTGAAATTCCTATTGACATCCACATTCAATTCCCCCACAATGGAATAGGTTTTAAGATCATCATAGACAATGCCATAGGAATTTCCATATTGATAATCTTCGGTAGCACCACCCAACACACTGTTGGATTTGAACAAAGCCCTGTTTCTGTCGGCAAAATAATGACCATTGAAATTGTAACTCATACTGTTTGAAAGTTTACCCTTTAAACCCAAAGACGCATTGTATTGCTGGTCGGTTGGAACAATAATCAATGTTGGGGACACAAAAGGATTTTCGTTGGCAAAGCCATGATAGGAATTCTGGATCAAACCGCCTTCAATACCACCATAGGCAATGAGAATTTCATCAACCAATCGATAACTTGCCGTGAAATTTGGATAAATATAGAACTTGTTTTTATTGGCTTCGGTATCGTTTAGATACACCAGATTGATTCCAAAATTAACGGTCAAATCGTCCTGTTTCAGCTGATAACTTGGCTTAAGCCCAAAATTAATATTGCCATAGTTGAGTTCTTCGTCAAAATAATAATTTCTATCGAAAGA
>Ga0214471_10003555_pt1 | contig 12071 bp, 5 predicted proteins | sample RVTome_5_FD_207665 | JGI IMG/M metagenome (GOLD analysis project Ga0214471, IMG submission 207665) | Soil microbial communities from uranium-contaminated site in the Upper Colorado River Basin, Wyoming, United States - RVT142D155 | ecosystem: Environmental > Terrestrial > Soil > Contaminated >... | reverse complement strand
CAGCCGTTCGAGATCGACCGCGCTCTTCTCCCAGTCGCGCTCGGTGGACACGCCCATCCGGTGTCGGTAGTGCTCGAACCGCTCGCCGGTCACCCGCTCGTACGCCTCGCGGTACTTCATGGCCGTCCGGTCGATCACCTCGTCGGGCAACGCCGGCGGCGGCGGCTCGTGGTCCCAGCCGCTGGCGTCCAGCCAGTCCCGGACGAACTGCTTGTCGAAGCTCGGCTGCGTGACACCGGGCCGGTAGCCGTCGACGGGCCAGAACCGCGAGGAGTCGGGGGTCAACACCTCGTCGATCAGGATCAGGTCCCCGTCGGCGAATCCGAACTCGAACTTGGTGTCGGCCACGATGATGCCGCGCTCGGCCGCGACCTCCGCGCCGCGCTGGTACAGCGCGATGGTCAGCTCGCGGAGCCGCTCGGCGAGCCCCTTGCCGACGAGATCGATGGCGTCCTCGAACGTGAGGGGCATGTCGTGGCCCTCGGCCGCTTTCGTCGTCGGGGTGAAGATCGGTTCGGGGAGGCGATGCGCCTCGTCCAGCCCGGCCGGGAGCGCGACGCCGCAGACGTGGCCTTCGCGGCGGTACTGCTTCAGGCCCGAGCCCGTCAGATAGCCGCGTGCGACGCACTCGAGGGGGATCACCTCCGCCTTCACCGCCAGGGTCGCGCGGCCCGAGAGCACGGGCTCGCTCCGGAACGGTTCCGGGAAGTCGCGACGGTCGGCGCTGATGAGGTGGTTCCCGATCAGGTCGCCCGTGCGTTCGAGCCAGAACAGCGTGAGTCCCGTCAGGACGCGTCCCTTGTCGGGGATCGGATCAGGCAAGACGACGTCGAAGGCGCTGATCCGGTCGGTGGCAACGAGGAGCACCCGGTCGTCGCCGACTTCGTAGATGTCCCGGACCTTTCCCTGGCCGTGAAGCCTCGCGCCGGTCTCGCCCATCAGGTGGGAACCTTCTCGAGGCGGTCGAACACGACGTCGAGGTTCCGAAGGGCACGCATCGGGTCGAACAGCTCGTCGAGACGGTCGCCGATCCGCTCGCGCACCTGCGCATCTCCCTCGACGAACGCTCGGAACGAACCTCCTTCGTCCCACGCCTTCGAGGCGCCCGACTGCACGACGGCGTACGCGTCGTCTCGCGACATCCCGGAGTCCACCAGCGCGAGCAGCACGTTCTGCGAGTGCGCGAGCCCTCCACCGACCTCGAGGTTCGCTCGCATCCGATCCGGATACACCTCGAGCCCCTCGAGGACCTCGGTGAGCTCGGCGAGCATGAAGTCGAGGGCGATCGTCGAGTCCGGAAGGATGACGCGCTCGGCCGAGGAGTGCGAGATGTCGCGCTCGTGCCACAGCACCGCGTTCTCCAGGGCGGCCTGTAGATTGCCGCGGATCACGCGGGCGAGGCCGGTGATGCGTTCGCTGCGGACCGGGTTGCGCTTGTGCGGCATCGCGCTCGATCCCTTCTGACCCTCGGCGAACGGCTCCTGGACCTCGCGGACCTCGGTCCGTGCGAGGTGGCGGATCTCGGTAGCGACCCCGTCGAGCGTCGTCGCGGTGATCGCGAGCGCACTCATGAGCTCGGCGTGGCGGTCGCGGGCCACGACCTGGTTCGACGCCTCAGCGGGTCGCAGTCCGAGCCTCGCGCAAACCTCCTCCTCGATCCGCGGGTCCACCTGCGCGTAGGTCCCGACGGCGCCGCTGATCGCCCCCACGCTCACGACCTCGCGCGCGCGGCGCAGACGCTCACGGTCGCGGTCGAGCTCGAACGTCCACAGCGCGACCTTGTGACCGAAGGTGGTGGGCTCCGCGATAACGCCGTGCGTCCTTCCGGCCATCACGGTTCCGCGGTGCGAGAGCGCGAGCCGCTTCGTCGCGCCGAGCAGTCGGTCGAGCCGTCCCAGCAGGAGGTCAGCGGATCCGCGGAGCTGCAGCGCGAGCCCGGTGTCGAGGACGTCGGACGACGTGAGTCCGAAGTGCACCCAGCGGCCGGCCGGACCGACGGACTCGCCGACGTTCTGCACGAACGCGGCAACGTCGTGCTTCATGACGGCCTCGAGCTCGGCGACGCGATCGAGGTCGAACGCCGCCTTCGCGCGTACCTGCCGCGCGTCCTGCTCAGGGACGACGCCCAACCGAGCCCAGGCCTCGACGGCCAAGATCTCGATCTCGAGCCAGTGACCGAGGCGGGCCTCGTCCGACCACACCGCCGACATCTCGGGAAGGGCGTAGCGCGGGATCATCGCTCCGCAAGGACGACGGAGCGGAGACTCACAGCCGCAGGCCCTCCGCCAGGTCGTCCTTGAACCGCCACAGGCGCTTCTGGATGTCCGGGTCGCCGACGCCGAGGATCTCGGCCGCCAGCACGGCCGCGTTCATGCCGGCGTCGACACCCACGGTCGCGACCGGAACTCCCCCGGGCATCTGCGCCGTGACGTACAACGACTGATCGCCCGCCATCTGGTCGCTCGCGACGGGAACGCCGATCACCGGAAGGACCGTTCGAGCGGCCACCGCGGAGGCGAGATGGCCCGAGATGCCCGTCGTGCAGATGACGACCTTGATCCCGCGCTCGAACGCCGTTCGCGCGTACTCGTCGACGAGATCGGGATTGCGGGGCGCCGACATGACGCGGATCTCGTGAGGGATCTCGAGCTTCTCGAGGATCGCGGTGGTCTGTTGCATGACGGCGAGCTCGGCGGGCGAGCCGACGAGCACACCGACCTGCGGGGCCTGTTCGTTCACCTGCCCTCCGCCTCCGACGCCAGCGCGGCGATGTCCCTGCGGTACTGCATCCCCTCGAACGAGATCGAGGAGCAGGCCTCGTAGGCCCGGGACCTGGCCTCGGCCAGATCGTCGCCGATCGCGCCCACGGACAGGACCCGACCCCCCGACGTGACCACTCTACCCCGGCGCTCCGAGGTCCCGGCGTGGAACACGAGGGCCCCGTCGACCTGCTCGGCCTCCTCGAGGCCGGCGACCTCGAACCCGGTCTCGTACTCCTCCGGATAGCCGCCGGACGCGAGGACGACGGTGACGCAAGCCTGGGTGGAAAGGTTCGCCTTGTAGAGCCCGAGGTTGCCCTCGGCGCACGCGAGGAACAGCTCCGCGAGATCGGACCCGAGTCGCGGGATGATTACCTGAGCCTCGGGGTCGCCGAACCGGGCGTTGAACTCGAGGACCTTGGGGCCGTCCTCGGTGAGCATCATCCCGGCGTACAGGACGCCGCGGTACGGCACGCCGTCGGCCTCCATGCCCCGAACGGTCCGGACCAGGACGTCATACAAGATCCGGTCGGCGGTCGCGTCGTCGACGAAGGGGACCGGCGAGTACGCGCCCATCCCGCCCGTGTTCGGACCGATGTCGCCTTCGTCGGCGCGCTTGAAGTCCTGCGCGAACGCGAGCGGCAGGATGTCGCGGCCGTCGGAGAGCGCGAACGCAGACACCTCCCGGCCCTCGAGGAACTCCTCGATGAGGACGATGGACCCGGCGGACCCGAACACCTGATCCTCGAGCGCAGCGGAAAGCGCGGCGACGGCGTCCTCGCGCCGCTCGGCGAGCACGACGCCCTTGCCGGCAGCGAGCCCGTCGGCCTTGACGACGTACGGCGGTTCGAACTGCTCGAGTGCGGCAAGCGCGGCCGGCATCGAGCCGACGGTCTGCGAGCGCGCAACCGGAACGCCGTGACGCTCGCAGAGCCGCTTCGCCCAGGCCTTCGAGCCCTCGATCCGCGCGGCGGCCCGCGTCGGCCCGAAGACGAGCCTGCCGCGCGCGTCGAGCTCGTCGGCGAGTCCGGCCACGAGCGGTCCCTCCGGCCCGATGATCGTGAGGTCGATCCGCTCTGCCTCGACGAGATCGAGGATGGCGGGTACGTCGTCGGCCGCGACCGCGATGCAGTGCGCGTTTCGCGCGATGCCGGCGTTGCCCGGCGCGGCGAACAGCCGGTCGATCGTCGGGTTCTGCGTGAGCCGCCAGACGATCGCGTGCTCTCGCGCGCCGCCGCCCACGACGAGCACTCTCATGCGTCGTCCGGGTGGCTCGTCGCGTCGGCGGAAAGACTCTGCTCCCGGCCGGGACCGACCGAGACGACACCGATCGGCACGCCGGCCAGATCCTGCAGCCGGTCCAGGTACTTCCGCGCCGCCGCGGGGAGGTCGGCGAACGCGCGCACCTGCCCGAGATCCTCGTCCCAGCCCTCGAGCTCCTCGTAGACGGGTTCCGCGGCGTGGAAGAGCGACTGATGCGACGGCACGTCTTCGTATAGGGATCCGTCGGCCCGGTAGGCCGTGCACACCTTCACGCTCTCGAAGCCGCTCAGCACGTCGAGCTTGGTGACGAACAGCTCCGTGAGGCCGTTCACCCGGGCGGCGTACCGAGCGATGACGGCGTCGAACCAGCCGCATCGGCGCTTGCGACCGGTCACGGTCCCGAACTCCCGGCCGCGCTCGCCGAGGCGTTCGCCCTCGGGCCCAGTGTCCTCGGTGGGGAACGGCCCGGCGCCGACGCGCGTCACGTACGCCTTCGTGATCCCGATCACACGCTCGACCTCGCGGGGACCGATACCGACCGACGCGAGTGCGTAGCCGGCGACCGGGTTCGACGAGGTGACGAACGGATACGTCCCTTTGTCCAGGTCGAGCATCGTGCCCTGGGCGCCTTCGAGCAGCACGTTCTTCCCGGCCCGAAGCCCCTCGTGGATCAGGCGGGACGTGTCGGCGACGACAGGACGCAGTCGTTCGGCGTATCGGAGGTAGTCGTCGAGGATCAGGTCGGCCGTGAGCGGGAGCCTCCCGTAGACGCGGGTGAGCACCAGGTTCTTCTCGCGCAACACGACGTCGAGCTTGGCCCGGAAGATCTTCTCGTCGAACAGGTCCTGGATCCGAAGACCGATGCGCGCGGCCTTGTCGGCGTAGGCCGGCCCGATCCCGCGCTTGGTCGTCCCGAGCGCGTTCTTGCCGAGGAACCGCTCGGTCACCTTCTCGAGCTCCAGGTGGTACGGCATGATCATGTGGCAGTTGCCGCTCACCACGAGGCGTGACGGGTCGATGCCGACGGCGGAGAGCCCGTCCATCTCGGCGAGCAGCACTCGCGGATCGACCACAACGCCGTCGGCGATCACCGACGTCAGGTGCGGATACAGGATGCCCGAGGGGATCAGCTGGAGCTTCAGCGTGTGCCCCTCGGCCAAGATCGTGTGGCCGGCGTTGTTCCCGCCCTGGTACCGGACGACGAAATCCATCCGGTCGGCGAGGTAGTCGGTCGCCTTGCCCTTGCCCTCGTCCCCCCATTGGGTCCCGACGACGATGGAGACAGGCATCGGCCCGAGTCTATCGGTGACGTCTAGGAGGTCTTCGCGGTGGCGCGCGCGAGCAGCCCATCCATCTTGGCGACGAGCGGCATGGCCTTCAACGAGGCGTATGCGGAGCGCGCCCTTCCCAGACGCTCGGCCGCCTCGAGCAGACGGCCGAGCTCGAGCAGACATCGGCCGGCGCCGGCGAGCGCGTGGCCATGTTCGAGGACCGACGGGAACGACCCCCATCGCCCGGTTGCATCGTCGTAGAGGTTCGAGGCCATCTCATGGTCGCCCTCGATTTCGGCGAGGACGGCGCGGGCGCTCGCCACGCTGTTCGCCTGCCGCGTCAGGTGCTCGGTGCCTTGTTCGATCAGCGACCGGAGGAGGTCGGCCGCATCCGCATCGAGGCACGCGGGCGCCGCCCAGTCCAGGAGCCAGCTCCGGAACCCCGGGCGTTCCCGAAGCAGCTCGTCGATCCCGGCGACGAGGTCGAGCGCTCCGACCACGTCACCCCGGCCGAGCCGGCCGACCGCCGCGATCCGAAACGCGGGAACGACCACCTGACCGTCGCCGATCTCCCGAGCCCTCGGCAGCAGCGTCCGTTCCACGATGTCCAAGTCGTCCTGCATGCCGCGGTGGAGGAGCACGTCGCGACGGTACGTCTCCGTCAGCACCTCGAACTGACTGTTCCAGCCATCGACGTCTCGCGGCAAGATCCGATCTCCGACCTCGAGCAGCTCATCCCACGCGCCGAGGTCGTACAGCGTCCACATCGACTCCATCAGCGCCCAGTCTCGGGACCCGGTCGCGCCGCGCCGGTCGGCGAGCTCGACGGCCGACTTGTACAGCTCCTGCCCCTTCGCCGGCCCTTCCGAGAACCACGTGTAGTCGCCCAGATTCACGTACGCGGTGCACGCCGTCGCTGCCGGGGCCGATTCGAGCGCGACTCGAAGGCCCTCTCGGAGCTCATCGAAGCCAGCATCGACGTCTCCCCCGTCGATCAGGGCGCCCCCGTGGAACTGCAAGACCATCGCGAGGTCGTTCGCGGAACCGAACTCACGAACGATCGGCAGGGCGCGCTCGCCGACCGACAGAGTCTCCGCGCTGCGGCCCGCGAGGCCGTGCGACCCCACCAGTCGTGACAGCACGAGCGCCACCTCGCGGCTCGGCGGCCGTCCCTCCACGATCCTCGCCGCCTCCTCGAGCAGCAGGAACTGGCGAGCCGTGTCGCCGCGAAGCCAAGCTTCCCTCCCGAGCCAGGCCAGCGCCTCGACCTCGCCGGGGACGTCTTCCCTCGAGCGAGCCTCGTCGAGGGCGCCCAGCAACAGGTCCCGCACCCAGTCCGACGCCCCCGTCGCACGCAACTGATTGGCGAACAGGAGCAATCGGACGCGGTCGGGGTCGCCGGGCTGGCTCAACGCGAGCGCGCGCTCGTAGAGGGTCTTCGCCTTCCCGACGTCGAGACGCAGCGCCCGTTCTGCGCCCAGCATCAGGAACCGGCGAGCCTGATCCTCGAGATCGGACACGTCCTCGCCCGACGCACGAGCCAGCTCGAGTGCCTGCGTGTAGTGGTGCACGAGCAATTCCGCATTGTCCGCGACCCGCTCTCCGGCGATCTTCTCGATCCAGGCGGCAGCGGCCCGATGTTTCGCCGCCCGCGCCGCCCGCGGGATCTGTCCGTACGCCACGTCCCGAACGAGGAGATGCCAGAACGCGTATTCGGTCTCGCCCTCGATCGATGGTCGGCGGGCCGGACGCAGGAGCTCCTTCCGCGCGAGCTCGTGCAGGCCCTCCCGGACCTCGCGCCCGTCGAGGCCTCCCATCTCGGCGAGGGCGCCCGCCCAGAAGACCTTGCCGATCACTGCCGCGTCCTGGAGCAGCGCCTTTCGATGAGCAGGCAGCGTGTCCAGGCGCGCGGCGATCAGCGCCTGGACGTTCTCGGGAACCGGGATCGCGTCCTCGACGGATGCCAGGTCCCCCGATGCGCCGCGGCGGGTCAGGACTCCGCGATCCAAGAGCATCCGGATGAACTCCTCGGCATAGAGCGGATTGCCGCCGGCCCGGGACAGCAACGCGCTCTGGGTCTCGGCCGGAAGCACGGCCTGATCGAGGAGCGCGCCGATCAGGCGAGCGGTCTCTTCGGACGACAGCGGCGACAGCGAGACGGCCGTGTGGTTGCGCGTCCCGCCACCCCAGTTCGGGTCGCGCTCGTACAGCTCGGGCCGAGCCGTGCACAGAACGAGCAGGGGCACGCCGCTCGCCCAGTCCGCGAGGTGCTGGACGAAGGCCAGCATCGCGGCGTCGGCCCAGTGCAGGTCCTCGAAGACGAGGATCAACGGCCTGGTCGAGGCGATCGCCTCGAGGAGACTCCGCCAGGCCGTGAACGACTCCTCCCGTTCGGCTGCTTGAGCCTCCTCGCCCAACCCGACGAGCGGCTCGAGGCGTGTCCGGATCCAGTCCCGCTCGCTCTCCTCCTCGACGATCGCCGAGAGCGCGAGGTCGAGCTTGGCGGCGGCCCCCTCCGGCGTGTCGCTCTCGAGGATCCCCGCGTGCGACTTCACGACCTCGCCGAGGGCCCAGAACGTGATCCCCTCGCCGTACGGCAAGCAGCGTCCCTGCCGCCAGTACACGATGTCCGGAAGGTCGTCGACGAATCGCTGGAACTCCCAAACCAGGCGGCTCTTCCCCACGCCCGGTTCGCCGACGACGGTGACGAGCTGCACGGTCGCATCTGCCTCGAGGCGGCCGAACAGCTCTCGCATCAGGTTCAGCTCTCGGTCGCGGCCGATCAGGGGAACCTGCGTCCGCTGCTCCACGTCGACGCCGAAACGACTCCGCGCTGCGAGCGCGCGCCAGACCGCTAACGCCTCCCCTTTCCCCTTGACGATGACCGGCTCGAGCTCCTCGTACTCGATGACCCCTCGCGTCGCGCGGTAGGTGAGCTCCCCGACAACGACGCCACCGACCGGTGCGATGCCCTGCAGGCGAGAAGCAACGTTCACCACGTCGCCGGTCACGAAGCCCTCTCCCGCCTCGGGCCGGGCGCCGAGTGTGACGACCGCCTCGCCGGTGTTCACGGCCGCACGGATCGCGAGATCGAGCCCAGGTCGCTCCTCGTTCAGCTCCTCGATCGCCTCGGCGATGCGGAGCGACGCGCGGACGGCGCGTTCGGCGTCGTCCTCGTGGGCGACGGGCGCGCCGAACACGGCCATCACGGCGTCCCCGACGAACTTCTCGACCGTCCCGCCGAACCGCTCGATCTCTCGCTTCAGGCGCTCGTGGTAGACGCGCAGGGTTGAACGGACGTCCTCGGGATCGCTCTGGTCCGACCTCGCGGTGAACCCCACGAGGTCCACGAACAGCACCGAGACGACCTTGCGCTCCTCGGACGTGGGAGCGCGCCCCTCGTCGAGGGAGCCGCCGCACGACCAGCAGAAACGAGCGCGCTCGTCGTTCTCCTCGCCACAGCTCGAGCATCGCCGCACGGCAAGGAGTCTAGGGGAGCAAGGACCGGCACCGAACGCGTAGGGTACGGTCCCCATCCATGTCCGGCTCCGAGGTCGAACGGCGGATCGTGTCGGTCCTCTTCTGCGACCTCGTGGGCTTCACGTCGCTGTCCGAACGCCTGGACGCCGAAGACGTGTCGATCGTTCAGGACGCGTACTTCTCGGCCGTGCGGGACGCCGTCGGTCGCTACGGAGGGCAGCTGGAGAAGTTCATCGGCGACGCCGCGGTCGCGGTATTCGGCACGCCCACGGCGCGGGACGACGACGCCGAGCGCGGGGTGCGATGCGGGCTCGCGATCGCCGGGGCGCTCGAACAGGTCTGTGCCCTCCTCGGTCTGGACGAGGGTGCGCTCCAGGTCCGCGTCGGCGTCAACACCGGCGAGGCGATCGTCCACCCGAATCCGATCCCCGGGGAACCGATCGTCACGGGCGATGCGGTGAACACCGCGGCCCGCCTGCAGGCCGCTGCGCCTGCAGGCGGGGTCCTGATCGGGCCGACGACTGCGCTCGCGGTCGCCGACGCGATCGAGCTCGAGGAAGCCGGTCCCGTTCCGTTGAAGGGCAAGACGGAGCCCACCCACGCCTCGCTCGCCGTGGGCGTGCGGGCCGAGCGATCGCGCGACGCTGCGATGGGTGCCCTGCGTGCGCCCATGCTCGGGCGCGACGACGAGCTCCAACACCTCTTCGCCGAGCTGGGATCGGTGACCTCCGGTGGGGCACGGCGGATCACGATCGTCGCGCCGCCGGGAGTAGGGAAGACCCGGCTGATCTCGGAGTTCGGCGAGCGAGCTCGAACGGATGGCGCATCGGTTCGACGGGCCCGGTTGCGGCCCGACGTGCTGGCGCCGTACGGGGCCGTTGCGGAGCTCCTCGTTTCGGCGCTCTCCGCCGAGGGCCCCGAGACCGCGTCAGACGTTCCCGCGGCGAGGACGACGCTCGGTGCGGCGCTCGCCGACGCCGGAGTGCCCTCTGCACGAGCCGACGTCGTGACCGAGGAGGCACTCGCCGTCGTCTGGCCGCCGGCATCGGCCGCCGGCGGATCGGACCCCGCGGACCGACGAGACGCGCTGTTCGCATCCTGGCGCGAAGCCCTCGGCTGCCTCGGCGAAGGACCGGAGATCTGGATCGTCGAGGACGTGCACTGGGCCGGCGGAGACCTTCTCGCCTTCCTGGACGAGAGTGGTACCGCTGACGCGCCACGAGGGCGTCTCGTCCTTGTGACCGCACGACCGTCGCTGCTCGATGCAGCGCCCGGCTGGGCTCGAGGTGCCGACCTGCTGCATCTGCAGCCGCTCGACGCCATAGACGCCGGACAGCTCGTCCGCGCCCTCGTAGGCGACTCGCTCCCGGACGAGCTCGTCCACGAGGTGACGGAGCGCTCCGACGGCAACGCCCTGTTCATCGAGGAGTTGCTTCGGACGTGGATCAGCACAGGGATGCTCGAGATCGGGGACGCGGGGTGGCGGCTGATGACGTCCGCCGCGGACGTCCCGCTGCCGGCGACGGTGCAGGCGATCTACGCCGCCCAGCTGGACGACCTCCCGCCACCGGCCCGCTCCGTCGCGCGGACGGGATCGGTCGCCGGCCGCCGGTTCCCCGCCGCGGCATTGGGGCCACTCGGCGAGCCGGAGGCTGAGGCCGGACTCGAGGTACTCGCGCGCCGGGCGCTCGTCGCCGGACCGAGCGCCGAACCTCTGCTCGGCGACATGTTCTCGTTCCGGCACGCCCTGCTCCGCGACGCGGGATACGCGAGCCTCGCCCGCGCGGAGCGCGCCCGGCTGCACCTCGGGATGGCGCGATGGCTGACCGGTGCGGCGGGCGACCGGACGGGGCAGGTGGCCGAGGTGATCGGCCGTCATTACGCGGCTGCTCTCGACGCGGCGCCCACGCTCGCCGCCGAAGTGGGCGAAGGAACGTCCCGGGGCGAGGCCGCGATGCTCGCCGCGACGTGGTTCGAACGAGGTGCCGAGACCGCGATGAAACTCGCCGCGCACGAGGCGGCCGCCGCGTTGCTCCGCCGCGCCCTCGAACTGACCGCCGAAGAGGACGTCGTCGCGCACGCCCGGCGCTTGGTCGCCCTCGCGCGCGCGACGGCTTTCGTCTCCGATATGGACGAGGGGACGCGACTCGCGCGCGAGGCGTTGCAACTCTTGCGCGAGGTCATCGTCGAGGGCGAGATCACCGCGGAGATCCGGAACTCCGTCGCGGCCACGACCTGGTTGCTCTGCCGCATCCTGGCCCAGCAGCTCCGCTTCCACGAGGTCGTCGAGATCGCAGAACGCGGTCTCGCCGATATCGGTGAGACCGACGACACGCCAACGGCGCGACTCATCGTCGCCCGCGGGCTGGGACGAACGATGATCAGCGACGACGAGCTCGCCTCGAACGAGCGAGGGAGCCTCGAGCGCGTACTCGCGATCGCGGAAGCCGACGGGGATCGCGACCTCGAACTCGACGCTCGGATGTGGCTGTCGCTGAACGACGACGAAGAGCGCTGGCGCCGCGTCGCCGAGATCGCCGCCGAGCTGGGGCGGCTCGACGCCGCGGGGCAGGCACTCCGGGTGCTCGTCGCGCTCACGCTCCCGGACCGACCGGACGAGGGTATGCGGCGGGCCGAGGAACACTCCACATTCGCGGTCGCACACGGCCTCACAGAGGAAGCGGCATGGTCCGAGTACTGGCGGAGCGAGATGCTGCTGCAGCAGGGTCGGTGGGACGAAGCCTGGGCATGCGCGGACCGCGCGATCGACACGGGCATCGCGAACGCGTACCACCGGGTCACGGTCCGCTCGTGGCACGTCGTCACCCTGATCGCCGAAGGGCGCGGAGACTCGGAAACCCTCCACCGTGCGCGCGAGTGGTACGACGCACGACGCGCCGACTTCCCCGACAGCCCGTACGGGCGACTGTCGCAGACGCAGGTTGACCTGCTCTTCGCCCGCTCCCGAGGGATCGAGGGTCCTCCGGCGGATCTCGCACGACTATCGGCTTCGTTCTCCGAGGAACAGGCGCTGCCCTCGTGGTTCGGTGCGATCGACCTCGTCATCTCGACCTGGGTCGCGCGGGACCGGATCGACGAGGCGCGCGGAGCGGTGTCCGTCTACGCCAACGCCCAGAGCCCGAACCGCGGGGCCTTCGGCAGAGCGGTCGGATCGCTTCTCGACGGGCGCATCACGAACGGGGTCCAGGAGCTCCGAGAGGCGCTCGGAGGCTTTCGGGCGGCCGGAGCTCCTTGGTGGACGGCGAAGGCGCTCCGTCTGATGGACGACGCCGGCGCG
>Ga0214471_10003554_pt1 | contig 12073 bp, 11 predicted proteins | sample RVTome_5_FD_207665 | JGI IMG/M metagenome (GOLD analysis project Ga0214471, IMG submission 207665) | Soil microbial communities from uranium-contaminated site in the Upper Colorado River Basin, Wyoming, United States - RVT142D155 | ecosystem: Environmental > Terrestrial > Soil > Contaminated >... | reverse complement strand
CGGGTGAGATCGACGTTACGCTCGCCACTTTGGATGAACCGATGGCTCTAGAGCCCAAGGCGCACATCTGGGTGCGGGATAAGTTACCCTGGGTACGGATCTCCGATGAGTTGCCTCAATACCAGACTGTCCGCTCCGATCCCTAATTAGAAGCCCGCGGCGCCGCGGCAGCCGATAAGCTGCGCCAGCGCAGCAAGCCGGTCGTCCGGGTCCTCGACCAGCGCTTCCCGATAGTAGATGACGCGCAAGCCGGTAGCGAGGCCGAGCAGCTCGTTGGGCCGCATACGGAAAGCCGGCGTCTTCGGCCCGACGACGTCGTGCGTGGTGCGCAGATGCTCCTCGCAAAGCAGGAAGCCGCCGTCGTTGAGGAGCTCGATCAGCGTCGCGACGAGAACCGGGTGCGTGTAGCGCACCATGACGATGAGGTCGTAGCGGCGCTCGGGCAGCGGCGTCGATTCCAGGTCCGCCTCGATCCAGCTCACCTTGAGCCCGCGTTCGGCGGCAGTCGCGCGGGCGCGCGCCAGCGCGACCGAAGAGATATCGATCGCGTCGACGTCGTAGCCGTGCTCGGCGAGAAACAGCGAGTTGCGGCCGGCGCCGCAAGCGACATCGAGCGCCCTGCCGCGCGGCAGTTGCGGCAGCCAGTCGGCGAGCAGGCGGGTGGGATGCTCCCGCGCCGTATACGCGCCGGAGCTGTAGCGCTCGTCCCATTTTTCTCGGTCGGTATCGCTCATGACCCGGGCAGCCGCTCGCCAGCTAAAGATGAGCGGCGATCATGACGCCATGTAGCGCCCGCCGCTGACATGCACCGTCTGACCGGTCACGTAGCTGTCGCGCGGCGAGGCGAACGCAAGCACGACACGGGCGACGTCCTCGCATGTTCCGTGTGCAAAAGCGTCGTCGCCGCTGAAGCGCGCCTGCGGCTGGCCGGCCTTGCGCGCGGTCTCGATCATTCCGGGCACGATGCAGTTGGCGCGGATGCGTCCCTGCCCCTCGGCCGCGAGCGCCCGCGTGAGCCCGGCGATGCCGGCTTTGGCCGCAATTACGTGCGCCCTGTCCTTCGCGGGACGGTGCGCGCTCAAGCCGCCGATGTTGACGATGGCGCCCTTGCGGTTTTCGGGGAGCCGCCGGAACAGCTCGCGGCAGGCCAAGAACGGGCCCGTGAGCATGATCGTCAGCACCGCATTCCAGGTCTCGAGCGAGATGCCCGCGAACGGGCCGTGGGGGCGATAGCCGGGCCCGTTGACGAGTACGCTGACGGGGCCGAGCTCGGCTTCGGCTCGCTCGAAAACCGAGCGCACGGCATCCTCGCTCGACATGTCGGCGATATAGCCGCGCGCTGTTGCGCCGCCCTCGTTGAGAACGCCGAGCGCGCCGTCGAGCGCCTCCCGGTCGGACGCGCCGACAATGGCGACCGCGGCGCCGGCGCTCTTGAGCGCCGTGGCGATGCTGAGGCCGATGTTGCGGGTACCGCCGACGACGAGCGCCGTCTCCCCGCTCAAGTCGATGTTCCAATCCATCGTTTCCACCCGTCCCTTGTCAGGCCGCCAGCAGCGCCGTCAGCGCCCGCACGGATTCGAGACCTTCGAGGGCCCTGACGGTCTCGACGATCTTTTCCGACTTGCCAGCCGGCCAGCCCGCGAATTCGGCGCAGCCCCTGAACTTGTCGGCGACCTCGTCATAGCTCATCGGGTTGGCGGGGCTGCCCTTGCCGAAATCGGCGCGGCCAGAGACTACGCGGCCGCCCTTGAGATGGATGTCGATAATGGTGGTCATCTTGTCGTAGCCCGCGGCCTCGGCTTGCGGGTGCACGCCGAAGTTGACGCGCGCGATCATCTCTTGCACGTCCGGCCGGTTGACGACCTCGTCGGTGAATTCCGGCAGGCCGCCGCGGCGCTCGAGCAGCAGAATCGCCATGCAGAACTCCATCGAGAACTTGGCCTGCAGCTCGTTTTTCGGTTGGTGATGTATCAGCGCGTTGGGCATGTTGTGGTTGGTGCCGACGTCGACGCGATCGACGTCGCCGGGCTTGATGTCGTGCTCGAGGATGAGCTCGAGCATGGTCGTCATGCCGGGATGCGTCAGCGATCCCGAAGGGTTGGGCTTGATCGAGATGCCCGGTATCGCGAAGGTCCACGGATTGCCGAGCTTGCCGGCGATGGCGGTGAGATCGTAGCCGCCGCCGTGGGCCTGAAAGAAGCCGCGCGGCGACTCGAGAATGCCGCGCGCGGCCGTCCAGCCCGCCCGCGCGAAATCGGCGGCGATGACGCCGGCCTCGGCAGCCCGGCCGGCGTGGAACGGCTTGGTCATGGTGCCGAAATTCTCGCGCAAGCCGGCCGCCTGGCTCGCGGCAATGCTCAAGGTGCGCCGCGTCGTGTCGAGGTCGAGGCCATAGAGCCTGGCCGCGGCCGCGGCCGAGGCGAACACGCCGCAAGTCGCCGTGGAATGGAATCCATGTTGATAATGGCGCGGCGAGATGGCCTCGGCGATCTTGGTCTCGACTTCCACGCCGAGGTTGTAGGCGAGCAGAAAATCGCGGCCCGAGGCATCGAGCGACTCGGCGAGCGCGAGCGCCGCCGGCAGGCACGGCGCGGTCGGGTGCGTGAGCAATCCATAGACGCGGTCGTTGGCGACCGCGAGCTGGGTATCGTCGAAATCGTCGGCGTGCACGCCGATGCCGTTGGCGAACGCCGCGAAGCGCTCCGGTACGCGCTGCGAGGTACCGATAACCGTGGTCTGGCCGGAAAGTTTTTGCGACCGCAGGTAGGCTTGCACGATGTGGCCGCTTTCGGCGACCGAGCCGGAGAGGGCGAGCCCCAGGCCGTCGAGTATCGACTTGCGCGCCAGCTCGATGACGTCCGCGGGCAAGGCATCGTATGCGGTGGCCACGATGAAGGCCGCCACCTCACGCGTGAGGTGCTCGCCGTGCTTGGACGCGATGTCGGGCGTGTAGTGCTTGATGCTCGTATTGGGGGATGCGGTCATGCGGGTGCTCCAGTGCGCGTTACGCCGGCATCGTCAACGCAGGCCGCCTCACGGGCGGGCGCGCATGCGCTTGTAGGCGGCGCGCACCGGCGCGTTGAAGATGCTGATCAGGCCCAAGGCGAAAAACAACATCGAGATCGGGCGGGACAAGAACCCGGTCCACTGCTGATCGAAGATGATCATCGACTGCGCCAGCGAGGTTTCGACGAGGCCGCCGAGCACCACGCCCATGATGATCGGCGCAGGGCTGAAGCCGTAGCGCTTGAGGCCGAAGCCGAGCAGCCCGGCGATGAGCATGACCCAGACGTCGACCATGGACTGCTCGAGGCCGTAGGCGCCGACGAAACATAGCGCGAACACGGTGGGCCACAGCAGCGTCGTCGGCACCAGGCTGATGCGCGAGAAGACCTTCGCGCCGATCAGCCCGACGACGAGAAACAACGCGTTGGCGAGCAGCATCGCGAAAAAGATGCCGTAGAGCAGCCCGGGCTGCTCTTCGAAGAGATAGGGCCCGGGCCGCAGGCCCTGCACCTGCAGGCCGCCGAGGATCACGGCGGCGGTCGCGCTGCCGGGGATGCCGAGCGCGAGCGTGGGGACCATCGACCCGCCGGTAGCGGCGTTGTTGGCGGCCTCGGGACCCGCGATGCCTTCTATCGCGCCGTGGCCGAATTCCTCGGGGTGTTTCGACCAGCGTTTCGCCTCGTTATACCCGATCATGGCGGCCATGGTGCTGCCCTCGGCCGGCAGCACGCCGATGAAGGTGCCGATGCCGCTGGAGCGCAGGATCGCGCCCCTGACGCGGCGAAAATCTTCCCGGCTCGGTAGCCGCACGGCCGACACCGCGACGCTGATCTTCTTCTGGCCGAGGAGCTGCGCCTGGCTCAGCAGCTCCGTAATCGCAAACAAACCGATCAGCACCGGAATGAAGTGGATGCCGTCGTAGAGCTCCGGGACGCCGAAAGTGAAGCGCTCCACTCCGGTCGTGAGGTCCACGCCGATGGTCGCGATCAGCAATCCGAAGCAGCCGCCGATGAGATTCTTGAGCGGCGCCTCGCCGCTGATCGAGGACAGCATCGACAAGCCGAATACCGCCAACGCAAAGTATTCGGGCGGCCCGAAGCTATAGGCCATTCTCGCGAGCAGCGGTGCCGCGAACAGCAGCACCAGCACGCTGAATATTCCGCCGCAGGCGGATGCCACGGCCGCAATCCCGAGCGCCCGCCCGGCCTCGCCCTTGACGGCGAGCGGGTAGCCGTCGAAAGCCGTGGCCGCGGCCGGCGGCGCCCCCGGCGCGTTGATCAGGATCGCCGTGATCGAGCCGCCGAAAGTCCCCGCGCAGTAGAGCGCCGACAAGAGCGCGATCGAGGGGATCGGGTCCAGATACAGCGAGAACGGCAGCAGCAGCGCCACCGCCATCGACGAGGACAGACCGGGCAGCGCGCCGACGATGACGCCAATGATCGTGCCCGCGACGATGAGGCCGATCACCATCGGATCGGTGAACACCGGCAATGCGTATTCGAGGCCCGGAAAAGCCATGCCGACGGCCGATTAGAAAAACGACTCGAACAGCCGGCCGGCAGGGAAACGCACGCCGAGCGCAATGCTGAACACGAGATAGACGCTCACCGGCAGGCCGCCGGCGAGCAGGCCGATGGGCACGAGTCGCCGCTCGCCCCACGCGAGCGGCAGAATCACCGCGACCAGGATCAGCGTCAACCAGGTTCCGAGATAGCCGAGCGAGAAGCCCGTGACGAGCACGATGCCGGCGGTGACGAACACGGCGGGCTTCACGCCGGCGTTCTCCCGAGCGGGCTTCCGCAAATTCCCCAGAGTCAGTGCGACGCTCAACAGCGCGATGATCGCCAACACCAGCCGCGGGAAAAAGGTCGGCGGAACGTTCTGCGACAGCATCGGCGGGACTTCGTCGAAACCCGTCGTCAGCCAGAACACGAATGCGCAGAACGCGATGAGGAAGACGCCGATCAGGCTGTCCTGGTTTTTCATACCGGAGGATGGTTGTTATTGTTCTGTGACAATGCCGAGATCGATCATCGCCTGGCGGGCGTCCGCGTAGAGCCGCTCGACCTGAGCGCTCCAGGCTTCCCGCCCGGCAACGCTTCTCGCATCGAGACCCGAGCCGTGCAGGTAGTCTTGATAGTTCTCCTGGCGCATGCCCTCGAGCATGCCGCGCTCCAGCGCCTCGATGCGGTCTTCGGGCGTGCCTTTGAGCACGAGATAGCCTCTGACCGTCGAAAACACGACGTCGTAGCCGAGCTCCACGGTCGTCGGCACGTCGGGAATCGACTCGAGCCGCTCCTCGGCCATGACGGCCAACGCGCGGAAATCGCCGCGCTGAATCTGATCGAGCGCCTCGGTGAGATTGAGCCCGGCGGCATCGACGCTGCCGCCCATGAGGTTGGTGACGATCTCGCCGCCGCCCGAGAACGGCACGACGCTGAGCTCGGTTGCGGCTTTCTGCGCGAGCACCGCGCCGGCGACGTGATCGACGCCGCCGATCTGGGTCGTGCCCCACTTGATCGGGCGCTGCCGGCCCAGTTCGATGAGGTCGTTCAGGGTTTGCACCTGGCTGTCGTGGCGCACCATGACGACGATCGGGTCGTCGGTAGCTCTGGCGACCGCGACCAGGTCGTCGATCTTCAGCGGACCCTGGCCGCGCGCGATCGCGAACAGGTGTGTCGGCGTGATTGCGAGCACGGTGTAGCCGTCGCGCGGACGGCTATTGACGTAGTTCATTGCGACGACCCCGCCGCCGCCGGTTCGGGGCACGACCGCCATATTGACGTCGAGCGCCAGCTTGGTGCCGAGCACCATCGAGCGCGCGGTGGCGTCGGTGCCGCCGCCGGGCGAGGCGTGGGTCACGATATCGATGGGGCGCGTGGGGTAGGGTTGTTGCGCGGTCGTCGCGGCTGTCACGAGGACGCCGCCGAGGACCGCCGCGATCGCGGTAAGCCGCCAGGCGGCCGTTTTTGCGTTGTTGTTCATGGATGTAACCTTACCATGAGGCCGGCTAGGGCGGCGCGGGCGCTCAAACGTTGAAGCGAAAATGAATGACGTCGCCCGCCGCGACGACATAATCCCGGCCCTCCAGTCGCATCTCGCCGGCGGCTTTCGCGCCGGCTTCGCCGCGCCGCTCGATGAACCGCTCGTAGGCGATGACCTCGGCGCGGATGAAGCCGCGCTGGAAATCGGTGTGGATCTCGCCGGCGGCGTCGTAGGCGGTCGCGCCGCGGCGCACGGTCCAGGCGCGGACCTCCTTCGGCCCGGCTGTGTAGAAGGTCTGCAGGCCGAGGAGGTTGTAGGCGGCCGCGATCATGCGGTTGAGCCCCGGCTCCTCGAGCCCGAGCTCCTCGAGAAATTCCTGCTGCTCCACCGTGGGAAGCTGGGCGAGCTCGGCCTCGAGCGCGGCGCAGATCACTACGGCGGGAACGCCGTGGCTCGCCGCTCGGGCGACGACCCTCTCGGCGTGCACGTCGTCGCTGTCGGCGGCTTCGCCGACGTTGGCGACGTACATCGTCGGCTTCGCCGTAATGAGATGCATGCCGTGCAGCAGCTCCTGCCCAGCGCGGTCGAGCTGCATCGCTCTGACGGGCTCGCCGGCTTCGAGGCTCGCGACCACGCGGGCGAGCAGCTTGTGCCAGGCGACCGCATGCTTTTCGTTGGTCTTCGCCTGACGCTCGGCTTTCTGGAGGCTTTTCTCCGCGGTTTCGAGGTCGGCGAGCATGAGCTCGGTCTCGATGATCTCGATATCGCTGAACGGATCGATGCGCCCGGAAACGTGCGTCACGTCCTCGTCGGCGAAGCAGCGCACGAGGTGAAGAATCGCGTGGGTCTCGCGGATGTGCGATAGAAACTGGTTACCGAGCCCTTCGCCTTTCGACGCGCCCTCGACCAAGCCCGCGATGTCGACGAACTCCACGACCGTCGGCACGACCTTCTCCGGCTTGACGATCTCCGCGATCGCGGCGAGCCTGGGATCCGGTACGGCGACGATGCCGACGTTCGGATCGATGGTGCAAAACGGGTAATTCTCGGCGGGAATCGCCGCCGCGGTCAGCGCGTTGAACAGCGTCGACTTGCCGACGTTGGGCAAGCCCACGATCCCGCATTTGATACCCATCAGTCGTCGGCGACCGCGTCGTTTTGCGCTTTGCGATTGGGCTTCGGCTGCCGCCCTCGGCTGTGGAGCTGAGTCATCGCCCGCTCCGGGCCCTGCTCCAACAGCACCGGGATCGCTTCCGCCGCGGCCACCACGGACTCGAGGATTTTTTCCTGCTCTTCGGGCGTCGGGCGGCGGAGCACGTAGCCGACCACGGCTTCGCGCTGTCCGGGTCCCGGATGGCCGATGCCGAGCCGAAGCCGCCAGAACTCGCCGCCGACGCATTCGACGACGTCCCGCAAGCCGTTGTGGCCGCCGTGGCCGCCGTCGAACTTGAGCTGAGCGCGCCCCGGGTCGAGGTCGAGCTCGTCGTAAGCCACCAGCATGCGCTCCGGCGGAATCTTGAAGTAACTCATCGCCGCCGCGACCGACCGGCCGCTGTCGTTCATATAGGTCTGCGGCTTCAGTAACCGGACTCGCTGCCCTTGGATCTCGACCTCGGCGAGCGCGCCCGCCAGACGGCGGTTCGGCTTGAAAACGGCGCCGCACTCGCGCGCGATCAGATCGACGAGCCAGAATCCCGCGTTGTGGCGAGTCGGTAGATGCGCCGGGTCCGGATTGCCGAGTCCGACGATGAGCTCGATCGCGTGCGCCATGGACGAATTCTCACTTTCTCGGTTGCGCTCAGATTACCCGGGCACGCTCCGGCGCTCCATTCCGGGCGGGGGTGCGCCGGCGCATCATGAAAAAGGCCGCCCACAGGCGGCCTTTCGCGCAGCTCGGCCGCGGGGTCAGTCCTCCGTGGGCTCCGCGGGCGCCGCCTCGCCGGCTGCCTCGGTGGGCACCTCCGGCACCAAGGCCTCGGCGACCTGCTCTTCTTCCTCCCGCCTCGGCGGGTTGATAGCGATGACTGCGGGATCCTGCCCGTGCGAGAGCGCCACGAACTCGACGCCTTCGGGCGGCTTGATGCTGGAGAGATGCAGGAGCTGATTGAGCTCGAGCTCGGTGACGTCGAGCTCGATGAACTCCGGCAGGTCCTTCGGCAGGCAGCTCACCTCGATCTCCGTGAGCAGGTGTGCGATCTCGCCGCCTTGCAGCTTGACGCCCTTGGCGGCGGCTTCGCCGATGAAACGGATCGGCACGTCCAGCGTGATCTTCTCGTCTTCGAGAATACGCTGGAAGTCCATGTGTAGAATCTGGCGCTTCACCGGATGAAAGTGCACGTGCTTGACGATCACGGGCTGGCTGTTCTGGCCCTCGCTCAGCGTAATGATGCTGGTGAAGAACGCCTGCCGCTCCATGTGGCGAAACAGGCTGTTCTGATCCAGCGATATCGGCCGCGGATCGCGTCCCGCGCCGTAGACAATCGCGGGAACACGCCCCTCGCGGCGCAGCCGCCGGTTGCCGCTCGTACCGAGCGCCGCGCGGGTCTCGAATTGCAGCTCGAAGCCGGTGCTCATGGCTTTCTCCTCCAGGGGGCGCGGATGATATCAGGGGAGCCTGGTCGACGGCTAGTCGACGTAGAGGGAGCTGACCGACTCGGCGTCGCTGATACGGCGCAGCGTCTCGGCCAGGAGCTCGGCGACGCTGAGCTGGCGAATTTTTGAGCAGGCCTCGGCCTGGGGGCTCAGCGGTATGGTGTCGGTGACGACGAGCTCGTCGATGACCGATTCTTCGATCCGCTCGACCGCCGGGCCCGAGAGCACCGGATGGGTGATATAGGCGACCACGCGCGTCGCATCGCGCTGCTTGAGAACCTCGGCCGCCGCGCACAGCGTGCCGGCGGTGTCCACGAGATCGTCGATCATGACGCAGGTCTTGCCGCTGACCTCGCCGATGACGTGTATGACCTGCGCCATGTTGGGCTGCGGCCGGCGCTTGTCGATGATCGCCAGATCGGCCTGGTGCAGGCGCTTCGCAAGCGCCCGCGCCCTGACCACGCCGCCGACGTCCGGTGAGACGACGACCATGCGCTCGTACTCCTGTTTCCAGACGTCGCCGAGCAGCACCGGCGAGGCGTAGACGTTGTCGACCGGAACGTCGAAGAAACCTTGGATTTGGTCGGAATGCAGATCCACCGTGAGCACCCGATCGATACCGGCGGCGCCGATCAGGTTGGCGACGAGCTTGGCCGTGATCGGCACGCGGCTCGCGCGCGGCCGGGTGTCCTGCCGCGCAAAGCCGAAGTAGGGAATCAGCGCCGTGATCCGGCCGGCCGAGGCCCGCTGGCAGGCGTCCGCCATGACCAGAAGCTCCATGAGGTTCTCGGCGCCCGGCGGACAGGTGGGCTGCACCAGGAACACGTCGCGGCCGCGCACGTTCTCCATGATCTCGACGTTGACCTCGCCGTCGCTGAAGCGGCCGACACTGATCTTGCCTAGCGGTATGCGCAGGTGATGGGCGATGCTTTGCGCCAATGCCGGGTGGGCATTTCCGGAAAATATGGTGGCGGGTCCGAGGTCCAAGCTGAGCTCCTAAACATCTGCGGCGCAGGGTTGGCTGGGGTGGCAGGATTCGAACCTGCGAATGACGGGATCAAAACCCGTTGCCTTACCGCTTGGCTACACCCCAGCAGGCAGGGCGGTATTGTGCTGCCGCCCCGGCGCCCAGTTCAAGGCGAGGGCAGCCAGCTGTCAACGACCACGCGGAACTCGAGCCGGTCGTAGCCGAGATCGATACGACGCGGAATCAGCACGCCGGAGGCAAGCTGGTAGCTGCCGAACTCGAGCTGCCAAAGCCTCTGCTCGAGCCGCGCCAGTGCGGCATCCGGGCCCAGCCGCTCCTCGGCGGCGTAATGCGGATCCGGCACGCCGAGCAGCCAGCGCTGGAAGCTGGTCACGGGCAGCCACCAGCCGAGGATCTCGGAGAGTTCCTGCTCGGGCGAGGTCAGCTTCCAGGTTTCGCCGCGTGCATCGACGATCAGGGCTTCCGGCGGACCGGCGACGCGCAGCAGATTGGCGCCCAGCGGGCTTCTGACGATCAGCGTCAGATCGTCGCCGCTCTGCAACCACTGAAAACGGCCCTGAAAGGCGCTTTCGCCGGTATCGACGGCAATGCGGCCGCGCATTTCCCAAGCGCCCACGGACTCTAGGTAGTCGCGCCGCTGCGTATAGCTCATGCCGTCGCCCAGCCGGACCTGGTGCGCGCAGCCGGCCAGAGTTGCCGCGAGTGTGAAGAGGATGACGGCGACGGGCCGACGCCGGGTCATGGTCCGATGCGCTGCCTGACGTTTTGCAGGTGCGGGCTGTCCGGGTGTTCCTCGAGGGTGCGCTGCAACAGCTCCCGGGCCTCGCGCTCGTTGCCTAGCGCAAACTGCACGTCGACGATGTGCGCCGCAACCTCCGGATCGGGAAACAGCTCGTAGGCTCTCTGCAGGTGCTCGAGCGCCGCCTCGAGCTCTCCCAAGTGGAACAGCACCCAGCCCATGCTGTCGATGATCGCGGCATTGTCGGGCTCGATTTCGAGCGCGCGCTCGATGTAGTCGTGCGCTTCATGGTGGCGGCTCATCGAATCCGTGAGCAGATAGCCCAGCGCGTTGAGCAAACCCGCGTCGTCCGGTGCATCGGCGACGAGCTGTTCGAGCGCCGCCGCGGCTCTGCGCAGCCTGCCTTGCTCTTGATACAGCAATGCCTGCGCGTAACGCAGCGATACGTTGTCCGGATACTCGCGCAGCGCATCGCCCAGCAAGTCTTCGGCGAGCCCCAGCTCGTTTTCGCTGACCGCGTCTTGCGCTCGCACGAGGAAGATCTGCAGCTTCGCCTGTTCGAGCAAGGAGCTCTCGGGATTCTCGGCGACGGCGTCGTCGATGAGCTGCATCGCTTCCTCGTCGCGGTCCATGCGCATCAGAAGATCGCTCTGGGCGACGAACATCTCGATCTCGAAATCCGGGTTCGCGATCCCGAACTCGCGGAGATGCTGGAGCGCACCCTGCGCATCGTTGAGCCGCGTGTAGAGAACATTGGCGGCGCGCAACTGCGCTTCGACGGCATTCGAGCCCGACGTCACACGGGAATAAGAGCGCATCGCCTGCAACGAATCGTCTTCCGACTCGGCGATGCGGCCGAGATAGTAGAAGGCTTCGTCGCGATACCGCGGCTGAGCGCGCAGCTCGTTGAAATGCCCTTTGGCGGCTTCGAGCTCATTCTGGGTCAGGGTCAGAAAAGCGAGCGCACGAATGGCCTCGGGAAGCCCCGGGCTCTCCTCGAGTATCCGGTCCAACCGCTCGCGCGCGGCATCTTCGTGTCCCGCGGACAAGAGCAGCTCGGCGTATTGGAGCTGCACCTCGATCTCGTCGCTGTCCGCCGCGAGGCCCTCCACGAGCGCCAGACCTTCCTCGGCCCTGCCCGCGAGCACCAGGGCGCGCGCCAGCAGCAGCTGCGCCTGATCCCACTGAGGCCTGAGCGCCACGGCGCGTTGCGTGCTTTCCAGGGCGGCCTCGACGTCGCCCGATCTCAATGCGAGCCTTCCCAAGCCGTAGTGACCTTCGGCGATCTCGGGGTAGCCCGCCACCAGCCGCGAGACCAGAGCAGTCACGCTTTGCTCGTCGCGCTCGCCGAACAAGAGCTCGATGATCAGTGCGAGGCCCGCCCCCGGGTTTTGAGCCGTCGCGAGCAGCTCCTCGAACACCGTCACGGCGCCATCGAGATCGCCGTTGCGCAGCAGGAAGATGCCGAGAAACTGCGCCGCGCGGAAATCGTCCGGGTTCAGCGCCTTCCAACGGCGAGCCGCCGAAAGTCCGAGGTCGTCGAGGCCGATCTCGTGAGCCACTTCCGTCGCGAGCGCTGCCCAGCGCGAGTCCTCGGAGATTTGCGCGGCCGCGAGGTAGTGCTCGGCGGCGCTCTCGAACTGCTCGCGCTCCCGCGCGATCTCGCCCAGCAGCACGTGAGAATCGACGTCGACCCGGCGATCGCCGACGCTGGACATTCCGCCGGTTGCGCAACCGGCAAGCCATGACAGCAACAGCGCCGA